>Ga0265327_10000889_pt1 | contig 44076 bp, 37 predicted proteins | sample 41621metaG_FD_202089 | JGI IMG/M metagenome (GOLD analysis project Ga0265327, IMG submission 202089) | Rhizosphere microbial communities from Carex aquatilis grown in University of Washington, Seatle, WA, United States - 4-16-21 metaG | ecosystem: Host-associated > Plants > Roots > Rhizosphere... | reverse complement strand
TGATGTCGCCGTCCATGCCGGGCCAGGGGCGGTTGATTTCCCTGATCGCGCCGTCCTCGTCGCCGAGCGCGACGCAGCGGTCGATCTTGTCGATGATCGCCTGGACATTGAATGGTTCCGGGGGTTTGGCGTTGCTCATGGTGGGTTCTCGTTGCTGGGGTGTGGGAAAGGAGGTGGCGGTTGCCGTGGCGGTCGTCGCCCGCACCCCGGATTTTCCGGGCTGGCCGGGCGGCCGTCCGTGCAACGCCCATTTTCCAAGATGGAGGGGGAATCCCACAACATCGAAAAGACGCGATTTTTGCGCCTTTTCGATGATTTATGGACTTTTACCGGGCATGGACGGGCATCCGCCGCGTCTTCCACCCAGGGCCTGCCATCCGTGATGGTCGAAACCGGCAAAGAGGGTGGCCTGTTTCAATGAAAGTGCTATGATCTTCCCGCCCGCTCCTTGGACTGGGCCGATGAAATCAGCCAATGCGCCGAGACTGTCCGCGGGGCTGGTGTTCCTGCCCGGCAGGATGGCCGGCCAAATCCTCGGGGGCGGCAAACCCTGACTGGCGGTGAAATACCCGGTCGCCATCATGCTGCGCACTTCGCTAGCACCCCTGGCCAGCATCCTCAACCCGAGGCTCAGCCTGGACATGGCTTTCGACGGGTTCCGACCCAAACCTGCCACTTGGGCGCATAACAGGTGACTGGCAGCTTACTGATCGGTTTGGAGTCGGTCAGTCGTATCATTCGACGGACATCGCTTTGGCCTACTTCGGCCATTCAGTGGCGGCTAAAATTTCCACGATACTTACTGACATTTCCCGTCAGATTGCTGGGATGATGGTTTTATTGGACTTTGGCCAGCTCACATCAATTACCCGGACAAAGATACTTTGCTTTTCGACAGGATCGAGTTGGGCTTCCAAGCGGGCTTGCAGTTCTTCTGGAGACGTAGGGTTTTTTCCTCCATCCTTTGCGCCAGGTATGCCTTTTTCACCAAACCAAAAAACAAGATAAATGCCATAGCCGTAGGCGCGAGGTGACTTTTCTGCATATTGATTGATAAGTTGATTTCTAAGGGCTGTCCACAACTTGTCATTGGTATCTCGCTTGATTTCAATAGGTAGCTCTAACTCGGAACCGTAAGAGAGGCGAAGATCGGCGCGTTTATCATTGAAATAATCGCCTTCTGGCTGACAATCAACTTTCAAAGGATTGAGCCGTAATCGAAGACGAGTAAGCAGTACGTCACGGCAACTATTTTCTTTTTTCGGCATATTCGGATCAGTCTCAGTCCAAAAAGCCCGAAAGCCATCGTCATTACCTTGCCGTATCTCCATCGCGATAGTGTCCAAATGATCGAGTACAAGCATGGCGAGGTCGGCGGCGCTGGCAGGTTCTCGATTCGCAAGCACTTGGGCGACTTCTTTTGGCGAAAGGAATCGAAACTCGCTTTCCCGTTGTTTCAGCCTAAGCTCGTGGCGGGCATTTTCCAGCAGAAACTTTAACTTCTTTAAGTGAGGCAAGCCGAGCATGCGGTCGAGTTCTTGGGCGGCTTCTTCTGTGGCTAGATTTGCCAAGCGGCTAATAAAGCCTCTTACTTTATCGCCGCGATCCATGGCGGCAGTATGATCGCTGACACCCAAATTCCAATTCATTTCGGCATGGGGAGAAAGTTTTTCAATTAACTTCCCCAGCATCTTTTCTGAAATAGATGAGACTGGCTGGAGTGCCGTTAAATTCCCCGTCATGAATTCAGCCAAATGGCTGACAAGCGATTCAGATTTTCCTATGTAGTGCCAGAGCTTTGTTTCGTTTTCCTGTGGATTCAATAATGTAGCCGTGGCAAGCCAATAAACTTTCTGAGGTTTGTCCATTCCTTTCAGACGAGTTTTTTTTTCAATTAAATTTTTCAGACATTCTTGAAAATTTTCCAGCGCGATGTTCAAAAACCTAGCCAGATAACGCAATTGATTAACACTCGCTCGTACTGGAAATGCATCTAATATCTGCGGTACAGCAATACGGGCAATCAATAAATACCATGAATTCTTATCGTTTGAAAGAATATCATTAAGTACATCTCGCCCTGCTTTGAATGTTTGGCTCGTGTAGAGGACGAATATCTCGGCGACTACCTCAGGGCGAGTCTGGGCTAAATAACTGAACCATTGCGGTGTGTTGCCTGAGAAATCTGTCACTCTAAAAGCAATCATGCGGCGTAGGGCATATTCAGGAAGTGCATCGACCTCGCTAGACCCAAGCTGCCAGCGGAGATCCATCCCAAGCAAACAGGGCAAAGCCAAGTAATGCTGTTTCTGGTTTGTACTTAACTTGATGATTTCATCAACCGTGGGTAGATCATCCCGTTCAGGGCAAAGCCTAAAGCCCATTTCAGCCGCCTCAAAAACCTCCGGGCCATTTTCACAGAAATTGTCAAAACGCTGAGCAATAGTTTCACCGTTAATATCGCTGAACCGTCTCTCCCATACTGCGGCCAGTTCATACAGGAGGTCAACTCTGGCCGTGCCTGTGCGCACTTTCTGGAGTTGCCTTGCAATTCCAATAGAGCGTAATCGTCTGTTTTCGGCGAGTTGCTGCTCGCGCTTCATTTTATTGTTAGTGCGGTTGAATATCCATTCGGGTATCTCCCATGCCAGCAAGGGTTCAAGCCATTGCTTTTTTCCAGGATGAGCCACTCCCCAAGCTTCCAAAGTTTCAAGAGACAGGCCTGAATTTACCTTTTGAAAGTTTATTGTATTTACTGCTTCGGACAAATGTAATTTGGCAAGCTCTTCGTGTGCGGTCAGCGAGACTTGTTCGAGATGCCACAGACCAATATCATCTGGCGGAGCCGCATTATGCAACCTGTTTTGTTGTTTGTGAAAAAACCGAATCGGATTCATATCCTGTTCGGCATACTTGAAACATAAAGCGAGTACAGATTTGTAACGTTCTGGACGATGACTCAACCAATCCGTAATAAGTTGATATTTTTTTCCTTCTTCAAATATAACACCTCTTTCTTTAAACCCAATACCTAACCACTTATAAAGTTTCTCATCGCTTATATTGTCGCCAAAAACCCCGAGTCCTTTAACCAATAACGAGTTAGCCATTTTATTAAATCCTTCAACAAAGTATTCATCTGAGCGAAGTTCAGGCTTTTCGGCAAGACCATCTAACAGCACGGGAACATGGCTGTCTGGTGCGACATGGGAGAGTTTGCTAATCCAAAAGCCAGCATAAGTTAAAAAACTTTTTCCCTTTGTTGGAAAATACAAATAGCGTAATAATTCGTCAGGTTTGAGTTGGTCGGGATATAAAGTTTGGAGCAAAATCCCCGTTAATTCATCCTCATTGTCAGCTACCAATCCTTTGGCAATATCATCTAAAAGCGATAGCTTGGCTTGAAGATTGGCTTCCAGCTTCAGCCAAACCTGAAGTGCGGAATACCTAACCCTAGCCCAGCGGCTTTCATCCTTTACAAGCTTCAACATCTCGGAGGCAAGTTCAGGAAACGCCTCGCCTTCCGAGAGAATATCCAACACACAGTCCACATGGGCTTGGCTGGCTTCATCTCGTTCGGGGTTATGCAAGATGGCGCGGAAGTCTTCAATCAAACCCACCTCAGCTAATGCGCCAAAGGGATGTGTCGTAGGTGTATCAATCCTAAAGCCAGCGAAAGCTTCGGCTTCCCGGCGCAGGCCGGCGAGGATCTGGCGTTTGTTTTCCAGGGACACGGGTTTGACATCGCCGTAAATCACCACGGTCAACGGGTCGGATTCGATCAGGCGGGATTTGGCGGTTTGGCTGTGCAGGGCGAGCCAAGCGTAAAGCCCGCGCAAACCGGCGACGGCGCGGCCATCGCGGCCCAACAGCAAATTCAACACCCGGCCCAAGGGCAAGCAATCGTTAATGCGCTGGGCCAGCCAGCGGGCCGCGAGATATTCGGCGATGCTGCGGTGGCTGGGGACGGCGCGTTGTTCGCCTTCAGGACGGAACAGCTTGGTGTCCAAAACTTGGCAGGCGGTTTCGTAGTCGGGCGGGGAAAGGACTTCTAGTTCGGGGAAATCCCCATCTGCCGCGTACTTGTCTTGGGCCAGCCCAGTTTTGTCGGATAGCAGCAGGACGGCGCTGATTTGGCCTGCCGCATTCAGCAATTGTTCAACGCTTTTGATTCGGTTGCGTTTTTGATGGCGGTTGCGGGGGTTTTCTTCCTGTGCCAGCTTTTCGCAGGCAAGGCGATAGGTGTCGGCCCGCGTTTCCGGCCATTCATTGCCTTTGTTGACTGCTCCGGCCAGCAAGCCTAGAGTTTGGGGATTATCGAGCAGGCCATCCACTTGGCGTTTTTTGGCTGTTTCGATGAAACCCTGCGGATCTTCAACCTCGTAGTTGTCACGCAGAATGCCGAGAATGTCTTGATGGCTCAACGGTTGCAGCAGCAACACGCTGATTTGCCGGTCGGGCGAAACGGCCTTGAGGTCGTCGCGGTCGATGGAACCATACCAGTCGGCGGCACGGCAGGCGATGCGGAAGCTTGGGTTGCCCAAGCGTTTGATTTGCCGACAGACCAACTCAATAACGGAGCTATCCGTGCCGCCACTGGCGCGGACTTCGTCCAATCCATCGAGAAACAAAGTCTTACCCCGCCATTCAGGCTCAATATCGGCGTGGATGAATTGGCCGATACGCAGGAATACCCCGCCAATTGCCTCGGCCTCCTGTTCCAAAACCGTTGACTTTCCCGCCCCCGGTTCACCCAGTAGCACCCAAGCGGAAAGGCTGCGAAAGGCTTGCAGGTCTTCGGCTTCCAGGTCTTCGAGAGTCCGGCTTTGAGGGTCAACCAGATTGCGGGCGCGGCGGGGAACCAGGTTCATTGGTTTACTCCAACCAGTCTGCCGCCGGGCGGGAGAGGAATTCGGGAAGGGGGATGCCGCCTTCGCCAACGATGTGTACGCGGGCGTTGTTGAATTTACCGGCAAAGATGTCCAATCCTTTGGGCGTGGCGAATTTCGCGCCGCTTTTGACTTCGATGGCGGCGAGCTTGCGGCCATTGGTCAGCACGAAATCCACCTCGTCCGGGCTTTCGCGCCAATATTGCACCTCGCAATCGTCGAAAGCGGTGTTGCACAGATGCGCACCGACCGAGCTTTCCACCAACCGACCCCAATGGGAACGGTCGTTGCGGGCCTCGGCAAAGGTATAGCCCGCCAGCGCCGACATCAACGCCGTGTTCAGCGCATTGAGCTTGGGGCTGGAGGCCCGCTGGCGGTGTTTCTGTCCGGCATATTTGGACAGTCCGGCCAGCAAACCGGCTTGTGACAGCAAGTCGAGATAGTGCGCCAACGTGACGGTGTTGCCCGCGTCTTGCAACTGGCCTTGCAGCTTGGTGTAGGAAATGATTTGCCCGGAATAGGCGCAGCCCAGTTCAAACAGGGTCTTGAGCAAGGCGGGCTTGTCCACGCGGGTCATCTGGAGGATGTCCTTTTCGATGTTCGGGTGGATCAAGGCACCACGCACATAGTCACGCCAACGGCGTTCGTCACGGATCAAGTTCGCGCTGCCGGGATAGCCACCGAAATAGAGGTATTCATCCAAGGAAAAATCAAACGCCTCCTGCATTTCCGGGTAGGCCCAGTGGCTCATGCGGATCAACTCGTATCGCCCGGCCAAGCTTTCTGTCAGCCCACGCTGCATCAACCAAGGCGAGGAACCTAACAAAACGACGTGCATATCAAGGCCGGCGGCCCGGTCAGCATCCCACAAACCTTTGACGACTTCCGACCAGCGAGGGATTTTCTGTATTTCGTCTATGGCGAGAACGAATCGCTGCCCTTCCGGAAGGGCTTTGGCTTTGGCTCTGGCTTGTGTCCATTGCAAGGTCAACCATTCGGCGGTCACCTGTGCGCCGGGAAGGGAAATGCTTGTGAGGGGGGATGCAGCGAATGGACTGGCAAAAGGGTCCGTTGCCTCTGGCAAGGGCTGGTCGGCCGCGACAAACAGCGCGAGCTTTTCGGCCAGCACTTGGCGGACTAAAGTGCTTTTGCCAATTTGACGAGGCCCGGCGACGACGATGATGAAAGTCGGCGGTTCATCAAGACGTTGCCGCAAAATGCGGGCTTGGTTGCGCTCAAAGGCCATGTTTTATCGTACTGAGTTAAATTACTCAGTACGATAACATAAATAAATTCAATGACAAAGCCTGACTCGTTGATGTGAGTGTCGGCGAAAACAATTGGGGGTTTCGCAAAGAACTGGCCTAACCCATCTGAAGTTTAGCAAATGGGCTAAAAAATTCCGGGCTTTGGGCAGGTGCTCAACAGGCAACAATCTCCAAACGTCCCGGATTGACCACCTAGTTTCGGCGACCTACGGCTGCTCAGCAGGCGGGAGCAGCCATTCAAATGAGTGCGCCGCAACCTAAGCGACAGGCCGCTGATGGCCGTCAGTGATCAGATTTTGATCCCGTATGTAGGCCATGGGCAGGCGGTCGCATCGCAACGATGGCGTGTATGGTCGGCTTTGATCGTGATCCGACGTTGCCGCCCGCCGATAGCGTGTCAACGCAAAAGCCCGCAATCCAGCACCCGGTCGGCCACTGCAGGCCGGAAATGCTTAAAATCATAATACGCCTGGTCGGCGTCCCGATCCAGCAGCCTGGTGCAGTCCGGCAGCGATTCGAGCCTGCCCGCTGCCCGGATGCGCTGTTTGAATTCTTGCAAGCGCTTTTCGCCATAGGCTCCGGCCAGCCGCGGATGCAGCGGGTTCAGATAAACTTGGGACCCGACATGCTTTTGCCGCAGCCACTCCATCAGCTTGCCGAAGTCTTCAAAGCGGCCCTCGACCCACGGCGTCGCGGCCAGGGGCCTCGGTTTGTCCGACAGGTTCCTCTCGGCGAACCCCCGGGGGTCGGCCTCGATCTCGCGGTCATGGCGGACTAGAAAGTACCGCCCTCCCCCCTCGACGTCGAAGCGGATGAAGGGGTCGTCCCCCAGGTTGTCCTTGAGCCTGTCCAGCCCGGCCGGCACGCTGGCGGCCAGCAGGTTTTCCGCCCAGAAGCGCCACCAAGAATCCCCCGCCACCCGGGGATGGTGCCGGTGGGCCGGGCCGTAATGTCTGGGGTCGGAGAAGGCGATGGGCTCCAGGCCGTAGACGACATGCCTGACGGCGACGCCGGCCGCGTCCAGTGCCTGCAACACCGCAAGGATCTCCCCCGGCCGGGCGGCGAAAAGGGACAGGTTGTAGGATTGGCCGTCCCCAAGGCCGAGGCGGCGGTCAACCTCGGCGGGCTCGACAGCCCCCATCAGCGACGAGCCGACAACGAAGGCGTCGTGCCGGGCGGGATGCCGGAGCAGATGGGCAACCTTCAGAAAGCGCTCGTTGGTGGAGCGGCTCTGGAACTTCCAAGGCGTGCCGAAGACGCCGAAAGGATCGACGAGGGCGTTCCACAGCGGCAACGAGATCGCGGCCGCCATCACGCCGGCCACCGCCCGCCGCCGCCAACGCGCCCAGGTGGCGGCGTTTGCGCGGTTCCGGCCCGCGTTCGGGGCTTCAATCTGGGTGGCCATCAGTAAAGCGGCAGCGCGAGGAAAACCGTCAGCAACTTCCGCCGGCCCCGTTCCAACGAGAACAGGTAATGCAGCGGGTCGGTCGGATGCTTCCAAACCTCCGTCCGGGCCTGGCCGTATTTCCTCAGCTTGTGCCGGGCGACCTTTTCCGGCAGCCGGACCGGCTCCAAGCCGCTGTCCAGCCGCCGGGCCAGGCTGCGCCAGCCGGCGGACATGGACAGCCCGTCCACGCCGCGCTCCAGGTAGCGCCGCATCGCATGCACCGTGATCCCGACCGGGCCGAAGGCCAGCGTCTCCAATGCCTCGATCCCGCAGGCCTGCGCGGCCGCGTCGATCCGCTCGGCCTCGCATGGCTCCCTGATCCATTTCGAGTCCTTGCTCACACTGTAATCCGCGTCTGCGTAGCGGGTCAGCAGCGGGTAGCCGTACTCGAACAAGCCGGCCTTGGTGGAGCTTCCCCGGACGATTTTCTTGACGGCCCCTTTCGAGCAGGTGATTTGAACGCCGTTTCCCTTGGCGTTGGGGCCGAACACTTTCCTCGCGCCGAGCAGATGCCGGATGGCGACGATCTCGGCGGCGCTCTCGGCGTCCTCGCAGACCGGTGGCAATTCGACATCGAGGGCATTGCGGCATTTCAGGCCGGTCCGCCAGTACACGCGGACGAGGCTTCCCCGGTTCGCCTCCGGGTCGGCCCGGTCGATTAACCGGGCGTAGACGGTCAGGTGGCGCATTGCTTGGCTCCCGCAAAATGAAATACAGCCTATTGTCCACGGTCCGCCCACATTGCAAGTCCGCCCGCCGCCGCGCAAAACGCCAGGAGGCATAGCCATTCGCCCGGCGAGCCTGTTTTGTAGAGGTTGAGCGAGCGGCGCGGCCCGAACGGAGTCCGCAACGGAATGCCTGTCGGCGTCATGCTGTCCATGAGCAAGTGCAGCAGTCCGGACGCTGAAAATCCGGCCAGGACGGCCAGGGCCGCTTGCGCGAGGCCGCGCGCCTGCTCCAGGTAGAACCCGCAGGCGAGCAAGGCAAAGACCCTGAGGCCTAAGGCCAACGCGTCGCCGTCCGGTGGGGAACCAGGGAACGGCGTACTTTCGTTTTCCGGTTCCATGAAGGAATTTCCAGCCGGTCCGGCCCGCGCGCGCCCAGGACGATGCCCGCCGCCACCAGAAAAGCCAGCAGCCGTGCGGGCAGCACGTCCGCGCCTCCCCTTTCGGCCCATCCGAGCAGTTCTGGAACCGCCGTTGCGACCCCGGCGCTGCCGGACAAGCGGCCAAACGCGGCGGCGGCGGCGCAAGACGAAAGGAAATGGCCCAAGGGCGACACGCGGCGGGGACTCAGTACGTGACCGTCTTGTAGACGGGCGACGACGTTTTGCCAGAGTCGTCGGTCGCGGACAGGCCGATTTGGCCGGTCTTCGGGGATTTTCCGGACGTCAGCAGGAAGTGGTCCGAGCCGTTCGCGACCGGTGTTCCGTCCAAAGTCCAGGCGTAGCCGACCACCCTGCCGTCCGGATCTTTGCACACGGCCTGGACGAGGATGCCGCCGCCGTAGGCCCGCGTTGACATGTCGCACACCGGCGTCATGTCCTCCTTCAGGGAAAACAACGCCGACCCGCTGGCCGTCTTGCCCATCCTGCTTGTCACGTCCACTTCGACGGTGTGGTCGCCCGCCTGGCTGATAGTGACGACGCCGTTGGTCTTGTCTTTCAGCGCCGGAATGGCGATCCCGTCTAATAGCCAAGCCATTCCCGTGATGCGGTCGTTGGGATGCCCGCCGGTGATGGCCGTGCGGATTCCTAGCTCGATGGGGGCGCGGTTCCAGATGTTCGAGGGCGTCGAACTCAATTTCACCGAGTAGGGAACAGGATCCATGAGGTCGAATGCCTGGTCGAGCGTGGTGGAGTTGCCGCGAGCATCGGAGATGGTGACCACCAGCGTGCTCCCGCCGCTTTGCTGGATGGTTGCCTGGGCGCGGGAAGGATCGCTGCGGTTCCCCGACCCATCGACCCCGTCAGGGAAATGCCACTGGTATTGCACGCCTTCGAGGTGCGGCGACATCTCCGGATGGTCGTGCGTGACTTGCAGGGAAACGTTGGCCGGGGCGCGATTGCTGTCGGCGACGGCTTTCAGCGTCCATGAGGGCCACACATAAGTCCATCCGGAGACCGGGAACTTGGCGGACGCCGTGGTCGAATCTTGGAAACCCTCCACCCAGGCCTTGAACAGCAAGGGCTTGCCAGAAGCGAAGTCGGACGCCGTCGGCGTCCAGTCCAGCGCGCCGCCGGGGATGGCCGTGCCGTCGGGCAATTCCCATTCCGAACGGATGGCCAGGGCGCTGTCCAATGCCCCCCAACTGGGGACGGCCGTGCCGGTGTAATGGTAGGGCTTGCCCGACTCCACTTCACGCGGCCCCGCCACGCCGACACGAGGGGGGAGGGGCTTGGACACGTACACGGTGTGGCGGGCGTACACCCAGGCGTTCTTGTCGTCCGCCTGCGTCGTCGCCAGCCTAGCCCGCACCAGCAACTGGATGCTCCCGGCCTTGGCGTCGCCCACCTGGATGCCAGGCCCTGCGAACGCCTGCTTGCCGGAGGGCTGCTCGGTCGTCCATTCCACCACCGCGTCCGCCAGCGGGTTGCCGCCATAGGTTGCGACTGCGGCCAAGGCGGCCGGGATGCCTGGTGCCGTATGCATCGGCCCGGCCACACTGAGGGACAGTACCGGGTAGGCCCATAGGGATACCGGATCAGTCCAGCTTTCCACCCCGTTGTTGCGGTTGACCAGGTGCGCCCGGACTTGTTTTGTTTGCGGCACGGACATATTGGTCGTATACCATACGCCACCGTTCGCCTTGGTCGTCACCCATGAACCGCCGCCGTCGACACTTTCCTCCCAGGAAATCGCCCCCAGCGCCGCCGCGTTGGCCCGCGTCATGGACAGGTTGACGACGAACACGGTCTTGACCGGCGCCTGGTACACGTTTGCCGCCAGCGTGGCCATGATCGGCGTCCCTTTGACGACCTGCACGAATGCGTTGTTCGACTCCAGGGTTTGGGTGATGGCCGGGTCGGTGGACACCAGGTTCGCGTAGGCTTTCAATTGCATGAACAAATAGCCGGCCGGATTGATGTTGAACGTGGCTTGCCCGTTCGCCACCGCGACGTTGTCAGTGACCCGCTTTTCCTTCCCGCTGTCGTCTCGCGCGGTGAGATAGGCCGTCCACGGCCCTTGGGTGGCTGCGTCGTAGGCCAGCCCTTTCGAGCTGTAGACGCCCATATTCAACGTGGCCGCCACCGTGTCCGTGTCGAAAACCTTGGCCGGAACCTTGACCAAGGCGCGGATGCCGGATGGCGTGCCGCCAACCGCGCTGACGGTATTTTCCGAAAACACGCCGGGGTTCGTCGTGTAAGCCAAATGGAAGACAACCGGCCGCTCCTCGAAAAGTGCCATCTTGCCCAAGGTCACCACGAACGAGGTTCCGCTGACCAGATTGGCGAAAACCTGGGTGGACTTTCCGTCGTTCACCGTCAACGTAAGCCGCGACTTGGTCGCTGCGCCCGGGATCTGGATCGTCGCCTTCGCCAATGGGCGGCCTGCCTGGACGTAGTAACGATCCGGCCCAATTAGCGTGCCGTTGCTTAACGTCAGTTTGGGTACGGGCAGTTCCTGAGCCCAAATTGAAATGGCGGCGTCGGCCAGTTTTTGCGCCGACCCGTCGGCATGGAGGCGGCTGACCGTGTAGGCGACGGGGTACGTTCCCTGGGCGGCGGCCACCCCGCCCAGGCGCACGGCATCGTGGCCCGCGGCCGTGGTTTGCGTCATAAAACCGGGCATCGCTAGTCCGACCAGGCAGGCGCGGCCGGATTTCGCCGCGTCGGCGGCTTGCGCCGCGTCGGTGTAAAGCGCGCAGAATATGGTGCCCGCCGTTTGCTTCAACGCCAACGCTAGCGTGTCCCCGGCCTGGACAATTTTGTTGCCTGACACGTCGAAGGCGGCGGGCGTGACGGGCCGGACTTTGAAAACGCCGGTGGCCGAGGCCACGAGATGGGCTGCGTTGTCGCTGCCATAGCGGTAGACGGACAGCGTGACCGACTGGTCGCCGGCTGTGGCCAGATAACCCGTCGCTTTTGGCAAACCCTTTTCGTCCAGTGATACCGCCAAGCCGTCGGGCAGCGCGTCGAACTTCGCCAGGCATTTCGACCGGTCTGTCCGGGCGTCGGCGTCGCTGCCGGTCAATGGGCAAGGATTCCCGTAGGCCGGGCGGGCAGTCAGCACAATTCCGTCGTCGCCCTGGTTTGGCAGCCAATTGTTGCTCTCCAAGACCGGCGGCGGGATGGTCGCGACGGTCAGCCGCCCCTGGGCCGCGTTGCTGGCGGCCCCGGCCAGGAGCGTAAAGTTGACATCGTAAGTGCCGCCGGGCAGTCCCGCGAAATCGGCGTGGGCCGTCTGGGAAGCGCCGGGGGAAAGTCCTGGGACTGGATTGCTGGACAGCACATTTCCTTGTTGGGAGAAGGACAGGCTTCCGGACAGCGCCCCGCTACAGGCGTAAACCGTGTAATCGGCTGTCACCGTGCCCGCCTCGAACGGCAGGAGGCCGGACGGCGCAACCAGGGGGGACAGGGCGGGCACGGGGCACGAAACTGAAATGGAACCCGCGCCCGTGACGGACGCGCCGCCCTTGTCCGTCACGGTGAACGCAAACGTGTCGTCGCCCGAGAAAGATCCGTCCGCCGGGGGCGTGTAGACGAAGCCTTTGCTCGCCACGGACACCGAGCCGCGGGCGGGCTGGGCCGTCACCGCCAGAGTGAAGGATTCGGCCTGGCCCGCGTCAAGATTAGGATCGCTGATCGCCGGAACCGCTTCGGGACTGGGGGATGTCGCCGTGCCCGCCAGCGTGGCGGAAGCCGCCGTCGGCGGCAGGTTGGCATAGCCCGCCACCGGGTCGCCAAGCGGGCCGCGCGCCGTCCCCGCCACGACCCTCACTGTGTAGTAATACTCTGCGGTGTCCGCGATGGCGTCGGTGTAACCGGCCGTGGCAATCGTGGTGACGGCCGACCCCATGGCGGCCGGGGAGGATGAACGGTAGATCTCGTAGCCGGTGGCGTCGGGACTGCCCGTCCAGTCCAGGCGCACCGCGCCGGTGACGGTGCCTTGCGACGCCGACAGCCCGGCCACCGCGCCGGGGATCTTGCCCCAGCCTTCAGCCTGGTTGGAGGACTGCATCGACGCGCCATTGACGGCGATGGCCACGGTGTAGAAATAATGCGTGGCGTCGTCCACCGAATCGGTGTAGGCGGGGCTTGCCAGCGGCGAGGCGTTGAGCTTGGCGGGCGTCCCGAGCAATTGAGCGTCCATCCGGTAGACGTCGTAGCCTGTGGCATCGGGGTTGGCCGTCCAGGCGAGGTTGACTGCGCCGTAAACGGCACCCTGGCTGGCGGACAGGTCGGACACCGGGGCCGGCATCGGCCAGCCTTCGGTTCCGGCAGAGGCGGGAGACGGCACGCCATTGGCGAGCGCGACCACCGTGTATACGCCATGGCCGCTGGCCGAGGCGTCGTCGTAGGCGTTGGCGGGCAGCGGCGAGGCGTTGAGCTTGACGGGCGTCCCGAGCAATTGAGCGTCCATCCGGTAGACGTCGTAGCCGGTGGCGTCGGGGTTGGCCGTCCACGCGAGGCTGACCGCGCCGTAAACGGTGCCCTTCGAAGCCGACAGCCCGGTGACGGCGTCGGGGATCTTTCCCCAACCCTCGGCTTGGCTGGAGGGCGTGGAGGAAAAGCTTCCGACACGGGCGGCCACGGTGTAGAAATGATGCGCGCCGTCGCCCACCGAATCGGTGTAGGCGGGGCTTGCCAGCGGCGAGGCGTTGAGCTTGGCGGGAGCGCCAGTGGCGGAGTCGGCCCGGTAGACGTCGTAGCCGCTGGCGTCGGGACTGGCCGTCCACGCGAGGCTGACCGCGCCGTAAGCAGTGCCCTGCGACGCCGACAGCCCGTCCACTCCGCCGGGGATCTTGCTCCAGCCTTCGGCTTGGTTGGAGGGCGGGTTCGACGCGCCATCGGCAGTGGCGATGACTACAGTGTAGAAATGGTGTGCGCCGTCGCCCACAAGATCGATGAAGGACGGTGCCGCCAACGGCGAGTCGTTGAGCTTGGCGGGAACGCCGGTGGCGGAGTCGGCCCGGTAGACGTCGTAGCCTGTGGCGTCGGGGCTGGCCGTCCAGGCGAGGTTGACCGCGCCGTAAATGTTGCCCTGGCTGGCGGACAGATCGGAGATCACGGTCGGATCGGAGGGGCCCGGCCAGCCGAGGACCCTGTTGGATTCAGGGGAGGCCGCGTCGCCGATTTTGGCGATGACATAGTAATAGGGGTAAGCGTAAGAGGGATCGCCTAGATAGAGGGTGCTATCGTCATACGCCGCCTTGCCGCCCGGCACGGTCGCGAGCATAGTCCACTGGCAGTTATCGCCCCAAGCGCTACAATACCCCGCCTTGTAAATCTCGTAGCTTGTCGCATCGGGATTGGCCGTCCAGGCGAGCCTGACCGCGCCGGCAATCGAAGTGGCCGACAAATCGGTGATCGGATCGACCAAGGGTTTAAGGTAGCCCCAATCCATGTTGGAACCGGTGCTGGAGCCGTCCGGGAAATTCGCTTGGACGTTATAAAAAAAGCTGTCATACCGGTCGATGCCATTCGAGAGGTCGAAGGCGAACGCCGGGTAGTCGGTGAGCGATGTGTCTGCGTAATGTGATTCGGTTGTGGTGGCCACTATCGTGGCAGGCACAAAGCCGCGAGAGAGGGTGTAGCTCGACGCGCCGGGGATGGGCGTCCAGGTCAATGTGATTGACTCCGCCGACGTGCCCTTCGTCGCCGACAAGTCGTTGATGTAATCGACCGGTTTCGCCCAGCCAAGTGCTTGCGGCAATGACATGGTATAAGTTTTATTGACGCTCTCGAATATGACGGTGTACCAATACTTGTTGACAAGGAAACGGCCTGGGCTGGCCCAATAGGGACTGCCAGTGTTGTATGCGGTTCCGTCAAAAATCGAAATATCCCATAACCAATAAGGGTAGGCGGTCGCATCTATGGTCATGATCATCGGCCCGATCAAACCTTCCGTGTCTGACCGATAAATAGTATATTTTAGATCGTCCGAGTAATGTCTCCATGTCAGGCCTATTCCGCCGTAGTTTTTTCCTTGGTCCGCTAAGACGTTCCTGCCAGTGTCAGCGGGGACGCCGATGGTGTATATGCCGGAGTCGTCATGGATGTTGTCGTAGGAAAAAACAAATTCGCGCGTATCGTCGCCATAAGCAGAGAGCAATCCACTAAAAAATAGAAAAAATACCGCGACAAGCCTATTCATTTAAACAAAATCCTGTGCTCAATACGCTGCGGGTTGATTCGCGCCTGTTTTTAGGGTGCCGGTTTCCATTGGCGGGAAAGACAAGCCCGGTTCTCGCCGGGCGCACCTCCGAAGTTTGAAGCTCTAGTTTTCGGCATGGAAAAGAGAAAACGAATACGTTTAAGCCAAGGAAATTAAGCTTAATGGCAAACTCGTATATACCCGGCTTCCGGCGGGACGTCGAACCCTCCCCGCATGAACCCGATTTTCGCTAACTATGCGACGCCTATCAAAGAGGCGAAGTGCGGCAAGAAAGGTTGTAAGTGGAATAAACCCCGTAATTGCCATACGTGACGTAAGTGACCGGATCACTGATGGGGCAAAGGTGGTCGAAAACCAGGGAGTACCAACTTCCCATAGCGGAAATATAGTTATAGTTGGTGCGGTTGGCGACAGTCCTAGGCAGGCAAGCGCCCGAGATTGAAAGCTTGCTTGCCGGGTTTAACGCGTCGAATATGTGCTGGTTGCCCGTCGTCGCGTCAGCCAGCGCCAGTTGCATCACGCAAGCCGCGTCTTGTCGCTCGATTTGCGGGAGAGACGACTCGTAAGGCGGAATGACGACGGCGCCGGCAGACGCAAGACCTGGAAGCAACCAGGCAACAGACAAAAAAGCTAGGGTTTTGAGTTTCACAAATTCAATCCTCTGGAAAGTTTGACGGGTCAAAAAACTTCCGTCCCGGCAGGGAGCCGGGAACGCGGAAGCTAAGGCCACATTCGGGGTAAGAAGTGCAGCCCGGCCCAAGCCCTTAAATGGCCTAGGAAATGAGGCGGGCGTCTGAAATGCCTTTTCGGGTTGTGGGACGGGCGGCAATAGTTTCGCCCCGCGCGCCAGGATTCCATAAGCCCGAAAAGACGCGATTTCGGTCGATTCTCGCCCGGTTTTTCCGGCAATCCCTCAATCGCCGCTGGAAAGGACGTCCTGGATCGCGTCCGCCACCGTCATGCCTTGGTCGACGCGCCGCATGATCGCCTTGATGTCGTCCGGATGGGTCGAATAGAGCAGCTTGGTGTACTCGTCCACAATCAGGCGGCTGACGCCCATGCCGTAGCTGGTGATGAAGAAGATTTCCGAGTAAGCCCCGGTGACGGTGCTCACGGAGCTTAAAAATTGGTAGGCCGCCTCGCCGATCACCAGCCGGTTTTGGCGCTTGACCGATTCGATGGTCTCCGCCTTCTGGTACAGCAGGGCGAGGTTGGCCGAGTTCTCGGCGATGGCGATGCCCGACGGCGAGGCGTAGAGGTCGTTGAGAGACTGGGTGATGGTGAACGCCGCCCCGTTGTATTTGCGGAACCGCCTATACCCGGTCTCGATGAACTTGCCGATGTCGCCCCTGGCCAGCAAGTCCCAGGCCTCGTCGATGAACAGCAGCTTTTGCCGGTCGCGGTTCCCCAGGTACATGGCCTGCTGGATTTGGTAGATCAGGATCAGCAGCACGACTTGCTGGAGGTGGGTGCGGCCTTTCAGCTCCTCCAGTTCCAGGACGGTCAGCGGGTTGTCGAAGTTGATGGTGTTCGGGCCGTTGAAATAGCGCCCGTACTCCCCCTTCGACGTGAAGGCGTAGAGTTGGTGGCCCATGTCCCGCACGCGGGAATCCCCGTCGCCGACGAGCTTTTCGGCGACGAGGTCGACGGTCGTGCCCCGTCCGTGGACGTCCCACAACTCCTTAAGCGCCGCCCTGAGCCGGGAATATTGCAGATCCGAGAGCTTTTCCGACATGGCGGCCATGGACACGACAATGCCGACGAGCATGTCGGCCTCCTCGTTGTAATTGCTGACGACCGGAAACGGATTCAGGCCGATGTGGCTGTCCTCGCCAAATTGGATGAAGTCCCCGCCGATGGCGTCACACAGTTTCTGGTAGGAGCGCCCGACGTCGATCACCCAGCACTGCGCGCCTGTGCTGATGTAGGACGTGATGATGTCGTTGGTGAGAAACGACTTGCCCGAGCCGGAGGCGGCGACGATGCAGGTGTTGTAGTTCGTGTTGGAGTCGAAAAAGTCCACCGGCTGGGGACACCCGGCGCGGGAGCGGAACACCAGGGTGGGCGTGCCCGTCCCACCCCAGTCGCCGACGACGGGCAGGAACTCGACGGCATGGCGCGACGCCAGGGTCTTGTAGCGTTGCAGGAACCGCACGGCGTCGGGGTCGGCGCAAAACGGCAGCGCGTTGACCAGCATGGGCAGGGCGATGTAGCGGTCTTCCTTCATCGTCCAGCCGATCTCGCGGAGATAGGTGGCCGCCTCCGACAGGCGGGCCTCGCTCTCCTCCAGGGAGTCCGTGAACAGTCCGACGGACAGGCACGCCTTGACGATGCGGTCGCCATCCTGGATCGCATCCATAAGCAGATCCGCGCTGTCCTTTTTATGTCCCAGCTTGGGCACGAACTTCAGCATGGGGCCGAAGGCCTGGTAGCTGATCACGTTGCGGTTGTTTTCGGCCCGCTGCCGCTCGGCGCTGTTGTCGGGGATCTGGATGTTCAGGTTGATGAAGAAGTTGCCGTGGATGCCCCGTTTGCCGCTCATGGGATCGCCGACCATGCGGCGCATGTCCCACAGGGTCATTTGCTCCGGCAGCCTCGCCGGGGACAGGATGCGCAGGCGCTTGCCGCCCAGCCAGATGCCGTCGGCGCCGACTTCCAGCATGTCGTCCATTTCGCTGGCCTGTTCGTTGATCGGGGCACCCGGGTCGTAGACAGGCCGGGCGTCGCGCCATCCGGCCTCCGGCCCCCAATGGAGGAGGGAGCCGATGATGCGCAGATACCGTTCCGGATCCAGCGCGCGCGGGCTGAGGCCGACGGACTTCAGGGTCTGCTCGCACGAAAGCCTCAGGTCGCGGGCCGTTTGCCATTCCTTTCCGGTCGCCAGGCCGTCGCGCTTGGCTAGCGGGATTTTGACGCTCACGACCACCGTGAACTCGCGGACGTAGGCGTTGATGTGCGGGTTCACCTGCTCCCGCGAGGCCCGCCAAAACAGCTTGATGCGGTTGTTGATCGACTCCGTGAGCGCGGGATCGACCTGTTGCCGCCGGGCCAAGACCGCCTCCATCGTCTCGCGGATGTCCGGCGATCCATGCAGCATGACTTGGATGAACGATCCCGGGGGGAAGTCGAAGGACAGCAACACATTCAGGCGGCGGGAGACGGACTCGTCCGTGCCGGACAAGGGGCGCGAGACGAAGCCAAAGCCAAGGTGGCCGTCCTTCAGGTAATACAGGCCGCTGTCCTCGTCATAGGACTGGGGGGCGACCAGGTCGGCCAGCGTGTGGCGTCGCAAGTGTTTTTGATAGACGGTGGCGGCCATGGGGTTCCCTGGGCGGATGCAAGAAAAAGGAAGGGCCGTGCCGGGGACGGATTCCCGGACACGGCCCCTGTCGGCGGCCGGGGGCCGAACCCCCCGGATGGAAGCGGTCGTCAGACGACCATTGAGACGACGTTGCTGATGACGGACGGGCCGTAATACATGACCAGCGCCCCGCCGATCCCGACCACGGCCGCCACGATGGACTGGTTGACGACGCCGGCGGCGATCCCCACCAGGAACATCGCCAGGGACACGATTTTGCCGAGGGTTCCCTTGGCCCATCCTTCCAGCAGCGTGTAGATGTCCGCGAATTCGGTGCCGCCGGTGCCCGCCAGGGCTTCAGGGCCAATCAAGAACGAGAAAGCGAAGAAGGACAGGGCCGCCGCCGCGAGCAGCCGTTTTTTGGTAAAAGTCATGCGATAGATCCTATGTGTGAGGTGGACGTCAAATGCGGTTCCGGTTTGGAACGGACAATAGTTTCACCCCGCGCGCCAAGATTCTATAAGCCCGAAAAGACGCGATTTCGGTCGATTCTCGCCCTGTTTTTTTAGAAAGGAGCCTCGCTCCTCGCTTTGGGGGCGTTTGTCCGGTTCCCCAGATTCCATTTCCGGCCCTCGACCTCGGTGTAAAGGTAGCCGTCGGCGTGCAAGTCTCCTTCGTCGTCTTCCCAGGGGGCCATCCAGATGCGCATGACCGCGGCCTGCGTGCGGATCGGCATGGGCTGGTTGATCGAGGGGACGGGGACGCTTCCCTGGACGGGGGCAAGCAATGCCGGCGCGCCGGGCAGGGCGGTTTCCGCAGAGATCGGCCCCGACGCGGGGGACACGGTGTCGGAATGGTCCGTGGCCAAATAAACTTGGCGGGCCGACAGGCAGCGCACCCCGTCGGTCGAGCCGCCGGGGCAGGAAAACTCGCTTTTCCCCAATCCCATCCAGGAGCAGCCCGCGATGGCCAGGCAAAGGATGAGCAGTATTGGCAATCGTGCCGTCGTGCCGGTTTTCACGGATTGGCCTCCGCGTCGGCCTCAAGCAGCGCCTTCAGTTCGCGGGTGCCGCCCCGGCGCGTCTTGGTGGAGGGCAGGATGAGGTAGGGCACGCCGTCAATCCCCATCAGCCGGGTGGCCATCAGGGTTTTCTGGAGCGCCGTCAAATCGCAGGGGCCGGCTTCCGGGAGGCCGTCGTAGCGCTGCGCGAGCAGGGCTTCCAACGCTTTGCCCTTGTCGGCCAGGCAGGCCAGTTTTTTCACCGTGGCCACCGACTTCTCCCCCAGCACCGGCGTCAGCACCAGGTGGAAAGTGTGCGTTTTTAGGAGCGGTTCCATTTGGGCGACGAGGTCGTGGCAATGCTGGCACCAGGGATCCAAAAACACATGGACGTGTTTGGGGCCGGAGCCGTACAGAAACTGGGCGAGATCCCCGTCCTTGATGCCGATGCGCTTCAGATCCATCCGGTCGAGGTCGTCCCCGTCGGCCAGGGTCTTCACCTCCTTGGCGTTCCAGACGTCGAGCAGCCTGAAATTGCCGACGACGGCAAAACGGCCATTCTCGCTGACCAGCATCATTTTGTCGCCCACCTTGGCCAGCGACATCCCGGTGACCGGCAGGCGGCGAGTCCCTTCGACGGACTTGATCCAAGACCGGATCTGGTCCGACGTGGCGGTGAAGGGGGTCGGCTCCGGGGGTTCCGCCGCCGCGTCCTGCGCGAAAGGCAAGGCCGCCAGGGCGGCCGCCAGCAATAATTGTCTCGATTGTCTCGTGGGCATCAAGCTTTCCAAATTTAAGGTTTCAATTGCGGTTCAACAGCGGCGCGGCCTGGTTGCTGTTCAACAGCGCGTTGCCCGCGCCGCCTTGCAGCATCCCGGAAACCGCGCCCAGGCCTGTCCGGTTTTGCGTCCCGCCGCCAAACGCGTTGACGCCTTGCCCGGCGGCCCCGGCCATGCCCCGGCCGCCGCCGGCGACGCTCGTGGCCGGTTTCAGGGACACACCCCGGATCATGATGAAATCGACCTTGCGCCCGGCGTCGACCTCGATGACGGGGAAAATGTTCTTGGCCATCTCCAGGTAGTATTCGGCGATCTGCTCCGACGCGCCGCGCACGCCGCCCGCCAGCGCCTGGCCCGCCAGCATCTCCGGGGAGGGGTACTGGTAGCCTTGCGTCGTTCCGGATTCGGCGTTGAGGTTGATCGGCTGGATGCGCTGGGGCGTGAAGGATTTGCCAAGGCCGGCGACGAACCCGGACAGCAGGGAATTGGCGATGATCTGGCCGTTCTTGCTGACCACGCGCCCGCGCACCCCGGCCTTGCCGTCCTCGCCCACGGCGTAGGCGTCCATGGCCACGTCGATGACGCTGCCGTCGTTGCGCACGCAGGACAGGCTTTCGGCGCGCAGGTAGGCGCGCTCCGAGCTGAGGTCGCCATAGCCGCCCGCGATCAGGAAGCACTCGCGGATGTCCACCCGGTAGCGGTTGGGCAGGATGGCCTCGTGCTTGACCCGGAGCAAGGCGGGGAACGGGTCGCGCCGGGCCTGGTTGGACGAGGGGGCGTCAAGCCCAGTCACCAGTGTGCCGCTGAGGATGCTCCCCGCCGGCAGGACAGGGTCGATCTTGTTGCCTTGCTTGTCCTTGTCCGGGTCGTTGATGGATTCCTTGATCTTCAACGCCCCCTCTTTTTGCGGTTTCTTCCCGTCCTTGCCCTCTTGCCGGGCGGCCTGGGCGGCTCCGTTGCCGACGACGCGGATCTTGAGTCCGACGCCTTCGGGCGTCACCCGGGGTTCCGGCATGCCCGGCGCAATGTCCGCGCCGGGCATGCCCGCGGGCTGGCCTGCGGGCCTCCTTGCCCCGCCGCCGCCCGGCAATTCGGGCAAGGGCACGGCGTTGGCCTTCTTGGCTTCCTCCAGTTGCAGAGCCAACGCCTTGATCTGGTCGGAAAGCTCGGCGCTCCGCTTGTCGTAGTCGGCCGCCTTCCCCTGGATCGCCCCGAGCGCTTGCTCGATCTTCTGCCCCTGCTGGGAGGCTTGCAGCTTCACAGCGGCAAAGTCGGCGGACAACTTGTTAACCCGCCCCGCCAAGGCGTCGTTGGCAACCTCGCGGGGATCCCGCCCGTTCAACAGGGAGTATTCGATTTTCCGCTCGCCGGCGAACGGCAGCGGCTTGGAGCCCGTATCGTCCGCCAGCCTGACGGCCACGGCCAGGACGGCGAACAGGGCCGCCGCCAGGGCGGCGACGATGGCCATTCTGCGTTTGGCCGGACTCAGGGTTTGGACTTGCCCGGCGATTTTCGCGTACAGGGATTGGGATCCGGTCGGACTGGGCATGGCGGCTCCCTATTGCCCCAGCAGGGAGGGCCGGGGCTGCGCGGCTTCGGCCCCGGCGGGCGCGCGCACGGCCACGTAGATTTCCGTCTTCTCGCCGGGGGCCAGGCGGAATTTCGGCCAGGCGGCCACCGCCATCACGTCCCGCGCCGCGCAGGCGGATTCGTCGAAGTTCACCGTGTCGTCGCCGGTGTTCACCGCGACATAGACCAGCAAATTGACACGCGTCCCCGCCATCATCTGGCCGGGCTGGAACGCGACGCCCGGCATGGCGCACACTTCGGCCTGCCGCAGGGGCGCGGGGTCGCCCAGCGTGAATCCCTGCGGCACGCTGCCCAATGCCAAGGCGCGCAGCATCTGCTTGACCTCGGCGACATAGGGATGGTCGCCGCGCCCGTCTTTCTTGTCTCCGGCCGGCGTTCCTCCGGCGGCGGCTCCTTTTTCCACTTCGACGCGGACTTCCGCCGGACGGACGCCGTCCGCAGGCGCCAATTCGAGGGAGATCGCGTCCGTGCCGTCGTTGTCGGTAATGAACAGGTTGGCAGAGGCCGTGGAGTCGGTGGCCACGTAGACGGACGATCCTTCGACTTTCGTTTCAATCGCGCTGACCGTCAACACCTTGGGGTCGGCAAAGGGCGTCACGATGCGGTTCAACTGGCCGCGCGCAATGGCGAGCGTATAGGATTTGCCCTGCTTCGCCCTGATGACGCCGTCCCCGGCAGGCGTCGGACGGGGCGCTTCCTCGGCGGGCGGCTTGCCGCGCCGGGACGACATCCAATCCGCCATGCCTTGCACCGCCTTGGCGTCCGGCAGCGGTGCCTTGACGGGTGGCACGGGACGCTTGCCCGTAGCCGGTTTGGTCGGCGGCGGGATCGACTGGCGGGCGGCGGCGTCCCCCGCCGAACCGGCGGAAACAAGGGCTTGGCTTGGCGACCGGTTGGCTCCATCCTCGAAACTACCGGTTTTCGTGGCGGTTTGCGCCGCGCCGCCTGCTTTTGCCGCCTGGTCGACTTGCTTTTGAATATCCTGGACGGGCGGCAAAGGCGGGCGATTTTTCGCCTGGATTGGTGGATCCACGGCTTGGAAGGGCAATCCTGGAGGAGTGGTTTCTTCCGCCGTCGCGGCAAACGCCGTGATGGCGAGAAAACAAATTTGAAGTAAGCGCTTACGCATATCAGTCCGGTTCCCGTTCACGGCCGGCATCGGGCTTGGAAGCCGTCTGCTGGCGGAGTGCCTCTTCTTGCTTCAACAACCGCTTTTCGTTCTCGCGCTGGACAAGCGGCGCGGTCTTCGGCCCGCCAGGGTAGGCCGCAAAATGGGTGATGAGCGGCGAATATTGTTTGACGTCGATTCTGAATTCGAAAGTCTGCTCGGCGTTGGCCGTCTTGCCGCCCGCCCCCACCATGTTGGAGCGGCCCGTCACGAACACCTTGTCTGTTTCAGGCTCGTAAATGAGCGTCCGGACCTCGAACACGGACGAGACTTTTTCGAGCTTGAGGGTCTCCAGCTCGCCGGCGATCTGCTCGGCCATGGCCTGGCGGATTTCCCCGTTGACCATCCCCGAAAACGTCTTCAGCACGAAATCGGCGTTGTCGGGCGTCACGTTGCCGACCATCTGCGCGGCGAACAGCCCCCAGGCCTTTTTGTAGCCTTGCGAGCCGGCGTTCCGGCTGACGGTGGTCCGCTCGTCCAGGGAGGGCGGAACCAGTACGACAATCCGGTCTTTTCTCATCGAGCCGGCCAGGAGCGCCCCGTTTATCGCGAGCAGAACCAGGCAGACAAACTTCAAAAACCGGTTGGATGCGTGCAGGCCGGCCCACGAAGAGGCGAATCGCTTGTAATCCATCAAAAGGCCTTAGAAGACGCGCCGGATGAACGGCAGGACCAGGGAGCCCGGGTTTTCCGTCTTGGCTCCCAGCCCGGTGTGCCAATAAACCATGTGGACTAGAAACCCGTTGGGCCTGCGGTCGCGCACCTTGCGGTAAACCCGCACCAGCACGAGGGCGAAAACCACCATCGCCGTCAACTGGCCTGCGACGATGCCCACGCCAAAGAAGACGCAAAGAATCAGAAACTCGTCGACCTCCCAGAACAGCATCTGGGCCGGGTCGTCGAGGTAGTTGGGGATTTTTTGCATGCCGCCTCTTATTGATTGAGGCTGGATTTGATGTCCGCGCGGCGGTTTGCCGCACGGCCTTCCTCCGTGGCGTTCGACGCGGCCGGGAGGGATTCCCCGAAGCCCACGGCGTCTATGCGCCCCTCCGGCACGCCCATGCCTTGCAGGAACCGCCTGACCTCGGCCGCCCGCGCCTCGGAAAGCCGCAGGTTGTAGGCGGCGGAACCGGCGTCGTCCGTGTGTCCTTCGACCAGGACGGCCTCGATGTTGGCCACCCCCAGCCGGGCAAGGAAGTTGCTTAACTTTTCCTGTTCCGCGCTGGAAAGCGCGGCGCGGCCAACGTCGAAGTGGACGGCCTGCCGGTCCGGGGCGGGCGCGGGATTCCCGGCCGGGACGCCGGGCCACGGCACGACGAGGGCATGCTCGAAGCCGCCGGCGTAGGAAACCATGCCGTCCTGGCCAGGGATGTCCGCGTAGCCCAGGCTGGCGACGACCGCGTCCGCCTTTCGCGTGACGGCCACCGTCACGCTGTCTTGCGCTGGGGGCTGGCTTGTCGCGCAGGCGCAGAGGAGGCAGGCGGCGAAGACTGTGGAAATTTGGAACCTAGCGGCGCCCATCTTCAAGCCTCCGGGCGTAACGCAAAACGCGGTCGGCATAGACTTGCCCACGGGCGGCTTGCCGGGAGTGGTAGCGCCCGACGGCCTGGCGGAGGCTGGCAGAGCCGCCCCACGCCTCCCGCAGAATGGCGGCGGCGACGGCCAGGCTCGTCCGGGGGTCGAGCAACTGGCGTGGGCTTTCGACGCGGTGGCCGTGCCAGCGCAGGTTGACCTGCATCAGGCCGACGTCGATGTCGCGGACGCCGGCCCGCAGGAAATCCAGCAAGGCCTTTTCGGCTTCCGGCCTTGAATTGAAGCGGCGTGGCCCGGCGGCGACGGCGTTCCCGCCTCGGACGCCCCGGTTCACCGTCAGCGTCCAAGGCCAGGGCCGGTCGGAGCCGTCGTCCCAGCGGGCATGGGTTTCCTGGCAGGCGATGCCGTACAGCACCGACGGGGCCACATCGGCCAAGGCGGCGGCCCGCTCCCAATAGGTGCCTTCCAGCCCGGTTCCGGCGCGGGCAGGCCAGGACAGGAGGGCGGCAAGCGCCGTTAGGATAAGGGTCGTGGTTCGCATGGCCGATAGACTAACCCAGCCGCCCGACATTCCACGACGCCGAAAAGACGCGATTTTCGACCATTCTTGACGCAGTGCGAATTTTTTCGGGATTTTTGTGCCGTTGTCCTGCCTTGTTCACGCTTACGGGTGTGCGCGGGCAAGCCGGATGCCCAGGTACGAAAAAAAACAAGGCGAGAATCGACTAATCCGGTCAATTCTCGCCCTGTTTGGCGTTTTCCGGGGATTCGGACGCTCCCCGTTAGTTGACAGTCTCGGTGTAAACGTCATCGACGCGCCGGATCTCGCCGGTGGCGCGGTCGAGGATTTGCACGCTGGCCGTCACGGCCTTCGCGCACGGCAGTCCTTTCCCGGTGAAGGGGCCGGGCATCGCCGCCGCTCCGTCCAACACCACGGCCGCGCTAAGTTCCCACAAGGCCGCCTTGCCGGGGACGGGCGGCGACAGGCCGATTTGCGCCGGGTCGATGTCGAAGGTTTGCGTTTGCCCGGGGGCCAGATTGAACGGGGCACTCTGGGGCGGCGCGTTGTCCGACGACACGAAAAACTGGCCCCGGCAGAGCATCGCCGCAGCTAAGCCGACAGGAACAGCGCCCAGCGGCGCGCGTTGCACGACCAGGCGCACCGTTTCGGCGGGGCTTGCGCCCACAGGGCCGAAGTCGCGGATCGTCAAGGGAGACGGCAGAGGTGTCGGAGGAGTCGGCAGCGCTCCGGCCGTGGCCGTGAATGAGGCTGCGGCGGTTGCGGCCAGGGCCAAACTTAAAAATTGTCGCTTGTGCATACAAGTACCTTGTGTGTGGACTTGGCTGGCATTTTGGTTGGCCGGAACCGCCAGGGCCAGCCGCCCGGCGTCCACGGAAAACAGGGGCTTTCCCTGCGAAATGGGCCTACTGGCCGTCGCCCGCCGGCCGGGCTTTCTGGCGCAGGTTTTTCTCGACGTTGCTGTAGAGGTCGATCAGCGTCGAGGTCGCGACGGTCGCCTCCCCGGCTGTCCGCCGCTGCTCGTTGATCTGGCCGCGCAAGTCGCGCAGCACGTCCAGCATCGAGGTGTCCATCGGGCGTCCCGTCGCGGTCACGGCGTTGCGCACCGTGTCGAACATTTCATCGACGATCTGGTGGGTCATTTCGACCGCCAGGACGTCCACCATGCGGTCGGCGACAAGTCCGGCCGATCCGGGTTCGGCGGCCAGCTTGAACAGCAGGCCCATGGCGCCGGGGGAGGTGGCCTGGATGAACGCCTGCTCGGCGGCGGTGAAAGCGACGCCCGCCGTCCTGTCCCCCAGCTTGCGGACGATCCCGCCCGTGCAGGTCGCGCAGACGCCGGTGCCGAACAGCATGGCCCGCACCCGGTCGCGCATGCCGGTGACGGCCTCCGCCTGTTTCGTGGGATCGGCGCATTTGGCGTCCGGGCACTGGTAAATCGAGAGGTTTCCGCCCTCGATGAAATCCCTGACCTTCAAAATCGGCGGCACGAACCGGTAATCCAGATCCGTGCCGCCGTCGGCGGCGGCCCCGTCCTTGGTGCCGATGACCAGCGTGCCGGTCAGGCTCATCAGCACCATCTGCATGTCGCCCGTCCCGCTCGCGTACCAGTCCGTCGCCGACGCTTGGTCGAGCGCCTCCTTGACGACGTTGCCTTTCAGCTCGTCGGCCTTGCCGTGACTGATCGCCACCTGCGAGGGTGACTGGCTGCCGTTGTTTTCCTGGCCCTGAAACCAGTCTTGCGCATAGCCCTGGCTGGTGTTGATGTTGGTCGCGTCCTTCATCTGGCTGTCATGCCACGCCTTCAATCCGGTCTTGTTGACCACCGACTTGGCCGCCTCGCACGAATTCCGCATCAGCCCGTTGATGAATTCGATGTCTTTTTGCAGCTTGGCCATCACCTGGGCGCAGGTCGGGCACATGCCCTCGATGGCGAGTTGGAAGGCGTAGCCCATGGCCGCCTGGGCGATGTTCCTCAGCAACTGCGTCAACTGCTCGGCGTTGACGAAGGAAAACGACCCGCCGAACAGGTCGATGCCGTTGCATCCCCCCTTGAAGCCGGGCGGCACGAACGAGACCAGGTTCGGGTTCACGATCTTGTTGCGCATGGCGATGCTGCCGCCCGAAATAACGCCCCGGCGCTGCGCCGTGTAGGCGTCGGCCGGTGTGACGTTCACCATGTCCGTGAACATCGCCTGCATCTCCTGGTCGAGCCCGGCGTCCGCCGCTGCGGACAAGGCGAGCAGGAAAACGGCGAGGAGGGCGCGGACGGTCAAGCCGCGAAAGCGACAGGGGCTGGCAGGCACGGAAGGATTCCCAGGAACAGCAAGGAGAACAAGGTCGGCTGGCTTTGCAGCCGTGGGCCGACCCCCGAATTTTTCCTGTCCAGGAACAATCCCTGGCCCAGGTCGCAGCCTGCGAGCAGCGCCGTCGAGACGTCGAGTTCGGTGTGTACGCCGTCGGCGACGATTTTCCAACCGAAGTGCCGGGCCAGGGCGACGAGATCCCGGATGTAAACCGCGTACCGGATCGAAGACCGCCCGCCGCGCAGGACGCGATAGTCCAGCTTGACGGCCTGGATCGGCAACAGGCCGCCGTGCCCGGCCAGCCATTCGATGTCGGGGTTGGAAAGGCACAGGCAAATTTCCGCCCCGGTTCCGCGCAAGGCTTCCAGCCGCCCGGCAAAAACCCGGGGGGGTTCCCACAAGGCGCGCCGGTCGCCGACGACGATTTCGAGCGGTAATCCGTCGCGCGCCCGGGCGACGGCGGGCAGGGCCGCGGCGAAATCGCCCTTCCGGGCCAAGATCGCGTCTTGCAGCCTCACAGAGACGGGCAGGGCTTCCCGGCCTTCCCGCGCGTCTTGGCGGCGATGCCGTCCGGCTTCCGCCAGGCAGAATTCCAACAGGCGGTTGGCCAGCCCGCATTCGCCCGCGACCGCGTGGAACACGCCGGGGGACACCATCCCGCCCGTCTTCTGCGAACGCCATTGGAGCATGGCCGCTTCGCCTTCGGCCTTGCCGCGGGGCAGGCCGAACCTGGGCTGGAAAGCGACAAAAAACTCGCGGTTTTCGAGGGCGTCGGAAATGGATCGGCGGTTGATTTTTATAGAGTTCACAAGGCTGGCCGGATTGCGGGTTGGCGGATGCTTGATGGACTATCGCACGGCCCGCCCACATTCCATAAGCCCGAAAAGACGCTATTTCGCTCGATTCTTGGCGTTTTTCAGGGATTGGCCGCCAACTTTTGCAGGACGCCCAAGACCGCCGCCGCGCCGAACGGGAACAATCCCTGTCCGCCTTCGTGCGGCCCGAAGTCGCGCGCGTCCAGGTTCCACTCCCGCTTGGCCACGTTGTCCAAGGTGCCGATTTCATCGACCAGGCCTAGCTTCAGCGCGTCCTCCCCTCCCCACGCCTCGCCGGTGAAATAGTCCACGCCGTCCTTGAGCTTGCCGTGCCGCAGCCGCTTGAACTCGGCGGCGAAGGTGCCCGCCATGCGGTCGACCATCTCCTGCGCCTTGGCGTCTGACGCCGGCGGCATGGCTTTGTAGGGGTTGAGCATGTTCTTAAGCGGGCCGGAGGCGTAAACACGCTGGTCCACGTCGAGCTTTTGCAGCAGTTTGTGGAAGTCCCAGGCCGCGATGACCGCGCCCACCGAGCCAACCAGGCTGTAGCGGCCGCAGACGATGCGGTCGGCGTGCAACGCGACCAGGTAGGCCGCCGAGGCGCCGGAATTCTCGATGAAGGCATAGACCGGCTTGCCGGTTTCCTTGCGCAGCGCGTCCAGGCGGTCGCCGATGCGCTCGGACTCGAACGGCGAGCCGCCCGGGCTGTTGATTTGCAGGGCAATGGCCTTGACATGCGCGGCCTTGAAAGCTTTTTCCAAGGCCGGGACGACTTTTTCCGCCGACGCCAGCTCGCCGGTGCCGACGGGGCCGCTCAGACGGACGACGGCGACCACGTCCTGTCCGGGCAGGGGCGTGTAGCCATGGCCGCCGAGGTAGACGGCCAGCCAGGCGAGCGCCGACGCCAGGCCGAAGCAGGATACAATGACGCGCTTCACCCAGCGCCAGCGGTGTTCGGACTTGCGTTCGGACAGCAGGTCGGCCAGAATTTGGTCGGCCATGGCGTACTTGATTTCCTCGTCGGAAAACGGGTGCGGGGAAGCCGTTTCCCCGTCTTTTTCGGAAATAGGGGAGTGAGGCATGGAAAAATACTTGCGAATGTAAGAAAACATGATGGCTACGGCTCAGAGTTTGATCCAGGACACGGCAAGGCTGGCCGGTACCACAGCGAAGGCCGCATAAGCCAAGCCGCAAGGCACAATCCGGTTCAGCCATGCGCTGTCCGGCTTAATCCGCAGCAACCTGGGAGCCAGGGCCAGCACGGCGGCGAGGCAGGCGAGACGCGGAGCGGGCTGAAACAGTAGCGCCGCCAGCCCATGGTCTAGCGGCGGAAATTCCTGGACGCAGGCAACGGCAGTGGCCGACCACGCGAACAGCCATGCCCATGAATTGCGGCGGGCGGCCCACACGGCCCACCATGCCACCAACAGGGTAAGCCAGTCGGGAAACCAATGGATATTTAGCTTTTCAATCGCCTCGGCACTCGCCAGCAAAGCGAGGGAAAGCGCCCACAAACGCGGCCAAACCGGGCCGGGCCGCCGACGGCAGGCCACCACGACCGCCCAGGCAAGCAATGCCGCGAAAACAGCGGCTCCAGCAGAAACATCACGTTGCCGATCCCATGGAAAGGCCAAAAACGCGCAAAACACGGCCATGCTCTGGGCAGTCAGCCAGACGGCAGGCGTCGGCCAATGTATCCATCTGCGGCTTTCGAGAAAGCTGTAATCTGTCGTTTCCACGTGGCACCGCCGTTTGTTTTCGGCGTTTGGGGAGTTGCCCCCGCCGAGACGGATGTCAGCCATGCCGCCTCCACCCGATGCCGTCCAGCCATGCCGGCAGGCTGTCGCGCTGCGCAATGGGGAAAACGGCAATGTTGGCCGTGAACTCGCCGACGCCACCTTGTTCGAGCATTCTCGCCAGCACCATCGCTTCATAAATGCTCTGGGCCAGCAGCAACGTCTTTTTGCCGGAAACGGCTATTTCTGCGAATAAATCCGCGCCAAAGGCCTCCGTCGCCATGGCAAGCTCGTCCAGCACGACGGCGTCCACCGATGGATCTCGCAGGATTTCTTGGAGCACACGAGGATTGCTGTGCATCTTCCCGAGTTCGTAGCCAAACACCCTGGCGCGGCTGAAGACCGCATATTCCCGTGCATGACCGTGGACAGCCACGCCGGGACGGTCGAACAATTCCGGGTGGGAGCGGACGAAATCAGTCTTGCCGGTTCCAGAATGGCCGTGGAGAATCATAAGCAAGGGGGTTTCAGGCAATGCCCCGGCTGCGGCCAGCGGTGGCATTGTTGTCTTGGATTGTGAATGCACTTTCTCAATGGCTAGCATGGGTTTGTCTCCTTAGATTTTCTCGAATGATTTCCGTCAATGACGGGGCGTTTTCAATTATTTCCGGCGTGATCCCCGTGCCCAGGCCGGCGTCCACCATCAGCGGTTTGGCCGCCCGCGTGTCCTCGTATTCCGCGTCGGAAAGCCAGCCCTTCCCGTGCCCCAGGGTGACGGCCCGGCGGACGATCTCGTCGCCGGCGACCAGGCCTTGCGCAATGGGCAATACCCCGCCGGCCTGGCCGGGACGCACCAGGAACAGCGCGGGAGTCGTCTCCACGCCCAGTTGCTTGGCCTGCCCCCGGTCGGGGATGAAGCCGGGAAACGGGTTGCCCGGCAGGGGTACGCCGTCCAGCGAGATGGCGAGGACTTTGAAGCCGTAGGCGTTTTCCAGCCCCTTCAGCACGCCCGCCTGCTTCTCGCAAAACTGGCAGGTGCTCTCGAACACGAACCAGAGGCCCGCCGTCCGGGCGAGTTTTTTGGCGGCGCCTTCTCTGGCGGTGGCCGCCATGTCGTCCCTGGCCTGTCCCCCGAAAGACGCTATCGGCCTGCGGGCGTTCTCGTCCAGCAGCGGCTCCGACATCGAAACCGTCTGCGCCATGTCGGCGAAGCGGCTGGCCTTGTCGAGCATGACCCGCTGAAGGTAAAAATACGCTTGCACGTTTTCCCGCGTCGGGTCGTCCACGGCCTTGTCGCGGAACCGCTCCATGTTCTTCCTGAACCATTCCGCCGACAGGGGCTTGGGTTCGGGAGGCTTGGTCGGCGCTTCCTTCCCCGTGTCCGGCGTTGGCTTGGCCTGTGGCGGCGGCTCGGCGTCTTCCGTCACGGGGTCGGGTTGGCGTTCGTACCAGAACCAGCCGCGCTCCTTGTCGATAAAATACGGGGCGGAGGGATTGGGCGGCGAGGAGGGCGGCCGCTCGCGTGAATCGCCGAACCCTGCGGCGGAATCCCCTCCACCGCCCTGCGCGCTGTCGCCAAAGCCCGGCCCGCCACAAACCGGCGCGGCAAGGCACGCTAGCAACACACCGGCGGCAGCTTTGGGCAGAGCGGTCAAGCGGCTTGCTTTTCTTCGATTTTTTCTTGGGCGCTTGGGGCCGGGGCCACCTGCCCGGCAGGATCGCCGGACGGCGTCAGGCGGGTCGCCGAGGCGGCGACCCCGGGCATTTCTAAATGATCTAAACCGACGAATTCAGACTCCATTTCAGATTCGGAACGCGCGCTTTCATCCTCCGCATGGCTGTTTGCGCGCCACCTGTCCTGGATCTCGCGGTTCAGCGATTGGGCCGTGAAGTAGACGCCGCGCAGGACGGTTTGCAACTCGTTGTTGGCCTGGCGCAACTGGTGGTCGTTCAACACGGTGCTAAGCCACAGCGCTTGCAGTTTTTGTGAGAGACGCTCCGCCTTTTCCATCAGTCTGAGATACTGCATGGCCAGCGGGTCGACGATGATCGCCTCGCCGGCCGTCGCGTTGCGGCTTTTGGACACGAAGTTGAAGGTGATGCCGCCTTGTTGGATAAGCGTGTCGGCAAGCGCTATGCGCTTGTCGATGTCTTCGCCCGCCGTCTTGATGGCGCCGCCGATATGGCTTGCCATCCGGTCGACCGCCCCGTTGCCGCCGGCCAGTTGCGAATAAAACCGGCAAAAAAAGACGCAGCGCGATGTCGTGTCGAACAGCCGATTGAAGCTCCGCCGGATTTCGGACGTCGTGAAGGCGGTTGGCACGCGGATGGTCGCGCCGAAATACGCCTCGGTGAATCGCTGGTTAAGTTCTTTCCTTTGGCTTCCGGTCGGGTTGCCGGGTGTGGTTTCGGCCATGCGTGTGCTCGGTTTGCGGTTGAGAAAATAGATGGCAAAAAGCTATCATGGCCCGGACGAATTCCACGACGCCGAAAAGACGCGATTTTCGGGCCTTTTCGATGTTTTGCGGATTTCCAAGGCGGAGAGGCAATAAGCAAGGGCGGGGACTGGGCGCTTTGGCCGATTCCCTCGTTGAAGGAGGGGCTTGCCGCGCAACGTGGTCAACCGAAGAACAAATCCGACGCCGCCAGCGGGGTCGCCCCGACCAGATCGATGCCAAACTCCGCCATCTCGCTGCCTGCCTGCTCGCACAGCGCCGGATGGCTGGCCGCGCCGGTGAACATCGCGTCGTGTGTCCACGCAGGCGTCCCCGCCAGCACGGCATCGTTGATATAGGTGTCGTTGCCGGTGCCGGCTAAATTGCCCGCCTGCGGCAAGGCGAGGTTTTCGACATTGACAGGCAGCGTGTAATGGGCGAGGCCGCTCAAACCGGTGTTTGCATTGGCCGCTTTAGTGACGGTGTCGCCGTCCGTGTCGGCCAGCCTATTAAGGCTGTTGTTGTCGGCAAGGCCCGGCAAGGTATTTTTGTCGGTGGCGCCCGCCAGGTTGACGCCGCCGATGTCGCTTGCCGTCCGCTCGGCCATCCCGTCGCCGCCGACCCGTTGCGGACAAAACCGGCAAAAAAAGGCGGCCTGCAATGCCGCACCGGACAGCCGGTTGAAGCTCCGCCGGATTTCGGACGTCGTGAAGGCGGTTGGCACGCGGATGGTCGCGCCGAAATACGCCTCGGTGAATCGCTGGTTAAGTTCTTTCCTTTGGCTTCCGGTCGGGTCGCCGGATGAGGTTTCGGCCATGCGCGTACTCGGTTTGCGGTTGAGAAAATGGATGGCAAAAAGCTATCATGGCCCGGACGAATTCCACGACGTCGAAAAGACGCGATTTTTGGCCCTTTTCGACGTTTTCCCGGCGGCAGGCCGTTTTCCCCCCAATAATTTGCGCAGGCGACCCGTTTGAACAAGCAGCAACTTCTCGAAATCCTCTCCGACAAATCCGGCATCCGCAAAAGACAAGCCGAGGCTTTACTAGACGCGCTGGGCGAAGCCGTCAAGGAAGCCCTGGCCGTCGGCGACGAGGTGGCGATCCCCGGCGTCGGCAAGCTCAAGACCGCCGCCAGGCCCGCCCGGCAGCAGCGCAACCCCCGCACAGGGGAGGCGATCCAGGTGCCCGAAAAAAAAGTGGTCAAATTCGTGCCGTCGAAAACGCTGAAGGACGCCGTGGCCGGGTCGGGAAAGGAGTGATGAACCGCTGTTTGCTTCCGACCCTGCTTTGCCTGGTTGCGGCCGGCTGCGCCTCGACGGCGGGCAAACAGACGCCGACCCAGGCTTACAACCCGAACAGCAGCTTGGCGATGAACGTCGCCTTGGCTGGCGGTATTGCCCATGCTGGCGGCAGTTTGCATGATTCCACCCAAAAGCAATGGCAAGACCTGAAAGACTTGGTTCCTTCTTACCTAGGCGAACTTCCAAAAGATCAAAAGCCGTCCAGTTCAGCGCTTGGTTTGGTGGGGGTTGGCGTCGGCGTTGCATTGGCAGTCACCAATCCTGTCGCCAGCGTGGGCCGTGCCGGCACGGCGGCCATGAATGTCGGCACACACTTGCCCAATGGCGGCGGAGATCCAAATGGAATTACTTCGTTTGGCGCCGATGCGCCAAAGGCAGGAACTGGCGCTTACCAAACCCCCGGAATTTTCCAACGTGCGCTGAAAGCTTCGCTTGGCGACGAGAACCTGCCGCATCTGATCGCATGGATGCCTCTTTCCGACACGGGCGAGGCGAAGGACATAATCCGACGCGCTGTCGAACAAGCCGTCGTTCAAGCGTCCGGCGAAACCCTTGAGCGAAAAATCCAATGGGATAAATCGCTTTTGGGTATTCGGAGCGAGCAGCCTGTTTTCGTCAAGCCTGATTGCCAGGGCAAATCTTGGGATGGAAAAGTTTTTTCGTCCGGAGTTTTTTATGATCGCCTGTGTTCTGGCACAATCAGCCTTCAAACCACCGATATTCCAGGATCGGCCAATCCGCCGCCCTCTTTTTTAAAATCCGCAGGACTCGTTGTCGGCCCTGTTGAAATTGCCTTTTCAGCAGACGGTGTTCTTCCGCCCAGAGGCAATCCCGACGCGGTTTTTTCCTGGTGGAAACGGTTCAGCGCCGCCTTGCCGGATGGCTACTACTACTATTCGTCCAAGCTCAAAGGCCTGCCGGTGATCCTTAGCCAAGGCAAGGAACTGTGGTTTGTCTCGCCGGATGCCCAAAGTCCTCATTGAAGCTGCTGCTGCAACTGTTGCCGGCTGGCGTCGACGTTCGCGCCCTGGAACTGCGTGTTGATCCTGTCGGTCACGCTGTACTGCGGGGTGTTAGGCACTTTGCTGGTCGTGGCGGTGCCGACCGAGTACAGGCCGTTCGCGTCGGCGGCGGACGAGGGGAGCTTGTTGGCCAGAGTCAAAATCCCGATCCACTCGGTCAAATCCACTTTGTTGAAATCGACCTTCTGGATGTCGCCGACCGTCAGCCCGCCGCAGTCCGGAGTCTTGGCCTCGCCCCATTGCCGGGCCGGCAGTTGCAGCCTGGACTGCTCCTGGATGATCCTGCCCAACGGCGAATTGAAGCAGCAATACGAGTCCTTTTGCTCAATGCAAAGGCCCAGCACTTTCGTCGCGCAAAACGTGCCGACCTCGTGGCACATTTTCATTTCCCGCTTGTAGCCCAGGTCGAACTCCTCCTGCTCGCAGGCGAAGATGATCTGCACCAGGATGTTAAGGACGGCATAGACCAGGCCCGCGATGGCCACGCCGGTCATCAGGCCGCTGGCCAATTCGGTCAGCCCGGACACGGAAGTGACCGTTGTCGTCTCCACTCCGCCAGAAACGACGGTGTCAGAGGTAAATTCAACCAGCGAACTGACGGCGTTTTTGCCAAAAACATCCACCGCCCACTGCGTCGCCTTCATCGCGATGTCCCTGCCGATGCCGGCGATGGCCATGCTGACCTGGTCTATCACCCCTCCGCCTTCGCAAGCGAGGGACTCGGTGCCTGAGGTGAAAGGCTGCATCATCGCGTCATAGGCGGAGGACACCCCGTTCGAGACCGGCTGCCAGACGCCACGGGTTTCCGAGGAGATGGTGCTGAGCAATCCCGTCCTGTCCGCCACGCGCCAGGTGGAATAGGCCAGGTCGATGTAGTCCGACATGCTGACGCCGAGCTTCGGCGTCGTGCAGCAATCGACGTAGCCGCCCAGGGCGGTCTTGCAGGTGTATTGTTTGCCCTTGAATATTTCGCAATTCGCGGTGTCCGTCTTGCAGCCGGAATCCATCTGCATGCCGTTCAAGACCGACAGCGAACCCGCCGTCTTGCCGAAATCCGGGTTGGTCTCCAGTTCGTGGGTGATGCACTCCGTCCCCATGCAGCGCAACGCGCCGCCGCAGATCGTGGACGAGGTGAGGACGGAGCCGCCGATGACCTGCTGGTCCGTCCCGCAGTCGTAGGTGTCCTGCCAACTCGTGCATGACCCCGTCGCCGGGTCAATCGCGCCCGCCACGCATTGCTCGCCCGCATACCCGCAGGCGGGGTTCTGTGCAAGCGGCGCGCAGTTGTCGGACGCCTGGAGCGGGACGGAAGGGCAATGTTGTATCCCGCCCGTGTCCGTCCAGCACGTCATGTTGCCCGATGTGGGGACGCGCAGGCTGGCCTTGTAACAAATCGGCGCGGGCGGCGAGGCGGGCGGGTCGGGGAGGATCGGCTGGACGATGGGGCCGTAAACTGTGTTGCTGATGGTGTTGCCGCCAACCGACCGGGAATAGTCGGCGTCCGCGCACTGCCAGTAAGGCGTCGAGGCCTCGTCGGTGACTGATCCGCTGGATACCCAGGCAGGCGGCGTCCCCATCGCGTCCCAGTGGCTGAAAACCTTGGCCCGGCAGCCCGGGGGGGTGTCGTAGAATTGCTCGGTGATCTGCGGGGCGGCGTCGATCTTGACCGTGACCGAAAAACTCGGCTTTTTGGTGTCCGGCGACGCGGTGTTGATGGCGGTCAGCGTGACATACTGCGACGCTTTGAAGTCGTTGGTGATGTCGATTGCCGCCGGATCCGACCACGGCGCGTTGTCCGCGCAGCCCGTGCCGGGGGCGTCCACGTCCGCATGGCCATTGACCAGCAGCTTGACGTTGTCGTCAGCCGCCAGCGCCGTGACCGTCGCCTTGGCGACGGTCGAAGTGTCGTGGAGGTTCAACACCAAGGTCTGCGAGTTGCTTCGGCATGCCGACTGCCCGTCCGCGACGGCGGGCATCGCCATCTTGACCAAGACGCAGGCGCCGCCGCAGGAGGCGACGGACGCGCTCCCCGCGCCGCTGTCGCTGACGATGTCATAGGAGACCGGGGTAACGCTGATGCTCCGGGTCACTTCGCAGCCTTGCGGCCCGGTGGACTTGATGCAGGTTTTGTAGTCGGGAATGTGCGCCGTGCCGGTGGTTGTCGTGGTGCCGCTGGTGTTCGAGCAGGAGGTGAACAGGCTGTCGATCATGCCATTGTCGCCGGACAGCGTGGCGTCCGAACTATGCCATATCGGGTCGTTCGACAAGTCGGCGCTGCTGTGGCGCGCGCCCATCAGGGTCTGGTAGGCGGAGGGATATTGCCCGCCGGTGGACGTGGCCAGCGTGTTCTGCGTCTGCGCGGTGACGCCTATCATGGCGGTGTTGTCGCCATAGGCCGCTGTGGCGGCGGACATCGCCCCCGGCGTCATCTCTTGGAACATCGCGGACTGCTCGACAGTTTGCCCACCTGCCTTTCCGTTTTGCAAGGTGATCGTGCCGGTACTCTGGCTCACGCTGGGCGGCGTGAACGAATTCAACAGCGAAGTGCCCACCCCCTGCCCTTGCGCAGCCTTGTCGGTGAATGCGTCGGCGGCCACCCTGGCGGGGACGGCAAACAGAAAACCGACGCTTAAATAACTGGCGACGACCGGATTGTGGGCGAGGCAGACGGCCAGCAAGAAGGCCAGCCCGCGCCTGGCACCATTCAAAAAAAACATAGCCATCCGATATTAAACGGCTATCAAAGAAGACAGCAGTCCGTGTATCGCCACAGCAGATACACGTAGTCTTCCCCCGTGCCGGGGACGGTACGCCATTCGCCCCACTTGAACGGCGTCTCGCCGATGTAGTGGCAGCACGATTTTGGAGCATTGGTGCCGGGCACCGTGTTGCCCGCCTCGGCCAGGGGAAACAAGGTACTCAACCGGTATTGCTGCTTGGGCAGCATGGGATAGATCGTGCCGCCGCACAGCGCGCCGTTGCCGGTGGTCTTCCAGGCCAGCCCGCGCCGGTGCAGCCCGGCGAGAACCCTGGCCGCCAGCAGGCTGGTGTCGCGGGGGCCGGAGGAGTCCGAGGCGATGTTGCCGGTGAACGGGTACAGGTTGCCCCAGCAGCCCGCGCACCAGAACAGTGAAGTCATCGGCTTGCGCACCGCCGTCGTGGCGCAGTCCACGGTGCAGGCCGCCATGGCGGCGGGGTTGGCGAAGACAACCGCCTCCGGGTTCACGAAGAAGGACAGCTCGTCCTCGTTCCACAGCGGGTCGAGTTCGGAGAGGTACAGCAGATCCATGCTGGTGTAGCCGCCCGCGTTGCAGTGGGACTGGATGAGCAGCTCCATCATCTCGTAGAGGGGGAACGCGAAGTAGTGGTAGTTGTAGAACGTCTTGTCGGTCGCGTCGCCCGCCGTTTCCTTGTGCCCGCCGAACAACCGGGTGCTGTTTTGCAAGGAGATGCCGCCCAGCGTCGGCGAGCAATAGGGCTTGCGCACCACTTCGACCACGCGCGCGGGTGCCCAGAAGCCGGCCGGAATCCCCAGCTTCGGCAGCCCGTCGCTGCCGTCGCAGGCGCAAATGACCTTGTCCGACGCGTCGTCGGGGATGTCGTCGAACAGCGGGTTTTCGGCGAACAGCGTCACCCCCATAACCCTGATGGGAAAGACACAACTCCAGCAGATCCCGTTGATGAGCTTAGTGCCCCAAATGTCCGCGTTCGGGCACAGGATGTCCTTTTTCCCCTGGGTGGTGGTGCTTGTCGCGGTGGCCGTGTCTGCCTGGGCATCCTGGGAAACCAGCACAGCCAACACGAGAAGGAAAAACGAGACGAGGAGCAGCAGATGGCCATAGGCCATCATGATGAAGGCGTGTTCCCGGCTCCGTTGGTTTCGCAAGGCCATGGCTATTTTCCGGTTGCCGGGCCAGGAAGGACTTCCCGGATCGCCAGCTTCTCGCCTGCCCCTTCCAACACGGACGGCAGGCGCTCGACATGGAAGCGCCCGGCGACGGCTTTCGACAGCAGGTAGACCGGCCCGCCGAAGCTTCCGTAGAGTTCTTTCAAATGATCCCAGCCGCGTCCGGCGTCGATGCGGGAGGCGAGGTAGACTGCGGGCTTCCCCTTGGCCTCGAATGCCTTGCCGATTGCCAGCGCCTTCGCCACCTGTCCGGGGCGGGTGGCGTCGAAGAACACGACGGCCTTCGACAGCGGCATGATTTGTTGCGGATTCAAGAGATCCCCGGCGCGGGCCAGCAAGTTCCCGTTGGGCAGCTTGATGTCCTGGGTGACACGGATGCTCGGATCGAAGCGGCGGACGGATTCCGTCCGGGTCTCGGGCAGATCCAAGAAATCGCCGTGGCGCTGCCAATAGCCTTGGACGGCTTTTTCCTTCTGGGCGTCCCAGTCGATTGAAGCCATGCGCCGTTGCAACTCTTCCACCAGGTCGGGCTCGGCGATGGGATACGTCTGGCCCTGGGTTCCGTGCCCGCCCAACGCCCGCCTGTCCAGCCAGTCGAAGCTCAACAAGCCGGAAACGGTCTTGGATTTGCCCTCCCCTTCGCCGACGGCCAGCGCCGGCACGGCGTCCACGCCGTATTGCGTGAACAGGTAGGGGTCGATGATGGCAGTGGGGACTGCCTCCAGCCCTTTGCCTAGGCGGCGTACGCGCTTGATGAACACGGCCAAGTCGCCGCCTGGTTCGATTCCGCGAAACACGGCCATCGCCTTCGACTCGGCGGCGTATTGCAGGGCTTCGGCAAGTTCCTTTTCCGGCATGGAAAACGACACGAACACCCAGCGGCCCTTTTCCCTGGACAGGGGCTTTGGCGGCGCTTGTCCCCCTCCCTGGCCTGGCGCGCCGCGCATCAGCCGGCTTTCAAGTGCGGGATCGAGCTTTGCCGGCGGGCGGGAGAGCCAGACAGGCATGGGGGACGTCCCCGCCTGGTCGAGAATGGAGCCTGAGTGGCCAAAAAGACCCGCGTCATCAGCAAAGGACGACGCGGTTGCCAAGGTGCCAAGGAGAATGGCGATTGTTTTAAAAAATCGGATACGCACGGCCCACCACGTTTTCCTGGCCAACAAGCCCCACCAGGTCGTAGCGCGAGTCCAGGCTGAATTCGTGGGTGCCCATGACCCAATGTTTGCCCTGCGGGATCACGGAGCGGCCTTCCGGCAAGTTGGCCGGATTGAGTGGCCTGCCCGTCATGCCGTATTCCTTGGCGATGAATGCCTGGCCGTTGACCGTGAACCGCCGGCCTTCGCGAAACACCGTGTCCCCGGACGTGCCCGCCACGCGCTTGGCAAAGACCATCCCGTCCGGGTAGGGCTTTCCACCCTGCCAACGGAACGCGATGTAGTCGCCGTCGCTGACGGGCTCGTGGTAATGGATTAAAAACAGCTTGAACGGCAGGCTGGGCGTGGCGTTGTAACCGATGGAGTAATTGGCCTGGAACAGGTAAAACGCCAGGCCGGCAAAAAGCCAGCCGGGCAGGTGGGTTTTGCAATGCCCAAGCAGCAGCGGGGCGAAGCTGGCGCACCTTTGCCGCAACACGGCGGGCGTCAACCTGGCGCGCGGATTACTCGAAATCGACATAGGCGGCCCTCGGCGCGTTGATGACGGCTTTCGAGTCCAGCACGACGATGCCCTTGGCGGTCAGTTCCCCGGCCCGTTTCTTAAGCCTCTCGGTCAACGCCTCGGCCGCCTTGGGATCGCCGGGCGTCAGGTCGGCGGCCGCCTTGACTAGCGCGTCGATGTCGATGACGGCGATCTGGGCGGGGACGGAGGCGCGCATGGCCCCGTAATAGCCGCTGGCCGCGCCGACCAGGATGGCGGCGGCAAGGATCAGAAAAGTTTTCACAAAGGGTTCCTGCGGTGGATGCGGGAGCCATGGTAAAGGGGTCGGGCGGAATTCTACGACGCCGAAAAGACGCGATTTTCGGCCATTCTTGGCGCAGCGCAAATTTCATGATAAATCTCGGTGCCGTCATTCGCGCAGGGGCGCGTAAAACATCCCGCCAACGCCTGGAAGGCGCGGCTTTGTTTTTCCGGCCTGCCGTCTTGCTCCCCCTTGCTTGCCCAGGGCGGACGCTACCACCACTACCGCCCCCTGCAAGGCGACGAGCTATCGTTCGTCCTCACCCACCACTGGCGCCAACTCGGCCTTACCCTCGACGACGCCGACTTCACCGACAGCCAGGCCATTGCCGCGATTGCCCACATCACCGGTGGAAACTTCCGCCTCCTGCATCGGCTGTTCATCCAGATCGAGCGCATCTTGCGCATCAATCAACTGACCGTAATCACCAGCGACGTGGTTGAAGCAGCCCGAAGCACTCTCGTCATTGGTGCCACATAGCGCTGAAGATTCAGCGCCATTTATCGATGAGAGTCACAGCCATGGCGACAGGGTTTTCCGCATGTTTTGGGAGGTATTTCCCGGGCGATTTTACCCGTCGTGTCGGCAATGTCGGAAAACAACTGTTTTCCGATGGTCCATGGCGCGTTGTCCGGCTCTAATTGGCTCTCGTTACGTGGGGCCATTCGCAAAATGGCTTCGATGACGGGGCCGTTAGGCCAGCCCGTTTAGCGAGTTGGACAAATTCCGCCGGTTTGGGCTTACAACCCCTTCTTCGACGCCTTTGAGGCTAAGTTCAGCAGCCAATGCTAACCCTGCCGCAAAGAAAAAGCCTGCAAAATTTGTATGACTTTTTTTGCTGGGCATACGTTTTTTGCGGGTAAATTCTCGTGGCTCACTGCTGGTTTTTTGCAGAGCAGACAACGGGTGATGATAAAAAACGGTTTTAAAGCAATGGTTTGTGCTTATTGCTTATCCTAGGGGTTCTCGCGTGGTAAGCCGGTTAAATATGGCGCGTTTTATGCTTAAGCTGGCAAAATCTAATGAGGGAAAGTCATTTTTTGAAGTGGCTTTATTCCCATAAAGCCCCCTTGTGGCGCGGATCGTTCGCGTCTGTTTTTTTGCCAAGCTTGCCGGATGGATATGGCGGTGCGGAGGGAAAGCCGGACCATCTGGCCTATTTCCCGAAGGCGGCTTGCCTGGATTGCCAGGCCAGGGGCGCTTTGCACCCGTGCCAAGCAGACGCCGCGCCGGTTGTACCTCCAGCCAATGGCAGAGCTTGAAGCCCTGGATGCGGCCCGGCAACGTTTGAAAACCGAGGAAGGCTGGTTGCTCTATGCGCAACGCGCCGGGGTCGAGGGAACCCTGTCGCAAGGCGTCCGGGCCTTCGGGGTGCGCCGCACACGCTACCGGGGGCTGGCGAAGACCCATTTGCAACAGGTCATGACGGCAGTGGCCATGAACATTGACCGGATCGCCGCCTGGCTGGCGGGCAGGCCGTTGGCGGAAGCGCGAACCTCGCGCTTTGCCGGGTTGGCCGCTTAAGCCGATTCGCCAACAGCATCTGTTCGTTTTCCTTGCGGTTGGCGTTTGACGCACCACAGCGCAGGCCCGCCGGTGCCTTAACTGCCTTTTCCGTTCCATTGCTCCCTAAACCCCCCTTCCAAGTAAGCGAGTGCCTGGCGGTACGATTCTGAAACCTGTTCCAACAGGTTTCAGCTTCCGCCTGGGCACACCCCTTGCCCTGCGGGCGGCCCGCGCCGTCCTGCGTCCGCCAAGGAACGATACTTCGCTGCGCTCGCATCGCCCCATGGCTGCCACAATGCCTTTACGCCGTCGTTGCACCTTGCAGTTTCCCTGCGGGAAACCGCCCGGTATCTGCGGCTACGCGGGGGCACGGGAAACATCCCGCCGACGCCTTCGGCGCGGCTTTGTTTCCCGGCGCGGCGGCCAAATCAACCAATTTTATTATGGTATTTGGTTGTTTTGAGCCAAGCAAGCCGGATTATATTCCTGTGAATCAATAGCATGGATGCTAAAATTATTGGCACACAATTTGCTTTAATATTTGTTAGCGAATCAGCTCGTTTTGCGGGAAAAACCAGGCCATTTGCTCCGTCATTGTGGGTTCTGGATACCAGAAAATGGCTTGATTCGCGCCGGAACGCCATTTAAACAACAAGAAAAACGGCAACTAATGAAAACCATCAACCTGCTTGCGGCTTTACTGGCTTTGTCATTCGCCGTGGATGCGAGTGAACAAGCCCCGAGTTGTCCGGTGAAAACCTTGGACGGGAAACGTTCGTTGGATTTGGCGGACGGCCAGGGCAAAGTCCGTTATGTCGATTTCTGGGCCTCTTGGTGCGGGCCTTGCGCCGACTCTTTTCCTTTTTTGAACCAATTACACGGTGAGTTGGCTGGCCGAGGTGTCGAGATCATCGGCGTCAACCTGGACGAAAATCACGATGACGCGGTGGCCTTCCTGGAGAAGACGCCTGCCCAGTTCACCATCGTCGAGGACAAGCAGGCCCAATGCCCGGCGCGTTTTGGGGTGAAGGCCATGCCTTCTTCGTATCTGATTGACCGTCACGGCCAGATCCGCCATGTCCACCTAGGCTTTAATGAGGTCGATAAGGATGAGCTCCGCGCCAAGGTGCAGGCGCTGCTGGATGAAAAATAAGCCCTGCTTTGCCGCGATAAAAATGCTGGCGGTGGTTTTCGGCTTGGCTTTGTTGGCTGGCTGTGCCGACGTTCAACCCTGGGAGCGCGGCACGCTGGCCAGGCCGGAGATGGCCTTGGAGACGGATGCCTTGGACGCCGCCTTGATAAGGCATACCTACAGCTCGAAGGAAGCCGCCGCGGGCGGCTATGGGGTCGGCGGAGGCGGTTGTGGCTGCAACTAATCCTATCCGATTGGCGGCTTTCACCGCCGCCGCGCTGGCCTTGCCCGGCATGGTGCCGAAGGCGCAGGCGGACACTCCGCAGCGCTCGGTGTCGGTCGATAGCAATTTTTCCCGCTATGAGGAGAGCGCCGGGCGCATGAGGGTCGATATTTACCAGTCGACCATGACGATTCCGGTGAACAGCCGGTTCAGCATCACGGCCAATGGCGTCAAGGACGTGGTCACCGGCGCGTCCCCGGTCTCGGTGGGCTATGGCCGCTCCGGCTATGGCCCGCGCAGCGCGGGCTTGTCGCTGATCATGTCCAGCGCGTCGATTTTCGATGTCCGCGACGCGGTGGACATCAGCGCCAAATATTTTGTGAACGACAAGGCCACCTTGGGCGTGGACTTGGGCCGCTCCAGCGAAAATGACTACACCTCGGATTTCTTCAACCTCGACGGGCGCGTCGAGTTGAATGACAAGAAGACGACGGTTGCGGCAGGCTACGGCTATGCCTCGGACAAGGTGTGGGAGATCGTCGACCTCGGCGGGGAGAAGGGCAAGGCGCCGGGCGTCGGTGGCGTCAAGCATACCAACCAAGGCATGCTGGGCGTGACCCAGGTGCTGGACAAGGACTCGCTGGCCCAGCTCAACCTGACCTATACCCATAACGAGGGGTTTTTGGCCGACCCTTACAAATATGCCTTGGTGTATAACTATTCCAATCCTTATTTCCCCGATTTTGTCAGGGACAGCCGCCCAGGCCACCGTGACCAGTTCGCGGTGCTGCTGCGCTATGTGCGCAATTTCAGCATGCTGAACTCCGCCGCCTTGCACGCGGATTACCGGTTTTACTCGGATAGCTGGGGGATAGACGCCCACACCTTCGAGTTGATGT
>Ga0265327_10000888_pt1 | contig 44137 bp, 45 predicted proteins | sample 41621metaG_FD_202089 | JGI IMG/M metagenome (GOLD analysis project Ga0265327, IMG submission 202089) | Rhizosphere microbial communities from Carex aquatilis grown in University of Washington, Seatle, WA, United States - 4-16-21 metaG | ecosystem: Host-associated > Plants > Roots > Rhizosphere... | reverse complement strand
TCCGCTATCCACACATTCCCGCGGATTGATATAGAGCGCCCGATCGCCTTGGTAGATGCAGTCGACCGGGCACTCTTGCACGCACGACATGTCCGTGACATCAACGCATTCCCGTCCGATAACGTAGGTCATGCCACGGACGGTATCGATGACGTAGCACTGACCTCAGTGGCCGAAAGTTACTGATAACAGGGCCGGAAGTCCCTGATCTGTTACTGGACGGGCTGGGGTGACTCTTGGTCGAACGCGTCGCTCCAGTGCGGGTCGCGGCCGAGATGGCGCAAGAGTCTGTCGAAATCCGTTGCGCTGTCGCCGGTATGGGCCGGCCCGAACGGTGCGTTGGGCATGCTGCGGAAGTCGCCGTCGGGCACGGCGAGGGCCAGGGGGAGCGCGGCAGCGACGACGTCGTCGGGCAGGGTGAAGGGGCTGCCGAGGCTGGCGGCGACGTCCCAGCCGTGCACTGCGTAGTCGATCAGGTGGAAGCCGACGGCCATCTCGGCGGGCACGGTTGTGCCGAGTTCTGGTAGGGCGAACTGACTCTCGGGGTCCGCGGCGGCGAACGCATCCAGTACCTCGTGGGCGGCCGCGGCGTATTCGGCCACGGGATCGGGCGTGTCGCGGAGACCGGCCGGATCCCAGAGTGCGAGGTCCTGGCCGCCGCCGCGGGCAGCCGCCGCAAAACCGCGGTGCTGGACGGTCATGTGGGCCAGGAGGTCGGCCAAATCCCAACCGGCGCACGGGGTGGAACGGGCGAGATCACCGGTTCCGATTGAGTCGACGATGTCGACTGACGCAAGGACGGCCACCCGATGGGCGCCGAGAAGATCGGTGGATAACGTAGGCATGCGCCTATCGTATGCAGACGCATACGATATTGCAATGCCTACGATGAGCCGATGTCTGCCGAGCGTCCCGACCTCGCCGCGCTGCTCGCGCCGCTGCTGCGCGAGCTCATGGCAGCTGAGCAACCCGTGCTGGACGCCCACGGCGTGAGCATGTGGGGTTACGTCGTATTGCTGGCACTCGACGAGACCCCGATGCGGTCGCAAGCTGTGCTGGCGCAGGCGATCGGCGCCGACAAGACCCGCATCATCCGCACGCTCGACGACCTCCAGGATCGCGGCTACATCGAGCGCACACCCGACCCCGATGACCGCCGGGTCCGCCTACTGTCGATCACCGGAGCCGGGCGGCGACTGAAAGACGCGGTGCAAGCTGACATTCAGCGCGGTGAGGAGCAATGGCTCGGCGAGTTGAGCACCGAGGAGCGGCGCGTCTTTCTCAGGGTGCTGCAACGCCTGGCGCCGGCCCCCGATTGAGGGTGGCCACCCGACGTGCGGCGCGGAACGTCACAACGTCTCCGTGACCTTCCGCAGCCCTCTCGGCTGGTCCGGGTCGCCGCCGCGGGCGAGCGCCAGGTGCAACGCAAGCTGTTGCAGCGGAAGGATTTCCAGCATCGGGGACAATTCGTCGCTGACTCCGCCGGGCAGCGCGATACCGGCCGCCAGGCCGGCCAATGCCGAGGGCGCTCCGACCCCGAACACGTCGGCATGGCGTTCGGCCAACCGTTCCAGGACGGGCGCCATGGCCCGTCCGCCGGCGCCTTCGGGCACCACCGCAAGCACCGGCACCTGGGGATCGACGGTGGCCAGTGGCCCGTGCAGCAGATCGGCACCCGAAAATGCCTGCGCCGAAAGGTAAGAGGTCTCCATCAGCTTGAGGGCGGCCTCGCGGGCGGTGGGGTAGGAGTAGCCGCGGGCGGTGGCGATGAGCCGTTGTGCGAACCGGTACCGCTGCGCGACGTCGCGGACCAGCTCCCCGGCGGCGAGTACCTGCGCACCGAGATCGGGCAGCGCGTCGACGCCGGGAACGTCACGCCCGAGCAGCAGCTGCAGGGCGAGCAACTCAGCGGTGTAGGACTTGGTCGCGGCCACCGACTGTTCGGCGCCCGCCAGGACATCGAGGTGAATCTGGGCTGCCGCAGCCAGATCCGACGCGGAGTTGTTCGTGACGGCCACGGTGAGCGCGCCCCGGTCGCGGGCCACCTCCACCGAGCGGACCAGGTCCGGCGAACCCCCGGACTGACTCACCGCTACGTACAGCACGTCGTGCAGATCGGGTTGGGCGCCGTAGACGGTCATGGTTGACGGGGAGACCAGACCTGCGGGCAAGCCATGGTTGATCTCTACGAGATATTTCGCGTACAGCGCCGCATGGTCACTCGTGCCTCGTGCCACGAACAGGACGAATCGCGGCGCGGCCGCCGCGATCTGAGCGGCGGCGGCCCGGATGGGATCGCGGCCATCGTCCAGCAGCCGGCGCCACACCTGCGGCTGTTCGGCGATTTCGGCCGCCATCAGGTGGCCGGGGGGCGTTGGATCGGCGCTCACTTCGTCACCTTGTCGGAGGTCGGCATCGCACTGGAACCCACTTTCCCCAGCGTAGACCGAGCCCCGGGCAAAACCGGATGACAGCAGTGCGAAAATCGAACCCATCATGAGCAACAGCGGTGCAGGCAGCGAGACAGTTGTAGACAAGCGCGTCGTCTTTTCCGGGGCACAGCCCACCTCCGACTCGCTTCACCTGGGCAACGCCCTGGGCGCGGTGCAGAACTGGGCCCACCTGCAGGACGGCTACGACGCGTTCTTCTGTGTCGTCGACCTGCACGCCATCACCGTCCCGCAGGACCCTGAGACGTTGCGGCGTCGCACGCTGGTGACGGCCGCGCAGTACCTGGCGCTCGGCATCGACCCGGCCCGCAGCACGGTGTTCGTACAGAGCCATGTCGCCGAACACACCCAGCTGGCGTGGTTGCTGGGCTGTTTCACCGGCTTCGGCCAGGCATCGCGGATGACACAGTTCAAGGACAAATCGCAGAAGCAGGGTGCCGACGCCACCACGATCGGCCTGTTCACCTATCCGGTGCTCATGGCCGCCGACATCCTGCTCTACGACACCGACCTGGTGCCCGTCGGCGAGGACCAGCGGCAGCACCTGGAGCTGGCCCGCGACCTCGCACAGCGGTTCAACGCGCGCTTCCCCGACACCTTCGTGGTGCCCGAGGCCATGATCCCCAAGGCCACCGCCAAGATCTACGACCTGCAGGACCCGACCGCGAAGATGAGCAAGTCGGCCGCCACCGACGCCGGACTGATCAACCTGCTCGACGATCCCGCCAAGAGCGCCAAGAAGATTCGCTCGGCCGTCACCGACAGCGAGCGCGAGATCCGGTTCGACACCGAGGCCAAGCCCGGTATCTCGAACCTGCTGACCATCCAGTCCGCGGTCACCGGTACCCCCGTCGACGCGCTGGTGGCCGGGTACGAGGGCCGCGGTTACGGCGACCTGAAGAAGGAAACCGCCGAAGCCGTCGTCGAGTACGTCACCCCGATCAAGAACCGGGTCGACGAGCTGCTCGCGGACCCGGCCGAACTGGAGTCGGTCCTGACCGCGGGCGCCGAGCGCGCCGAGCAGGTGGCCTTCAAGACGCTGCAGCGCGTCAACGACCGCCTGGGCTTCCTGCCGCGGTTGCGCTGACGTTGCGGACGCCGCACCGGGACACCCGCGGCGTCGCACACTAGGCTTTTCGGCAAACAAGGGGGTTTGCCGAAAATGACGGACTCGGACCAGCCGGGCCTGCTCGACCGACTGCGTGAGCGGCATCGGTGGCTTGATCGGATCATGCGGGCCCAGGACCGCTACCAGGACTGCAACGGCGACTTCTACGCCGCCGGCATCACCTACTTCACGGTGTTCGCGCTGTTCCCACTGCTCATGGTGGGTTTTGCCGCGGGCGGCTTCGTGCTGGCGTCCCGTCCTGACCTGCTCGCAGAGCTCGAGGTGCACATCCGGTCGGCGGTCGCCGGCGACTTCGGCAACCAGTTGGTGGGGCTGATGGATTCGGCCGTGAAATCGCGCACGTCGGTGGGCGTCATCGGCCTGGCGACTGCGGCCTGGGCCGGCCTGGGGTGGATGGCGAATCTGCGTAAGGCCCTCACCGAGATGTGGGAGCAGCAGAGCGAACCCGACGGCTGGGTCGGCACCAAGCTGTCCGACCTGCTGGCGCTGGTCTCGGCGTTCGTGGCCATCGTCGTGACCATCGGCCTGACCGCCCTGGGCGACACGGGGTTGATGACGACGGTGCTGCACTGGTTCGGTGTCGGGCACGTCCCCGGCCTCAATGCGCTGCTGCGGGTGGCGTCGATCGCGGTGTCATTCGCCGTGGCATGGCTGATGTTCACGTGGATCATCGCCCGGTTGCCGCGCGAGAAGGTGAGCCTTCGCAGCTCGGCCCGCGCCGCCCTGATCGCCGCGGTGGGCTTCGAACTGTTCAAGCAGGTCGCGTCGATCTATCTGCGGACCGTCATGCACGGACCGGCGGGCGCGACGTTCGGCCCCGTGCTGGGTCTGATGGTTTTCGCGTACATCACCGCGCGGCTGATCCTGTTCTCGACGGCGTGGGCGGCGACGGCGCGGGACACCATGGCGCTGGTGCCTGTGGCGCCGCCGGGACCGGCCGCGATCGTCACTCGCTATCGCGAACCCGAGAGCGTCGATGCGAATAGTGTGGCGGTCGGTGCGGCGGTGGGCCTGATTGGCGGGCTTGGTCTTTCGCGGTTGCTGCGACGCCGCAGGGGATAGCTCGGCGGGCGGTGATTGCTCGACAATGGTGTATATGCAACAATCGTGACATGGTCAATGGCGCTGTCGAGGAGATCGCTGGTAACTGCCTGGCCGTCCGCGTTCGAATGCTGGGCCGAGCGGTGACGAGCCTGTACGACCACGCTCTCGAAGAGCACGGCGTCGGCATCGCCCAGGTCAATCTCCTGGCGGCGCTGGGGAAGATGGGTCCGTCCTCGCCGGCCCGGATCGGCGAGGTGCTGCAGCTGGAGCGGTCGACCGTCAGTCGCAACCTGAGTCTGTTGATGAAACACGGCTGGGTGGAGGCGGTGTCCGCGAACGCCAAAGGGGTGCGAGAGGTTGCGCTGACCGCATCGGGTCGCAAGAAGCTCGGGACCGTGATGCCGGCATGGCGGCGGGCGCAGCGGGAGGCCGCGGACCTCCTGGGGGCCGGCGGCGTCGCGGCGGTCCGGGACCTCGCGGTGAGCGTCGGTCTGTCGCCCGGCGGCCAGTAATCGGTTGGTATCGGCTTTGCCGATGCCCAAATGTTGTATATACACCAAATGGAGGAGTTGCCATGTCACATCCCACTTCGAAGATCTTCATGATCGGTGCGACCGGGGCCCAGGGTCTTCCGGTCGCCCGCGCGCTCGTCGCCGACGGGAAGTACTCCGTTCGATTTCTCACTCGTGACGCCACGAGCGCTCGGGCCGAATCGTTGCTCGAACTCGGCAACGTGTCGGCACTCGAAGGCACCTTCGCCGATGAAACCGTGCTGCGGGAAGGCTTTCGCGGGTGCGATGGCGCGTTCGTCAACATCGACGGATTCAACACTGGTGAGAAGACCGAGATGTATTGGGCGATGCGCGCTTACGAGATCGCCATCGAGGAAGGCATCAAGTTCTTCGTGTACGGCAACCTCGACTACGGGCTCAAGAAGGCGGGCTACGACTCCAAGTACCGAGTCGGCCACTACGACGGCAAGGGGCGCATCGCCGAATGGATCCTGCTGCAGAATCAAGCGAATTCGGCTCGGATGGGTGCCGCCATCTTCACGTCGGGGCCGTACATCGAGATGGCGATCTCGCCCCTGACCCCCATGGCGCCCAGCGTGGAGGACGGCGTCGTCACCTGGCGGGTGCCACTCGGCGACGGCGCAGTACCCCATGTCTCACTTGAGGATTGCGGCTACTACGTCCGCTGGCTCTTCGACAACACCGACCGTTCCAACGGCATGGACCTCGAGGTGGCCATTGACCACATCTCGTATCGCGAGCTGGCCCGGGCGTTCGAAACGGTCACCGGGCATCCCGCCCGATACGTCGACACGGCCATGGACGCCTACTGGCAGGGGCCGCTCGGCGGCGTCGCCGATAGTCCTGCCGGATACAACGCGGACCCAAATGATCCGAGCACCATGACATTTCGGCAGAACTTCACCGGTTTCTGGCAGCTGTGGAAAGACGGCATCGTCAAGCGCAACTACGCATTGCTGGACGAAATCCACCCGAACCGGATTCGCACCGCAGAGCAGTGGTTCCGGCGCGAGGACGAACTCGGCAGAGCGGCCGGCAAGGGCGGCCTCTGGGAGCGGGTCCAGCCGGAGAACTGGAGCCTGGAGTCGGCCGTTTTGAAGAGCAGTCAAGACTTGCGCGTCGGAAAGCTCTGACGCCGGTCATTCCTCTTTCTCGAGATTCGGCCGGCGGTGCACCAGTGCCTTGATCGTCCAGCGATACGAATATCCCTGTCCGGCAAGGACGCCCACGCTCAGCACCGCCATGATCGGGTACTGCGCGATGAGCTGGTCCGAACTCCAGTAGACCGCAAGCAATCCCGCGGACGCGACCGCGGACAGCGTGCTGAACACGCCGAGCACCAGGACCAGCCCCAGCACTACTTCGGTCAGCGGCGTCATGATGCCGGCCAGGTCTGCCATCGGCCGCAGCAAGTGCTCGGCCACGAAGCGAAAGTACTCCGGCACACGCGAATTCGCTGATGCGCCGTCGACGACCAGCAAGATGTCCGCGCGCCCGAAGTGCGCCCGGAACTTCACATAGCCCTCGTGGAGCCACAGTAGTCCGAGCCCGACCCGGACCGCGCCGAAGAGTATCGACGCGGCCAGGTCGGCGCGGTCGCGCGTGGTCAGTGCGCGGGTGGTCATCAGACCGGTCATCACATCAGCGAGGCAGCGCCGAACACTGCCTTCGCCTTGTCGCAGTGGATGACGACGGTGGTGTAGCCCATGGTGTCGATGCCGGTCAGGGGGAACGACTGTGTGGCCTGGTCGAACTTGATGGCGGCGATCTCTTTGCCCGCGGCGACGTCGGACTCGGTGGAGCCCTTGGTCAGGTACACGTGCAGGTCCGGTCCCTCGTCGGAGGAGAAGTCGGTGAATTCGAGATTCATCCCGCTGACGGTCGCCGTACCGGCGACGTGCTTGCCATTGAGGCCGGTGAAGTGGCCCGTGCGCGCTGCGGCGCTCGATGAGGTCATCGCGGATGTCATCGCGGACGACATGACGGAACTGGAGGGGCTGGACGAACCGGCCGACTTCATCTCGTTCGCACCGCATGCGGTGAGCGTGAGGGCGAACACCGCAGCTGCTGTCGCTGCGATCGGCTTGATGACCATGTGGAACTCCTTCGAGCGTCGTGGGGTGCCGATCACCCCGTCGTCGATGAAGTTAGGGAGCGCGCCGGGCGCGTTCGACAAACATTTCAGAACCGTAAGAACCGGCCCGTCACGCCGCCGGCTGTCTAGGCTCAGCACCATGAGAGGTGCGATGTGGGTGCGCCCGTGAGTTCCGACGACGGCGGCGGAGCGCACGTCGTGCTGGTCGAAGACGACCAGCGGGTGCGGACCGCGGTGGCGGCGTACCTGCGCGCCAAGGGGTTTCGGATCGACGAGTTCTCCGACGGGGAAACCGCGCGGGACGCGGTGCAGCGTTCGACGCCTGACGTACTCGTGCTCGATCGCATGCTGCCGGGGTTGTCCGGTGACGACCTGCTGCGCGAGATCCGCACCCGCTCGGATGTCCCGGTGATCATGCTGACCGCGCTCGGCGCGAGCGGGCACCGGATCGACGGCCTCGAACTCGGCGCCGACGACTACCTGGCCAAGCCGTTCGCGCTTCGTGAGCTGCAACTGCGTATCTCGAAACTATTGCGGCACAGGGTATCCCACGAGTCACCGCTTGCTCCCTTCGTGGTCGGCCGCTTTCGGATCGACCCGACGGTGCGCCGGATCACCTGCGGCAGCGCCGATGTCGAGCTGACCGGACGCGAGTACGAGCTCTTGCTCTTTCTCCTCAAGAACCCCGACCGCGTGATCTCGCGCGACGAGATGCTGCGCGAAGTGTGGGGCTGGAGCTCCGGCGACGCGTCGACGGTGACCGTGCACATCCGGCGGCTCCGCGAGAAGATCGAGGCCGACCCACGCGATCCCACGTATCTGCGCACCGAGTGGGGTACGGGGTACCGATTCACACCGTCGGGGAGGTCGTCATGATCCTCGGCGCGCTGGACCTCGTCATCATCGCGGTGACGGCCCTGATCTGTACGTCGGTGGCCACGGGCGCGGCCGTCCTCGTGATGCAGCTCAATCGGCGCGGATCCATCGGCACGCACGTGGCGGCCCTGATCTGCGCGACGATCGTCGCCATCGTCGCGTCCACCGTGGCAATCTCGATCGAGATGTACCTGTCGTCGCACGACTTACAGGTACTGCTTTCGGTGATCGCCGTCTCGGCGCTCATGGCCGGCCTCGCCGCCGGGTTCCTGCTGCGCCGGCTACGACGGTCACTGGCCCGGCTGCAGCACGCGGCCCGACAAATCGGTAGCGGCGAAGTCGTCACCGCGGACGTCGAAAGTTCCCGGGAATTCGCCGAATTGTCCGGTCAGCTCGCGCAGTCGTCAGCACAATTGGCGGCCGCCCGCGCCGAGGTCGAGCAGCTCGACACGTCACGCCGTCAGCTGGTCGCCTGGGTGTCGCACGATCTGCGGACACCGCTGGCCGGGATGCGGGCGATGGCCGAAGCGCTCGAGGAAGGCGTGGTCGATGAACCGGCCGAGTACATTCGGCAGATCCGCGATCAGGTGGACGCCGTCAACGGCATGGTGGACGGGCTGTTCGAGCTGTCCAAGATTCAGAGCGGCATGCTGAAGCTCAGCAAGGAGCCAGTGGTGCTCCTGGACCTGGTGTCCGACGTCGTGTCCGACCTGCAAGCCCTCGCGGCGACCCGCGGCATCACCATCACGCACGCGGAAATGACCGATCAAGTGCTGTATGCCGATCCCGGCGAACTGTCCCGGGTGGTGTCGAACCTGCTGGTCAACAGTATTCGACATGCGCCGGAGAATTCCGAGATCCAGGTGTCGACCCACCACCTCGACGGCGACCGGATCGTGCTCACGGTGCTGGACCAGGGCCCCGGCGTCCAATCCCACGACCTCGGGCGCATGTTCGACATGGGCTGGCGCGGTACGCAGGCCCGCACCCCGGAGGCCGACGGTTCGGGCGCCGGCATCGGTCTGGCCATCGTCCGGGGCATTGTGGAGGCGCACGGCGGGCAGGTGTCCGCCGCCCACGTGCCGGGCGGATTCCGGTTGGATGTGACGCTTCCGACGATGTGATCCGGCCTCTTGCCGGTAGCTTTGCCACTGTGATCCCGGCGATCTCCCAGTGGCAAATCGGACCGGTGCACGTCCCGGTGCACGGTCTGTTCGTGGGTCTGGGCGTGCTGGCCGCGGTGCTCGTGTTCGTCCACGAGGCGCGCCGCCGCGGTGCGGTGAACGAACAGTCGCTGGTCGCCGTCACCGGGGCGCTCGTCGGCGGCGCGATCGGGATGCGCCTGTCGGGCCTGACGCGCCATCTCGATTTCAGCGCAAACCCGACCGTCTCGCAGGCGTGGGAATACGGCTCCAAGAGCATCCTCGGCGGGCTGTTCGGCGCTTACGTGGGCGTGCTGATCGCCAAACGTCTCGGGGGGTACCGGGGCAAGACCGGCGACCTGTTCGCGCCGGCGGTCGCCTTGGGGATGGCGATCGGGAGGATCGGGTGTCTGCTGACGGAAGCGCCCGGACGCCCGACGACGCTGCCGTGGGGGATACACGCGCCGGCGAGTACCCCCGAGTGCCCGGGATGTGTGGCCGGGCTGGCCATGCACCCGTCGTTCTTGTACGAAATCGGGTTCCAGTTGGCGGCTTTCGCGGTCCTCATGTGGCTGCGGCCGCGGATCACGCATCCCGGCGAGTTGTTCGTCATCTACGTGGCGGCCTATGCGGTATTCCGCTTCTTCGTGGAGTTCGTGCGCGCCAACGAGACGGTGTGGCTGGACCTGACCCGGCCGCAATGGGTGCTGCTGCCATCATTGGCGCTCTTGGGTTTTCGGGTCTGGCGTGGTTATTGCCGTGGCTACTACCGGATTTCGTCGGCAGACAGGGAGGGTGACCATGTCCCAGCAGCCAGGTGAACCACCCGAGGATCAGCCTGCGCATGGCGTGCCACCGGGGCAATATCCCCAGTACCCGCAGTACCCGCAATATCCCCAGCATCCGCAGTACGCGCAGTACGGTTATCCACCGCCGAACCCCAAGGCGATCTCGGGAGGCGGTGTGGTTTGCGGGGTGATCCTCTTTCCGGTGCTGAACGTCGGCGTGGGCTTCCTCACGGTGATGCTCGCCGATCAGCAGAAGGTACTGCTGGCCTTCGGGGCCGCGCTGCTGGCACTCCTCGCCTTCGGGGGTGGCTACGCGTTGTGGAAGACGGGTAACCCCGGGTCCAAAGGGCTGGGTCTTGGCCTGATGATCGGCTGGGCGCTCACCTCGATCCTGACCGTCGGCTACTGCACCGGCCTGAACCCCGCGATGTACACATGACGGCGGGGATGGGTCTGCGCGGGGACCGGATACTCCGCTACGTGACGGCCTACTGCCCGCACTGCCACCACGAGGCCCCCGAACGGCCGCTGCGCGACGTGGCGCGGCTGTCCGGCCGGCTTGTCGAGCGCGACGGCAGAGTGTGGCTGGAGCGCGGTTGTCCGGCGCACGGCCTGGTGAGCACGCTCTACGACGAGAGCCCAGAGATTCTGTCGTATCTGGAGGAGTGGACCGCCCCGACCAAGGCGCACATGCCCGACGTCGCAGGCAATTTCGATCCGATCCCCTCCGCCTATCTGCGCGGGCTGCCGGAGATGCAGACCCAGCACACCTGCATCCTGCTCGAAGACATCGCCGAGGTCTGCAATCTGCGGTGCCCCACGTGCTTCACCGACTCATCGCCCGATCTGCGCAACGTGGTGCCGGTCGCCGAGGTGCTCGCCAACGTCGACCAGCGGCTCGCCCGGGAGAACGGGCGGCTGGACGTGCTGATGCTCTCCGGCGGCGAACCGACCCTGCATCCCGACCTGGCCGAGCTGCTCGACGAGCTGACCAGCCGGCCCATCACCCGAATCCTGCTCAACACCAACGGCATCCGGATTGCCACGGATGATGCGCTGCTCGAGCTGCTGAGCGCCCACCGGCACCGCGTCGAGGTGTACCTGCAGTACGACGGGCTGTCCGAGGCGGCGCACCGGCACCACCGTGGCGGCGACCTCCGCAGGATGAAACGGCAGGTGTTGCAGCGCCTTTCGGAGCGCCAGATTTTCACGACGTTGGTGATGGCCGCGGCGCTCGGGGTGAATGACAACGAGATCGGCGACATGGTGCAGCTGGCGCTGGACACCCCCTACGTCGGCGGCATCACCATCCAGCCGCAGTTCGGCTCGGGGCGCTCGGGGAGCCTGGACGCGCTCGACCGGCTGACCCACACCGGCGTGCTCAACAGGCTCGGCCCTCAGACCGATGGCCTGGTGACCTGGCGCGACCTCACCGCGCTACCGTGTTCGCATCCGCACTGCTGCTCGGTCGGCTACGTGCTGCGCGACGATTCCGGGCACTGGCGCTCGCTGGTCTCGTTGATCGGGCACGACGTCCTCAAAGACCGACTCGGGTTGGTGTCCAACAGGATTGCCGATAGCGAGCTGCCACAGGAACTGCAGCTGGCGGTCCGGGAGTCGCTGCTGGGCCTGCTATCGGAGCAGTCCTCGCTGTCGCACCCCGGGATCGGCGATGTCTGGCGAACCATCTGCCAGAACTGCGATCTGGGCATGCCGACCCTGCTGGCGCTCGCGTCGTCGGCCCTGCCGGGTGGGAAGAGCCGGGTGCGGAAGCTGTTGGGCGAGCGGGTGGTTCGCATCACCGTCAAGCCGTTCATGGACATCTCGACCATGATCGAAGAGCGCCTGGTGCAGTGCTGTGTCCATGTCGGCACCCGCGCCGACCAGGACCAGTGCGCGCCGTTCTGTGCGGTTCAGGCGTGGCCGGCGCTGGGGCGCCAGCGCATGTCGATCGCCGCGGGTAGTGACCTGGGAAAGGCGTTGCCGCTCACGGTGATCTAGCCGCGGCCTGCCATCCACACGCCGCGCTTCGCCACCGCACGAACGTGCAGCTTCTTGTCCAGCACCACCAGATCGGCGGACATACCGGGCGCCAGCACGCCGACATCACCGAGGCCCAGCGTGCGCGCCGGCGTCGTCGCCGTCATCGCTATCGCGTGCCGCAGCGACGCATCCGACGCTGGCTCCAAACCCGTTGCCGCCGTGCGGAACAGCGCGTCCATGGTCGCGGTGCCACCCGCGATGGTCGACCGCTCGCGCAGGCGCGCGACCGAGCCGCTGACCTCGACGTCGAGCCCGCCCAGCTGGTAGGCCCCGTCGGGCATGCCCGCCGCCGCCATCGCATCGGTGATCAGCGCGACGCGGTCCGAGCCGGCGGTGCTGGCCACCTGGTGGACCAGCGCGGGATGCAGGTGGACGCCGTCGGCGATGAGCTCAACCGTCACCCGGGTGTCTTCCAGCAGGGCGAGCGCCGGTCCCGGGTCGCGGTGGTGCAGCGGACGCATGCCGTTGAAGACATGGGTGCCGACGGTGGCGCCCAGTTGCAGCGCCCGTTTGGTCTCTTCGTAGCTGGCATCGGTATGGCCCACGGCGACAATGACTCCCGCGGCGACGAACCGTTCGATCGCGACGTCGGCACCGGGGAGTTCCGGGGCGATCGTCACCATCCGGATCGCACCGTCGGCTGCGGCGAGCACCGAGTCGATCTCCGCGGGGTCGGGGTCACGCAGCTGCGTCACGTCGTGCGCACCACAGCGCGCCGAACTCAGCCACGGACCCTCCAGGTGAATCCCGGCGACGACGCCGTCGAGTACCGAGTCGGCCAAGGTCTGAACTTGAGCCAACAGGACATCCGGCGCGGCGGTGACCAGACTGGCCAGCGTCGTGGTGGTCCCGTGGGCGCGGTGAAACTCGACGGCCCGCGCTATCTCGTCGGGATCGTCGGTGCCGTAGGAGAATCCACCGCCGCCGTGCACATGCATGTCCACGAGGCCCGGCACCACGACACCGTCGGGGAAGTCGACGTCGACGCCGCGGGGCGGGGCGCCGCTGCCGCACGCCACGACGCGGTCACCACTGATCTCCAGCCACCCGGGCCGGCACACGGTATCGCCGAGCACCATCGTGCCGGCAGAGATGAGCGTCATCGCCCGTCAGTCTCTACCGGTCGGCGTGCTGTGGGCGCCGATTGATGGAACGGGCGGCCATCATCAGCGAGAGCACCACCGCGCCCCCGACCACGCCGACTCCGACCCGGATCGGCACCGCATCGATGGGCGGCAGGCCGTCGAGGGCCTGCGCGGCCGCTGGATGCTTGGCGTCGGGCTTGCGCTGGATGAGCGACGGGTCCGGCTCGATCAACGTGCCGACCTTGGTGCCCGGCGGGGTGGCGAACCCGTAGTCCAGCAGGTGTGCGGCCTGTTCCCACGGCGCGATCGGAACCCTGGTGCCGTGCAACAGAATCGCGACCAGCCGTCGTCCACCGCGGTCGGCGGCACCGACGAACGTCTGGCCGGCGTCGTCGGTGTAGCCGGTCTTTCCGCCGAGCGCGCCCGGGTAGTTGTAGAGCAGCTTGTTGTCGTTCTCCAGCTCATAGCTGGGGTGGTCGCCGGGTTCGCCGGGCTTGGCCGGGTGCCCGGGGAATTCGTACTTCTGCGTCGCGACGATCGAGGCGAACGTGGGGTTCTGCCAGGCGTAGCGGTAGAACAGGCCCATGTCGTAGGCCGAGGTGCTCATGCCCGGGCCGTCAAGGCCGGACGGGGTGGCGGCGCGGGTATCACGACCGCCCAGCTTCGAGGCCAGGTCGTTGATCTTGCCGATCGCGGTGTCCATGCCGCCGACCTGCATCGCCAGGGCGTGCGCGGCATCGTTGCCCGAGTGCATGAGCAGGCCGTGCAGCAGGTCGTTGACGGTGTAGATGCCGCCGTCGTCGACGCCGACCCGGGTGCCTTCGGCGGCCGCGTCGTCGGGGGTGCCGGTGACGCGCTTGTTGACGGGCAGTTCGCGCAGTGCCTGCGTCGCGATCAGCACCTTGATGATGCTGGCGGGGCGGTGGCGGCCGTGCGGATCCTTGGCGGCGATGATGTCGCCGTTGTCGAGGTCGGCCAGGATCCACGCGTCAGCCGAGACATCACCGGGCAGTGGCGGCATGTCCGGTGCGGCGACGATGCCGCAGCTGCCCATGAGGTCCCCGCCGAGCGGCGTGGCCGGCACCGGGATCGGGGCCGGCGGGTCGCCGGCCTTGGGCACCTCGGACTGGTCGACGGCGGGCGGGGTGTTCACCCGGTACGGGCACGGATCGGCGGCGGGCGGATCGGGTTCGGCATAGGCCAGCGCCGGTGCGGCCGTCAAGAAAAACGCCGCTGCCAGGGCTGCAGCGCGTTGTGACGTGGATCGGGTGGTCGCCATGGTGTCGTCAGATTAGGCGACGGACCACCGGATTCGGGGTAGCCGCGCTGTGACAATTGGGGTTGAAGTTACAAATGTGAATTAGCTGACCGAGGGTTACCGACGCTCGGGCAGCGCGCAGTGAGCCAGCGCGGGGACCCCGATGGAGCTCATCCAGAGCCGCCCGTCGTGCTCGACCAGTCCGGTGACCTGTCCGAACTGGCGGTGCTTCCCACGCACGCCGGCCACCGCCGCACCGGTGTCCGGGTCGAACGCGACGGCCCACACCTCCAGCGGCATCTGTGGCTGCAGCGCCTCCGGCAACCGCCAGACCAACTGGCGCAGAATGGTCGGCCGCGGGGCCAGCCACTCGGCGGCGCCATTGATCGGGGTGACGAACGCGACCCAGATCCGGCCGTCGGCGCCCGTCGAGATGTTGTCGGGCATTCCGGGCAGGTTGACCGCCAACGGGGTGACGGCTCCGGCCCGCGGTCCGGAGAGCCAGTACTTCGACAGCCGGCGGCCCTGGGTCTCGGCGAACACCAGCGCGGTGCCGTCGGCGGTGACGGTGACGCCATTGGCGAAGTACAGGCCGTCGCGCAGCATGCTCACCGTGCCGTCGGTCGCCAGCTTGTAGAGGCCGCCGTCGCCGCGCGCCTCGAGGATGGCCGCGCGGAAATGCTCGTAGTGGAACGAACTCGTCGACTCGGTGAAATAGATTGTGCCGTCATCGGTTTCGGTCACGTTCGAGCAGAACCGCAGCGGCCGGCCGTCGATGTCGGGCACCAGCACCTCCAAGGAGCCGGTGCCGGGGTCCAGGGACAGCAGCCCCCGATAGCTGTCGCAGACCAGCAGCCGCCCGTCCCGCGCGACGTGTAGACCCAGCGGCCGACCGCCGGTGTCGGCCACCACCCGGATGTCGCCGTCGGGGGAGATCCGCACGATCCGGCCGTCGACCAGACCCGTCCACAATGCGCCGTCGGCGCCGACGACGATGTCCTCCGGGGCGTCGCCGGGCATCGGCACGATGGTGAGTTCGGGGGAGGGGAAGTCAGGGAGTGCGTCGACCGGCGGCGGGGTCCAGCGCACGGGATTGATGGACGGCTTGTTCGGCACGCGTTGACGGTATCGCCAATCGGTGCACCGCTGAGCGGGATTCGTCAGTCGCGACGGAATTCCTTGCCGGTCGCGGAGTCCACCGCGGTCTCGCCCGGCGGCAGGTTCGACAGATCGGGCGCGATGACCGTGGGCATGTCGCCGGAGTCCGGCAACCCGAAATGCACCGATCCGGAATGACCGGAGGCCGCGGTGTCCAGCACCAGGTCATGGCGCCGGGGCAACGTCAGCCCACGGAAGTACTCCGGCTGCGCGACGCGCCACACGAACATCAGGACCACGCCCAGCAACAGCCCGACGACGCCGACCACACCCACCGCGCCGAAGCCGAAAATGGTGACGTCGTGGTGGTTTTCGTCCTTGAGCCAGTCCGGCTTGCTGTACTGGACCAGGCCGTAGCCGAACACCACGGACAGCGTGATGCCGCCGACCAGTGGCAGCAGGCCGCGCATCACGAAGTCACGAGTGTTGCGGGTCAACGTCTTTCGGTAGAACCAGGCGCAGGCGAACCCGGTCAGCGCGTAGTAGAACGCGATCATCAGGCCGACCGAGCCGATCAGGGCCGTCAACAGATCGGCACTGATCGCGGTGAACAGCACGTAGCACAGCACCGACAACACGCCCATCGCGATGGTCGAGGTGGTCGGCGTCAGGTACTGCCGATGAATCTTCGCGAAACTCTTTGGCAGCGCGCGGTATACGCCCATGGACAGGGTGGTGCGCGCCGTCGGCATGATGGTGGTCTGCGTCGAGGCGGCCGCGGATGTCAGGATCGACGCCGACAGCAGCAGCATTCCGATCTTCCCGATCACGCTGTCGCCGAACAACGATGGCCCGATGGCGGTGAACACATCCTTGGCGTTGTCCTGGTTGCCCAGTCCGATGCCCTCGGTGCCGACGCCCGCGAACGCGATGGTCGAGACGGTCACCAACGCGTAGGTGGCCAGCAGCAGGAATGTCGAGATGACGGCGGCGCGGCCCGGGGTGCGGCCTGGATCGTCGGACTCCTCGTTGCACGCCACCGCGGTGTCCCAACCCCAGTAGATGAAGATCGTGGCCAGTACCGCCGGGGCGATCACCGTGCCGAAATCCATTCCGCCAGGCCAGAACCAGGACCACGACGGCATGACCGAGTACGCGTGCCCGTGGTGGGTGTACACCTTCACCAGCGCCACGACCGACACCACGATCAGCACCACGACCTCGACGCTCAACAGCACGTACTGCAACCGGGCCGACACCTCGATACCCCGGTAGCAGATGTACGTCATCAGGACGATCCAGATGACGCCCGCCACCGTCGACCACAGCGTGCTGCTCGCCAGGCCGGCGGCCGAATGCCAACCGAGGTCACCGACGAACGTGAACGAATACGACCCGGCGATCTGCGCCAGATTGGCCATCACGATGACGTCGGAGGCGATGATGCCCCAGCCGCCGAGCCAGCCGACCACCGGCCCGAAAGCCCTTGCCGCCCAGGTGAACGTGGTGCCGCAGTCGGGCTCGGCCTTGTTCAGCTCCTGGTAGGCGACGGCGATCAGGTACATCGGCACGAACGAAATGAGCATGATCGCAGGGGCTTTCACCCCGGCGAGCAGCGTGCCACTGGTGGCGATGACGAGGCCGAGCGTCGCGGCGAGGCTGTAGGCCGGCGCCGTGGACGCGAGCCCGACCACCACGCTGGACACCAGACCGAGGGCGCCCCGTTTGAGGCCTTTGTCCCGGACGACGATGTCTGGCGCTGTCGTGGTCATCTGCTCCCTGCTCATCCGGTTGATCGACCAGAAGATGCTACGGGTTCGCCGGCCTGCACCCGGCGTCGTACGTTTGTGTGGTGACCACTGCGCAGGACACCGACGAATTCGAGCGGCTGCGCCCGCATCTGCTGTCCGTCGCCTACCGGCTGACCGGTGTGTACGCCGACGCCGAGGACATCGTGCAGGACGCCTGGTTGCGCTGGCACAGCGCCGATGTCGACACCATCTTGGAGCCCCGGGCCTGGCTGACGACCGTCGTGAGTCGTCTCGGCCTGGACCGGCTGCGGTCCGCCGCGCACCGCCGCGAGGCGTATTTCGGTGAGTGGCTGCCCGAACCGGTGGTGACGGGATTCGACGCGTCCGACCCGTTGGCCGCGGTGGTCACGGGCGAGGACGCGCGCTTCGCCGCGATGGTGGTGCTGGAGCGGCTGACGCCCGACCAACGGGTGGCCTTCGTGCTGCACGACGGCTTCGCGGTGCCGTTCTCGGAGATCGCATCGGTGCTCGGCGTGACGGATGCCGGTGCGCGCCAGCTCGCGTCCCGAGCCCGGCGCGCGGTGTCCGCGGCGCCGGCGCCGCCGCCGGATGCCGGCCACAACGAGGTCGTCGGCAAGCTGATGGCCGCCCTGGCCAGTGGCGACATGGCCGCCGTCGTCGAACTGCTGCACCCCGACGCGACGTTCACCGGCGACTCCAACCGTCGGGCACCGACGGCGCCGCGCACCATCGTCGGCGCGGACAAGGTGGCGCGGTTCCTGTTCGGCTTGGCGAGGCGCTATGGGCCGCAATGGCTTTCGACGTCGCAACTCGCGCTCATCAACGGCGAGCTCGGCGCGTACACCCCTGGCCTGCCCGCCGACGGCGGGCACCCCGAGATGCTGCCGCGCGTCACCGCGATGACCGTGCGGGACGGCAAAGTCGTCGCGTTGTGGGACATCGCGAACCCGGACAAGTTCACGGCGTCACCGCTGCGGTCGGACTAGCGGCTCGCGTTAGAGGACGTACGGAATCAGCGCCTTGCGGTCGGTGGGGTACTCGGGGAACTTCTTGTGGTACCAGGTGTGGGTGCCGAGCGCCCGGGGAATCAGATTGCCCGCCGTGATCAACAGGATGGCCAGGCCGGGCAGCGCCCAGGTCAGCAGCGCAAAACCGGACCAGGCGATGAGCTCGCCCAGGTACGCCGGGCTGGTCACATACCGGAAGCCGCCGCCGAAGGGAATGCGGTATTCAGCTCCGCCCGGGTTGTTCTTGTCGCGCAGGTTCCGCACGATTGATTCCGAATTGACCAGCAGGGCGAATCCGCACAGATAGACCACCAGTCCCACCAGGAACCGCGGGTCGGTCAGCCATGCGGTGGTGTACTGCCCGAAGAAGTCGTGGCTGAACAGGGTCCCGTTGAGGTAGCCGTGCATCGACGTGACGAGCATGCCCATCACGATCACCGACACGTTGAAGGTGCCGCGCTTGCCGGGCGCCTGGCGGATCGCGAGCGGAAAGAACCAACCCCGGTTGGCGTAGTGCAGCAGCCAGATGCCGGCCAGCACCAGCGACGTCGGCTCGAACCGGTGTGGTCCGGCCAGGTAGCTGACGAGGAACACGACGGTCGCCGGGATCTCCATCAGCCACCAGCCGAGCTTCGGGTTGAGGTTCAGGCCGAGTTTCGTCGTCGAGAACCGTCCGTACGAACTCTGCGCGAAGAAACCGCCGATGATCACGACCGCGGCGAACGCGAACGCCGCGGTCAGCACCGTGTCATAGAACGTGTTGCCGGTGTACCAATGCATGGCGGTTCCTCGCTGAACAGGTGGTTTCAGCGGCCATTGCCGCTATTTCTGTAACGTGTTCTACCACCTGCTCCGTCCGTGGGGCCAGTGCGGCTCACTCAGCCCATGGCACCCGGCACGCGTCGCCCGAGCTGAAGCCCTGCTCGGTGATGCCGAGCGCCGCGTACATCCGGGCCCGCATGTTCTCGACGCCGACCTGGTAGGTCAGCTCGATGACGCCGGCCTCGCCGAACCGGCGCTTGAGGTCGTCGACCTGTTCGTCGGTGACGTTGTGCGGATCGGTGGTCATCGCGTCGGCGTAGGCGATCGCGGCCCGCTCGTCGTCGGTGAACAAATCGGATGTCGCATAACTGTCTATGTGCTTGAGCCGTTCGGTGTCCAGGCTCTCCAGGCGCATGAGCATGGTGCCGAAGTCGACGCACCAGGAGCAGCCCACGGTGCGGGCGGTCCACAACACGGCCAGGTCGCGGACCGAGTCGGGCAGCGTCTTCGAACCGCTCTTCAACAGGCCCTCATGCACGGCGTTGGCGACCAGCAGCCGCGGGTGGTGCGCCGCTACGGCGAACGGCTCGGGCACCTCGCCGAACTCACGCTTGGCGTAGCGGTACATGAGCCGGGTCAGCAGGCCGGCCTTTTGCGGGGGCAGGGGTGCGATGCGTGGTGTCTGGTTCATATCTGTTGGACGAGACAGCGTGGCGAGGTGTGACGGCGCGTGGTGCGCATCACGGCAGCGGCTACGGTAGAGCCCATGTCCGTGGCCCCGAACCCCGCGTCGGTGAGTGGCTACGAGGCGCGGTGGGAGCAGCACAACGCCGAACGCCGGTCCCAGATCCTGCTCGCGATGATCGAGCTGCTGGAGGAGAGCCCGTCGGGCGCCGACATCTCCGTCGCCGCGATCGCCAAGCGCGCGGGCGTCGCCAAGTCGGTGATCTACCGGCAGACCTCCGGCAAGGAGGAACTCGAGCGCCGGGTGCGGTCGTACCTCATCGACGACTTCGGCTCTGTCCTGGTCGGCAAGCTCGACATCACCGAGGGCTCGCTGCGGGAGATTCTGACCCGCACCATCGAGGCGGTCGCCGACTGGATGATCGACCATCCGCGGCTGAACGAGTTCGCCCGCAACGGTCCGTCGTTCGAGGGCGACGAGACGCTCGACGCCGTGGGCGAACTGAAGCTGCGCATCATCGAACGCGCGGACGGCATCATCGGCGCCATCACGCTCGCCATCGGCGTCGACGACAGCGCGTTCAAACTCGTCCCGCTGGCGATCGTGACCATGGTGGAGGAGACACTGTTCGCGTGGGTGCGCAGTCCGGCGCCGACACATACCCGCGAACAGATGATCGCGCACCTGGCCGACTTCACCTGGTACGTCATCGACGGTGCCGCACGGGCCATCGGTTTCGAGGTCAGCCGGGACGAACCGCTCGTCGCCGTGGTCGCCGCGCTGGCGAACCGTCAGGCAAGCAACCCCGCGTTGTAATCGGCCACGAGGCTGCGCACGGTCTCCTGCGCGCAGGACTTGTTGGTGCCGATGAACCCCGTCGGCCCGCGCTTGATCCAGCCGGTCACGTACGTCGCCGCGACGCCCACGACCCGGCCCTCGTCGTTGGGGATGGTGCCACGCGCGTCGTCGAACGGCAGGTCGACCGCGGGCCGGCCACGGTAGCCGATCGACGTCAGCACGAGTCCGGCGGTGACGGTGTGCAGGTCGCCGGTCGGCTTCACCTTGGTAGTCCCGTCGGGCGCCGCTACCAGTTCGTTGCGCGCGAACTCGACTGCCACGCCGTCGGGAGCGCCGCTGATGGTGGTAGGCGACTGCAGGTACTCCAACACGATGCGGCGGTTGCCGGGCCGTCGCGGCAGGTCCCGCAGGATGCGGGCGCGGGGGTCGGTCTCCGGCAGCGCCTGGAGATCCTCATCGGAGACGACGACGTCCACATCGGGCATGGACGTCAGACCGACCAGCTCCGGCACGGTGAACGCCGACTGCGCGAGTCCGCGTCGCCCGACGACGACCACGTCTTGAATCTTGCTCTGCCGCAAGGCCTTCAACGCGTGCGGTGCGATGTCGGTGGCGGCGAGGCGCTCTGGATCGGTGGTCAGGATCCGAGCCACGTCGAGCGCGACGTTGCCGTTGCCGATCACGACGGCACGCGGCTGCGACAGATCGAACGTGGCGTCGGCGAAGTCCGGGTGGCCGTTGTACCAAGCCACGAAACGGGTGGCCGAACTGACGGCGGGCAGGTCGGCGCCGGACACGTCGAGCGGACGGTCCGTGGATGCGCCCACCGCATAGATGACCGCGTCGTGGTCGGCGAGCAACTGCTCGTGGGTGACGTCGGTGCCGACCTCGACCCCGGTCACCAGCTCCAGCCGCGGGTTCGCGGTGATGGCGTCGAACTGCCGGGACACACCCCGGGTGCGCTGGTGGTCGGGTGCCACGCCGAAGCGCGCGAGGCCGCCGGGCTGGGGCAGCCGCTCGTACATACGGACGCGCGCGGCCGGGATGGTCAGCACCTCGTCGGCGGCGTACATGGCTGCCGGGCCGGAGCCGACGATGGCGACGCGCAGCGCGCCGGGCGCCCGTATCTGCAGCGGCGGCACGACGGGCGCCAGCAGCGGACGGGGCCGCGGTTCCCGATAGAAGTCGGCATTGAGCTCGAGGAAGACCTTCTCCGCCGGGTCCAGCGAACCGTCGTGCTTGATGGCGTCGACAGGGCAGGCCGTCACGCACGCGCCGCAGTCGACGCACTCCACCGGGTCTATGTAGAGCATCTCGGCAGTGTGGAAGTCGGGCTCGTCGGGCGTGGGATGAATGCAGTTGACCGGGCAGGCGTAGACGCAGGACGCGTCGCTGCAGCAGGACTGCGTGATGACGTGGGGCATCAGGAGATCAGCTGTGCCTCGCGGTCGGGGGCGCTGCGGTAGCGCGCCGTCTCACCGGCGATGCCGCAGCGCTTCCACATCCAGCGGCCGACACGGTTCATCAGGCCGATCTCCTCGGCCAGGCCCCGGGTCTCGTCGAAATAGCTCGCCATGATCCTGCGCGACTGCGGACTGCGCCAGAATGCCTGCTGCATGACGTCTTTCGGGATGTCGAACTGCTTGCTCAACGACTTCGGCGACGCCATGATCTCGTGCGCCAGCCACCGGAGCGTCAGCGGGAAGGCCACGGTGGCGAACGCCTTGAAGCGCCACGACCGTTCCGGCATGTGGGTCTTGAGGAATTCGTTGGCCCACGAGATGTGCCGGGCCTCCTCGGCGATGTGAATCTGCATGGTCCGCAGCACCGCCGGCGGCAGGCTGGCGCCCTCGCGGATCATGCCCTTCTGGAAGTGGTCGATGGGCTCTTCACCGGCGAGGATGCCGGCCATGAACGCCGTCGGCGAGTACTGACCGACCAGCCCGATGTACGGCGACAGCCGGAAGAACAGCTTGCGCATGCCAGGCACATCGGTCCCGGAGCGGTTGACCAGCTCCTGGAACATCTGGATGTGGTTGCACTCTTCGGTCATCTCGTGCAGCGCGTACCGGAACTCGGGGGAGTTGTTCGGCAGCTTCATGATGAACGCCATCAGCCCGCGGATCAGGATGCTCTCGAATGCCGCACCCACCTTCACGGTGTTGAGCGTCCGCCACCGGCCGATCTCGATCTGCCGCTCCAGCGGCTGGCTCTGGTACCACTGCGTGGCGCCCAGCGGGTCGATGGTGGGGGAGAGCACCCAGCGTCGATCCTGCAGGTCAATCGCCATCTCCGGGGAATCCCACGCGATGTCGAGGTACGGGTCGAAGCGGCGTCGCACGGAGCCTTCGGACAACACGTCCAACAGGTTCTGGTAGCTGGGCTCCACAGCATTGGGGACCGTCATGAGATCCAATTTACCGGGAACGGTGGTCCCAGTAAATACCTGCCAATCAATCCGCCGGGTGTTGGGTTGTGTGCGACATTTCGCGCATTTCTCGACCACAAGCCCACACTCGATGCAGATGGAACCGGACTGGTGTCGCAGCCGTCATATCCACATGCCATTTCTAGGCACCGAGGCCCTGGCCGCAGGCACGGTCAACAGGTACCAGCTCAGGACTCGTTACGACGCGGTGTATCGCAATGTCTACGTTCCCTGTGGTCAGAAGCTCACTCCCGTCGGCAAGGCCGTAGCAGCGTGGATGTGGTCCGGACGCAGGGCAACCGTTGCCGGGGTGTCGGCTGCCGCCCTGCATGGTTCGTTGTGGATCGATGCGCGCCTGCCGGCCGAGCTCAACCAAGCGAGTAGGACGAAGCCACCGGGCATCCTCATCCACAGCGATGCGCTCGTCGACGACGAAATATGCCGTGTGCGCGGCATCAACGCAACGACGCCGGCGAGGACGGCATTCGACCTTGGCCGACGGAAGGGGCAGACGCTCGCGGTTATCCGCGTGGATGCGTTGCTTCAGGCCACGCAGTTGAAACTGCCTGAGGTGCGCGCACTTGCCGAGCGGCATCCAAGAGTTCGGGGACTGAGGCAACTGGAGCAGGTGCTTGATCTCGCCGACTACGGCGGAGAGTCGCCGCAAGAGACTCGGCTACGACTGTTGTTCACCGACAACGGTATGCGGCCTACCCACACTCAGATCGAGGTGTTCGACGGCAGATATCAGGTGGGCCGGATCGACATGGGCTGGCCTGAGTGGAAGGTCGGCGTCCAGTACGACGGCATCCAGCACTGGGAGGACCCACGCCGGCGCACCCGGGACATCGACCAGAATGTCGAGTACCGCGAATTGGGTTGGCGTTTGGTCCACGTCGGCGCTGACCTCATGCGCACCCGCCACGACATCATCATCGCGCGGACGCGGGCAGAGTTGCGGGCTGCCGGTGCGCCCTACTGAAACGAGTGTTGGCTTGTGTTCGAGAATTTCATGGAATCTCGACCACAAGCCAACACTCGAAGTAAAAGCCTTAGCGGGCAAACATCAAGGCGCGCTTGACTTCCTGGATCGCCTTGGTCACCTGGATGCCGCGGGGGCAGGCCTCGGTGCAGTTGAAGGTGGTGCGGCAGCGCCACACCCCGTCGACCTCGTTGAGGATGTCGAGGCGCTCGGCGGCTGCCTCGTCACGCGAGTCGAAGATGAACCGGTGCGCGTTGACGATCGCGGCGGGGCCGAAGTACGAGCCCTCGCTCCAGTACACCGGGCACGACGTGGTGCAGCAGGCGCACAGGATGCACTTGGTGGTGTCGTCGAAGCGGGCGCGGTCGGTCTGCGACTGGATGCGCTCACGGGTCGGGGGGTTACCCGACGTGATGAGGAACGGCTTCACGGCGCGGTAGGCGTCGAAGAACGGCTCCATGTCCACCACGAGGTCCTTCTCCACGGGCAGGCCGCGGATGGGCTCGATGGTGATGGTGAGGTCCTTGCCGGCCTTCTTCGGCAGCAGGTCGCGCATGAGGACCTTGCAGGCCAGGCGGTTGACACCGTTGATCCGCATGGCGTCCGAACCGCACACACCGTGCGCGCAGGACCGGCGGAACGTCAGCGTGCCGTCCAGGTAGCCCTTCACGTACAGCAGCAGGTTGAGCAACCGGTCGCTGGGCAGGCACGGCACGCGGAAGCTCTGGAAGCCGGCGGCGTCCGGGTTCTCCGGGTTGAACCGGGCGATCTTCAGCGTGACCATGACGGCGCCGTCCGGCACCGGGGGCAGGGCCTGGTCGGTCCCTTTGTCCAGAACAGCAGTCATGTCAGTACTTCCGTTCCATCGGCTCGTACCGGGTCTGGACGACAGGCTTGTAGTCCAACCGGATATCGGACAGGAGGTCGGCGCCCTGCTTGTAGGCCATGGTGTGGCGCATGTAGTTGGTGTCGTCGCGGTCCGGGTAGTCCTCGCGGGCGTGGCCGCCACGCGATTCCTTGCGGTTCAGCGCACCGACGACGGTGACCTCGGCCAGCTCGAGCAGGAAGCCCAGCTCGATGGCCTCGAGCAGATCGCTGTTGTAGCGCTTGCCCTTGTCGTGCACCGTGATTCGGCTGTACCGCTCCTTCAGCGCGTGGATGTCCGTCAGCGCCTGCTTGAGGGTTTCCTCGGTGCGGAACACCGCGGCGTTGTTGTCCATCGACTGCTGCAGCGCGGTGCGGATGTCGGCGACGCGCTCGTTGCCGTGGTCGGACAGGATGTCGCCGACCCAGCCCACGACCATGTCGGCCGGGTTGTCCGGCAGTTCGACGTAGTTGTGGTTCTGCGCGTACTCGGCGGCGGCGATACCGGCGCGACGGCCGAACACGTTGATGTCGAGCAGCGAGTTGGTGCCGAGGCGGTTGGCGCCGTGCACCGAGACGCAGGCGCACTCACCGGCGGCGTACAGACCCGGGACGACGTTGACGTTGTCGCGCAGCACCTGGCCGTTGATCGTGGTCGGGATGCCGCCCATGACGTAGTGGCACGTCGGGTACACCGGCACCAGTTCGGTGACGGGGTCGACACCGAGGTACGTGCGGGCGAATTCGGTGATGTCCGGAAGCTTGGCCTCCAGCACCTCAGCACCCAGGTGGCGCACGTCGATGTAGACGTAGTCCTTGTGCGGTCCGGCGCCGCGGCCCTCGAGGACCTCCAGCACCATCGAGCGGGCCACGATGTCACGCGGCGCGAGGTCGACGATCGTGGGGGCGTAGCGCTCCATGAACCGCTCACCTTCACCGTTGAGCAGACGCCCACCTTCACCACGCACGGCTTCCGAGATCAGGATGCCCAGGCCGGCCAGGCCTGTCGGGTGGAACTGGTGGAACTCCATGTCCTCCAAGGGAAGTCCCTTGCGGAAGATGATGCCCAGGCCGTCACCGGTGAGGGTGTGGGCGTTGGAGGTGGTCTTGTACATCCGGCCCGAGCCGCCGGTGGCGAAGACGATCGCCTTGGCGTGGAAGATGTGGATGTCGCCGGTGGCCAGCTCGTAGGCGATGATGCCGGTGGCGACGGGGCCGGCGGGCGTCTCGGTGAGGACGACGTCGAGCGCATAGAACTCGTTGAAGAACTGCACGTCGTGCTTGACGCAGTTTTGGTACAGCGTCTGCAGGATCATGTGGCCGGTGCGGTCGGCGGCGTAGCAGGCGCGGCGGACCGGGGCCTTGCCGTGGTCACGGGTGTGACCGCCGAAACGACGCTGGTCGATGCGGCCCTCGGGCGTCCGGTTGAACGGCATGCCCATCTTCTCGAGGTCCAGCACGGCGTCGATGGCTTCCTTGCACATGATCTCGACGGCGTCCTGGTCAGCGAGGTAGTCGCCACCCTTGACGGTGTCGAAGGTGTGCCACTCCCAGTTGTCGTCCTCGACGTTGGCGAGCGCGGCACACATGCCACCCTGCGCGGCACCGGTGTGCGAGCGCGTCGGGTACAGCTTGGTCAGCACCGCGGTGCGCACGCGCGGGCCCGACTCCACGGCCGCGCGCATACCTGCGCCACCGGCACCGACGATGACGACGTCGTAGCGATGTTCCTGAATCATCTTTCGTTCCTTTATCCCGTCGCTTCGCTCGCCCGGCCGCTTACTTGATGTTGGCGTCGAAGGTGACCAGCACGTAGCTGCCCAGCACCAGAGTGAATCCGGTGGCCAGCAGCAGAATCGAGTTCAGCCAGAACTTGGTGGTGTTCTTGCGGGCGTAGTCACCGATGATGGTGCGCATGCCGTTGGCGCCGTGCACCAGCGCCAGCCACAGCAGGGCCATGTCCCAGATCTGCCAGAACGGGGAGGCCCACCGCTGCGCGACGTAATTGAAATCGATGCGGTAGACGCCGTTCGCCCAGATCAGCCCGATGAACAGGTGACCGAGGGCGAGCAGCACCAGCGCCGCGCCGGAGAAACGCATGAACAGCCAGGCGTACTTCTCGAAGTACGGAATGCCACGGGCGCGCCGCGGGGCGCGCGGGTGATCGAGGGCGGCGGGGCGGTCGTACTCGCGCTCCATGACCGGGGCCGGACGGCCTCCGCGGCGCGCCTCAGCGGCGCCGGAATCGGTATGCGTGGTCACTTGAGCCACCCGTAGTGCTCAACCATGTGCATGCCCTCTACCCCAACTGCGGCGATGACGACCGCGATCCAGATGGCCAGGATGGTCCACAACATGACCCGCTGGTACTTGGGGCCCTGCTGCCAGAAGTCGATCAGGATGACTCGCACGCCGTTGAGGGCGTGGTAGAGCACCGCCGCGACCAGGCCCATCTCCATGAACCCGATGATCGGCGTCTTGTAGGTGTTGATCACCTCGTTGTAGGCCTCGGGGCTGACCCGGACCAGAGCCGTGTCCAGAACGTGGACCAGCAAGAAGAAGAAGATGGTGGCACCGGTGATGCGGTGTAGCACCCAGGACCACATGCCCGGGTCTCCGCGATACAGGGTGCGCCTCTTCTGTGGTGCTGAACGCGGCGCGGGTATGGCGGATTCCGCGGCTGCCGCTGTACTCATTTCGACCTCCAACGCCGTCGGTGGACGCGTGACCCGGCAGCAACTTTTTCGCGTGCCGAGCCCAAACCTCGGGGCGACTCTAATCCCAATTTGCGCACAGTCAGAACTAGCGTGTGGGGGGAATGGTGAACCCGCGCCGGAAATTAGGTTTGCCTACATTAACTTACTGGGTGGTCGGGTCGGGCTTCGGAGCGGTGCCGAGGCGGCGGGAACGGGGTGTCGGCGATGCCGGAAATTGACTGGAAACTGTTGCAGGACAATGCAATAGCTGCCTCTTCGGGTGCGTACGCGCCCTACTCGAACTTCCCGGTGGGGGCCGCGGCGCTGGTCGACGACGGCCGAATCGTGGTGGGCTGCAATGTGGAAAATGTCTCATATGGCCTTGGCCTCTGCGCGGAGTGTGCTGTGGTCTGCGCCCTACATTCCAGCGGGGGTGGACGGCTGCTCGCGCTGGCATGCGTGGACGGCTCGGGGGCGGTGCTGATGCCATGCGGGCGCTGCCGGCAAGTGCTTCTCGAGCACGGCGGGCCGACGATGCTGATCGACCACGCGTCGGGTCCGCGGCCATTGGCCGAACTGCTGCCCGACGCGTTCGGGCCGGATGACCTGAACCGCCGGTAACGCCAAGCGGGGCAACGCTTCTGGTTACCCGCCGGTAACCAACTCAACGGGAGGTTTCGATGGTGTCGTCGGACGCAGTGGATCACGGGTCGCATCTCGATGCGCCGTCCATCATTCGCACCAAACGCGACGGCGGGGTGCTGTCCGACGCCGCGATCGACTGGGTGATCGACGGCTATACCCACGGGCGCGTCGCCGATGCGCAGATGTCGGCATTGCTGATGGCCATCTTCCTGCGCGGCATGGCACCGGCCGAGATCGCCCGCTGGACCGCGGCCATGGTCGACTCGGGGGAGCGCTTCGACTTCACCGAGCTGCGGCGGGACGGCCGACCACTCGCGCTGGTGGACAAGCACTCCACCGGCGGCGTCGGCGACAAGATCACCATCCCGCTGGTGCCCGTCATCCTGGCCTGCGGTGGCGCCGTCCCCCAGGCCGCCGGCCGCGGCCTCGGGCACACCGGCGGCACCTTGGACAAGCTGGAAGCGATCCCCGGATTCACTGCCGAACTGTCCAAAACCCGTATCCGTCAACAACTTTCCGATGTCGGCGCGGCGATCTTCGCGGCCGGGGACCTGGCGCCCGCCGACCGCAAAATCTACGCGCTGCGCGACGTCACGGGCACGACGGAGTCGCTGCCGCTCATCGCCAGCTCGATCATGAGCAAGAAACTCGCCGAGGGCGCCCGGTCGCTGGTGCTCGACGTCAAGGTCGGCCGCGGCGCGTTTCTCAAGACCGAGGCCGAGTCACGCGAGCTGGCGCGCACCATGGTCGACCTCGGCACCGCCTACGGCGTCCCGACCCGGGCGCTGCTCACCGACATGGACCGGCCGCTGGGCCGCGCGGTCGGCAACGCCATCGAGGTCGCCGAGTCGCTGGACGTGCTGGCCGGCGGCGGGCCCGACGACGTCGTCGCCGTCACCCTCGCGCTGGCCCGCGAGATGCTCGACGTGGCCGGCATCGACGGCGTCGACCCGGCGCAGACCCTGGCCGACGGCACCGCGATGGACTGCTTCCGGCAGTTGATCTCGGCGCAGGGCGGCGACCCCGAGGCGTCCCTGCCGATGGGCACACACACCGAGACGGTCGTGGCGTCACGCGCAGGGGTGATGGGTGACATCGACGCGATGGCGGTGGCGATGGCGGTGTGGCGGCTCGGCGCGGGACGGGCCCAGCCCGGCGACCCGGTGCAAGCCGGTGCGGGGCTGTACGTCCACCGTCGCAGCGGCGAGCCCGTCACTGCGGGTGAGACCCTGTTCACGCTGTACACCGAGACCCCCGAGCGGCTGCCATCGGCGCTGGCCGAACTCGACGGCGGCTGGTCCGTCGACGACGCGGCGCCACCGCGGCGACCCGTGGTGCTCGACCGCATCGAATAGCCGCGAAACCGACGGTGGCCAGCGACCCCGCCCGCCACTAGGGTCGTCCGCATGGCTGACGATGACCTCCGCGACTTCGAGCGCACCGAGTTCACCCACGATGGCACGACCCGCACCGTGTTCCGCCGCGGGACCGGTCCGGCCGTCATCGTGATCGCCGAGATCCCCGGCATCACGCCCAAGGTCCTCGACTTCGCCCGCAAGGTCGCCGACCTGGGTTGTACCGCCGTCCTGCCGCACCTGTTCGGCATCCCCGGACTGGACCCCAACGCCAGCAACCTGGCAGCGCTCAAAGGCATGGGGTCGGCGCTGCCGTCGTGCATCAGCAAGGAATTCACCATTCTGGCGACCGGCAAGACCTCGCCGGTGGTCGACTGGCTGCGGGCACTGGCCCGCGCCGAACACGAGCGCTGCGGGGGCCCCGGTGTCGGCGCCATCGGGATGTGCTTCACCGGCGGCTACGCCCTGGCGATGGCCACCGACGACGTCATCCTGGCGCCGGTGCTGTCGCAGCCGTCGCTGCCGTTGGGCCTGACCGCCAAGCAGCGCCGCAACATCGACATCTCGCCGGCGGACCTGGAGGTCGTCAAGGGTCGGTGCGCCGCGGGGCTCAACGTCATCGGCATGCGGTTCAAGAGCGACAAGCTGGTGCCCGCAGAACGTTTCGACTTCCTGCGCGAGCAGCTGGGTGACGCCTTCATCGCCGTCGAACTCGAGGACGCGGATGCCAATCCGGATGCGCGCCTCGCCCCGCACTCGGTGGTCACCGAGCACCTGATCGACGAGCCGGGCCAGGCCACGCGAGCCGCCCTGGACCAGGTTCTGGACCTGTTCCGGACACGGCTGCTGCACGCGGACGAACCGGCGGGCTAAAAGCCACCATCCGGCGCAAGATGGATTGATGACCACCCTGACGCTGGATCAGATCAAGCAGGCACCGAAAGCGCTGTTGCACGATCACCTGGACGGCGGCCTGCGGCCCGCCACGGTGGTGGAATTGGCCGAGCAGAGCGGCTACGGCGACCTTCCCACCATGGATGTCGACGAACTCGCGAAGTGGTTCCGCACCCAGGCGCACAGCGGATCGCTGGTCCGCTATCTGGAGCCGTTCGCACACACCGTCGGCGTCATGCAGACCACCGACGCGCTGTACCGCGTCGCGTACGAATGTGTCGAGGATCTGGCCGCCGACAATGTCGTCTACGCCGAGGTCCGGTTCGCCCCCGAGCTGCACATTGCCGGCGGTCTGGTGCTCGACGAGGTCGTCGACGCGGTGCTGGCCGGGTTCGCGGACGGCGAGAAGGCCTGCAGTGCGGATGGGCGCGGCGGTCCCATCACGGTCCGGTGCCTGGTCACCGCGATGCGGCACGCCGCCCGGTCCCGCGAGATCGCCGAGCTGGCCATCCGGTTCCGCGACCGGGGCGTGGTCGGGTTCGACATCGCCGGTGCCGAGGCCGGCTACCCTCCGACCCGTCACCTCGATGCCTTCGAATACATGCGGGGCAACAACGCGCGCTTCACCATTCACGCCGGGGAGGCCTTCGGGCTGCCGTCCATCCACGAGGCCATCGCCTTCTGCGGCGCCGACCGGCTGGGGCACGGTGTCCGCATCGTCGACGACATCGAGGCGGGGCCCGACGGCGCCTTCCGGCTGGGTCGGGTGGCGAACATTGTGCGGGACAAGCGAATTCCGCTGGAGATGTGCCCGAGCAGCAACGTGCAGACCGGCGCCGCGGCGAGCATCGCCGAGCACCCGTTCGACCGGCTGGCGCGGCTGCGCTTCCGCGTCACCGTCAACACCGACAACCGCCTGATGAGCGACACCACCATGACGCAGGAGATGGCGCTCCTGGTGAACGAGTTCGGCTACGGCTGGACCGACCTGCAGCGGTTCACCATCAACGCCATGAAGTCGGCCTTCATCCCGTTCGACGAGCGGCTGGCGATCATCGACGACATCATCAAACCGCGTTACGCCGTGCTGGTCGGGTAGCTGTCGGTCGGGGCGTCGTCGACGAAGCCGGAACGCCCGGCGGCGCCCGCGGACACCTGCTCCTGCTGGCGCGGCTGCTGGAACGCCTTCGGCACGAACTTCTCGGTGTTGTATCTGCCGCGCGGATGCACCACCTGCGGCCACCAGAACCAGCGGCCGAGGAGCACCGCGATCGACGGCATCAGCAGTGACCGCACGATGAAGGTGTCGATCAGCAGACCGATGGCGATGGTCGAACCCATCTGAGCCAGCACGATCAGCTTGCTGGCCATCATGCCGGCCATGGTGGCCGCGAACACCAGTCCCGCCGAGGTGACGACGCCGCCGGTGCCGGCCATGGACCGGATGATGCCGGTCTTCAAGCCGGCGTGGATCTCGTCCTGGAACCGGGAGACCAGCAGCAGGTTGTAGTCCGAGCCGACCGCCAACAGAATGATGACCGACATCAGCATGACCAGCCACTGCACCTGGATCCCGAACAGGTCCTGCCACAGCAGCACCGAGATGCCGAACGACGCGGCGATGGAGCTGCCCGCCGTGCCGACGATCGTCAACGCCGCAACGGCGCTGCGGGTCAGGATGAGCATGATCATGAAGATCAGCGTCAGGGAGGACACCACGGCGATCATCAGGTCGTAGCGGGCACCGTCGGCCATGTCCTTGTAGGTGGCCGCGACGCCGCCGAGGTAGATCTTGGCGTCCGAGAGCGACGACATCTTCAAGGCTTCCTGCGCGGCCTTGCGTTCGGAGTCGACGCGGGCGATGCCGTCGACGGTTGCCGGGTCGCTCTGATGGGTGATGAACATGCGCGCGGACTTGCCGTCCGGCGACATGAACATCTTCAGCCCGCGCTGGAAATCCGGATTCTGGAAGGCCTCGGGCGGCAGGTAGAACAGGTCGTCGTTCTTGGCGCCGTCGAAGGCGGCACCCATCGACAGCGCGGTGTCGTTCATGGCCTGCATCTGGTCGATGAGGGCCTTCTGCGAGTTGTACGACGCCAGCGAGAGGTCCCTGCTGGTCTTCATCGACGCGATGGTTTGCGGGAGCAGCGCCGTGAGCTTCGGTGCCAGGTCGGCCAGCCGGTCGGTGTTGACCTGGACGTCTGCGGTCCGGTCGGTGAGTTCGTCGATGCCGTCCAGGGAATCGAACACCGATCTGATCGCAGCGCACATGGGGATGTCGAAGCAGTGCGGTTCCCAGTAGAAGTAGTTGCGCATCGGCCGGAACTGGTCGTCGAAGTTGGCGATGTTGTCGCGCATCTGCTCGGTCACCTTGAGCAGTTCCTGGGACTTGCGGTCCGAATCCTGGGTCAGCTTGGTCTGCTCGAGGGACAGCGCGTACTGCTTCTCCAGGATGCTGATCGACACGTTGGTCGCGTCGACCATGCGGAGCTGGTCTTCCAGCTGCTTGCGCTGGAACGGCAGGTTCATGTTGCTGGTCTGGCCCGAGACGCTCGTCTGGAACGGAATCGAGCTGTGCTGGATGGGAATGCCCAGCGGCCGGGTGATGCTCTGCACCATCGCGATGCCGTCGGTGTGCATCACGTTGCTCGAGATCTTGTTCAGCACCAGCATGTCGGCGGGATTGCGCATGTCGTGGGTGGACTCGACCATCAGGATGTCCGGGTTCATCCGGGCCTGCGTGAAGTGCCGGTCCGCGGCGGCGAAGCCGATGTTGACCTTGGCGTCCTCGGGCAGGTAGTAGCGGTCGTTGTAGGCGGGTTTGTAGCCGGGGATGGCGACGATCCCGACCAGCACGACGAACAGGCTGGCCACCAGAATCGGTGCGGGCCAACGAACCACGGCTGTGCCGATGCGCCGCCAGAACCGGCTCTGCGGAGGCCTCTTGGACTCGTACATGCCGACGCGGCTGCCGAGGTACAGGACGGCGGGGCCGAGCGTGACCGAGATGGCCACCACCACGAGCATGCCGATCGCGACGGGGGCGCCCATGGTGGTGAAGTAGGGCAGGCGGCAGAAGCTCAGGCAGTAGGTGGCGCCCGCGATGGTCAGGCCGGAGCCCACGATCACGGGTGCGACGGACTTGAAGGTGGCGTAGTACGAGTCATCGCGGTCCAGGCCGATGCCGCGGTCCTCGCGATAGCGGCCGAAGATGAAGATGCCGTAGTCGGTCGCGGCGGCGATCGCCAGCATCGTGAGGATGTTGCCCGCGAAGGTGGTCAGGCCGAACACGTCGTGCGTGGCGAGGACCGAGACCACGCCGCGTGCGGTCAGCAGCGCCAGGAACGTCAGGAACAGCTGGACCAGCGTGGTCCTGACCGAGCGGTAGACGATCAGCAGCATGCCGGCGATCGCGACCAGCGTGATCACCGTGATCATGATGAGGCTCGCATTACCGATGACGTGCAGGTCGTCGGTCAACGCGGCGGGGCCGGCGACGTGCGCCTGGACTCCCGGCGGGGCCTTGGTCTCGTCGATGACCTTGCGGACGGCGTCGACGCCTTCGTTGGCGAGGGTCATGCCCTGCTCGCCGGCGAGGTTGATCATCACGTACGACGCCTTGCCGTCGGCGCTCTGCGCTCCGGCCGCGGTCAGCGTGTCACCCCAGAAATCCTGGATGTGCTGGATGTGCTCGGGATCCTGCTGCAGCTTGCGGATGATCTCGTCGTAGTACTTGTGGGCGTCCGGACCCAGCGGTTCCTTGCCCTCGACGACGACCATGATCGTGCTGTTGGAGTTGAACTCCTTGAAGTTGGCGCCCATCAACTTCATCGCGTGCATCGACGGGGCGTCCTCGGGCGCCATCGGTGCGGCGTGCAGCTCGCCGACGACCTCAAGTGGCGGCGCGATCACGTTCACCAGAACGGCGATCGCGACCCAGAACAGGATGATCGGCACCGACAGGATGCGCAGCGCATGAGCGAACTTCGGCCGCTTTTCCGCGGTGTTGTGCGGTGTCTCAAGTGTTTCGGTCATGCGGACTTCACCAAGCAGTAGGTCTGGGCGTTGACGCCATCGGCGGATTGCTCCTCGCGGACGGTGCCGTTGACGGTGACGCGGCAACCGATGTGGTCGCTGCTCTGCTCACTGTTGCTGGGGGCCATCAAGTTCGCGCTGACGGTCGGCAGCGTGGTGGACAGGGTGACCGACCACGGCAGCGGGGCGTTGACCGAGTGCACATTGGCGTCGGGATCGAAGTAGCTGATCTCGGCCGAGCTTCCGGGCGGTCCGTAGACCTCGTACACGAGGACCTTGGGGTTGAACTGGACGATCTCGATCCCGGCGCCGGCGTGGGCGTTGAGATTCTCCGACCCGAATTTCGTGTGCAGGCGGGACACCACGAGGCCCGACACCGACAACACAATCAGCAGAAGAATCGGTATCCAGACCTTCTTCAGCAGGCGACCAAACGACATCGACCGCACCCGACCACCTTCCGCTCAACCCGCTGACCGAATCCCCGACGATCAAGCTGCTGCCCTCACCTGCCGTCGGCAGGTGGCTCCGCTCACTCAGCGGATTCTTGGGAAATTCTTACGCCTTGCTAACTAATTTTGCAACGCGAATTCTTAGCTGCTGGGAACCGGGGTCCTGTTGTGGCAGGTGAGCGGGGTTTCAGTCGGGCAGGACGGCCCGCAGTGCATCGGCGAATTCGGCGGGCGCGGCCATGAAGCCACAGTGATCGCCGGGGAACACGACCGGCTCGACGCCCAGGAGGCGGCACAGCGCCGTCGAGGTGCCGTGGGTGATGAGGTGTTCGGAATCGGCGCCGACACCCACGATCACCCGGGCCGCTTTCAGCGCCTCGGTGTCGGGCACATACGTTGTGGTGCACAGCAATTCGTGGTTGAAGAACCGGGACAGGTCGGCGAGTTGCCTGGTCATCTCGTCGGAGGAGGGCGGTGGCCCAGGCTGAACGGGCGCCCCGTCCTCGGCGTCGTCGAAGCCCGCGGTGGCCATGAACTTCGCCATCGCCGCGCCGGGCCCGTCGCTGTGGAAGGTGGCGATGATGTCGCGGGTCGCCGCGCGCTGTTCGGCGGCTTCCGATTCGGGCAGCAGCTCCAGCAGCGGCGGTTCGTGCGCGACCAGCGTCCGCACCCGGCCCGGGTGTCTGGCGGCGAGCGCGAGGCCCGTCACCGCGCCGCCGCTGGAACCGAACACGTCGGCCGGCCCGGCGTCCAGGTCGTCGAGGATCGCGGCGACGTCGTCGGCCCGAAGTTCGGGCGTGGAGTCCTGCGCCGGATCGTCGATGGGGCTGGCGCCCAGGCCTCGCGGGTCGTACGTGACGACGGTGTGGTCGACGGCCAGGGCGTCGGCCACCAGCGTGAACTCGGACGCCGTCATCGGCGAACCGATGACGGCGAGCACCGGTCCGCGCCCACGAACTTCGTAGTGCAGGGTGGCGCCAGGCACGGTGAGACGACGGATGAGCGGCTGGGTGCTGGTCTGGGTCATGTCAATGCAGACCGGGTGCGCACCCGGAACTCATCGTTCGGCGCGTTATTCCTGACGCAGCCGGGACTCGACGAAGCGCTCCAGCGTCTCCCACTGCGCGACGGCCTCGGCGTACGGCTTCGACGGGGCGCCGACGGTCTCGGGCTCCAGCACGTGACCGACGAACTTGCCCAGCGGCTGGCTGGTCGTCAGCGACTTGTCGGCGGTGCCGTCCTCGGCGTAGTCGCAGACGTCGCGGACGAACTCGACCGCCAGGTCCAGCTGCTCGCGGTCGACGGCGTCGGGGCCGTCGGCGATGTCGTCGGACAGGCCGCTGAGCACGTAGACGTTGTCCTCGGTGACGCGGATCTGCAGCGAGCCGTCGGTGGCCGCGGTGCGGATGTCGCTGTAGGCCTCGAAGCTGGACAGGTCGCTCTCGTGCTCGTCGGCCAGGTAGCGGGCCAGGGAGCGCTCCGAGCCGAAGACGCTGATGCGGCCGTTACGGCCGAGGAACCGCGGCTGGTCGTTGTAGTAGCAGCGCAGCGTGTAGAAGGTGCCGCCCTTGGTCATGATGCGGATCGGGTCGATGCCGACGCGCTCCCAGAAGTCCTCGTCGCTGCCGAGCAGCTGGCGCTCGGCTTGTGCGGTGAGGGCCGCCTCCTCGGTGTCGGTGTCCACCTCGTCTTCGATGACCACATCCTCGCCGGAGTCGTCGCTCGCCTCGACCTCGTCGAGTTCGTCTTCCTCGGGCTCGGGCGCGGGCTCATCGAGCTCGGCCTGGGCCTTGGCGGCGGCCTTGGCGTCGACCTCGGGCGTGGTCACGAGCGCGTCGATCGCGTCGAGCACGTGGTCCCAGCTGCGGCCGACGGCGGCCTCGATGTCGGCCCACCGCTTGCGGCCGGCGCGGCCCGAGTACGCGTCGGCGCCGCCGCCGAGTGTCGAGAGCACGGGGTTGCCGTTGAAGAACTTCGCGACCGCGATCAGGTCGCAGACAGAACCGAGCGCGCCGACCACCTGGAGCGTCCGTCGCAGCGAGGTGACGGACTCTTCGGTGGGCTTCTCGGCGACCAGTTCCGGCACGCCGACGAGGTCGTGGAGGTGGCTGTCGTCAGGGTTCAAGCGGTGCGCGTTGGCCTCGCCGAGTGCCTTCCACTTCGGGTGGTCGGCGAGGTCGTTGTCGGTGTTGGTGCGCACGAATGCGGCCAGGTCGGCGACCGATTCGAAGGCGTACAGGTCTTCGTCGTGGCCGAGGAACGCTTCCCACTCGTCGTCGGAGTCACGCCACAGCGGCGCCCACAGGGTGTACAGATCGCCATTGGTCAACCCGAGCCGAACCGGCACGATGTCAGCAGCCATGCGGCACAGCCTATCGACGTGCGGGTCGGGCCACGCTGGGGGCATCTTGTCGTCGGGTGGTGGGCGCGCTGTGTTGCAGATCGTCGCGCAGGTTGTGGAGGACGGCTGCCACGGCTTCGGTGTCGTCGGCTGTCGACAGTTCGGCAGCCGCACGCCTGAACACCGCGAGCGCAGCACGGGCACGGGCCATTGCGTCGTCGTATTCGGCAGTGGTCATGCCGTCGGGCGGAAGAAGCCGTGGAAACCTTGATTCAGATTGGTGGTTCGGATCGGTGACAGCTGAACCGGATCGCCTGCCTCCACCATGAGGCCGTTCCCCACGACCATCGCGACATGGCCGTCCCACACCGCCAGGTCGCCCGGGCGCAGCGAGCCGCGGTCGACGGCCGCGCCGATGTCCTGTTCTTGCGCGAGCCGTGGCAGGTCCAGGCCGGCCTCGCGGTACGCCCACTGGGTCAGGCCGCTGCAGTCCAGCCCCACACCGGGCCTCGTGCCACCCCACACGTAGGGCACGCCGAGCTGGGTGAGGGCGTGCCGCACCGCGTCGGCCGCGACCTTGTTGGGTGCGGTGGCGGTGCTGCCGTCAGGCAGTGTGACGGCTTCACCGGTGCCGAATTTTCCAGGGTCGGGCGATCGGCGGTTGGTGAGCGCGGCCTGGGCCGCGTGGGCCGCGGGGGTGGCGAGCGCGCCGAGTCCACCGGCCCAATTTGCACCCTGACCCGCGGACGTGCCGAGGCCGGGCAGGCTCATGCCGGTACCGGCCCCGGATGCGCTTGTCTCCCACGGGGATCCGTAGGTCTGAGGTGGCGGGGTACTCGCCGTTGCGGTGACCTCGCCGGCCTGCGCGGCGAGTTGGGTGTGCAGCTCGTCGACGACGGTGATGGCCTCATCGAGAGCGTGGCCGGCTTCGTCGATGAGTGCTGCGGCGTCAGTGGGGGATTCGAGGGTGGCTTCCAGCTCGGTGGCCCTGGCCTCGAAATTTCGCAGAATGGCGTCGAGTCGTTCGCGTGCCCGTGCCACCGCGGCAGCGGCTTGTTCGGTGTGCGTGCTCAGCTGACCGGCGGTCATCGCCATTGCCACGATCGCGGTGACGGCCGCGTTCGCGAACTGACCTGCGCTGCCCGCCGCCGCTCCGGTCCACTGGCCCTGAGCCTGCTGCCACGCCCCGTCGGCGGCAGCGGCGACACCGTCGAGTCCGGACTGCACCGCGCGGAGGGCCTCGGCCGGATCCGGGCCGCCTGGACCGACCAACGCCTGCACTTCCCGGATCGGCGCAGCCAGGGCCGTCACCAGTGAGCCCGTCATCACCAGGCTCCGATGCGGCTGCCCGCGTCGCGGTCACTGTCCGCGAAACCCGCCGCGGTGGCGATGGCCGTTGCACCTCCGGTATCGAGATGCGCGCTGAGGCGGTGTGCCAGCCGGGCCTGGTGATGCGTTGCCTGTGCCAGGGCGGCGGCGAAGGTCGCACCGACCGGGCCGAACACGTCGAACTGTCCCGCGATCGCGTTCAGGTTCGCGCCATGCGCGGCCAGTTCGGTGCTGTGACCGCGGTAGTCCGCGGCAAGAGCGTGCAGGGCCGGCAGGTCCGCGGTCAGATTTCGGATCATGTGGATAAGACGGACGTCGGGCCCGTTCGGTTCCACTAATCTTGGCGCCCATGGACGTCCGGGTCGTCGATCATCCACTGGCTGCAGCGCGGCTCACCACGCTGCGCGACGAGCGCACGGACAACGCCGGGTTCCGGGCGGCGCTGCGCGACCTGACGCTGATGTTGGTCTACGAGGCCACTCGCTCATTGGCCTGCGCGGAGCTGCCGGTGCAGACGCCGGTGTCGTCGACGATCGGGTCGTGCCTGGCGAACCCGCCGCTGTTGGTCCCGGTGCTGCGGGCCGGTCTGGGCATGGTCGATCAGGCGCACGCGCTGATTCCGGAGGCTCAAGTCGGTTTCGTCGGCATGGCGCGTGACGAGTCCACGCACCAACCGACGCCGTACCTGGAATCGTTGCCTGCCGACCTGAGTGGCCGGCCGGTGATGGTGCTCGACCCGATGCTGGCCACCGGCGGGTCGCTGGCGTACACCCTGCAACTACTTGTCGACCGCGGCGCCGACGACATCACCGCCGTGTGCGTGGTGTGTGCGCCCGAGGGAATTGCGTTGGTGGAGAAGGCAGTTCCGTCGCTGAAGTTGTTCACCGCCACCATCGACGCCGAGCTGAACGACGACGCCTACATCGTGCCGGGCCTCGGCGACGCGGGGGACCGGCAGTTCGGTCCGCGCTAGTGGACGACCGGGCCGGTCGGGGTCGGTATCGGGGTTTGGGTAGGCCGCGGGCCGGCGTCGGGCAGGTTCGGCTTGCCGGTCGAGTCGATGGACACCGTGCCGCCCCAGGCCATGAGAGCACCTGAGTTGCAGCCGCCTTCGATGCCGGTGGCGAAGACGCTCACCTGCATTGCGCCGGCCGGCATGTGGGCGTGCGGGCCCACCGCGGTCTGACCCGGGCTCAGCCGGTAGCTGCTGCTCAGCGTGCCCGGGGTGCCCGCGGCGCTGACCGAGAAGCGAACCGAGATATCGGAACAACCGTCCGCGGCATTCGTGAACGACGGCTGTACCCAGTCGTCACTCGGGAGGTCGAATCTGAGGACCGCCGGCTGCCGGCAGTCCTGGACGGTCGCCGGCCGACAGTAGGTCGAGATGTACTGCTCGGCGTGGACGGCCGCCGCGGGCGGTGCGAGGGCGATACCCGCGGTGCCGATTCCGCCGATCATGGCAGCCGCAGCGCTACCGCAACGTCGAGCGAGTGCTTTGTCCAACATGCCGACACCTCTTTCTCATCAACGTGATGAGTCGACGCTAGGTGGGCGCGGCTCCCCCGGATATCAGGGATTTCCCTATGATTTGCCGGCCGGCGGCGCCAGCAGGGTGGCGACCACGTCCGCGACGGCGCGCAGCTCGGACCCGGCTGCGGTGCTGCTGGCTGCGACATCGGCAGTCGGTTGCCTGCTGACCTCGATATAACACTTGACCTTCGGCTCGGTTCCCGACGGGCGCACGGCGACGCGTAAGCCCTCGCCGGTGAATATCAAGGCGTCCGTGCGGCGTTGACCGCGAAGCTGGTCCAGGTCGTCGACGCTGACGGAGATACCGGCGATCTGAGTCGGCGGTTCGGCACGAAGCCGCGCCATCACCGCGTCGGCATCGGTGTGGACCGAGACCGCGCCGGTGAGGTGGGCGCCGTACTTCGCGGCCAGGGCGTCCAACCGGTCCTGCACCGTCTGGCCTTGATTCCGCAGTGCCACAACCAGATCGCAGAACACCACAGCCGCGCTGATGCCGTCCTTGTCGCGCACGGCACCGGGGTCGACGCAGTGGCCGATGGCCTCTTCGTAGGCGTACCGCAACGTGGCACCGGGGATGTCCTGGTCGGCGCGGGCCAGCCATTTGAAGCCGGTGAGGGTTTCGACGTGGTGGGCGCCGTAGTTGGCCGCGATCGCGGCGAGCAGCTGCGACGAGACGATCGAACTGGCCACTACGGTCTTCTCGGCGTCTTCGGGGGCCAGGTTCGACACCAGATAATCGCCCAACAGCCAACCGGTTTCGTTGCCGGACAGCAGGCGCCAGCCGTGTGCGGTCGGGATGCCGACGGCACAGCGGTCGGCGTCGGGGTCCAGGGCGATGGCGACGTCGGCGTCATTCTCGGCGGCCAGCGTAAGCAGTAGGTCGGTGGCGCCGGGTTCCTCAGGGTTGGGAAACGCGACGGTGGGGAAGTCGGGGTCGGGCTCGAATTGCGATGCCACGGTGTGGATGTCGGTGATGCCGGCCCGATTCAGCACATCGATTGCCAGGGTGCCGCCGACACCGTGCATGGCGGTCAGTGCCACCCGAAGGTCGCCCTCGGTCCGGCGTAGCGACCCCGCCTGTCGCGCGTACCGCTCGATGAGCATCTCGTCCGTGGGTGTGACAGGCTGCCGGGCGATGTCGGTCGGTGCTTCTCGCATGGCCAGTTCGATGTCCCGATCGGTCGGCGGGACGATCTGGATGCCGCCGTCGAAATACACCTTGTAGCCGTTGTCGGCCGGCGGATTGTGCGACGCGGTGATCTGCACACCGGCAACTGCACTGAGCTGACGCACCGCGTAAGCCACGACCGGGGTCGGTGTGGGGTGGGGGAGGAAGATGACGGAAAACCCCTCGGCGGCAAAGATTTCCGCGGTCGCCACAGCGAATTCGTCGGAGTGGTGCCGTGCGTCGCGACCGACCACGACCGTCGACCCGCCCAGGCAACGATCCTTGAGCACCTTGGCCACCGCCCACGTCGCACGACTGACGGTGGTGACATTCATGGCGTCGAGGCCTTCCCGCATGGGGCCGCGCAGGCCGGCGGTGCCGAAGGTCAAGGGTGTGGTGGTCACAACCGCGCCAGCACCTCGGCCAGCAGCGTCCCCATCCGGGTCGCGGACTGGCGTCCGGCTTCCAGCACCTCGGCGTGGCTGAGTGGCTCGCCGGTCATGCCGGCGGCCAGATTGGTCACCATCGAGATGCCGAGCACCTCGGCTCCGCCGGCGCGCGCCGCGATGGTCTCGTGCACCGTCGACATCCCGACCAGATCGGCACCGAGGGTGCGCAGCATCCGGATTTCGGCGGGCGTCTCGTAGTGCGGGCCGGGCAGCCCGGCATACACACCTTCGGTCAGCGTCGGGTCGACCTCGCAGGCCAATGCCCGCAGTCGCGGCGAGTAGGCGTCGACCAGGTCGACGAACTGCGCGCCGACCAAGGGTGAGCGGCCCGTCAGATTCAGGTGGTCACCGATCAGTACCGGTTGGCCCACGGAGTACTCGGCACGCAGGCCGCCGGCGGCGTTGGTCAGCACCACCGTCCGAGCGCCCGCCGCGATGGCGGTGCGCACGGGGTGCACGACATGCCGCAGGTCATGGCCCTCATAGGCGTGGATACGGCCCAGCAGGACCAACACGTTGCGGCCGCCGACCTGCAGGGCCAGCACCTGCCCGCGGTGTCCCGACGCGGTCGGTGGGGTGAATCCGGGCAGGTCACCCATGGCGACGGCGGCGGTCGGCTCGCCCAGCACAGCCGCGGCGGGGGCCCAGCCCGAACCGAGTACGACGGCGACATCGAAGCCGGCGATTCCGGTGCGGTCACGGATGGCGGCGGCGGCCGCAGCGGCGGCGAAGTCAGGGGTGGCCTGCGGATCGGTCACGGCGTCCACCTTAGGTCTCTCCCGTCGCTTCGCTCGCCCCCGACAGTTGCCAGCCGCGGCCGAACCGGCCGGTGCGATACTTCCATGATGCCCACTGGCGACGCACTGCAGACGGTCACCGATGCCGTCGCGCGTCACCGTGCCGATTTGATCTCGCTGTCCCACTCGATTCACGCCGAGCCGGAATTGGCTTTCGCGGAGCACCGCAGCTGCGCCAAGACCCAGGCGCTCGTCGCCGAGCGGGGCTTTCAGGTCACCCCGGCTGCCGGAGGGCTGGACACCGCGTTCCGCGCCGACTACGGCAGCGGCGAGCTGGTCATCGGCATCTGCGCCGAGTACGACGCCCTGCCCGGCATCGGACATGCGTGCGGGCACAACATCATTGCCGCGTCCGCTGTCGGCACGGCGCTGGCGCTGGCCGAGGTCGCCGACGAGATCGGCATCACCGTGGCATTGATCGGCACGCCCGCCGAAGAGGCCGGTGGTGGAAAAGCGTTGCTGCTGAACGCCGGCGTGTTCGACGACGTGGCGGCATCGGTGATGCTGCACCCCGGTCCGGTGGACATCGCCGGAGCGCGTTCCCTGGCGCTGTCCGAGGTGTCGGTGGCGTACCGCGGGCGCGAGTCGCACGCCGCCGTCGCGCCCTACCTGGGCATCAACGCCGCTGATGCGGTGACGGTCGCGCAGGTGGCGATCGGGCTGCTGCGTCAGCAGTTGACGCCCGGCCAGATGATGCACGGCATCGTCACCGACGGCGGTCAGGCGCCGAATGTCATTCCGGCGCATGCGGAATTGCTCTACACGATGCGGGCCACGGACTCGGCGTCGCTGGACGAACTGGAAGTGCGCATGTTCTCGTGCTTCGCGGCCGGCGCGCTGGCGGCCGGCTGCACGCACGAGGTGACGGAGGTGTCACCACGGTACGACGCGCTGACGCCCGATCCGTGGTTGACGACGGTGTTCCGTGCCGAGATGGAGCGCCTCGGCCGCACCCCGCTGCCGATGGATTTGGAAGTGTCTGTGCCCCTTGGCAGTACCGACATGGGTAACGTCACGCAGGTGATGCCGGGTGTCCATCCCGTGGTCGGGATCGAGGCCAACGGGGCATCGATCCACCAACCGGAGTTCACCGCGGCCGCGGCCGGACCGAGTGCGGACAAGGCCGTCACCGAAGGTTCGATCATGTTGGCGCGCACCGTGGTTGCGCTCGCGCAGGCACCTGGCGAGCGGGCCCGGGTTTTGCAGAAGATGGCGGACCGGGCAGCGGTTCAGCAACAAGTGAAGGCAGGGCGCGGATGACCCTCTCGGACCACGCCGAGCACTGGCTGGCCACGAACTACGGTGACCTGGTCGGGTGGCGGCGGCATCTGCACGCCAACCCCGAGTTGGGCCGGCAGGAGTTCGAGACCACCAAGTTCGTCGCGACGCGGCTGGCCGAGGCCGGTTTGAACCCGAAGATTCTGCCCGGCGGTACCGGCCTGACGTGTGATTTCGGCCCTGAGGACCGACCGCGGATCGCCCTGCGCGCCGACATGGACGCGTTGCCGATGGACGAGCGCACCGGCCTGCCGTTCGCCTCGACAGTCCCCAACGTGGCACACGCGTGTGGGCACGACGCCCACACCGCGGTGCTGCTCGGCACCGGG
>Ga0265327_10000887_pt1 | contig 44153 bp, 32 predicted proteins | sample 41621metaG_FD_202089 | JGI IMG/M metagenome (GOLD analysis project Ga0265327, IMG submission 202089) | Rhizosphere microbial communities from Carex aquatilis grown in University of Washington, Seatle, WA, United States - 4-16-21 metaG | ecosystem: Host-associated > Plants > Roots > Rhizosphere... | reverse complement strand
CGTCGGTGAGTTCTTCTTCATCGAAGGCTTCGCAGATGAGGGCGAGGATGGTGCGGTCGCAGCCGGCGGAGGGCTCGACGACGTGGGGCAGGAAACGCTCCTTGGTCTCCTCGTCGAAGTAGAGCATCGGCTTTCCGGAGTGCTTTTCGTGTACGCCGAGGTCGTAGTTGGTACGGTAGGCCACGCCTTCGAGTTCCTGGATGCCGAAGGGGAATTCGTATTCGATGTCGTAGGTCTTCTGGGAGTAGAAGGCGCGCTCGCCATCGGGGATGTCGAGGACGTGGAGTTTTTCGCGCGGGATACCGATTTCGCCGTAGAAGGAAAGGCGTGCCTCCAGCCATTCGTCGGTGAGGCGCAGGCCATCTTCCGGTCGGCAGAAGTATTCGATTTCCATCTGCTCGAATTCACGCGAGCGGAAGGTGAAGTTGCGCGGGTTGATCTCGTTGCGGAACGACTTGCCGACCTGTGCGATGCCGAAGGGCAGCTTCACGCGGTTGGAATCGAGGACGTTCTTGTATTGGACGAAGATCGACTGGGCGGTTTCCGGGCGGAGGTAGGCGATGGCGTTCGGATCGTTGTCGTCCGCGGAAGCGCCCATCTTGGTCTGGAACATCAGGTTGAACTGACGGGGCTCGGTCAGGAGCGAGCCGTTTTCCGGATTGAAGGAAGTGGTGCCGGTGAGGTCTTCGCGGTGGTCCTCGACGAGTTCGAGTTCCTTCGGGGAGATCTTCTTGTCCGGCATCAGATCGCCGTAGAATTTCCGGGCAGTCTTGTGGGCTTCGAGCGGATCCTTGCCCGGGGCCACGAGGACGGCAAAGGTGCGCTCGACGCTCCAGCCGGTGGCCGGGTGGCTGGCACCGGTGAACCAGACGGCGGTGCCGTCCTGGGCCGGGATTTGGTCAGCGCGCAGTCGGGCCTTGGAAAGCAGGCAGTCGCACATCGGATCGGAGAAGCCGCCGACGTGACCGGAGGCGACGAGGACCTGCTGCATGGTGAGGATGGAGCCGTCCATGCCGAGGACGTCATCGCGCTCCTGGACGGTCTTGCGCCACCAGTAGTCCTTGAGGTTGCGCTTCAGTTCGGCACCCAGCGGACCATAGTCCCAGCAACCGTTGAGACCGCCGTAAAGCTCGCCGGCTTGGAAGATGAAGCCGCGGCGTTTGCACAGGGAGACGATCTTCTCCATGCGGGCGGGGTCGGTGGTGTCCTTGTTGGCCATGGTGCTGCTGGGAAACGGTGGGGCGGGATGGAACCAGCCCGCGCGGCGGGGGGCAAGGCGGGATTGTGCGTGGGGCGAGGGCGCCTGATTTGGAGACCTTGTTTCCAACGTCTCCCTTGGGAATGAACCGGAGGGGCACTGAGGACTTCGATTGAAGGAGTCCGACCAGAGCGGGGTGGGGGTGGTTTTTGGGGGGGAATCGGGCCGGGTTTCCCCGTTTTTTCCCTGTTTTTCCCGCCCACGGGGCACCAGGAGCGGCCAAGCAGGACGGCCCGTTTTCCCTGTTTTTTCCCTGTTTTTCCCGGCAGTTGTCTGTTGGCTGGGGCGAGGGGCCGTTTTGGGGGAGATCGATAACGCGTTGGAATTCAATGGAAAATCATGAGTTTTGTGCGGATGTCGGCGGGATGATGGTGATTTTTTCCGGGTTTTGCGGTTTTGAATTCTGGGCGGTGAGTTTCCACCTTCGAGCGGGAGGCGGGAGGACGGGCATCCGGGAAGTGTGACGTGTGCCGGATGGGCGGACGATGGAACAGGTGGGATGGGGAAGGTGCTATTGGTTAGAGGTTCATCGTTATTGGAAAGAGGAGAGGCAGCAGTTCAACCGCAGATGGACGCGGATACACGCAGATGGGAGAGAGGTCCGAGTGATCGGTGGTGGGGGGAAGCACCACGCCCTAAATTCAAAATCCAAAACGGAGAGAGGAGAGGCTGAGGTTTTGGCCGCAAAAAGGGAGAGGGTGGGAGCCACGGATGGACACGGGGTTACACGGATTGGGAAGGGCGGGCCGAGGGGTCGGGTTCCAGGGGTTAGGAAGAGGACGAGGGGGTGATCGGCTGCCGGGGGTGGTGCGAGCATTCGAGTGGTCAGTGGCCGGTGGTCAGAATCCGACAGGCGCGAAAACGCCGGGGGATCGGGGGGAATGGGAGGGATTCAGTTTCCGCGATGAGGGGCGACGGACTCGGGCCGCCCCCATTTATTCGAGAGCTCCCAAAACGAAACAAAACGGCCACCCCGTCGGGTGGCCGTCTCTATAAAACACTTTTGGACCAGGTGTCGGCACTGCCAGGGAGCCTGTTTGTGTCTCAAACTTTGTCTTGATTCGCCGGAATCATCAAACATCGGCTCGGACTCCGCAAGCATATTCATGTGGCAGCCCGCACGTTAATGACTCGACGCCTAACCGATCATACCGTATTTGTCATCCCCCGCAAAGACTAACATGTCTCTAACACTCTCATTTGATATTGGATATGCTTCGATCGGCTGGTGCGTGCTCTCCGCCGGAGCACCCGCCCCGGCCGATCCCATCATCCTCGGCACCGGAGTCGTCACCTTTCCCACCGACGACTGCCTCGCCTCCCAACGTCGCGCCCTCCGCCGCACCCGCCGTCACATCCGCTCCACCCGCCAGCGCATCGAACGTCTCAAACGCTGGCTCCAACACCGCGGCATCCTCTCCCGCGAAGAGCTCGACAGGTCCGGCCATCCCGCCCCCTTCCTCCTCTCCGCCGCCGCCCTCCGGGGCCACCGCCTCCTCACCCCCTTCGAACTCTGGACCGTTCTCCGCTGGTATGCCCACAACCGCGGCTACGATGGAAACTCCCGCTGGGCTCGCAACGAAGAGACCGAGGAAGACACCGAAAAAGAAACCCACGCCCTCGACCTCATGAGCCGCGCTCCCGCCACCGGCACCATGGCGGAAACCGTCTGCAAATGCCTGGCCCTCGACCCTGCCCACTCCCGCACCCGCATCGCCTCCACCCTCCCCTACAAAACCCTCAACGCCGCCTACCCACGGCGCATCGTCACCGCCGAGGTCAAACAGCTCCTCAACCTCCATCTCGGCCAAATCCCCAACCTCGATGCCGATGCCATCGAGATGATCCTCACCCCCGACGAACTCCCCTCCGAGGCCCGCTCCCAACTCGCCGCCGCCAACATCCGCCTCCCCAAGCGCTACTGCGGCGGCCTCCTCTTCGGTCAACTCGTCCCCCGCTTCGATAACCGCATCATCGCCCGCTGCCCCATCACCTGGGCAAAGCAATACGACGAAGCCATCCAAAGCGGCCTCACCGACCCAAAAGCCCGCCAGCAGGCAGACAAATTCGCCAAAGTCCCTGCCGCCAAATCCACCGAATTCCTCGAATACCGCTTCGCCCGCATCCTCGCCAACCTCAAGGCCGCCGGAAAACCCCTCGACTCCACCCTCCGCCATCGCCTCTGGGCCATCGCCAAGGAACGCGGCAGCCTCTCCGCCCCCATCCTTCAAAAGGAAATCGCCGCCCACTGCGGCAAGGTCGAAACCAACGTCGAAGCCTACTTCAACCTCCATCCCGACAGCGCCGACGCCCTCGTTCTCGACCCCGCACAGGACGAAATCCGCAAGGCCTCCGGCACCGCCGCCAAGCTCTCCCCCATCTGGAGCCTCCTCCCCGAAGCCGCCAAACAAGCCGCCCGCACCGCCTGGAGCCGCAGCCGGAAAATCACCTTCCACGAACTCCTCGAAAAAGCCGCCAACAATCCCGCCGTAGCCGCCGCCCTCCAAAAGACCTTCGCCAAGGACAACAAACCCAAGCGCGGCAAAACGACCTACACCAGCTTCGAATCCTACCTGCAAAAAAGCGGCGTCTCCCCCAAATTCCCCACCGGCCGCGCCCCCTACGCCAAACCCGTCCTCCGCCAGGTCGTCACCGAAGTCCTCGCCGGCTTCGACCCCACCAAAGCCAGCGCCGCCACCGACCCCGAAAAAGGCGAACTCAAAACCGCCAACGGCGTCCTCTTCGACCTCAACATCCCCACCTCCCGCGTCCGCCAACTCCAGAACCAACGCCCCCTCGACCAACTCACCAACAACCACCTCGTCCGCCACCGCCTCCTCATCCTCGACCGCCTGGCTGAAGACCTCTCGAGCGAATTTTGCGGTGCCGATCCGACCCAAGTAAGGCGCGTCATTGTCGAAGTGTCGCGGGATCTCAGGGAGTTTTCCGGCATGTCCGCCAAACAAATCACCATGGAGCTCAACGGGCGCCTCCGGGACTTCAAGGCAGCGGTCAAATACCTCGAAGATAACGCTCCCCATCTGCCAAAAAACGGCAGCTTAATCCGCAAGTGCCGAATCGCCATGGACTTGGGCTGGTGCTGCCCCTTTACCGGCGAGAAATACGATGTTTGGGATCTCCCCAAAATGGAGCGCGAGCACATCATCCCCTACGCCACCCGCAACACCAACGCCCTCCACGCCCTCGTCCTCACTTGGCCCGAGGTCAACCGCATGAAAGGCAAGCGCACAGCCCGCCAGTTCATCGCCGAGTGTGGAAGTCAGCCAATTCCCGGAAAGAGCAACCTCACTCTCTTCACACTCCGTGGCTATGACGAATTCGTCGATCACCTCGACACTAAAGGCCATGACAACGACATTCGCCGCAAAAAAGCTCGTAAGGCTCTCCTTGCCACCACCGATTTTGAAGACAAGGAACTCGGTTTTACTGAAGGAATGTTGACCCAATCCGGGCACCTCATGAAGCTCGCCCTACGCGGCCTCTCCTTCACTTTTCCGGAAGCCACCCTTGATCCGATTCCTGGTTCGGTAACCTCCGAGATACGAAAATCCTGGGACCTTATTGGCTCCCTGAGCATGGCCTGTCCAGAGGTAATGGACAAGATCGCCGGCAAGCCGAAGCCCAAGGATGAGATCCGAGCCATTACCCATCTCCATCATGCTTTGGACGCCGCCACTCTTGCATTAACCTCCCACTATTTCCCTCTGAAGATGGGCGGTTTGGATCAAAAAGGAACCATCTGGCTCGCACTCCTTAAACGCCGCCGCACCGACGAGGAAAAAAAATTCCTTCATAGCCTCGGCATCTTCGATCGATACCAGCGTCACCGTCGCGATAAAGAGGGCAAAGAATATGAGGAAAGCGATGTGCGCCTCCGCGATCTACCGAAAGAACTCAAGGAGCAGTTGGCCCTTTCTTTCCTTGAGGGCCGTGTCATGCAGCACTTGCCATCGGACCGTTCCGGAACCAAAGCGGAACTTAATACATGGGGCGTGGTCTCGATCCAAGGTGAAGGAGAAGACGCCCGTGTCACACTGCGTCAGCGAGCTACAACCGTAGAAAAGGAGCGAAGAGTGCTGGTCCATAAAGAGCGGGAGGAACGCGGCGGCAAACTCTTAGGACCAATGCCCGAAGGAGGCTCCGGCAAACTCCAATCCATCTCGGGTGCCCTCATCATTAACGAGAACTATGGGCTCGCTCTAGATCCGGTCCCAACCGTCATCCCCTTCCACAACGTCCAACGCCGCTTGGATGAAATCCGCAAAGCCAACGACGGAAAGCCGCCGAGGATCTTGCGAAACGGAATGCTGATCCGGCTCACTAACAATCCGGCTCGTTCACAGCAGGACTACACAGGCGTCTGGCGTATTGCTTCCTTGAAGAACAACAAAGGCAAATTTCTGATCGACATGATTCGACCGCCCTACGTGACCCCCCAGAATGGGGTCACTTGGTCGGGAATGAATAAGACACTCGGCCCCTTGCTTGAATGTGGATTGGAAATCCTCCCTCAACGCTATACAGCTCATGCAACCCCAAATACAAAAAAGCAGCCTTGAATTTCGCCAAGGCTGCTCCTTTGTTCATTCCGTCGCCAACGCGATCCGGGGTCGTTTCGAACGCTTCAGGCTCAATTTGATTCGTTCGAGCGGCCCCTCCTCTTCATGCGGCGAGGACTCGCCGTGGAGTACCCTCAGCGCCTCCCATATTACGGCAGTGCAGAGGTCGGAGGTTCGACACATGGGTCAACCCTCCATTTTTCTCAAACCGAATAGGCTTAATTCCCCATCCGTAAGCGGAGGAGTAATTGCCGTAATCGCTCCAGCACATCAAATCTCCGTTGGCATCCTTTCGGAATTTCTCGGGATCGAAGTGCGGATCGGTCTCTGCTTCGCGCCACACGGCGGCGCGGGCCAACGAATCGAAGGATTCGTTAGTAGTGTGCGGATTGTGTTTCATCGTTTTGTGTCTACTTGGTCTTTGGATTCGGCTGACCCCGCGAAACGCGGAGTCAGCCTTGAATCCCAACAAAGCGGCAGAGGATCCCTTCTAGGTGGCCTAGGAGGGTTAGGCTGCCGAAACACCAATAACCCAAAAGACGGGAAAAAAGCAAGAATATATCACACCTAAAAGAGTCCTCTGCCCGGATAATTTCACTTGAACTGAAGACGTGTCCTACCACATCGTCAGCATCGACACCCCCGACTGCTCGCTATCCTGCAAGGACGGCCAGTTGACCTGCAAGAGCGCGGAAGGTGAGCGACGGCTTCCCTTGGAAGACATCGCCGCCATCATCGTGACCTCCTTCTCCGCCTCGATCCACTCGAAGCTCCTGCTGGAAGCTGCCAAGCACGGCGTCGGCCTGATCATCTGCGAGAACTTCAAGCCCGCCTCTCTCGTTCTTCCCGCCAACCGCGCCACCGACACCCTCCTCACCCGCGCCCAGGCCTACATTCCCGCCCAGTTGAAACAGCGGCTGTGGCAGAAGACCATCGATTCGAAGTGCATGAACCAATTCTCCCTCGCCGCCGAACTGGCCCCCGGCGATGAGAGGTTGGAACGCCTCGAAAAACTCGCCCGCGGTCGCTTCGCTTCCAAGGAGGCCGAATGTGCCAAAGCCTTCTGGCGCATCTATGCCGACAAGGTCGCCGAAACCGACGACTTCCGCCGCCGCCGTGATGGCGACGGCCCCAACCCCCTCCTCAACTACGGCTACGCCGTCCTCCTCTCCACCGTCCTCCAGAACCTCTTCGCCGTCGGCCTCGATCCCACCTTCGGCATCGCCCACACCATCCGGGAAAACTCCACCCCCCTCGCCTACGACCTCATGGAGCCCTTCCGCCCCTGTGTCGACTGGCGCGTCGCCGACTGGATCCGCCGCCACCCCGATGAGAAGGACTGGCAGGTCACCCGCGAATTCCGCCAATGGGTTACGGCTTTTCCTCTGGAACGCGTCGACTACTTCGATCTCACCCTTGATATCCGTGGCGTCATAGAAGGAGCCATCCGCTCCTTCCGCCAGGCGGTCACCACCGCCCAATCCGGCCCCTACCGGCCATGGACCCGAACCACTACAAAATGGGCTGGCTGATGGTCGCCTTTGACCTCCCCGTCAAAACGAAGGAAGAACGGAAACGGGCCACCGATTTCCGCAAGTTCCTCTTGGACGACGGCTTCCAAATGATCCAATTCAGCGTCTACGCTCGCCCCTGCGTCACCTTCGCCCGCCAGGAAACCCACCTCCGGCGCCTCCGCCTGGCCGTCCCCTCCGAAGGCTCCATCCGGGCCCTCTACATCACCAAAGCCCAGTGGGAACGGGCCTACATCATTCACGGAAAACCCGCCAAAGAGGCCGTTCCCGAAGAAATCCCGGAACAAATCCAGCTTTGGTAGCTCGATTTTCGTTTTCTTGAAAACGGCATAAGTCGTTTAAAATAAATTCAGAGCGAGGGATCTATCATCCCTCGCTCTGAATCTGAATCAAGACAAAGCTGCCCATCCACCGGATTGCACAGGAACCACATCATCCCTCGCTCTGAATCTGAATCAAGACAAAGCATAAAGAAGCGGTTCCATCGCCCCGCCCAAATCATCCCTCGCTCTGAATCTGAATCAAGACAAAGCGGAGGAGCTGACGGGGTTGACCGGGAAGTCATCATCCCTCGCTCTGAATCTGAATCAAGACAAAGCAGCCCCCCCGGCGTCGTGTACGTGTGCACCATCATCCCTCGCTCTGAATCTGAATCAAGACAAAGCATCGTCGCCTTCGACTGCCGCGGCGATCTCATCATCCCTCGCTCTGAATCTGAATCAAGACAAAGCTGGGAGCGCAGCGGGACGTGAAGGCGGTAATCATCCCTCGCTCTGAATCTGAATCAAGACAAAGCGGACAGGCTTCAGGCTTCTAATCAGAAAGAATCATCCCTCGCTCTGAATCTGAATCAAGACAAAGCAAAGGACCGGAATGCCTCATCCAGCAAATGATCATCCCTCGCTCTGAATCTGAATCAAGACAAAGCGCGTGGCGTCAGTTCAACCCCGGCAAACCTATCATCCCTCGCTCTGAATCTGAATCAAGACAAAGCCTCCGAAGCAGGTGGCACGGGCATTCCCGAATCATCCCTCGCTCTGAATCTGAATCAAGACAAAGCAACCATAGATCACGCCCGCCATGGCCCCATATCATCCCTCGCTCTGAATCTGAATCAAGACAAAGCCACGGCCTCATCAAGGAACCAACCCCCGATATCATCCCTCGCTCTGAATCTGAATCAAGACAAAGCCGGGAATCCCGAGCACCGTCCATGCCTTTGATCATCCCTCGCTCTGAATCTGAATCAAGACAAAGCATCGACCCGGTGTCGGTGTTGGAGTATAAGATCATCCCTCGCTCTGAATCTGAATCAAGACAAAGCAACGTAACCTTGCTTGCGGTCAAGATTCAGATCATCCCTCGCTCTGAATCTGAATCAAGACAAAGCTCGGGTGGCTTCAACGAAGCAGGCAAGGCATCATCCCTCGCTCTGAATCTGAATCAAGACAAAGCATGCGTAAAGATCGGCTTGAGCCGTCTCCGATCATCCCTCGCTCTGAATCTGAATCAAGGCAAAGCCTTTGACTCCCAATCGTTAGATCTCACGATATAATCAGCGGCAGAAACGGGCGGGACGCCCGCGCTCCTTGGTTCGCCTGAGGCTGCTGGTTTCGGTCGTGGCTCAATGGCCTGACAGGCGACCGCAAACGGAGCTTGGGCTACCATGCTCGAAGTTGCTAGAAGGATGGAGCTGTGTGAGCGGAGGGGTGTCGTTTGTCATGATGGCGGCTCGAAAGCCGCCATTCCCAGTCGCTCGCGTGGGCTCGCTGGCAAGAGGGGCTGGCAAGATGTGCTGCAGGGAGGTTGGGGAGTGCCGGGGAGGTCGGGTGTTTTCCCAGCCACGCATTCTCGGCGGAAGCTTGCGAGCGATGGTGATGCTGGCGAGGTCGGTTGTTTGCCCAACCTGCGTGGTCACCAACGCAGCTACCCAGCGGGGACGAGCGTTTCTCCGGCGAACGGAGATTTTTCGCCCGGACGCCTCTGCGAGGCATCACTACCTCCCCACTGCCGGCTTCGTTTTAGCGGGAGATGTCTATAAAGCTCCGGGCTGGAGCCTGCGGTGGTTCACTGGCCGAACGACGTCCACCCCCTCACAGACGGCTGGAGCCGTCCGCTACATTTCGGACGCACGCATCTCGGCTGCGTTGCTTTTGGTTAGTTTCCCTGCCGACCGTGGAGGGTGTGGGTGACGAGGGGAAGCATGGAGGCGGCGAGGGCGTCGGTGGTGTTCGGTTTGGTGCGGCTCCATTCGAGGGCGGCTCCGCAGATGGACCAACTGGCCATGGTGGCGCGGAGGTGGGCATCGGGATCGGAGGCGGTTTCCCGCAAGGGGCCCTGGAGCAGGAAGTCCCGGACGATGGCCTTGATGCGGGTTTCCATGATCGGCTCGAACTGGCGCTGATGCTTCTGGCAGCCGGAGGCGACCTTGTCGAAAAAGTCACAGACCGCGAGAATGAGCTGGCGGAGGCCTTCCTGGCAGTTGCCGGCGTTGGCCAGGCGGGTGTCGAGGACGGCCTGGAAGTCGTCGCCGATCATGGTTTCGAGCAGGGCGAACTTGTCGGTGAAATGGCTGTAAAACGTCGTGCGATGGAGGGTCGAGCGGCTGGTGATGTCGCCGACGGTGATGGCTTCGAAGCCCTTTTCCGCCAGCAATTCCATGAAGGCCCGGTACAAGAGCTGCCGGGTCCGTTTGACACGGGGGTCGAGGGCAGCGGGGGCGTGCATGGGGGAAGAATGACAGGAATTTCAGAAAATTCAACGACATCTGTTGACAAAACGACAGGTGTCGACAATTTGCCGGTGGTGATCGCGGCAGAGCGGTCTACTGTCTGATTTTTACCTAACGAAACAACGCCATGAGCAACATCAACGACCTGACCAAGGAAGCCCCCCGCAGCCCCCGTACCCGCATCCGCGGCTACGCCATCCTGGCCCGCGCCCTGGACAAGGGACGTGCCACCCTCAACGGCGCCGCCGGTGAGTATCACTATGCCTGTCCGCTGGACATGATGCTTTTCGACTTCAAAGGCGTTTCCGCCGATGACGTGAAGAAGCAGCTTGAAGACGGCCTCAGCGACGAGGAAGTCGCCGCCTGGATCGATTCCCACGGCAAGTCCAAGGGCACGTCCGAAGTGACCGGCTGGTCGGACGGCGTGGAGGCCTACCGTCCGTATGACTCGGAAGACAAGCGCGAGTGGTTCGTCGGGGTCTGCAAGGAAGCGGGCATCGATCCGGAGAAGAGCACGCTGTTTGACTACCTCGATGCGGATGACAAGCTGAGCTACGCTACCGCGTGAGTGGAAGCATTGGGAACAGGGCCATTGTGGATGGCCCTGTTTCCAGTCTGATTCATTTTTTGGTGCGACGGCAGAAGCAGTCCGCGGCGTGGTCGTTGACCATGCCGACGGCCTGCATGAAGGCGTAGAGGGTAGTGGATCCGACGAAGTTGAAGCCGGCCTTGCGCAGGGCCTTGCTGAGGGCATCGGATTCCAGAGAGGTGGTATTGGGGGCTTCCTGCGAACGCAGGGGATGGTCCTGGGGCGTTCCGCCGACGAAGTTCCACAACCAGTGGACGACATCGCCTTCTTTTTCACGGAGGGCGATCCAGGCGCGGGCGTTCTGGCGGAAGGCGAGGATTTTTCCGCGATGGCGGATGATGCCGGGATCGAGCACGAGTTTCTCAAGGGCGGCGTCGGTCATGCGGGCGACCTTGGGGATGTCGAAGTGGTGGAAGACCTGGCGGTAGTGTTCGCGTTTTTGCAGCACCGTCCACCATGAGAGACCGGCCTGCGCGCCTTCCAGGCAGATCATTTCAAAGAGATAGCGCTCGTCGCGGGACGGCACGCCCCACTCGGTGTCGTGATAGTCGACGTAGAGCGGGCGATCCAGCGGGACCCATGAGCAGCGCTTGCGTTCCATGGTGGGGAGCATGCCAGTCAGGACGGCTCCAGCAACCGATATCCGATGCCGGGTTCGTTGCGGATGATGAGCTTGTTCCCGAGTTTTTTCCGCAGGTGGGTGGTGTAAACGCGGAGGTAGTGGGACTGGCCATCGCCCTGCGAACCCCAGACTTCGCGGAGAATCTGGCGCTGGGTGACGATCTTTCCGGCGTGTCGGGCGAGGGTGCGGAGGAAGGCAAACTCGGTGGGGGTGAGCTTCATCGGCTCGCCATTCAGTTCGGCCTCATGGCGGTCCTGGTGCATGACCAGGGGGCCGACAGTGATTTCGGGTGAGTCGGTGGTGTGGTGGCGGCGCTGGATGACGGTGAGCCGGGCGAGGAGCTCGCCCGTGCCGAAGGGCTTGGTGACGTAGTCGTCCGCGCCATGTTCGAGGGCGGCGACTTTCACATCCTCCTGGTCACGGACGGAGAGGATGAGCACGGGGACGGCGCTCCACTCGCGGAGGGCCTTGAGCACGTCGAGACCGTCCATGTCCGGGAGGCCGAGATCAAGGAGGACGACATCCGGGCGGTGAAAGGCGGCTTCCTGGAGGCCGAGGCGGCCGTTTTCCGCTTCCTTCACGGTGTAGCCGCGGGACTCCAGTGCCAGCTTCAGCAGGCGGCGGATCTGGATTTCATCGTCGATGATGAGGGCGGTCATGGGCAGGTGCGGCCCACCCTAACCGACTCAATCTACTTTGGCCACTTCAGTTCAGGCGCCGTGCCGTGCCATCGGGCTGGAGTGCGGCGGTTTATCAAAGGGCTCACGGATTGATCGCACTGCTTTCGCTCCGGTCATCCAACTCCTGCATCTAAGCAGGAAGCACCAACAGCACTTCATTCGCCGCATTTGATTGACTCCCAATGGGCCTGCCGGAGTTTGGAGGGAATGAAAACCCCGCCCCTCCATGCCGCGAAGGTTGCTTTGATCATCGCGGGTTCCCTTGGCATGGGGCTGGTCCATGGCCAGTCCCGTCCGAAGCTTGCGGATGAAAATGCGCTCGTTCCGCCGTCCACGCCGCTCGTCGCGTGCGATCCCTATTTCAGCATCTGGTCTCCGGGCGACAAGCTGAACGAAGTCACCACCACCCACTGGACCGGTAAAAAGCAGCCCTTGAGCAGTCTGGTGAAGATCGATGGCAAGTCCTTCCGCGTCATGGGCACCACGCCGGATTCCGCCCCGGTGCTGGAGCAAAAATCCCTGACCGTGCTGCCGACCCGTACGCTCTATACATTTGAAGGTGGAGGCATTGTCCTCGATCTCACGTTCACCACGCCTGCGTTGCCGGCCGACATGGACATGCTTTCGCGCCCGGTCACCTACCTTACCTATGATTTCCGGGCGACGGATGGAAAGACGCATGAGGTGTCGGTGTTTTTCGGTGCTTCTGCGGAGCTCACCGTCAATACGCCGGATCAATCCGTGACCTGGAACGACGCCAGCGGCGAAGGACTTTCCGTTGTCCGCCTCGGCTCGAAGCTTCAGCCGATTCTCCAGAAGAAGGGTGACGACCAGCGCATCGACTGGGGCTATCTCTACATTGCGGGTGCCGATGCCGACGTCGCTGCCCGTGGCTTCGCCAAGGTGGGTGAACTCGGCAGCGCCTTCTCCGAAAAGGGCCTCACGGATGCCAAAGGCGGCAAGGGTGAAGCCGGGCGCGCTGATGCCGCCGGGGCCGGGCTGGAGCTGAAGTCGTTCAAGGTCGCCGACAAGGCTGTCTCGAAGATGCTCCTCATCGCGTATGACGACCTCTATTCCATCCAGTACAACCACAAGAACCTCCGCCCCTACTGGCGCCGCAACGGGTGGGAGGCCAAGGATCTGCTGGGTGCTTCCTTCAAGCAATACGCCGCGATCCAGGATCATGCCGCCAAGTTCGATGCGGAACTGATGGCCGATCTCACCCAGGTCGGTGGCGAGAAGTATGCCAAGCTCGCCGCGCTTGCCTATCGCCAGTGTTTTGCCGCAGGCAAGTTTGTGGCCGACGAAAAAGGCCAGCCGCTCCAGTTCTGCAAAGAGAACCACTCGAATGGCTGCATCTCCACCTCGGATGTCTTTTATCCGATGGCGCCGCAGTTTCTCCTCTTCGGCCCGTCCGTCGCGAAGTCGTTCATGGCCCCCTTCATGGAGTATGCCAAGAGTGACCGCTGGAAGTTCCCCTTCGCTCCCCATGACCTGGGGACCTATCCGCATGCCAATGGCCAGGTCTATGGCGGCGGCGAGCGCACCGAGGACAACCAGATGCCGGTTGAGGAAAGCGGCAACGCCCTGCTCCTCGTCACCGCGATCGCCGAGATGGAAGGCAATGCCGACTTCGCCGGTGAATATTGGCCGCGCCTTGAACAGTGGGCGGCCTACTTGAAAAAGGAAGGCTTCGACCCCGCCAACCAGCTTTGCACCGACGACTTTGCCGGCCACCTCGCCCACAATGTCAACCTCAGCGCGAAGGCGATCTGCGGTCTGGGTGCATTCTCGAAACTCTGCGAAATGCGGGGCGACAAAACCAAGGCCGCCGAATACGCCAAGGTGGCCAAGGAATATGCCGCCCGCTGGGTGGGGGCAAAGGACGGAGATCATTACCGCCTCGCCTACGACCGCCCCGGCACCTGGAGCCAGAAGTACAACCTCGTGTGGGACAAGATTCTCGGCCTGAACCTCTTCCCGGATGAAGTCCTGCGCACCGAGATGGATTTTTACAAAAAGAACCAGAACTCATACGGCCTGCCCCTCGACAACCGGAAGACTTACACCAAACTCGATTGGACCGTCTGGACCGCCTCGCTCACCCAGAACCCCGCCGACTTCGCCGCGCTCACCGATCCGCTGTTCAAGTTCCTCAACGAGACCAACGATCGCTCGCCGATGACCGACTGGTTCGAAACCAAGAGTGCCAACAAGGTCGGCTTCACCGCACGGCCGGTGGTGGGCGGGGTCTTCATCCCGGTCCTTTATCACAAGGACCTTTGGCAAAAGTATGCGAGCCGTGACAATACCAAGGCCAAGGGTTGGGCTCCCATGCCCGATTACGTCGCCCCGGTGATCGTCAATCTGACGCCGAATGCCAATGAGAAGGACAATGTCGGTTGGCAGTACACGACCGACCAGCCTGCCGGCGAATGGTCCGCGGCCAAGTTCGACGCTGCCACCTGGAAGACCGGCGTTGCCGGGTTTGGTGCCGGTGATCCGCCCAACACGAAGATCCGCACCCAGTGGAACACCTCCGACATCTGGCTCCGCACGGAGGTCATCCTGCCCGCCAGCCTGCCGAAGACCCTGGCCATCGGAGCCTATCATGACGAGGACCTCGAGGTTTACGTCAACGGCATCCTCGCCACCAGCGCCAGCGGCTTTGTCACCGAGCATGCCGTGCTGCCGCTGACGGAAGCAGGCAAGGCTGCCTTCAAACCCGGCAAGAATGTCCTGGCGGTTCACTGCCACCAGACCACCGGTGGTCAGTATATCGATGTGAACATCATCGACGTGCAGCCCGGAAAGAAGAAGTAACCGTCTTCCCTGATTATGTCATCAGATCAGACCGGGCTGATGACTCCAGGAGCCTCGGAAGCAAGGACTGGGATGTCCTTGCTCGCCGGATCGAGGAATTCGCCGGCGAGGGCGATTTCGAAAACCGCACCGCCTAGGGGATGATTCCACGCGCTGATGTCACCGCCCAAGGCGCGGACAAAGCCGCGGGCGATGGAAAGTCCGAGGCCGGTGCCGCCAGCGGGAGAGCCGGGGGCGCGGTAAAACTTTCCGAAGACCCGTGACTCTTCGCCGGTGGGCAGGCCTGCCCCGTGGTCGCGGACGGAGAGGTAGAGTTTATCCCCGTCCTGACGGGCGGAGATTTCCACCGCCGTGCCGATGGGGGTATAGACGGCAGCATTGTGGAGGATGTTGGCAAGGGCCTGCGTCAACAAGGCGGCGTCGGTCTTCACGAACGGGAAGTCCGCGGGGATCGCGAGATTGACGGGATGCTGCTTCACGATGTCGCCGGCCGCATAGATCGCTTCATCGACCAGTTCGGAGACGTCGCTCCATTCGAGCTGCGGTTCGACGACCTGCGATTCGAGACGGGTCATTTGGAGGAGACCGTCGACCAAGCGCTGGAGACGTTTCGATGCCGTATCGATTTCGGTGACGTAGGGATTTTCCGCGGCCTTTCCCATGCCATCGAGAGCGGCGCGGATGACGGCGAGAGGGGTCTTGAGTTCGTGGGAAACGCTGTCCAACAGGGTGCGGCGGAGGCGTTCGGATTTTTCGATCAGCTCGGCCTGGCTGACGGCTTGGATGAAGTGCTCTTTTTCGAGAACGAGGGCGAGCTGGAGCGCAAAGGCTTCGATCGCCTGGCGGCGGACGAAGTCGAGGCCGGTGTCTTCCGTGTCAAATTTCACCCCGAGCACGCCCATGGTGGAGGTGGCGGTCTGGAGCGGAAACCAGGTGGCTTTGGACTGCGGCAGGGTATCAGTGAAGCGACCGGCGACCTGTTTGTTTCCATAGGACCAGGCGGCGACTCCGAACTCCTGTGACTCCGGGATGAAGGAGCTGGCGGTGTGTCCTTCGGACGGGAGGGTGTGATCGAGCCGACGCACGACAAGCGAGGTCTCGGCGTCTAGGACGGAGTCGATGATGCGCAGCGCCTCGGCGAGACCTTTTCCCGTCTCTGCGGCAAGGGCGGCGCTCTGGGTGACGCGCAGCAGGGCATCGGTCTCCATCTGGCGGCGGCGCTCGGCGACCTCGCGTTTCCGCAGGCGGGCGGTGAGATGGCCCATGGCGAGGGCCACGGTGAAGAAGAGGACCAGCATCACCACGTCGTCGGGGCGCTGGACTTGAAACGTGAAGCGCGGCGGGATGAAAAAGTAGTCCCAGGCAAGAGCGCAGAGTGCGGCCATCATCAGTACGGGGCCGCGTGCGAACCTCAGGGAGGCGAGGACGATGCCGAGCAGGAAAACCAGCGCGGGCATGGTATAGCCGGCGACCGGCTGCAAACCCCAGCAGACGGCGGTGAGCATGGCGGTGCCGAGGAAGGCTTTGCCGTATTCCAGCGCGTGGTGGGTGGGGAGGGGCGGTTTGGCTCGCTCGATTGGCTTGCCGGACGGGCGGCCGATCATGGGGCGGACGACGCAGACGTCGATGTCTCCGCTGCCGGCGATGATCTTGTCGGCGAGGGAGGATTTCCAGCGCGAGTGGCGGGAAGGTTTGCCGACGATGATTTGGGAGACGTTTCGTTCCCGTGCGGCCTGAAGGATAGCTTCGGCGATGTCGTCGCCGGTGGCGTGGACGACTTCTCCGCCGAGCTTGCGGGCGAGTCCGAGGCCGCGGGCGAGGAGGTCCTGCTCCTGCGGAGTGAGGGGTTGGGTTCGTTCGACCCAGACGGCGAGCCACGGGCAGCCGATGCGCCCGGAGGCCCGGCGCGTCCAGCGGATCAAACTTTCCGAGTAAGGCGATGCGCCCACTCCGACCAAGAGGCGGGCATTCGTCTTCCACGGGCTGCTGACCCGCCGGGCGCGACGGATATCTTCCAGATCCCGGTCCACGCGCTCGGCGGTGAAGCGGAGGGCCATTTCGCGGAGGGCGGTGAGATTGCCCTCACGGAAAAAGCCGTCGGCCGCCGCCTGGGCGCGTTCGCCGAGATAAACTTTCCCCTCGGCCAGCCGCTGCATCAGTTTCTCGACACTCAGGTCGACAAGCTGGATCTCATGAGCGCGGTCGAGCATGGAGTCCGGCACGGTTTCCATGACGGCGACGCCGGTGATCTGGCGGACGATGTCGACCTGGCTTTCGATGTGCTGGACGTTGACGGTGGTGCAGACGTCGATGCCGGCGTCGAGGAGCTCGATGACGTCCTGATAGCGTTTGCGGTGGCGGGAGCCGGGGGCGTTGGTGTGGGCGAGTTCGTCGACGAGCAGGAGATCGGGCCGGCGGGCGAGGGAGGCGTCGAGATCGAATTCCTCCAGGAGATGGCCGCTGTGTTCGAGCTTCTGGCGGGGAAGGACCTCAAGGCCTTCCAGAAGTGCTTCGGTTTCGATACGGCCATGGGTCTCCACGACCCCGACGAGAACGTGCAGGCCCTCCTTCTGCCGCTGGCGGGCGGCGAGAAGCATGGCGTAGGTCTTGCCGACACCCGGGCACATGCCGAGGAAAAGGAAAAGACGGCCACGTTTCCCCTGGTTCTCCTCGCGCTGGACTTGTGCGAGGAGGGCGTCGGGGTCGGGGCGATGGTCGTCGTTCATGTGGAGCTGGCGGGGACGGCGATGTGGCGATTGCGGCGATTCTTAACCTTGAGCTGCGGGAATGGCCGCTTGTCTTTTTCGTAGTAGCAGATTTCCACCAGAGTTGGCCAGAGTTCCAATGACGCATGGATCTGGCTGATGACGTCATCCACGATGCGGCTTACGTTTTGTTGGAAGAAATCAGGCTCGAACCCATAGAAGACTTTTGCGAGATTTTCGGCAAAAAGCAGCAACGAATTCCGCCTGCCGCCGTCCGGAGTTCCGGCTGCGGCAGAGAGCACGTCGCGGTGGACGCCGCGGATTTTTTCCAGGATTTCCTCGGAGTCCTGCAGGGTGACTTCTCCGCCGTAGCGGAAGCGGATGCCGAGATCGTGGCGTTCGTACACGCTGTCCTTGATCTTGCGCTTCAACAGGCTGCACAGCTCCTCGTTGAAGACCTCCATGGCCAGCGGATTGCGCATGTAGTTGCTCTTCGTGTGGCGCTGCACGGCGTCGACATGGGCGGAGGCCACGCCCGGCTGGACCACCCACAGGCGGTAGATGTAGTCTTCGAACCGGAGCCGGGTGGGAAAGAACGGCGGCAGGCCCAGCCGGTTGTCATAGCCGGCGACTCCGCAGTCGATGCGCCAGTTCTTCTTGGTGACCACGGGGCGGAAGTTCGAGAGCACATAGACGTCGTTGAGAGAATCGATGTCCACCTGCTCAGGATTGCCGAGGAACATGCCGACATAGTCGAGCGCGTCGATGTCGTTGGTCCCGGTGCGGTACGTCTGGGCGATTTTGACCACGCACTCTCCCGGCAGCTTTCCGTTCTGGAGCAGCAGGGAGTTCTCGCGGACAAAGGACGTGGAGGTGTTGGTCTCGAGGTCCATCGACGTGTCCAAAAGCATGGCTCCCTTTTCGTAATGGGGCGGCAACTGGGACACCTTCCTGCCGAGCACATCCTTGAAGGCGGAGAGGATGTCGAAGGACTTGCGGATGTAGCCGCCTTCATTGATCCGGAACAGTTTTCCGCGGCAGACTTCGCCGTCCGCCAGGGTTTCCGGGCCTGTCTCGAAAAGGGCGTCGGGCCGCATGTCGTCGTCGGCGCTGACGAGGAAGCTGCCGAGGGTATACATGAGGGAGAAATTGCGGTTTCCTCCATAGCTCGGCCGGAACAGGTTCCGCACCAGCGACTCGAGCTTTTTATCCCTGAGCTTGCGGTTCAGGAACTGGATGAACCGCTCTTTTTCGTAGGGGCCGACGTAGATCAGGTCGTTGTGGGTCCGGGTCTTTTCGAGGGCGTGGAAATACTTCTGATGGTTGGCGAGGCTGGAATCGTCCAGGACGAGAATTGGCACCGAGTGGCCATTTCTCCAGAAATTGTCGTCGTAAACTTCAACCGTTTCCGCCACGTCCCGCAGGCGATTGGTTGGGATGGCAAAGAAGGTGTTGGAATTCATGGTGGGCGCAATTGACTTCGCAGGAGGCCGTCACTTCGGCAGTTCGTCCAGGGCCAGGTTGAGGCGCACCAGATTGATCCGGTCGCCCCCGACGATGCGGGAGGATGGCGGTTCGGTTAGGTCGATGACGAGTTGCTTGAGTTTGCCGCAGCGGGTTTCATCGAACTTGCGTTCCTTGATGACGCGGTCGGCCTGGTCACGGGCGTCAGCCGGAGTGATCCAGGTTCCTTCGTCGTCGTGAGACGCTTTGGCGTCACTGAAATAGCCGGGGCCCGAGAGCTTCTGTGAGAGAAGGGCCAGGCCGGCTTGCTTTTCGTCGGGGATGGTCAGGTTTCGTTCGTTGTGGTTCCACGCGAAGCGGCCGACCCCGATCGCCAGCAGCGCCAGGACTGCGGCGATGCCGGTCAGGATTTTCAGGCGATGCGAGGTCATGGCAGGTTTGAAGTTAGAGGTTGTCCAGAGCGAGGTTCAACTTGAGGATGTTGACGCCGGGGTCTCCGAGGAGGCCGAGGTCCTCCTTGTCGGTGTTGGCGGTGACCAATTCCTGGATTTTTGCCACGGGAAGGTTGCGGGCCTTGGCGACGCGGTTGACCTGGAGGGCGGCATTGGCGGGGCTGATGTGGGGATCGACACCACTTCCGGATGCGGTGACCGCGTCGGCCGGAACCGGCTGGTTTTCCGCGAGGCCATTGGCAGTGCGGTAGGCGGCAACGTTCGCCTTGATCTGGTCCGCGAGCTTCTGCGAGGTGGGGCCGAGGTTGCTGCCGCTGGACGACATGGCGTCGTAGCCGGTGCCTGCGGCGGACGGGCGGGACTGGAAGTATTTCTCCCCGGTGAAGGCCTGGCCGATGAGGGAGGAGCCGATGAGGGCACCGTTCTTGTCGGTGATCAGGCTGCCATTGGCCTTCGCTTTGAAGCAGGCCTGTGAGATGCCGGTGACGGCGATGGGATAGAGGCCGCAGCAGACGACGGCGAGGATGAGGGTGGAGACGAGGGCTCCGCGAAGTTCGGAGAAGAAGGCTTTCATTGGATTGAGTGGTTATGGCACCGGAGGAAATTGCTCCGGATACGGTCAGGCGAAGTGAAGGGAGGTGATGACGAGGTCGATGGCCTTGATGCCGATGAAGGGCACGAGGAGTCCGCCGAGCCCATAGATGAGGAGATTGCGGCGGAGTACCATCACGGCACCCATGGGCTTGTAGGGCACGCCTTTCAGCGCCAGCGGGATCAAGGCGATGATGACCAGGGCATTGAAGATCACGGCGCTGAGGATGGCGCTTTGCGGAGAGACGAGGCCCATGATGTTGAGCGGTGAGATCGCGGGGAAGGTGACCATGAGCATCGCGGGAATGATGGCGAAGTACTTGGCCACGTCGTTGGCGATCGAGAAGGTTGTGAGCGAGCCGCGGGTCATGAGGAGCTGTTTGCCGATCTCGACGATCTCGATGAGCTTGGTTGGGTTGCTGTCGAGGTCGACCATGTTGCCGGCCTCGCGGGCGGCCTGGGTGCCGGTGTTCATGGCGACGCCGACATCGGCCTGGGCGAGGGCGGGGGCGTCGTTGGTGCCGTCACCGGTCATGGCGACGAGGTGGCCGGCGGCCTGTTCCTGGCGGATGCGGCGGAGTTTGTCTTCCGGAGTGGCCTGGGCCATGAAGTCGTCCACACCGGCCTCGGCGGCGATGGCGGCGGCGGTCATCGGGTTGTCCCCGGTGATCATGACGGTGCGGATGCCCATTTTGCGGAGCTGGGCGAAGCGTTCCTTGATGCCGCCCTTGACGACATCCTTGAGCTCGACGACGCCGAGGACACGCGAGCCTTCAGATACGACGAGCGGCGTACGTCCGGCGCGGGCGGAAGCTTCGACAGCCTTCTCGACATCGACGGGATAGACGCCGCCCTGCTGCTCAACCCAGTTTTTGACGGATTCGGCAGCGCCCTTTCGGATGCAGCGTCCGTCCATGTCCACACCGCTCATGCGGGTCTGGGCGGTGAAGGGAACGAAGGTGGCGTGAGGGGCCAGAAGCTCGCGGCCGCGGATGTTGAACTTCTCCTTGGCCAGCACCACGATGCTGCGGCCTTCGGGGGTTTCATCCGCCAGGGAGGCGAGCTGGGCGGTATCGGCCAATTCCTGCTCGGTGACGCCGGGAGCGGGGATGAAATCGGAGGCCATGCGATTGCCGATGGTGATGGTGCCGGTCTTGTCGAGCAGGAGGACGTCGATGTCGCCCGCGGCTTCGACGGCACGGCCGCTGGTGGCCATGACATTGCGGCGGATGAGGCGGTCGATGCCACTGATGCCGATGGCACTGAGCAGGCCCCCGATGGTGGTGGGGATCAGGCAGACCAGCAGCGCGACCAGGACGGGAATGGAGAACTCCATGCCGGCATAGAGGCCGAAGGGCTTCAACGTGATGCAGACCAGCAAGAAGATGAGCGTCATCGCGGAGAGCAGGATGGTGAGCGCGATTTCGTTCGGGGTCTTCTGGCGTTTCGCGCCCTCCACCATGGCGATCATGCGATCGAGGAAGGTGTTTCCTTTTTCCGAAGTGATGCGAATGAGGATGCGGTCGCTGATGACGCGGGTGCCGCCGGTGACGGCGCTGCGGTCGCCGCCGCTTTCGCGGATGACGGGAGCGGACTCACCGGTGATCGCGGCTTCATCGACGCTGGCAATCCCCTGGATGACCTCGCCGTCGGCGGGGATGACGTCATTGGTTTCGCAGACGACGACGTCGCCCTTTTCGAGCATGGGGGCGGGGACCAGATCTTCGCGGTCATTTTTCAGGCGGCGGGCCATGGTGTCCTTGCGCGCCTTGCGGAGGCTGTCCGCCTGGGCCTTGCCACGGCCCTCGGCGATGGCTTCGGCGAAGTTCGCGAAGAGGACGGTGAACCAGAGCCAGACGGCGAGTTGGAGGGTGAAGCCGTGGTCGGCCTTGTTGGTGAAGATCGCGACCGTGGTGAGCACGGCGCCGACCAGGGTGACGAACATCACCGGGTTTTTGACCATGAGGCGGGGGTCGAGCTTTTTGAAAGCGTCGCCGATCGCGGGCACGAGGATCGTGCGGTCAAACAGGGATGGAGCTTGGTGAGACATGGAAATGGAAATGATGAGGTTCAGATCAGAACAGGGTGCCCTTGAGGGTGAGGAAGTGCTCGACGATGGGGCCGAGAGCGAGGGCGGGGAGGAAGTTCAGGGCTCCGATAAGGAGGACCGTGCCGATGAGGAGGACGGTGAAGGTGGTGCCTGCGACCGGGAAGGTCCCCGCGCTGGGTGGCGAGATCTTCTTTTTCACCAGTGAGCCGGCGAGGGCCATGATGGGGATGATCATGAGGAAGCGTCCGATCAGGGCGGCGATGCCGAGGGTGACGTTGTAGTGGGGATCACCGTTGGTCGGGGTGGCGGTCAGGCCGGCGAAGGCGCTGCCGTTGTTGCCGGTGACGGAGCTGTAGGCGTAGAGGATCTCGCTGAAGCCGTGTGGACCGGAGTTATTCAGTCCCGCCTGTCCCCAGGGAGCGATGGCGGCCCAGGCGGTGAAGCCGAGGATGCTGGCGGTGAGAACGAGGAGGGCGAGCATGGCCATCTTCACATCGAAAGCCTGGATCTTCTTGCCGAGGTATTCAGGAGTGCGGCCAACCATCAGACCGGCGATGAAGACGGCGAGGACCACGAAGACGAGCATGCCGTAGAGACCGGCACCGACGCCGCCGATGACGACTTCACCGAGCTCGATCATGAACAGCGGCACCAAGCCGCCGAGGGCGGTGAAGGAGTCGTGCATGGAGTTGACCGCGCCGCAAGAGGCCGAGGTGGTGATGGTGGCGAAGAGCGAGGAATTGAAGATGCCGAAGCGGACTTCCTTGCCTTCCATGTTGCCATCCGCAGCGGCGATGCCGAGGGCCTGGTGGATCGGGTTGCCCTTGGCTTCGGCCCACCAGCAGACCAGGGTGCCGGCGGTGAAGAGGAGCATCATGGCGGCCCAGACGGACCAGCCGTGTGCCTGGTTTTTCGTCATCCGGCCGAGATACCAGGTCAGGCCGCTGCCGATCGCGAAGATGGAGAGCATCTGCACGAAGTTGGAAAGCGGCGTGGGGTTTTCAAAGGGGTGGGCGGAGTTGGCGTTGGTGTAGCCGCCGCCGTTGGTACCCAACATCTTGATCGCGGCCTGGGAGGCCATCGGGCCCTGGACGATGGTTTGTTCGGTGACGTTCTGCTTTTCAGTCACCGGCTTGCCTTCGGCATCGAGGACCGGCTGTCCGGCGGCGTCGACCTTGGCGACATCCACGATCTGGGCTTCGACGAGGGTGACCTTGTCGGCGGGCTTGAAGTTCTGGATCATGCCCTGCGAAACCAGGAAGACGGCGAAGACGAGGCAGATCGGCAGCAGGAGGTAGTAGGTGGTGCGGACGGTATCGACCCAGAAGTTGCCCAGCGTCTCGGCGGAGTGGCGGGCGATGCCACGGACGAGGGCGGCGGCGATGGCGATACCGACGGCGGCCGAGGTGAAGTTGTGAATGGTCAGCGCGACCATCTGGGAGAAGTAGGACATGGTCCCTTCACCGCCGTAGCTCTGCCAGTTGGTGTTGGTGGTGAAGCTGGCGGCGGTATTGAACGCCAGCGCGTGGCTCAGGCCGGGCAGGCCCTGGGGATTCAGCGGCAGGTGATCCTGCACGCGCAGGATCACGTAGGTGAAGAGCATGCCCACCAGGCTGAAGAGGAGCATGGCGAAGGTGTAGCCCTTCCAGCCCTGCTCCTTTTTCGGGTCGACGCCCATGAGCCAGTAAGTGAGGCGCTCGAGCGGGCGGATGACCGGGTCGAGGAAGGTTTTGCCAGCGGGATCGAGGACCTTGCACAGGTACATCCCGATAGGTTTGGTGATGAGGGCGAGCAGGCCCACGAAGAGCCCGAGTTGCAGCCAGTCGGCGGTTTGCATGGGAGTGGAAGGTTAGAAGCGTTCCGGATAGAGCATTGCCACCAGCAGGTAGGCGATGAGGGCGAGGGCGATGACGCCGATGATGATCGTTTCCATGGTGGGAGGATTTCAGAGGTGGCCGCAGAAACGGGCGTATCCCGCCGCGAGGGCGAAGAACCCGACGGTGATGAGGATGTAGATGAGGTCGGTCATGGGAGTGAATGGAGGCTGAATCCACGATCCCACGGTTCTCCAGATGAGGGAGTCAAAGGCCGGTCCCGAAGCGTTAAAAAGGTGTTAAAACGCGGGCCGGATGGCCGCGGAGGGGTGGGAAATTCCTTGCAAGCGCGCGGGGAGGGGCTGGAATCCCCGCGATGCATGGTGCATCGCCCGGCAATCCGCTTTCCTCCTTCCCATGTCCCAGCGCCCTTGGCCGCGTGACCCCCGCGATGCGGGTCGCGGCAGCTTATCGATCGCCATGCATCACCTGCCGGTGACGCTGTTTCTGATTTTCGTGAGCTCGGTGGTGGCGGCTCTTACGCAATTCGGAAACCATGATGAGAAGGCTGACGCGCTCTTCTTTTCATCGAAACAGCACTATGCGGACTATGCGGCTACTTACGATGAGTACAAGGTTGTTTGGAGAGAAGCTCATTCTTCCAAGGATCGCACAAAAGATCCTCATTTGGTTTCGCAGCAACTGAATCAGGTCGACCTCTTCGAAAAGCGTCTAAAGGAGCTCGATGCTGAGCTGAATGATCCGTTTGTGGACATCAAAAAGGGTCAGGTGTGGCGGCTGGTGACGCCGATGTTCCTTCATTTCAGCGTCTACCACATTGTGGGGAACATGGTGATGCTATGGCAGCTCGGTCTGGTGTTGGAGATGCGATTCCGGCCGATGAAGTTCCTGGCGCTGGTGCTGCTGATTGCGGCTAGTTCGGATGTTTCCCAAGCCCTATGGAGCGGTCATACCAGATTTGGTGGAATGTCCGGGGTGGATTACGGACTCTTCGGGTTCCTGCTTTTGCGCGGGAAATTGCACCCGGCTCCGGAATTCGAGCTTAGCAGCCAGAGGGTTTTCATGATGCTGATGTGGCTGGTGGTTTGCTTCACAGGAGCCGTGGGGCCGATTGCAAACGCCGCCCACGTGATGGGACTGGTGACCGGTGGGGTGGCTGGCGCGACCAACGCCTTCATGGCCGGTGGCTGGAAGATCATGAAACGCCGCCGCCAGTTCCGCTCCGCCATTTCATCGAGTGCGCCGAGCCTTCATCGCTGCGCAACATGCGGGAAGACTGAGAAGAGCGATCCCACGATGGACTTTTATGTCAGCGCCCGGGACCATCAGGAATATTGCCGGGATCACTTGCCGGAAAATCGACAGGGCTAAGAGTGCTCTTACTGGATTGGAGCCAGCAAACGGGCAGCCCGGCAGGCGGCGCGGAACCAGAAGGCGCGCTTGGAGAAATCGCTGACCTTGGCGAGGTGGGTGCCGTGGAAATCCTTTTCCAGCATGGCGGCAATTTCGGCAACGAAAACCGGATCGGGGGAGAGGGCGCTGATCTCGAAGTTCAGCCGGAATGAGCGGTTGTCGAGATTCGCGCTGCCAACGAAGGCGAGACGGTCGTCGACGAGCATGACCTTCTGGTGAAGGAATCCGGTCTGGTAGCGGTGGATCGTGATCCCATAGGGAATCGTTAGTTCAAGGAAGGAGTAGGACGAGAGCCAGACGAGGAGATGATCGGGCTTTTCCGGGATAAGGATTTTCACCTCCACTCCGCGGATGGCGGCGGTCTGGAGGGCGGTGAGAACGCCCTCATCCGGGACGAAATAGGGCGAAGCGATCCAGAGGCGCTTGCGGGCGGTATTGGCCGCTTCGGCCACGACGAGTTGCCAGGATTCGGCCTCGTCGGCCGGGCCGGTGGGGATCACGGCGGCGGTGGCGGTGCCGGCATCGGGATCTGAATCCCAGAAAAGGTCCGGCATTTCGCTGGCGGCCCAGTTCCAGTCTTCGAGGAACACGAGTTGGATCGCCTGGACGGTGGGACCGGAAATTTTGAGGTGGGTGTCGCGCCAAGGGCCGAAGCGCTTGTCGCGACCCAGGTACTCATCCCCGACATTCAGGCCACCGAGAAAGGCCTCCTTGCCATCGACCACGACGATTTTGCGGTGGTTGCGGAAATTGATCTGAAAGCGGGACCACCAGTGGCGGTTGGTGCCGAAGTAGTGGCACTGGATGCCGGCTTCGCGCATGTCGCGGAGGTAGCCGCGGGAGAGCTTGTGCGAGCCCATTTCGTCGAAGAGGAAATAGACGCGGACGCCGGCCCTGGCGCGCTCGATGAGGGCTTCCTTGAAGCGGGTGCCGACTCGGTCGTTCTTGACGATGAAAAAGCTGACGAGGAGGTAGTCCTTGGCCTGGGCGATGGAGCTGAAGAGGGCCTTGAAGGTTTCCTGGCCGTCGATGAGCAGATGGAGTCTGTTGCCCCGGGTAAAAGGAAGCCCGCCCAGAATCGCCGCGCCCCGGGCGAAACCGTCCTCGACCGGGAGTTCGAAGTCGCGCAGGCGCGCGTGCATGGATTGGGAGATCTTGTAGAGGTCCTCGTCCTCATTGCGGCGGGCGTGGACGTAGCCTTCAAAGCGCCTGCGACCGGCGATCCAATAGAGGGGAATGGCGATCCACGGAAACGTGGCCAGGGAGATGATCCAGGCGATGGTGCCCTGGGAGGTGCGGACGTGCATCAGTGCGTGCACGGCGTGGAGAATGCCGAGGATTTGGACGAGGACGAGCCCGGCGACGGTCAAGGCCGGCCGCCAGTGCGTGGTCCATTCAGCAAATTCCATGGCGTAGTCTAGCAGCACGGCGGCGAACGGCAACCGGTCAAGTCCCACCCGTATCTACACGAGGAAGCGGGCGGGATGTCCTGGATTCGTGATAAAATTACAAAAACGGGGTTGACGGTTGCAGATATTCCGCATATCTCACGAACGTCACCTGCAACCACAGCGATGAGCTACCAATCCACCACCGACCCAAGCGCCGCCTGCTTCGCAGCAGTCGTCGTCATGAAGGCGGGTTGGCCGGTGGAAGCCATTTTTTCAGGTAAACACCTGCATTCCCTTCGAGGAATGATTTCCACCGCCGCCCTCGGGCCGCAGGAAAGCAGAGTAAGGCCGGCAACGGTCTAAAAGCCGCAAAATCAAGAGTTTGCCGCCACCCTGCTTCCCACGAGGAACGCAGGGTTTTTCGTTTTACGGCTTCCCCGCCACTACTTTCCCACTCACCTGACACCCATTTCCTACATCCCAACGAGCCACGGCTCCGAGACCACGCCTTCCTGATCCTCATTTCCGCCCGACCGGGCTGATCCGTCCCTGGAGTTTCTCCACTCTCCGTCTGCCTTATCCACGGCAGGGCGGAAAAGAGATATAGAATCATCGGGCGGAGCTATGCCCGGATCTCAAGAAATCAAACGAACATTCCGACACACTCCCGAATTTCCCTTTCCAATGGTGACCTTGGTGTAATGGCAGCACCCCGCGTTGTGATCGCGATCGCACGGGTTCGATTCCCGTAGGCCACCCCAGACTATTTTCTCCCATGAACGCAAACCTGCTCCACCAGAACACGGTGCTGGTGCTCAACCGACACTGGCAGGCCATCCACGCCATCACTCCCGCGGAAGCTTTCGGCCACCTGGCCGCAGGCAGCGCCCGCGCGCTGTTGATCGAGGGGCCTTACCAGATGCAGCCGCTTTCATGGGAGGATTGGAGCGGGCTGGCCCCGGCGGAGGGCCAGCCCGCCATCGGGACGACAAAGGGACGTGTTCGCGTTCCCACCGTGATCGTGCTGACCCGCTATGACCGCGTGCCCATGATCACGCTTTCCTTCGGGCTCACAGGTATCTGGGAGCGCGATGGCGGGCGCTGCCAGTACACCGGCCGCACACTGGCCCGCGAGGAAGCGAGCATCGACCACGTGATGCCCCTTTCCCGTGGCGGACCGAACGATTGGGAGAACTGCGTGCTCTCCGATCGCCTGGTCAACCACCGCAAGGGCAACCGAACGCCGGGAGAAGCCGGCTTGAGGTTGCTTTCGGTGCCGCGGAAACCCCGCGCGATCCCCGCTTCGGCCCGGATCCGCAACCACCACCAGATCGAGGACTGGAAGCATTTCCTCGAATCCCGCGGCGGGAAAAGCCGTCCAACCACCCAACTGTAGAAACCATTTTCTGAAATGAAAAATTCACTGAACCTTCCCACCCTTGAAACGGAGCGCCTCGTGCTCCGTCCCTTCGCGATTGCGGACGGACGGCGCGTGCAGCAGCTCGTGGGGGACCGCCGTGTGGCGGAGATGACCAGCCAGATCCCCCATCCTTATCCTGACCGGATGGCGGAAATCTGGATCGCCTCCCATCCCATGCTGTGGCGGAACCGCAAGCTGGCCCCCTTCGCTGTCACCCTGCGTGGCAGCGGTGAATTGATCGGGGCCGTGTCATTGCGGCTTTTTGCCCAGGGACCCCGCGCAGAGCTCGGGTACTGGATCGGGGTTCCTTACTGGAACCGCGGTTACTGCACCGAGGCTGCCCGCGAGGTGCTCCGTTTCGGATTCGAGGACCTGGAGCTGCAAAGCATCCAGGCCAACCACCTTCTCAACAACCCGGCCTCAGGGCGGGTGATGGAAAAGCTCGGCATGCGCTACGAGGGCATACTCCCGCATGGGGGTGCCCGCTATGGCCGCCTGCTCGACGTCGCCGATTACTCGCTCCCGGCCGGGAATTTCAGCGACCACCTGAGGGTGGCCTGAGTTCCTGAATGAAACCGATTACCGAAACAGACCTCACCGCCGCCGGATACGAGCCCGGCCCGGTGTTTCAACAGATGCTCGAAAAAGCCGCGGAGTTCGAAGCCCGCGGCATCCATGATCCCAAGTACGCGCTCAAGCTGCTGGCCCGTGAATTCGGGCCGCCGCCGCCGAAGGCCGTGATGCGGGAGAAGCCCGCTCCGCTGGCCGAAGCAATCCGCTACGACAAGCGCGAGGAGTATGAAAACGTCGAGGCCGTGCGGCGGCAGATGCGGGACCTGCTGAAGGTTCCCGTGATCTCCCGCGGCGCGGTGATGCCGGACGCCTGCCCGACGGGCAAGGCCAAGGCCGTCATGCCCGTCGGCGGCGTGATCGCGGTGGAGAATGCCATCATTCCCGCCGCTCACTCTTCCGACATCTGCTGCTCCATGTTCGCCACGTTCTACCATGAACGCAGTAACGTGGGTGCAGAGCTGGATGCGCTCGAAACCTGCACCCGCTTCGGCCTCGGCCACCGCCACCTCGATACCCTCGTGCCCGATCCGGTGCACGATGAGGAGGTGTGGGGCAATCCGTTCCTGCAGGGCCTGCGCGACCGCGCGCGCGTCCACATGGCGGACCAGGGGGACGGCAACCATTTCGCCTACATCGGCGAAATGGATGTCGATGCCGGCACGGTCGCAGCCTTCCGCAAGGCGGGTCATCACGACCTTGCCGCACGGCTGGACGGAAAAGGAACGTGCCGGGTGCTGGTCACGCATCACGGTTCGCGGGGTCTTGGTGCGCATGTTTACAAGCGCGGCTACATCGCGGCCTTGAAGCATGTGGCGAAGACCGGCGCGCACATTCCCGATGCGGGGGCCTGGCTCGATGCCCGGTCGCCGGAAGGGGAGGCCTACTGGGAGGCGCTGCAATACGTCTCCCGCTGGACCCGCGCCAACCACGCGGCCATCCACCGCCGGTTCCTGGAACGGATCGGCGCGCCGGAAATCGCCACGCTCGGAAACGAGCACAACTTCGTGTGGAAACGTGGAAACACGTTCCTGCACGGCAAGGGCGCGACCCCCGCGTGGCAGGATGAACTCGGCCGGCCCCTGCCGGGATTGATCCCGCTCAACATGGCGGAACCGATCCTGCTGGTGCTGGGCAAGGATAACGCGGATTACCTTTCGTTCGCGCCCCACGGGGCCGGGCGGAATGTTTCCCGCACGGCGATGCGGCGGCAGTTTCACGATCAGTCGCACCGCACCGAGGTGATTCGCCGGACGACCAAGGGCCTAGATATTCGCTGGTTCTGCGGCAAGCCGGACGTCACCGAAACTCCGCTGGCGTATAAGGATGCGAAGAGTGTGAGGGAACAGATTCGGGATTTCGGCTTGGCCGAGATCATTGGAGAAATCCACCCGCTCGGCTGCATCATGGCAGGTTCCACCACCTCGTGGCGCGACCGCGAGGAGGACCTGACTCCGAAGCAGATCCGGCAGATCGCCCACCGTTCCGAACGGCGGCGCGTGAAGCAGGATCTGGGTGAGGAATTCTGACTGATCGCGCGAACATGAGAATACACCATGAACCAAAGGCAGTGGCCGAGAAACGCCTGCGCGCGCTCGACCGGGAATGGAACCACTTGGGAAAATTGGACAGAGAGGCGCCGCTGGTGGCGCTGAACGAGCCCTATCCGCGTGGTTGGGAGCGTCGGTTCGAGTTGTCGGCGGCGGCTCTTCGCCGGAATGATTGCCATCGTCTCGAAAAACTCTTGCCGGTGATCCAGCAGATCGATCGCTCGAAGACGAGGGAGTTCAAGCACTACGATTGGAGGCAGAAGAAAGTGGCCGCATGGCTTCATCTGCCCTTGCGGTTCAGCCTGCGGTCGTTCCGCAGGCTGCGATTACCGGAAGAGCTGTGGGGCTATTTCGAAACCCACGCCCATCATCCTCTCGGAACTCCGGGATTTGTGAATCACCTCAGGCGCATCCACTGGGGCGGTCCCATCCACTTCCGCTTTCCCGAATACCTCGTCTCGAAAACTGTCCCGCACCTGATCACCCACCGGAAGATTGACCAACCGGAGGTGACCTCCCGCCTGACTGAAATCGAAAGCATACTGGAAAGGAACGGCGGCTGGGGGAAACTCAGCCGGTTGGAGGGAAGGCGGCACCGCTATTGGTCCCAGCCCGATCGGCGAAAGCTGCTCGAGCGGGTGCATCTGCGGGAGATCTTGGAAGCGATCCAGGAATGGGAGGAACAGAGAGGGGATGAACAAAAAGGCGCGGCGCGATCCGCGCCTTTTTCTTTGCCCGGCTGCAGTTTTCCATCGCCACACTTCCGCACGAAGAAAAGAGGCCGGGCGGTTGGAAACCGCCGCCACCGTGCTAACATCGCGCCCAACCATGGTTCCACCTCTCACCCAGATCCCGCCGCATCTCGTTTCGCTTGATGACTACGAGACACAGGCCCGCGCCCATGTTTCCGAGGAGGCATGGGCGTACCTGTCGGGAGGCTCGGCGGATGAAGTCACCGTCCGTGAGAACCGCTCGGCGTTCGATCGGCTGAGGCTAGCCCCGCGGATGCTCGCGGATTTCACTGGGGCGAATACCCGCGTCGAGCTATTCGGCCAGACCTTCGTGCATCCGCTGTTTGTGGCACCCACCGCCTTTCACAAGCTCTTTCACCCCCAGGGCGAAACCGCCACCGTGATGGGAGCTGCCGCGATGGAGGCAGGCTTCATTGCCAGCATGCAGGCCACGACCTTGATCGAGGAAATTGCGTCTGGCGCACCGGGTCCGAAGTGGCTCCAGCTCTATCTGCATCACAACCACGAGGATACTCTCGCGCTGGTCCGCCGCGCGGAAGCCTCCGGATACCAAGCCCTCGTCGTCACGGTGGATGCGCCGGTGAATGGCATCCGCAATCGTGAACAGCGTGCCGGTTTCCATCTGCCCTTCGGCATGGCCCCGGTGAATCTTCCGAACCGGCCATCGTCCACGTTTCATGACTCGGTCTTCCATCCCGACTACATCGCCAATCTTCCCACCTGGGCGGATCTCTCGTGGCTGAAATCACAGACGTGTTTGCCGATCCTGTTGAAAGGGATCCTTAGCCCGGATGATGCGACGCTCGCCATCGAGACTGGTATGGATGGCATCATTGTCTCGAATCACGGCGGACGAACGCTCGATACCGTGCCTGCCACCATCGAGGCGCTGCCACGGATTTCAGAAAAAGTAGCGGGTCGGATTCCCATCCTGCTCGATGGCGGAATCCGCCGGGGCACGGACGTGGTCAAGGCCCTCGCGCTGGGAGCTTCTGCCGTGATGATCGGCAGGCCGGTCCTTCACGGGCTCGCCGTGGCCGGAGCTGTCGGCGTGGCGCACGTGCTCAAAATTCTCCGCACCGAACTCGAGATGGCCATGCTGCTGAGTGGCAGGCCGGCTCTCGCATCGATCGATCGATCGGTGCTCTGGTAACCTCAATCTCCGCCACCACCACCACAGCCGCCGCAGCCGCTGCCGCAACTGCTGCCACCACACCCGGAACTCCCACCGCCGCAGCCCGAGCCACCACTGCAGCCGGAACCGGCGCTACATCCCGAGGAACCACATCCAGAGCTGCCGGTGGCAGCCGTGCGGGAGAAAACCGAATGCCGCTCCATGGCCGCGAAACTGGAATCGAAATTTGGAATGCCGGTCATCGCGCAAGTGCCGGCCAGGGCCAGGCCAAGTGACCACGCGTTCAGGTTCATCGGATCGGCCTCATGCGGGCCGGAAGAATGGCGGGCCTGGAGCTGCCCAAGCACGTCCCGACCAGCCGGCGTCACGCGGCTGCCCCGCTTGGAAATGATCATCGCCATCACGAAGATCGAGACGAAGGTGACACCCATCGCGATCATCAGAAACCCCACGGGGCGATGACGCGAGATCCCGATGAACATCTTGATGAACCCGGCCACGAGGAGCAACGGCAGCGGCCACAGGCAGGGCAGCACCGATTCATGAAGCTCGCGCGCCGTCGGTCGCAATCCCGCAGAGGCGAGCCTGCGTTCGGTTCCAGCCATTGTGAAAGCACAGCCGAAAGCGAGCTCGCGCACCGGTAATCCCTTTTCGCCGGACTTGAGAATCCGTGCATAAATCTCCGCTTCAAGCGGATGCAGTTCGCCATATTGACCGCCAGGACGTGGGGCCAACCGGTCGCCATACCAGTGTCGGGACCAGGTCACCAATTCCAATCGGATCAACCGGCCAACAGCGAGTTTGATCGCCCGGGGCAGGCCGCCTGCGAGGTAGGCGATTTCGTATGGGTCGTCGGGCTCCGCAGGCAGTCCGACCGCGTTGAACCGGTTCATGCGCAGTCGTCCTAGATAAAGCGTGAACGCGACTGCCAGGACGTAGGCGATGACGTAGAATGCCAGGAATGACGGCCCGTTCCAATCGACGATCGGAATCGCCGCCTGTATCAATTTCGGTGTCATGAGAGAGGAGAGTTTCCGCCCCGGCGGAAGGGTTTGAATTTCGGAACCAACCAGTAACGGCCGCGATCAACCCACTGCTGTTCGGGATGGGTGGCGGCCTTCTGTTCGGGAGACGGCCAAATGTCCGACGGCGGGTCTTCATCGAAGTGTGCACGATAGCTTTCCAGCGTGCGCACATACCAGTCGGTGAATTTCGCGCTCTCGTCATGGCCTCCCTTCGTCGGTTCATGATGCAGGTCGAAGCCCAGCACTTGCGCGCACAGGTCCTGCCAATAGCTCCGTGTGTAAAGCAAGTGCAGGTGCCACGCGTGATCCACCGCTTCACTCGGTGAAACCGGATGCCCGGTCACGGCGGCCAGAAACAGGAAGCGCCTGTATTCCCGGACCACGCGCGAGGTTTCGGCGTGGGTCCATCCCCGCTCCCGGGCCAGTCGGCTGGAGAAGGGAAGCCCGGCTCCGGGTTCATCCAACCCGAAGGCTTCCAGCCTGCTCCATAAATTCAGGTGCACTTCCTGCACGCCTGCTTTCTAGCGGTCGGAGTGATTCCGAACAAGGCTTCGGTTTCCATGCGAAGGCTCGCTCGATCTTGACATGGGTCAGATATCATTCCTTGGTCGTCTCACTGACCGGACTGCGCGATCATTTCTGGAGATACTGTTCGTATAGATCGAATGGAATCGTCTTTGGATCACAGTGCTCGAAGGCTTGCCGTGCGACGGCGACCGCCCCGCTCCGGTCGTTCCGCGCAAGCGCGAGTTCAGCTCGGACCGCCATGGACCATGTGTCGTCCGCCGTCCGTTGCAGTGCCCGGTCATTGAGAGCGCTCCCTTGGTCCAGATGACGCAGGCCGCGTGCGGAAAGCCATGCCGCCCCGTTGGCGGTGATCATGTCTGTCGGATACGTTTTCGCGGCTTTGGTGATGATCGACCATGTCCGCTCGAACAATTCATCATGCAGGTCCTGAAGGCCCGCGCGCCGCAGGGCAGGGAAGAACTCATCGCCAAGGAGCGGGCTTCCCGCGAATTCGTGATGAAGCGCCCGCAGGTTCCGTATGGCGCTCTCCCGGTGATCAGGTAAAAGAGAAAGCGCCCGGGCAAGGTCCGCAGAGATCCGGGCTTTCGGCGTATAAGCCACGGTGGAATAATAGGACGCCGCTTGTTTCCACTCTCCCCTGTGCATGGTGGCTTCCGCGCAACGCTCCAGCATCAGTGAGGGATCTTCGCCGGAGCAATCATCATCCCTGATGACCGCCAGTGCCCTCCTCCACCAGGTTTCGGCACGGGAAGCGTCCCCCAGAGAGTCGTAGTAATTCCCGACGAAAAAGGAATGTCTCCACCATTCCATGCCTTCCCGAAAGCCCAGCGCTTCCGCCTCCAGGGCATCGACCTCTTTGCCACGTCCGAGCATCCTCAGGCAACAGGCGAGCCGGATCCGGTCGCGCACTGAGTTTTCTCTGGATCGGAATGCCTTTTCGCAATGCGGTAGAGCCTGGTTCCACATGTCTACTTCTGCGCGAAGTTGAACTGCATGCCATTCCGATGGGTCCGGGTGAAGTTTTCCCCATGCCTCCAGCAATCTCAGCTTCGCCGCACGATCCATCCTGTCATACGCCGCGGCCGCCAGCACCGGAAGCTCGTGCACCGGGGGGGGCGATGAATCCGAATCGTCCGACAACCGCCGTATCCAGTCCACACGCAAGGCTCCTGAGTCAGGAGTCATTCCTGCGACCGCCGCCACCACATCAAACCGGCGCGGAAGGTCCAGCGAAGGGTCCACCTTGCCGACCCGATCGAAAAGCTCGTTGATGCTGTTGTTGTCGTGGAAAGCCCAAGGAAGGAACTTGTGCCATCGGTTCACGTCTTGTCCAGCGCGTGCGACGATGAGACGGCGGGCCGTGGCGATTGCGGGTGGGTTGTCTCCGGGTTCGACCAGATGCCTCAGAATGAAGACCAAATTCCATTCATTGGAGGTTCCTTCGTCCGAGGCGGCGAGCTTCAGCAGAGGATCCACCAGCATGCCAGCCTGTTCCTCCAGACCCCGGCGTTCCAGGCAGCGTGCCAGGAGCGCCAATTCCCGCCGTCTAAGTTCTCCGGTGTCCCATTCGTCCTCCGCCGGAATCCGGCAGCGATCGTCCGCCCAGGCTTTGAAATTACTGGAGAGCGGATCTACTCCGAGCACCTTGTTGGCGTCTTCAATGTGGTTGAGGCGGTCCAGCCAGTCGTAGGCGAGGACAGGCGAGAGTGCCTTGCCTACGACTGGCTGGATAACCCCCGGACAATGCACGGGACATCATGGCTTGCGCCCGGTCGAACGGCTGCAAGTGTTTCTCTTCCATCCTGTCCGCCGCGGTTTTCACCAGGACGGCGATGGCGCGAGCCGGCGCGGGTCTGCCATCCCAATGGCTTTCCATTAGAACGCCACTGACCTGGGTGAAGAGATCGTCCCGCATGCGGGCCCATGATTGGAAAAGGTGCCGGGGGTTGCCTGCCAGCATGCCGCACCACGCCGCCAGTTTCGGTTCGCCTGCCGGCAGGGCGAGATGGCTTGCTTCGGCCACGTTCCCCGCCGCCCGGGCAGCAGCCAGTTTCCAAGCGGAGCGACTCGCTCCCTGTGGAGGAACCGGCCGTTCTAGCCATGCGGGAAGCTCGCCGCGGGTCTGGAGAAACTCGGCCAGAAGCAAAAGATGGTCCGCGGTCGGACGGGCAAGTTGGAGGACGAGCATCACCTCTTCAGAATTTCCGGATCCGAACCCCTCGTCGGTTGCATACCAAACAGGGTCGCCGAAGGAGCGGATCTCATCAAAGACCTTGGGATTTTGTTCACTTCGGAGCAGGAAAACCATCTCGTGGTAGGCACTGGCTCGCTCAAGGTTGGAAAGGATTTGAACGCGTTCTACCGCAGGTGCTTCCGGATAGCGTTCGACCATTTGGCGGACCTCGGCCGGCACGTTCGGGCGCTCTCCAAACTTGAGCCGGTCAAGCAGGACTCGTGCGCGGCGGGCCGTTTCGTGGTCCGGACTATTTTCCGCTCCCTGGATTTGAGCCAAGATTTCCGGTCCCATCGACCGGAGCTCGAGTTCGGCGGACTCCCGGACCGCAGGCTGCCCGTTCCCCAACCGGCCTATCGCATCGGCCACCCGATCCTGCGGCTTCCCATAAGCCACGGTGGAAATCGCGCAGGTGACCGCAACAAACAGGCGACGCATTGGAATCATTGGAGGAGCGGATAATACCGCCGCCACGGCCTGCTTCTTTGGGAGAATCATACAAAAATGCGGTATGTTCGTTGTATGAACATGGCACCCCGGAATCTTCTTTGCTCGGGGACGGTGTGTCCCCATCCTTTGGTGAGTGGACGATCTCTTCCCGAAGCCCAAGCCAGCCGAACCGAAAGCCCTTTCGGTCACGCAGCTCCTGCGGCGGATCAAGAATATAGTCGAGGTGCAGATCGGCGAGCTGTGGATCGAGGGCGAAGTTTCCAATCTCAAGAAGCAGGCCAGCGGGCATTGGTACTTCTCGCTGAAGGACGATGGTGCGCAGATCCAGTGCGCGATGTTCGGGGCGCGGAAGCGTTCGGGCCACGAGGCGCTTGAAGACGGGGCGAAGGTGCGCGTCTTCGCGGAAGCGAGCGTGTATGAGGCGCGCGGCCAGCTTCAGATCATCGTTCAGAAGGCGGAGCGTGCTGGACTCGGTGACTTGCAGGCGAAATTCGAGGCCTTGAAGGGGAAGCTCCACGCCGAAGGGCTGTTCGATGCCGACCGGAAAAAAGCGCTGCCGAAATTCCCCCGCGTCGTTGGGATCATCACTTCTGACACGGGCGCCGCCATCCGGGATATTCTGAACATCCTCGAACGACGCGCGCCGTGGGTGCAGCCGGTGCTCATGCCCGTGAGGGTGCAGGGCAGGGGAGTGGAGTTTGAAATCGCCCGCGCCATCGAACAGATGGCCAATCCGGAGAAATACGGCATTCCGCGTAGCGACGTGCTGATCGTCGGCCGCGGTGGCGGTTCCATCGAGGACCTGTGGTGTTTCAATGAGGAGGTAGTGGCCCGTGCCATTGCTGCCTCCGAAATCCCGATCATTTCCGCCGTCGGTCATGAGATCGATTTCACCATCGCCGACTTCGTGGCTGACCTGCGCGCGCCCACACCCAGCGCCGCCGCCGAACTCGCGGTGCCCGACGGGAACGAACTTCGCGCCCGCCTTGCCCAGACCAGACGTCGCATGCAGCGCCAGGCGGTCGACCGTCTGGTGTCCGCCCATCGAGCCGTTGAAGCACTGAAACGCGGGGCCCTCCAGCGCGGTGGCGAGCGGCTGCTGCGCGAGCCCACCATCCGCGTCGATGCCCTGCGTTACCAGCTCGAGCGGATCATCCGCACCTCGATGGAATCCAGCGCTGGCCGCCTCGCCGAGGCCCGTGCCAACCACCGTGCTCATCATCCTGCCCGCGTGCTCGACCGCCGCGCCGAGCGCATCGAGCTCCTCAGGCACCAGTTCCTCCGCCTCGCTTCGGACGCTCTGGAACTCCGCCAGCGCAAGCTCGCCCAAGTCTCCGGCCTGCTCCGCACCCTCGGCCCGGATTCCGCCTTTCAGCGCGGTTTCACCATCACGCTGGATCAAAACGGCCAACTCCTCCGCTCCGCCACCGCCCTCCACCCCGGCCAGGAAATCCGCACCCGCTTTGCCGATGGTGAGGTCGCCAGCACGGTCAAGTCTTCCGAACCCTGATAAGTCACGGCAATCTGCCGGGATTTGTCTCTTGCCAAGAGACAGGCCGTTTGGCCCCCTGACCGCAACCGCTTGCTTTACCGTTTCCTCGTCAGCCTTCACGAATCCGGTCGTGCCGAATTGGTACCGATGGGGCGGAAATTCGTCGAGGAGATGCGGGCTGCCGGACAGGACCAGGCGGAGGTGGTCCAGGTGGACCGCTTGTTGAGAGGTTGGCATGGAAGCGCCCTGCTCGATCTGCCCGGACCCTCGTTGCCCTACCACGAGGAGGCCGCCAAATGGGGAGCGCTCAGGTTGTTCCGAGCCGCGTGTTTCCTCTCTTTTCGAGAAATCGACTCGGCCGAGATCAGCCGCGCGATTCCCGGCCTACCCTTGCCGGATGCCCATCTTCCAGAGGCTCATTTTTCCGCCGACCAGACACTTCACTATTGGCCGGACCTGTTCCGGGTGGCTCGGGCGAATTCGGCGGACGATCCCTTGGTGGTGGCCATGCAGGCCATGGTGGCGATGGTGCCGCTGTCCACGCCGGGAGTCGCGGATTCGCTGCCGGAGCAGTCGGTGGTTTTCGAACATCCCGGCCTGTGCCAGCTCTTGGCTGAGCGCGCCTTCGCCCGCCACAACCGCGCGTTGCTGACGCATCCGCATCTGACCGGATGGGTGCGCCGCCATCTCGGGGCCTATTCCGGAGAACTCGCCCCCGGTCTTCTCACTCAAGTTGAATCATGAATGTAGAAACAGTTTCCAACCTCGCCCGCCGTCTGGAGCAGGAGGTTCTCGCGCCGCTGAAGCGTGCGTTCGTCGGCAAGGATGAGATCATCGACCTCCTGGCGGTCAGCCTTGCCGCCCGTGAGAACCTGTTTCTCTACGGCCCTCCGGGTACTGCGAAGAGCGCGTTGGTCCACTCGCTGGCCTCGCGCATCCGCGGCCACACGTTCGACTATCTGCTCTCGCGGTTCACCGAGCCGAACGAGCTGTTCGGCCCCTTCGACATCCGCCGCCTCAAGGAGGGCGATCTCGTCACCAACACCGAAGGCATGCTGCCCGAGGCTGACGTCGTCTTCCTGGATGAATTGCTCAATGCCAACAGCGCGATTCTCAACAGCCTGCTGATGGCGCTCAACGAACGTATCTTCCGGCGCGGCCGTGAAACCCGGGCGATTCCCGCGCTGTTCTTCGTGGGGGCCAGCAACCATCTTCCGGAAGACGAGGCCCTCCGCGCCTTATTCGATCGCTTCCTGCTCCGCGTCCGCTGCGGACCGGTGCCCGAAAGCCAGCTCGGCCAGGTCTTGTCGGCCGGCTGGGATCTGGAAACCACACACGATGCGATCAGCGGCGGCCTCGATGCGGGTGATCTCCGTGAGTTCCAGCAGGCCGTGAAGGGAGTCGATCTCAGCACCATTCGCGCAAGCTATCTCGCTCTCGTAATCAAGCTCCGCCACGCCGGCATCGATGTTTCGGATCGCCGCGCCGTACGCCTGCAACGCGTGATCGCCGCCAGTGCGATTCTCTGTGGCCGCCTCGACGCCCGCATTTCGGACCTCTGGGTCTTGCGGCACATCTGGGATCGCGAGGAGCAGATTGAGGTGGTGGAGGCCATTGTCTCCGCCGCTACGGCCAATGAGGTAGCCGACCCTGCGGATCATACGCAGGCCAAGGGCAACCGCACGCCCGACCCGGAAGCCGTGGCCCGCGGGCTCGATGAAGTCGAAGCACGCCTGGGCCGCGATGCCGCCGATCCGGCGGCTGCGGACGAGCTGAGGTCCCTCGCCAACCGCGTCGAATGGCTGCCGGCAGGCACCGCTAAAGATTCGCTGGGTCGGCGCGCCGATGGATTGTGGGCAAAGATTGGACAATCGTGATCAATGTCAGAGCCTCTCCATCTGGTCGGTCTGATTGAATCAGCCGATCTTCCCATTCTGGCACCGCATCGGGCGGCGACCGGCTGGGAAATGCTGGCTGCTGACAGGTCCCGGTTCTGGTTGCGGGTGCCCACTGCGGATGCCGATGATTTCTCCCGCCTGCCACTTTCCGGCAGATGGTCCGCTGATGGGGCAGGTCAACTCGTCCGTCTGGGCAAGCGCGTGCCGGACCAGATTGTTCCGATGCAAGGATGGCAACCTGTGGCCGTCTTCCTGCCGGTCGGTCTGCCGGCACGCGGGTCCGTCGGCATGCCGCCCGCGGCTGTGGCGTTCCGTTTGGAACAGCATGGGCAGGAGCCTCCCACAGGGGCGTTGATGTGTCGTTGGACGGACTTTGCCGCATGGGCCACGGATGCCTTCGCACCGCGCCTGAACCACCTCCGCTTCGCGTGCTGTGACGACGGCCGGGTTTTCGTAACCGGTCAACCGCTGCCTCCGGTGCGCGGCGGGGGATTTTACCAGATCGGACGCCTGTGGCTGCCATGCGGCTGGTGTTTGCCCGACCATGTGTGGCCGGAGCTGGTCGAGGAATTGTTGCGCCTTGGCACCAGCCGTCTGGCACTGCTGCATGCGGATGGTAGTTATGAAGAGCTGCCGGAGGAGAACTTCGTGGCCGCGAGTCGGGTCGCCGTGCGCCTTTCCGCGCGAGACCCCCTTTCCATCGGCGAGCCATGACGTCGGTCCGATCCATGCTCCGCACCGTCCACTATGCGGCTCCGCCTCCGTCCTATTTTTGGATATGGAGTTCGGATCATGCCGCAGCGGAATGGATTTTCGAAGGCACCCTGGCCTTGTGGCAGGAACTTCATCCGTTGCTGGTGTTTTTGGATGAAGAGAAAGGGCTGCCTCCTCTTGGGGCGGTGCTGTTGGTTTTGGCGGCTTGCCGCGATGATTGGTCGACCCGTTCGGAAAACCTCGGTCTGTGGCTTGAATCGATCGTGCGGGATGAGTTTCTCACCAGGTTGGAGGGAGATCTCGTCACTGGATTAATGGCCGCCTTGCTCACGGTTCATCGTCTCCCAAAGATGCTCCGGGGATCGCTTCAGGCGAAGTGCCTGCTGCTTTCCGTCATCTTCGAAAATGTCCCACGCCTGGCACGCGAGGCTTCGAGTGAGGTTATGGACGAACTGCGCCTCGGAGGCCCGGGAATGGTGGCGGGAAAGCTGCCTGACTTGGACAACAAGGCGCGTTTTCTACGCGACGCGAAGGCCGTGCTCACGGGTCTGGCCGAACATGACGAGCGCAGTCTCGAAAGCCGCATCCACACAGGCCTCGATCACCCGGACCTGCTGGGTGCCAAGCTTCCGGAAGAAATCCGACCGCGCGACGAAGGCCGTCCGTTACTTGAAGTGCTCGACTCTCTGGGTGGCGAACGCGGTGCTGCGGCAGCGATTGCCAGACAAGCCATTGCCATGATCAACCTGCCGGGTCGCGTGGGAAGCCCGCACGATCTTCCGGTGGGTGGCATTTCGGACATCACCAATCGCGGCACCATCGATCGACTACTGCCCGGTGAATTGGCATGGGACGATCTCGTGCTCGCAGCCCGCCTGGTTCACAACGAGGCGCTGTATTTTCGCCGCGAGGTTCCACCATCCGATATCCGCGTGAGGCACGTGGTGCTACTGGACCGGAGCCTTCGACTGTGGGGTCAGGCACGGGTGTTTTCCCTCGGGGTTGCTCTCGGGCTTGCCCACCACCCGTCATTCCAGAAGGACACCGGAGGCATTGAAGTTTTCGGCGCGGGCATTACGGAAGACGAGCCACTCGACCTTCAAACTCCCGAAGGCGTGCACATGGCGCTGCAGGCTCTTGTGCCTTTGTTCGATCCCACCGGCTTTCTCGGTCGCTGGCGCGAGCGGCTGGATACGCAGGAGATCACCACGGCGGACGACTTCGCCTTCATCACCGCGGCCGAACATCTTGAAAGTCCTGATTGCCGGATGCTGCTCGGCGAGATCGCGCACCGGTTGGCCACGCGGGGCGGAATCTTCCGTGTGATCACGCTCGCGCGTGGAGGCGCTTTGGAAATCCAGCTTTGGTCGGGAAGTGGAAATCGCACGGTCTTCCGCGGCATGTTGGAAGAGCAGGCGATTGTGCCGCAGCAGCCGGAAAAGGCGGCCATTCCCCTGCGCAAGCCCTGGAGCATGCTCACCAGCGCCTCGCCCTTCCTTTTCCCCATCACGCCGTCTCACCGCGCATTCATCGAAGACCCGGAAACCGGCGGCGGACTCGGCATCTCCACCGACAAGAGGCTGGCCCGGTGGCCGAAAGCCGGTTGGGGCGGCGAGGAAATTTCACCTCTTGTCCCCGGCCGCGATCAATGGTTGGCCCAGGATGAAAATGGTGATCCTATCATTGTGGTGTCCCCCGTGACTCCCGGCGAAAGGGTCGGAGTCTATCGGCTGGCCGGGAACGCACTCGAACAGGTGCCGATCGCCAAGCCTTCGCATTCCTATCCCCGTTTTGCCACGGTGGCTGGCGGTGCGGTGCTCCTCTGCTACACCAATCTGGTTGAGGCGTTCTCCCTTGCCACAGGCCATCGCCTTGCGGAATTGAGAGGGCGATCCGTACCGCCGAAGCCATTGCTCTCCTTCGACGGCCAACGCATCTCCATTCTCGGATCCGGTGCCGCTGAAAATCCGGTGTCCACGAATTGGAGTCACGGCGACCGCTCGTCATGGCCGGCCATGTTTTCCCCCGATGCGATCTCCCTGCATGATGGGGTGTTGAGATTGCACTGCGGCTCGGAATGCCACAACTTCGATCCCGGCAAACTGCATTTCTCCGTTCACCCGGTTTTCATGAGCTCCGGGCTCATCATTCCCTTCGCCACGGTTGGGGGAAGCTCTGACCAACCAATGAAACGGCTCGCCCGCCTGAGCTCCAAAGTCACCGCGCTTCATGACTCCCGCGGCGTGTTGGAGATCTACGATGCCAACGGTGCTGGCGATGCCTGGCACGTCCTGCTGGCCTCGCCTGCAACGAGCGTCTGGCACTCACGCTGGGGACTGTTGAGCTTCGAGGCCCGCCTGCGCCAGCCTTCGCAAGGAAATCCTACACCTGAGACGCTGGATACGCTCACGCAGTTTTTGAAATCCGCCGCGAAGCCGCCCATCCTCGCATGATGCCGCCCCTGCCACTCACTCTGGTCCATCCCAATCGCGAAACCGCAGCGGTATCGGCAGGGTGGCTGGCGTCCGGAGATCCGTTGGAATGGCTGCGCGAGGTCGCCCACGCTCGCGCCCAAGGGTGTCATCTCGCCATCTACCCAGTGGCAGCCTCGCTTGCCGATCCACGGGCGATTGGTGTCTTTCTACTGCCTCGGGGCGGCGAGGTGCCGGCTTTCCGGGCAAGGGTCATGCCTTTGGTGGAGATCCTGCCCGGTATCCATGGACCGCAGGATGCCGGCGTTTCTGCCGGGCTCTTGCCAAACGAGATCTCATTCATTTTCCCCTATCCGCTGCACTTCTTCCATCCCTCGGTAGGCGTCGTTGGATTCGATCCAAAGGATGAGCTTTCCCCCGCCAAACTGCTGCGGGCCGGCGAAAGTCCGGCGCGCCAGTGGAATCGAGCCGTGCCAGCGCCGGAAGCCCCTCCGGCCTTGACCGGCATCCGCGTGATCGTACCCGATGCAGTCGAAAATCTGCTGGAGGACGTCGGTCGGGAAATCGGCGACAAGTCCGGGAAGCTTCCGGACGAGAAAAAGTCCATCGTTGGCAAACTCGGCACCCTTGGCGCAGGCCTGCTCGGTGGCGGCGTACTCGGGGTCGACTGGATCTGGGGAAAACTGACCGGCGGGAGCACCGGCCCTGAGGGCAAGGGAAGCATCACCCGTTGGGCCGAAGAGAATTGGGAGAAGCTGACTGAGGGCCGCCAGAGCGAGATTGAGCGCTTGATGAAACTGATGGAAGACGATCCCGATCTGGGTCTTCGCTACGCGCTGCCTCTCACCGGCACCTCCTCTTCGCGAGGTCCGACTCCTACTCCCGGATGGAAACTCGGCGAGCGCAGCATGACCTTCAAGATGGGCGGCGGAAATCAGGCCGTGGACGCATGGGACATCGGCAACAAGGAGCGCCTCGCGCTCGAGCGCCAATACCGCGAGGCGGCCCAGCGCGAGATCGCCCTCGGTCGCCACGAGCGTGCCGCCTATATTCTCGGGAATCTGCTGGGTGACTGGAACGGTGCGGCCAAGGCTCTGATCGCGGCGGGTCGGCACCACGATGCCGTGGCCCTTTATCGTAACAAGCTCAACAATCCCCACGCTGCGGCCCGCTGCTTGGAGGACGCCGGCCTGCTTTCACAGGCCGCCGACCTTTATATCGAAACCAAGCAACATGAG
>Ga0265327_10000886_pt1 | contig 44160 bp, 35 predicted proteins | sample 41621metaG_FD_202089 | JGI IMG/M metagenome (GOLD analysis project Ga0265327, IMG submission 202089) | Rhizosphere microbial communities from Carex aquatilis grown in University of Washington, Seatle, WA, United States - 4-16-21 metaG | ecosystem: Host-associated > Plants > Roots > Rhizosphere... | reverse complement strand
TGGCCGGTTTTAAATTTCGATATCCAGTGGTTAAGTTTCGGCCGTCTGCGCCCGCTGCATACCAATGCGGTAATTTTCGCATTCGGCGGCAGTGCGTTAATGGGCACATCATTTTATGTCGTTCAACGCACCTGTCAGACACGTTTGATCTCTGATCGCGCCGCTGCGTTCGTGTTCTGGGGTTGGCAATTGGTGATCGTCGCGGCGGCTATTTCGCTGCCACTCGGTTATACCAGCAGCAAGGAATACGCCGAGCTGGAATGGCCGATCGATATTTTAATCACCATCGTCTGGGTTGTTTACGCGTATGTATTTTTCGGCACCATCGCGCAACGCAAAACCAGTCATATTTATGTGGCGAATTGGTTTTACGCCGCATTTATTATCACCATCGCCATTTTGCATATCGTCAATAACGCCGAATTGCCGGTTAGCTGGATGAAATCGTATTCGATTTACGCCGGTGCCGTCGATGCCATGGTGCAATGGTGGTACGGCCACAACGCGGTCGGATTTTTTCTCACCGCCGGTTTTCTCGGCATCATGTATTACTTCGTGCCGAAGCAGGCCGAGCGGCCAGTGTATTCGTACCGGCTGTCGATCGTGCACTTCTGGGCATTGATCGCCGTTTATATCTGGGCCGGCCCGCATCATTTGATGTACACCTCGTTGCCCGACTGGGCGCAGAGTCTCGGCATGGTGATGTCGTTAATTTTATTGGCACCGAGCTGGGGCGGCATGATCAACGGCATGATGACGTTGAGCGGTGCCTGGCACAAATTGCGCGACGATCCGATTCTGCGCTTTCTGATCGTGTCGTTGTCGTTCTACGGCATGTCGACCTTCGAAGGACCGATGATGTCGATCAAAACCGTCAACGCGTTATCGCACAACACCGATTGGACCATCGGCCACGTGCACTCCGGCGCACTCGGTTGGGTCGCGATGGTTTCGATCGGCGCCACCTATCACATGCTACCGATTTTATTCGGCCGTAAAAAAATGTATAGCATCCCGCTGATCAATACGCACTTCTGGCTATCCACCATCGGCACGGTGCTGTACATCGCTTCGATGTGGGTGAACGGCATCATGCAGGGATTGATGTGGCGCGCCTACAACAGCGACGGCACCCTCACCTACAGTTTTGCGCAATCGGTGCAGGCCAGTCATCCGGGTTATTTGGTGCGCTTGATCGGCGGCGCGTTATTTTTCAGCGGCATGTTGTTGATGGCATACAACACCTGGCAGACCGCGCGGCGCCGTGCGCCGGTCGCCGAACTCGTCGCGCAGCCCGCCTAAAGGACCCGCTCATGAATCACGGTATCGTCGAAAAAAATATTGGCTTGATGATCGTATTGATCGTGGTGGCGATCAGTTTCGGCGGCTTGGTAGAAATCGTGCCGCTGATATTTCAAAAGCAAACCACGCAGCCAATCGCGGGTTTAAAACCGCTCGACGCCTTACAACTCGAAGGCCGCGATATCTATATTCGCGAAGGCTGCCACGTCTGTCATACCCAGATGATCCGCACGCTGCGCGCCGAAGTCGAACGCTACGGCCCGTATTCGCAGGCCGGCGAATTCGTCTACGACCATCCGTTTCTGTGGGGCTCGAAACGCACCGGTCCGGATCTGGCCCGCGTCGGCGGCCACTACTCGGACGAATGGCAGCGCGCGCATTTATACAATCCGCGCGATGTGGTGCCGGAATCGATCATGCCGGCCTACCCCTGGCTATTTGAAGACACGCTGGACGGCGTGCTGACCGGCAAAAAAATGTCGGTGCTACGCGAACTCGGCGTGCCGTATACCGACGCGGATATCGCCGCGGCTCAAAGTGCAGTTACCGGCCATAAGGAAGTCGATGCATTGATCGCGTATCTGCAGCAACTCGGTACGCTGCTGCCGCGCAAACAGTGAGGAATTGGCAATGACTCTGGAAATTTTACGCGGTTTAGGCACGGTGTTAGCGCTGTTTTCCTTTATTGGCATCTGCCTGTGGGCGTACAGCGCCAAGCGCAAACCCGATTTCGATGCGGCCGCTCTGCTTCCATTCACCGACGAAGAGGTTCCTTTCGCCGACGACAAAGAGTTGCCGTTTACCGATGACGAGGAACAGCGGTCATGAGTTTTTTTTGGAGCGTTTGGATCATCAGTCTCACGCTGACCTGCACGGCGATTATCTGCTGGCTGTTATTCGGCAACCGCAAAGCCGGCAGCGCTCCCGATACCACCACCGGCCATAACTACGACGGCATCGAGGAATACGATAATCCGCTGCCGGCGTGGTGGTTTTATCTATTCGTGATCACCATCGTATTTGCCGTGGGTTATTTAATCGCTTATCCCGGCCTCGGCGCCTTTCAGGGCGTGTTGCATTGGTCCCAGGAAAAGCAACTGGCCAACGAAGTGGCGAGCGCCGATGCCCAATACGGCCCCCTGTTCGCCAAATACGCCGCACTGCCGATTGAGGAAATCAGCAAAGATCCGAAAGCTTTAAAAATGGGGCAGCGTTTGTTCGCCAATAATTGCGCGCAATGTCACGGTGCCGACGCGCGGGGCAGTTTCGGCTTTCCGAATCTCACCGACCACGATTGGTTGTACGGCGGCGGCGCCGAACAAATCGAAACCACCATCGGCCATGGCCGCACTGGCGGTATGCCGCCGTGGGAGGCTGCGCTCGGCAACGATGGCATTCAACAGGTAGTGGCGTTTGTCACCACGCTCAGCGGCCGCCCGGCGGATGCAACATTGGCCGCGGCCGGGCAGCAAAAATTCGCCACGTATTGCGTCGCCTGTCACGGCGCCGACGGCAAGGGCAATCAACAAGTCGGCGCGCCGAATCTCACCGATAACATTTGGCTGTACGGCGGCTCGCCGGCGATGTTGCAACAGACCGTGCGCAATGGCCGCAGCGGACAGATGCCGGCCTGGATCGATCGCCTCGGCGCGGAACGCGTGCATTTATTGGCGGCCTACATATACAGCTTGTCGCAGGCTCAGACTCAACCCCAAACACAGCCTCAGACACAGGCACCATGAACGAGCCGCAAACGATACCCGTCGAGCAAATCGCCCCGGCCGAAGTCGCTGAGCTCGATCTGTATCAAAAACGCGAAAAAATTTACACGCGCAATATCGAAGGATTTTTCCAGCGCATTCGCCTGTATACCGGCTGGCCGTTATTGCTCGGCTATTTTCTATTGCCGTGGCTGAATTGGCGCGGTCGGCAGGCCGTGCTGTTCGATCTGCCCGCGCGGCAATTCCATATTCTCGGCTTAACCTTTTGGCCGCAGGATTTTCCGCTGCTGGCGTGGCTATTAATTATCGCCGCGTTCGCGCTGTTCGCCGTCACCGTCTGGGCCGGGCGCGTGTGGTGCGGTTACACCTGCCCGCAAACGGTGTGGACAGCGATCTACATGTGGGCCGAGCAAATCGCCGAGGGCAGCCGCAATCAACGCATCAAGCTCGATCAAGCGCCGTGGAGTCTTGCAAAATTCGCCCGCAAGAGTTTCAAACACGGCATGTGGCTCGGCTTCGCGCTGCTGACCGGCATTACCTTCGTCGGCTATTTTTCGCCGATTCGCGCGCTCGGCTTTAATTTTCTGACGCTGCAACTCAGTTTTTGGGAAGCAGCGTGGATTATTTTTTTTAGCGGCGCCACCTATATCAACGCCGGCTGGTTGCGCGAACAAGTTTGTCTGTACATGTGTCCGTATGCGCGCTTCCAATCGGCGATGTTCGACCGCGATACGTTGATCGTCTCTTACGATGCAAAACGCGGCGAACCGCGCGGCGCGCGCAAAAAAGGCAGCGATCTGCGCGCGCAAAATCTCGGCGACTGCATCGATTGCCAACTGTGCGTGCAAGTCTGTCCGACCGGCATCGATATCCGCAACGGCCTGCAATACCAATGCATCAATTGCGCGCTGTGCATCGACGGCTGCGACGCGGTGATGGACAAGATGGGTTATGCGCGCGGGCTGATTCGCTACACCACCGAAAATGCGCTGGCCGGGCAACCGTATCGCTGGCTACGGCCACGGCTGCTCGGCTACAGCGTGGCGCTGCTGATTATGATCGCATTATTTGTTTTCAATTTAGCGACGCGAGTGCCGCTGCATGTCGATGTGCTACGCGAGCGCCAGCAATTATATCGCCAGACCAGCGACGGCCTGATCGAAAATACTTACACCTTAAAAATTATCAATATGGATACAGCGCCGCACGCGTATCGAATTCGCGCCAGCGGTTTGGCCGCCGCGGTATTGACCGGCCCCAGCGAAATAGCCGTCGGCGGCAGCGAATTGCAAGAAGTGGCGCTGCGTTTATCGATCGACCCGGGACTACTGCAAAAAGCCCACACCGAGATCGAATTCGAGGTCGAGTCGATCGATCAGCCGCGCCTGCGCACTAAAGCCGAAAGCCGTTTTATCGGTCCATTTACCGGCCGATCTATCGCCCCCTCTATTAACCCAAGGAGCCATTGATATGGATAATCGATCGCCCGTCATCGAACCGTGGTACCGGCAATTCTGGCCGTGGTTTTTAATGTTCCTGCCGGGCTGCGCCGTAGTCGCCAGTTTTATTTCGCTCGCCATCGCCATGCATCACAGCGATAGTCCGCTGCGCGATAGCTACTCGAAACAAGGTTTTGCCATCGAGCCAATCGCTGCGGCCGATGCCGAAGCCAAGCTGCGCAAACTGAGCGCAGCGCTGACTATTGCTGGCGACGGCGCTATCGATCTGGCTCTGCGCGGCCAATTGACGCAACGATCGCCAACATTGACGTTGGAGTTCATTCATCCGCTCGATACCCAACACGATAAGACCATCGCATTGATCATCGATAGCACTGGACACTATCGCGGACATTTACCGGCAGTGCTCGACGGTCGCTGGTTAATCGAATTGCGAGAGCCCGGTCAACACTGGCGCCTGCGCGGCTCGATCGATCTGCAAGCGCAACGGGAATTACAACTCGCGCTATGAACACGCAACCCGATACCGATCTCTCGAGCAACGATCGCTCCGGCACGGCAACCAGCGCGCTGCTGTGTTATCACTGCGGCCTGCCGGTGGCGGACAACACGCATTACCGCATAGTGGTCGACAATGTAGCGCAACCGCTCTGTTGTCCCGGCTGTCAGGCGGTGGCGGAGACAATTATCGGCAGCGGGCTCGGCAATTATTATCGCTATCGTGAAAATACCGGCGTGCGCCCGGCCATCGCTACCGCCACTACCAACACCAAAGCCAATGGCAACGAATTCGCGCATTTCGATCGGCTCGATTTCAGCGCGCAGTGGCTGCAACAACTGCCGGACGGATTAGTGCAATGCGAGTTGTCGATCGGCGGCATGCATTGCGCCGCCTGTGTATGGTTGCTCGAACGCCATCTGATGCAGCTGCCCGGCGTAGTCGCCGCGCAAATCGACTTCGATGGACAGCGCGGCAGTATTCGCTGGCACGGCACGCAGCAGCGACTCAGCGATATCTGCAACTGCATCGCTGCCGTCGGTTATCAGCCGCAACCTTACAGCAGCGCGCGCAGCGAACAATTACAACAGCGCGAACAACAACAGGCTCTGCGCCGACTCGGCGTGGCCGGCATCGGCATGATGCAGGTCGGCATGCTGGCACTCGGCTTGTATGCGGGCGCACTCGATGGCATCGAACCGCTGTATCGCAATCTATTGCGCTGGAGCAGTTTCATCGCCACGGTGCCGGTGCTGCTGTATGCCGGCCAGCCATTTTTAAGCGGCGCCTGGCGCGGCCTGCGCGCGCGCCAACCCGGCATGGATATGCCGGTCGCGGTGGCGCTGTTGCTGGCGTTCGCGGCCAGCAGTTGGGCGACATGGCAAAACAGCGGCGACGTGTATTTCGATTCGGTCACCATGTTTATTTTTTTGTTATCCGGCAGCCGTTATCTGGAGATGCGCGCGCGCCACTATCGGAATAGTTTCAGCAGCGATTTTTTTAGTCTGTTGCCCAGCGTCGCGATCAAAGTGGCTGCCGACGGCACGCAACAGTTGATTCCACTCGATCAACTGCAATGCGGCGATAATGCATTGGTGCGCAGCGGCGAAGTATTACCCGCCGACGGTTATCTGCTCGACGACCACTGCCGTATCAACGAAGCGGCGTTGACCGGCGAATATGTGCCGGTGCTAAAACACAGCGGCGATTCGCTATTGGCCGGCAGCATCAATAGCGAGCAGGCATTGACGATGCGGGTTAGCGCGGTCGGCGCGCAATTGCGCATCGCCGCCATCGATGCCGTCACGCGCCAGGCGCAGAGCTGGAAACCGCGTTTGGTGCAACTCGCCGATCGGTTCGCCGGCAATTTTGTGGTGGCGATTTTATTATTGGCCGCACTCACCTACGCAGTCTGGCATTGGCTCGATCCGCAACGCGCTTTTTGGATTGCGCTGTCGGTGCTGGTGGTCAGCTGTCCCTGCGCGTTGAGCCTGGCGACTCCGCTGGCGCTAACCAATGCCACCAATACGCTGCGGCGGCGCGGATTATTGGTAACGCGCGCCGATGCCTGGGAACAATTGCCGACGATTACCGATGTGGTATTCGATAAGACCGGCACCCTCAGCGAAGGCTGCATCAGCATCGCCGCGATCGCACCGTGCGGCGCGCGCAGCGCCGCCATCTGCCGCGATATAGCAACAGCGTTAGAGATTGGCAGCAACCATCCGATCGCGGCGGCATTCGCTGCCGAGCACGTATTGGCCGCCAGCGAGCGCCGCCACTTTGCCAACAGCGCAGCCGGTGGCGGCGTCGAAGGACTTGTCGGCGGACGCCGCTACCGGCTCGGCGACGCGGCCTTTGCACTACAGCTGAGCGGATTAAACGAATCGCAGTTAAGCGACACTCAACTCATGAACCCCGAACAACGCGCGGGACATTGGATTTTGCTCGCCGACCACAAGGGCCCGGTGTGTTGGTTTCGCTTGCAGGATCGTTTGCGCAGCGATGCCGCCAGTACGCTTGCGGCACTGCGCGAGCGCGGCCTGCAATTGCATTTACTGAGCGGCGACCGCTCCGGCAGCGCAATTGAATTCGCCGCGCAGCTCGGCATTGAGCACGCGATCAGCGGCGCCTCGCCGGAACAAAAATTGTTATACGTGCAGCAATTGCAACGCGCCGGCAAACGCGTGTTGATGGTCGGCGACGGCATCAACGATATTCCAGTGCTGGCCGCCGCCGATGTATCGGTAGCCATGCACGCCGCCTCGCAATTAGCGAAGAACAATGCCGATTGTTTACTGCTGAGTGCGCGCCTGGATCGCATTTTGTTGCTGCTCGATGTCGGCACGCAAACGCGCCGTGTCGTGCGCGAAAATTTAGCGTGGGCACTGTTGTATAACGCCGTTGCGATACCGCTGGCGGCGCTGGGCTGGGTGGTACCGTGGCTCGCCGCCGCCGGCATGTCGCTGAGTTCATTATTGGTCACCGTCAACGCGCTGCGCTTGCAATACAGCGGCAAGCGCCAGCCGCCTTAGGAGCCACCTTATGGAAGCGCTCTTCCTGTTGATTCCATTGGCGCTGATATTTTGTCTGATCGCCGTTAAGGCCTTTTTTTGGGCGGTCGGCAATCGTCAATTCGATAATCTCGATAGCGCCGCGCAGAGTATTTTATTCGACGATGAAAATGCGCCGGACAGCGCCGCGAAAACGCCGCGCACAGTCAGTCTGGATGGCGATCGAGGTGGCGATAACCATGGCGATTGAAACCTTATCGCTCGGCGCTGCGCTGCTGATGGGAGCGATGGGCAGCGCGCACTGCATCGGCATGTGCGGCGGCATCGGCGCCGCGCTCGGCGCTGCGAGCTCGCGCCATAACTATTGGTTGGCAATCTGTTACAACCTCGGCCGCATCGGTTGTTACGCATTGCTCGGCGCACTGGCCGGCGTAACCGTGTCGTTATTCGGCGCAGCGCTGCACGGCGTGGTTCCGCAACTCGGCCTATGGCTGCGCGGTTTAGCCGGAGTGTTAGTGGTGGCGATGGGATTGTACGTAAGCGGTTGGTGGCTGGGGCTGCGGCATCTCGAAGCATTCGGCGGCGCGCTGTGGCGGCGCGTGCGGCCATTCGCCAACACCCTGCTGCCGCCGCGCCATCCCGGCGCCGCCTTGCTGCTCGGCGCGGCGTGGGGATTGTTACCGTGCGGACTGGTGTATTCGAGCCTCAGCTGGGCGGCAACCGCGGCGGATCCGCTGCGCAGCGCGGCGTTGATGGCGGCGTTTGGCGCCGGCACGCTGCCGGCATTATTGCTTACCACAGTTGGCGGTCGCGGTTTGCAGCGACACCTGCAACAGCCGTGGCTGCGCCGCAGCGCCGGCGTGTTGCTGATAACGCTCGGCGTCGCCACCGCGGTTTTACCGTGGCTGCATGCTTTACCAGGGCTGCACAACGGCGATGCCACGCATCACCACCACGGTACGTAGCTTACCGACCAGGAGAATAAATCATGCTGACTGCAATCGCCTTATTGTTTCAACCGCATCGCGGCTGGCAACGCATCGCCGCGCATGCGCCTAGCAACGTCGCTGCGGCGCTGTGGTATCCGCTTTTGTTCGCGCTGCTGCCGGCGCTCGCCTGGTATAGCGGTACCACGCGCGTCGGCTGGCGCATCGGCAGCGACGAAGTCGTGCGCCTCACAGCCACCAGTGCGCTGCCTATCGTCGTATTATTTTATCTGGCGATGGTGGCCGCAGTGGCCGGTATCGGCTTTATGGTGCATTGGATGGCGCGCACCTACGGCGCCGCGTCGACGCTGGCGAAAGGCATCGCCTTGGCGGGCTGCACCGCAACGCCGCTCTTCCTGGCCGGCGCGGTCGGGTTTTATCCATGGATCATGCTCGATTTAATCGTCGGCTTGATCGCCATCTGTTACGCGGTATATCTGCTGTATATCGGCATACCGATCGTCATGCAGATTCCCGAGGAGCGCGGCTTTTTATTCGCGAGCGCCGTGATCGCCGTGTGCCTGGTGATCTTTATCGCCATTATGGGCGCAACGGTAATCCTATGGGATATGGGCGCGACACCCATATTCACCGACTGAAGGAAACCGCTCGCACAAATCCGGCTGTGCGGCAAATGCACTCCTTGGCTTCACTGCTGCATTGGAAAGGCTTCGGGCTCAGCTTGGTCACTCGATCGCGCAGACTCAACGTAACGACCACCAATGTATTACGTGAAAAATGATGCAGATCAAAGCGTGTCGGCCCATCTATGCGATGCTAAGACCATAAACATTGATGTGGAGCATCATCATGATTAAAACTCTGAAAGCCGCACCTACGACAGCACAGCGTTGTTTCCGTTTACTGCAGTTGCTTGCCGTATCGACGGCCACTTCCGCAGCGATCGCTGCGGAAGCAGCGGCCAAAACCGAAACTCAGTCATTGCTGCAGTGGGCGAGCTCGATCGATGTACGCGCAGCGTTTATAACTTCGGCGATATCCATACTCATTTTATTTGCCATCGGAAAAACGGATTTCAAAAGCCCGTTCGGAATTTTTGGCGGTCGTTTTATTATATTTTTTCTAGTTGTTTTGAATATCGCCGTGTGGAGCACTCAAGTATAAATAAACCCATAACGTCTTAGCATAGTGTCTTGCGGATAACTTGCTTGGTATTTTTGATGTCTTCGCCGATTTACATGGGCCAACCTGACTTGCAATTCGCGGATCAATCGAGCATGCAATTCAACATTCTCGGCAAAGAGCGGTCGAATTTATTTGCAACTCGACAAGCTGCACGCTGTTGAACTCCTCTAGCAATGCTGTTTGGTTGGCAGCCGCCACTTCGATACTCGCTTTCTTTACGTGCCCATATCCACGAATAACATCGGGCACGCTGGCAATCTTTACCGCAATGGAAAAATTCTCGGCGTTGACCGTGTTGCAAACCCTGTCAATAGTATCGATGTAATCGACGATCAATTGGCGCTCATGGCGGCGCTCTGCAGTTCTGCCAAAAATATCGAGCGCGGTACCGCGTAGAAATTTCAGCTTGGCGAGCACCTTAAAGGCGCCAAATACCCAGCCACCGTACTCCTTTTTCTTTAATTCGCCCGTCACCGGATCTCGGCTTGACAGTAGCGGTGGCGCCAAATGATATCGCGCGCGATAACCAACCTTAAATTCGCCCTTCAATTCAGCAAGAAAAGCGGGATCGGTTTGTAGCCGGGCGACTTCGTATTCGTCTTTATAGGCCATCAATTTATAGAGGTAGCGCGCCACCGCCTCGCTCAGCGCGCCGCTACCGCGCGCCGCGTGCCGCTCTGCGGCCAATACTCGCTTGACGATTTCGGCATAGCGCTGTGCATAAGCTACGTTCTGATAGGCGATCAGATCCGGTACGCGAACTTCGAGCAGCCGTTTGGTTTCGCCCTGCGCGCCCACGCCGTCGATAATAGTGCGCGCAGCTTCGCCGAATGCGGTCTCTCCCAATACAGGCAGCGGAATGGAATTGCATTCGGCTTTTCTAATTTCAGCGAATACAAATTCGCGGTCCACAACTGCCATGCGACCCCAACGAAAAGCCAATATGCTCATTTCCGTTTGAATGCCATTTTGTTGAATAGCCGCTTCGATACTACGCGCCTCGATGGGTAAGGCGCCGCATTGGTAGGCAACTCCGACCAACAACATATTGGTTGCCATACTGTCGGCAAATAAACCTTCCGCCAGCCGCTGTGCATCGAGATAAACATTGTCCGCCTTGCGGCTGACCGCATCGATGCTTGTAGTGAGGCCGCTCACCTCGGGAAATTGAACGGCTTTATCCGCCACCATGAATCCGGTGGGACTTTGCGCGGTCGATATAATGGCAATGCTACGTTCGGGATGACACTTGGCAAGATTAACCGCCGCAGTCGCAGTCGCGATATCAAACCCCAAATAGAGATCGGCATAGCCGTCCGATATTTTGTTGGCCCCCTCATAAGCACTCGCTGAAATTTTGATATCCGAAACTACCGCACCGCCTTTTTGCGCCAAACCGGTTTGGTCGAGCCCATAGCTGAGTTTTCCTTCGATGAGCGCCGCATCACTTAATATCTGGGCGACCGTAATGGTACCTGTGCCACCAATACCCATAATGTGACATTCAAAAAATTCCGCGCTCACTTTACGTACCGGCTCTGGCGCCTCGCGCTGCAAAGCCGGTAGGCGCCGCGATTTTTTGGTGGGCTGCGCGCCGCGCTGAGACGATGCGGGAGTGATACTCAGAAATGCGGGACAAAAACCTTTGACGCAGGAGTAATCTTTGTTGCACGACGACTGATGGATGCGCGTTTTGCGACCGAACTCCGTCGCCAGCGGCTCGACACTCATACAATTCGATTTCGCGCCGCAATCGCCGCAACCTTCGCATACACGTTCGTTAATGACGACCCGCGCGGGCGGATCGACGGCTTCGCCCCGCGAGCGCGCCCTGCGCAATTCGGCGGCGCACTCCTGATCGTGCAGCAACACGGTCGTGCCGGTCAGGGTGGCCAACAATTGTTGCGCTTCGATCAAGCGATCGCGATGCCATACCTCGACCCCGTCGGGCAGCGACACCTCGCGAAACTTCAAAGGTTGATCGGAGGTGACAATCACGCGCTTAACGCCGATGGCGAGTAATTCGGCGATAACATTTTTAACCGGCAATGTACCCATCGCCATTTGCCCGCCGGTCATCGACACATGACCGTTAAACAATAATTTGAAGGTGATGTTGACGCCGCTGGCGGCAGCATATTTGATAGCGAGTCGGCCGCTATGAAAATATGTACCGTCGCCCATGTTCTGAATAATATGAGCTGTCTCGGTAAACGGCGCCATGCCAATCCATTGCGCGCCCTCCGCGCCCATATGCGTGCCCATCACCACATTGCGCTTCATCCACATAGCCATGGTGTGGCAGCCGATGCCGGCGGAAACCACGCTGTTGGCCGGTACACGCGTCGATGCATTGTGCGGACAACCCGGGCAATACCACGGCGTGCGTACAATCGTCGCCGGCTGCGCGCGTGCGTAAACATCATCGAGCCGTTTAATCCACGCATCGGCCGATTCTATTTTGGCTTTTTGCGAGAGCCGCCGCACCAGCGCACGCGCGATGATGTCCGCTTCGAATTCGCCATGAAAGGGCAATAAAGATTGTTGCAGCTCGTCGTATTTGCCGACGATACGCGGTGCGTTGGCAGAGCCGTAAAGTATATCCTTGGTGAAGAGTTCGAGGAACGAGCGCTTCTCTTCGATAACAAAAATTTCTTCGAGCCCCACCGCAAATTCGCGAATGATATTCGGCTCCAGCGGAAACAACATACCGACTTTCAACAGGCGAATACCGTAGCGTTGCAACGCTGCGTCATCTATGCCGAGTTCGAGCAACGCCTGACGCACATCGCGATATGTTTTACCCGCGCAGATAATGCCGAGCCAAGCGCTGGAATTGGGCACCACGATACGATTCAAACCATTGGCATACGCATAACGCCGCGCCATTTCCTGCCGTGCGTTGTATAGCGTGCGCTCCATTTCCAGTGCCTCGGCGCGCACATTCATACCGAGATTCATCGCCGGTACAAACGGCTTGCCGTCGAATTCGAAATCGGGGATGACCGGGGCGATGCGCTCGTTCGCAACCTCCGCATAACCGTAACCATCGGCAACATTGGTGACGACTTTTAGACCGACCCATAAGCCTGCGCTGCGCGACATCATGTAGCCGTGCAAACCGAAGTCGAGGATATCCTGTGGGTCGCCGGGATACAGTGTAGGAATGCCGACATGATAGAGCAGCGATTCGGACTGACTCGGCAGCGAAGACGATTTACAGCTGGGATCGTCGCCGGCTACGGCCAGCACGCCGCCGTTGCGCTCAATGCCCGTGTAATTAGCGTGCTTCAGCGTATCGCCGCTACGGTCGACGCCCGGCGCTTTGCCATACCACATACCGAGCACGCCATCGTATTTCGGCTTGTCGAGGGTATGCAGCATTTGCGTGCCCCAGACCGCGGTGGCCGCTAAATCTTCGTTGATACCATCGGAAAAAATAATCGAATGCCGTTCCAACAATGCCTGTTGCGCCCACAGTTGTTGGTCTAGCCCGCCCAGTGGCGAACCGCGATAACCGGAGATAAACAGACCATTATTGAGGCCGCGACGCGCATCGGCGCGCATTTGATCCAGCGGTAGGCGCACCAGCGCCTGAATTCCATTTAAGTGCAGTGAACCTTCTTCCGTAGTGAACAACGTCGCAGGATCGTAAATGGCCGGCATAACCTGCTCTCCCTTTAATACAAGAAAACACCGTTAAGGAACCTCTGTTTAAATTACTGTGCTCGGCATCTTGCACGCGGGCGGTGCTCGGAATCCTCACATATTACTTATATGCTCCGGTTCCTGTGCTCCGGCCGCGTGCAACCTGCCTTCGCTCGCGACACTTAATCAGAGGTTCCTTAATACATCGATGTGCTTTGTTCCGACAAACCCATTGCTACTTGTTGCTGTTGAAAGCCAATCTCCTATAACGGTGCACCCGCCGCGCATTTTAAAATGCCCCAGGACCAGAGATCGCGCAGCCACTATGAGCTTGGTCAGCGCTCAATAAATGGAAGAGCAAAATACAAGCCAAATAGACACACATGAATCCAGTTGAAAAAAAATCCTGCGAAAACAGCCTGATTATTATTAAATGACTTACGCGTAATTTATGAATATAAGATTAAAAAAATACAAAATCCCGCACCGCGATAGCGCACATCGCACCAGCGTGATTCAAATAACCCGACTCATAAAATCCACATCGAGACTTATTAAGAGAAAATAGATCACGGAAAGCCGTGAACTACATATTCGGCGAGCGCCAGCTTAAGATACTTATAAAGTGTGTTAGGCATCCATTTTTATAGACGGCATGATATACATAACAGCATTAAAAATATTATTAAATTGGAAAAATTTAAACGTACTCCAGTGTGTTAAATAAAAACGGAGAATTAATGAATTAATTAATTGATGCAGCCTACAGAAGCAACTAAATGCCGACCTGTGCATCCCAATTGCTAGCTTAATTTATTGTCTTGCGCCGGTGCGTTTCGCGCCCGCAATATTCAACTCTGGCAATGGGTGCTGGCAAAAAGCGGCGTTGTCGGCGGATATAAACGGGGCGGTTAGCTAAAAGTGTCCGCCGATATTGAGCAGTCTAAAGAAATTAGCGCTAGTACATGTCGGGGATCTTTGGATGAGTCCGCTTTACAGGACACGCCAAACAACTACATCCATGTAAGGCTCGGGCGCGGCCATCCCTGGCCGCTCACGGTCCTTACAAGCGGACCCACCCACAGATCCTTCGAGCTTCTCAGGGTTCATTTCATCAGGCACTGCAATACAGGAATTATCGATGGCAAGCCGCCGGCGCCTGCTAATGCTTTTAAATTGCAACGGCCGAATAGCGGATAGCCGGCGTCGACACGACAAATTTATTTACACCAAATAATTTGCGGCTGCGCGCGCACTGTGGGCAGTGGCAGTTGCCGGCGATGGCCGATAATGATCGGCGCGATCGGATGCAAGTGCGCGGCGATACCGAGTTCATCTTTGCTGGTCGGCTCATTCAACCACGCGCGCGCCAAACCAATCCAACAACTGCCCAAGCCGCGATCGTGCGCGGCCAGCATGACGTGCTGCGCGGCCAGGCAGCAATCCTCGTTCGACTGCGAATCCGCATTGCTCGCGCAAACAATAATCAGCGCCGGTGCGCCGTGAAAAATTTCGAAGTCCTCACTCTGCACGTGACCCGCCAACGGCGAGTCCGGCGGCAGGTGCTCCAGCACGTAAGGCTTGATCCGCCTCGACAACTCATGCAGCCGAGGTGCGCCGCGCACCACGGCGAAAACCCAAGGCTGAAGGTTCATCGCGCTCGGCGCCAATACCGCCACGTCGATCAAGCGCTCGATCTCCGCATCGGCTAGTGGCTCATCGGTATATTCGCGTATCGCCCGCCTGGTGCGCAGCGCCTCGGTTAATTCCATAATTTATCTCCTTGCTTTCGATCCGACATTGCAATATCGACAACTGTTTTTTTGCACGATCGATTCGACACACAGCACTTCAATCGATGGCATGACTATCGATGACTATTCCCAGCGGCAAGCTGTCTTCCCGTTGTTCTTGGTGTTCTTGGTGTTCCTGGTGTTGGCGCTCATGCTGTGCAGGGGCGGACTGCGTCATCTCATGCTGGACAGTTCGTTTTGCGATGCAGCTCTTCAAGTGGGTCGCCACTGCTTTGACAAACTCGCCAATCTGCTGCTGAAAGGCTTCGCTACGAGTATCCCCCGCCTTCACGGCCAAATAGGCACAGGGTGTCTTTCCGGCCATCCGTTGCATTTGGGCAAGGGTAGTTTCGGCGCCGCGCCCGCCGAACGCGCAAAAAAATGCCACCTCCGGTAAGCGCTGTTTTTGCATTTCTAAATATGCGCGCACCGGTGCAGCAACCGAACCGGCCCATACCGGCGTGCCGACGATTATCAATTCATAACCGGAAATATTTTTTTTTGGCGGAGCGATCGAAGCGCTACGATTCTGCAGCGTGTCCAGCAGACAACGCAGATAGCCAAAAATACCGGCGCGCTTACTGTTATCGACGATCGCTTCGATATCGCAATGCAACGCTTTAGCTAATGCCACCGCCACCGCTCGCGTGGTTCCGGTACGGGAATAATAGACGACCAGATATTTGCTTTGCGGCATGACGAATCCTCGTGTGCTGTCCAACGATTTTTTCAATTGTTTCGATTAAGCGAATGGCGCAGTCGTTTAAAGAGCTCGGCGCCACGGACATCGGCAAAATCCTTACTGATGGGGTCGTATTGAACGAGCGACTGCCAAAGGGCTGCGGCGCAAAAAATGACCCTAGGAGTATCATATGCAACGGTGCTTGCTCGATATTGATGCGCATCAATATTTCGCATTGCCTATCCCTTGATATTCAGCTGCCAAGCCGCATGTTCGCGTCGATCGATAAGCTTTATACGAGAAATTCAATGCACAGCATTCGCCAACCGGCGGTAGCCGGTATCTTCTACCCCGGCCGCAAGGAGGCATTAGCCGCTACGGTAAACAGCCTGCTGACTGCCGCCCCGAACACGCGCGCCGATGGAGTGCCGAAAGCGATCGTGGTGCCGCACGCCGGCTATATCTATTCGGGCCAGACTGCAGCGACTGCTTATGCGCGTTTGCGCGCCGGCCGCTCGGCAATTCATCGCGTGGTGTTGCTGGGGCCTGTGCATCGAGTGCCGGTGCGCGGTTTAGCGCTGCCGGGAGTCGATGCGCTCGCCACCCCGCTTGGTACTATCGAGCTGGACCAAGCCGCGATTGCGCAGATCGCCGAACTGCGCCAGGTAGTCGTCAGTCCGGCCGCGCATGCGCAAGAACACTCTCTCGAAGTGCAATTACCTTTTTTACAAACGCTGCTCGACGATTTCAAAATAGTGCCATTAGCAGTTGGCGATGCAACGCCAAGCGAAGTCGCCGAAGTGCTGGAAAAGCTGTGGGGCGGCGCGGAAACATTAATTGTCATTAGTTCCGATCTCTCGCATTTTCTACCGTACCGCGCGGCGCAGCACGCCGACCGCGATACTGCCGAGGATATTCTGAATTTGCAAAGCACGTTGACGCATGCCCAGGCCTGCGGCGGCACGCCGCTGAACGGTTTGCTATTAGCCGCCAGAAAGCGCCAGCTGCGCCCGCAATTATTGGCGCAATGCAACTCCGGCGACACCTCTGGCGATCGCGATCGCGTAGTAGGTTATGGCGCATTTGCGTTCACCGAGGAGACGCATCATTAATACCAACACGGCGGAGGTCGGAGCGAACGAGGGCCAAATACTATTGTCGATTGCACGCGCAGCAATTAGTAATGCGCTGGGGCAACCACAAACCGCAAGCGAAGAAGCCGATTGGCTCCAGCGGCCCGGCGCCTGTTTTGTCACACTGACGCAACACGGCCAGCTGCGCGGCTGCATCGGCACGCTCGCCGCGCGACGCTCGCTGCTCGCCGATATCAAAGCCAATGCTGTGGCGGCGGCGCTGCACGATCCGCGCTTTAATGCGCTCACCGCCGCCGAATTACCATACACCGAAATCGAGGTTTCGTTATTGTCGGCCATGCAGCCATTAGCTTTTTCCGGCGAGGCCGACGCACTGGCGCAATTAAGGCCCGGCAGCGACGGCGTGACTCTCGAATACGGCCAGCAGCGCGGCACCTTTCTGCCGCAGGTCTGGGAGCAATTGCCGAGCGCGCGCGAATTTATCGCGCATTTAAAATTGAAGTGCGGACTGCCTGCCGATTTCTGGGCCGAAGAAATCAAGCTCTACCGCTACACGGTGCAAAAATGGCGCGAGCAGAATGTGTCGCCTACCGGCGATGCGCGCACGGCTTCGACGAGGTGAAATGGCGATGAACGATAACGGCAAGCAGCTCGATACCTATAAGGGACGTTACTGGCATCTACTCGGCGACGGCCGCATGCAGTGCGACCTGTGCCCGCGCGACTGCAAATTGCACGAGGGCCAGCGCGGTGCCTGCTTTGTGCGCATGCGCGAAAGCGATCAAATGATTTTGACTACCTATGGCCGCTCGTCGGGCTTTTGTATCGACCCGATCGAAAAAAAGCCGCTCAATCATTTCTATCCCGGCAGCAGCGTATTGTCGTTCGGCACCGCGGGTTGCAATCTGGCGTGCAAGTTCTGTCAGAACTGGGATATCAGCAAATCCAAAAATATGGATCGTCTGATGGATCAGGCCTCGCCCGCCGCCATCGCGATGGCAGCGCAGCAACACGGATGCGATAGCGTGGCGTTCACCTACAACGATCCGGTGATTTTTGCCGAGTACGCGATGGACGTAGCCGACGCCTGTCACGCGCGCGGTATCAACACCGTGGCGGTTACCGCAGGCTATATGCACGCGCAGGCGCGGCGCGATTTTTACGCGAAAATCGATGCCGCCAATGTCGATTTAAAAGCTTTCAGCGACGAGTTCTATTTCAAACTCACTGGCGCGCACCTGCAGCCGGTGCTCGATACGCTGCGTTATCTGAAACACGAAACCGCCGTCTGGTTTGAGATTACGACGCTACTGATTCCCGGCAAAAACGATTCGGACGAAGAGCTCGGCGCGATGTGCCAGTGGCTGCGCCGCGAGTTGGGTGCCGATGTGCCGCTGCATTTTTCGGCGTTCCATCCCGATTATAAAATGGCGGATATTCCCGCTACGCCGGCGGAAACACTGATACGCGCGCGCGAAATCGCCCTGCGCGCGGGATTGCATTATGTCTACACGGGTAACGTCCACAACCGCGAGGGCGACACCACCTTCTGCGCCGCTTGCCACGCGCCGCTGATCGAGCGCGACTGGTATGAGATCGAAGGCTACCGGCTGGATCGCGACGGCCGTTGCGGTAATTGCCGCAGCCCGCTGGCGGGCCGTTTTGCGGCGCAGCACGGACACTTCGGTAGAAAACGGATACCTGTGGCGATCGCTAACGCCAATATCGTGGCGCGCTCGCTAAACTGATTGCGCGCCATCTCTTTACTTGTGCCATCGATTCAGAATGATCGAGCTTCGCTGCGTTGCAGACGCATTAATTGCGCGGAGCCACAGTTCACTACCTCAGCAAGCTCGTCGGCGCCCAATGGCTCCTGTGTCGCCAATTGATAATCGAGCACAGCGCCGTCCGCCTCGGACGCATCGTTATGCAATTCCAGCCGCGTGGCGATGCGCCTGCGCAGCGTGGCTTCGTCGGAAAAAAAGTGGAGGATATAAAACCGCACACCCGCGCGTTGCGCCTGGTGACGGAATTCATCGCGCTGAGCGCGCTGCAAAAAAGTCGCGTCGACTATAACGGTATAGCCAGCCCCCATCACCGCGGCGCCCAAATTGAGCAAGCGACTATACGTGCGCGCAGTCGCCTCCGGCTTATACTCAGCTTGCGCGATCCCCGCATCGGTGCGGGCCAGCGCGGTAAGACCTTGCAGGCGCTTGCGCTCGACATCGGAGCGCAGACGCAGCGCGCCGATCCGCTCCAGCAAATCCTGCGTGCCCCAGGTTTTGCCGCTGCCCGATACACCGTGCGTAATGATCAACGCCGGCGCCGGGTGCGTGGTGAATTGTTGCGCGGCGCGGATATAACTGCGCGCCTCCGCTGCGAGCGCGGCTTTTTGCGCAGCATCGATGCCCTCCTGCCGAGCGCGCAGACTGGCGACCTTGGCGCGCACCAGCGCGCGGTATACGCAATAAAAATCCAGCACGGACAGCCCGGCATAATCGCCGCTCGCCTCCAGATAGCCGTTGAGAAAACGCCGCCCCAAATCGCCGCGCCCTTTGTGCTGAATATCCATCAGCAGAAAAGCCACCTCGCTGATCGTATCGATCCAACGCAACTCGGCACTGAACTCCAGGCAATCGAACAAGGTGATAGCGTCATCCACTAGCGCGATATTGCCCAGATGCAAATCGCCGTGACACTCCCTAACAAATCCGTTGATTTTTCGCGCGGCAAACGTGGCCTGCAAATCTTCGAGGCGCTGCTCGGTCCACGCCTGTAATTTATCCAGATCGCTTTGATCGCCGGCGGACGGCAACGCGGTGCGCAGCGGGGCAAAATTTGCAAGGGCCGGTTCGGCAATGGCCGCCAGGCTACCGAAACTCTCCAGCGTAGTGATGTCAGCGGCGAAGTGAAAGCCAGCTATGTTCTGCGCCAGCATATCGATATGCTGCGGCGTAAGTAGATCGTTCGCCAACATATGATCGAGCCGATCGCGCTCGGCGAAGCGCTGCATTTTAACGGCCCACTCGATCGGGACTCCGCCCCCGTTCAGCACCGGATTGCTGTACGTGCCGGTAATCGGCAGCACCTCGAGATACAGCGCGGGCGCGTAACGTCGATTCAGACGCAACTCCTCCTGGCAATAAAAATGGCGCAAATCGAGCGTGGAGAAATTGAGAAAGCCCAACTCGACCGCCTTCTTAATTTTATAGGCGTAGTCGCCGGCTAAAAATATGTACGAAATGTGGGTCTCTATTGTTTCGATGCGCGTAATGTCCGGCCCGAAAACTGCCGGGTTCAGCAGCGCCTTTGCCAATATATCTTGCGAGGGAAAGTCAGACATAGCACTTCGCCCTGCCGCCATGCCGCTGGCCTACTGTCATGCCTCGCATTGGGCGATATCCTGGGGGCATGCAATCGGTGTCGATAACACCGCTCCCGTCACGGTATTCGGACGAAACGTCGTCATTCCTTTAAGTCCTGCCTGCCAGCCGCGCAGATAGAGATTTTTAAATTGCGCGAACGGAAAATCGGCGGCGACATTCACTGTTTTAGAAATGCCGGCGTCGATATACGGGGCGATCGCAGCCACCATGCGCAGTTGGTCGAGCGGATCGATATGCCAGGCATCGACGAACTCGGGCGGCAGCGTTTCGCCGACGTGCCCCGTGCTGCGATATCGGCGGAACGCATAATCTTCGACGCTATAGTTTGTACGCGTGCCGTCGACGCTGCGCTTCGCGCGCTGATAGAGCCAGCCGAACGCCGGTTCGATACCGCTGGAAACGTTGTCGGCAAAAGCCAGCGAAATGGAGCCGGCCGGCGCGATCGACGTGAGATGCGAATTGCGTATGCCCTCCCGCTCGATGCGCGCGCGCAACGCCGCCGGTAGCCGCGCGACAAATGCGCCCTGCAGATAGCGCTCGGCATCGAATAGCGGAAATGCGCCCCGCTCGCTCGCCAACTCACTCGACGCCGTGTAGGCGGTATTGCGTAACATCTCGGCGATAATCGCTGCCGTGGTACGCGCCGCCGCGCTGTCGTAGCGCAACCCCAACATCAATAACGCATCGGCGAGGCCGGTGATGCCCAAACCGATGCGCCGCGCGGCGAGACCGCTGCGCTGCTGTGCAGCCAGCGGCCACGGCGTAGTGTCGATTACATTATCGAGCATGCGCGTCGCTAAGCGGATTACCTGCATAAAGCCCACGTAATTAAAGCGGGCGCGCGGTGTAAATGCGTCGCGCACGAAGGCGGTGAGGTTCAGGCTGCCCAAACAGCAACTGCCGTAAGCGGGCAGCGGCTGTTCGCCGCAGGGATTGGTGGCATCGATATATTCGCAGTACCACAAATTATTTTCGCGATTGATACGGTCCAGAAATAACACGCCGGGTTCGGCGGCGACGTAGGTCGAACGCATGATCTGCTCCCAGATCGCGCCGGCGCGCATGCTTCCGTACACCCATAAGCCATCGCCGCGCAAATACGCGCCGCACGCAATTTGTTCCGGCCCGGGCGGTGCGCGATGCACCAGCTCGATTTCGCGATCGTCGCGCAAGGCCTGCATGAAGCTATCGGCGATACCGACCGACAAATTGAAATTCGCGAAGCGTCCGGCCTGTTGTTTCGCATTGATAAATTCGACGATGTCGGGATGCTCAACATTCAACACCGCCATTTGCGCGCCGCGACGCGCACCGCGCGCGCTAATCGTTTCACAGCTGCTATCGAATAGCGCCATGTAAGACAGCGGTCCGCTGGCGCGCTGCCCGGTACTTTTTACCAGGGCACCGCGCGGTCGCAACGCACTGAAGTTATAACCGACGCCACCACCGCGCCGCATCGTCTCGGCCGCCTCGGTCAATGCGACATAAATACCGGGTTTATCATCGACCATCCCCGCGACCGCATCGCCGACCGGCTGGACAAAGCAATTCAACAACGTGCCCTGCAAAGCGGTGCCGGCGTTGGCACAGATGCGGCCGGCAGGAATAAAACCGTTCTCCAACGCCCAGAGAAAACGTTCGCGGTAATAGCCGCGTTGCTTCGCCGGCTCTACCGCCGCCAGCGCAGTCGCTATGCGTTCGCGTATTTGATGCGCATTCACCTCATCGCCGCGCGCATATTTTTCCAATAGCACATCGCGCGCCATGGGTTGCGGGTCCACGTCCCATTGAGTTTGGAACGAGATCATTAAATCCTGTGCTCAAGCACTTGCAGTGCTTTTAACGCACTACTCAACTCCCCCGGCGAACAATGGGTTAAGTCCTTATTGATGGTATGGCCGATGATTTTCTGTAAATCGGCATGCAGCGTCTTGCGCAATGCACCTAAAAATTCCGGCGGCGCCACCAATGCCAACTCCGCATAGCCATGCTCGACAAACTGCTTGCCGGCATATTCCGCCAGCTCGGCCGCAAAAGCTTTAAGATCGTGCTCTTTCGGCAGCATCTGCGGCTCCATACCATGGCGCGTGCCGCTACGGCCGGCGACAGCGTGCCCGGTCGGATTGTCGTGGTCGGCAACCGGATGGATAAAATCCGCCACCTCGGTCAACTCGTACTTCTTATCCACAGCGGAAAAAAATTTCGCTCTACCCGCATCGGCAACCAGAATCAAAGAATTCATCGCGTACCCTCCACCTACCTGACGGCAGTTTCGATTCATTCTATCGGTCGCGATCGATTGCAGCTTGATCGCGATCAATATAGATTCCCAAAGAATGCTTATATTCACACGAACTTGCAGTCGCGCTCGCCGCTATGTTCCACGCACTTTTAACGGGGGGCTCTTTATATGTCGCATAAACGAATACTGTTTCACTCTGCGGCGCGCGAAAAAATTTCCATCGTAACGTTGCGCGCCAATTCCAAGCCGGCTGTCTAAAGCAGCAGTTCTAGTTTAAACTGCATCCTTGTGCGGCCGCGGTTTTCCATCGGTAGCTCTCCTGTGCACATTGCATTGATATTCAAGCCATCGCGCCCGGCCGCAATACTGATACACATCAAGAAAGACTATCGAATAGTGTTCTCTACTGGATTCTGCAGTTGGCGCCGATAATCCGCCGATTTATGCCGGAAACCTTCTGCGTCGCCGTATTCCAGAAAACTTCGATAACGCTCGTGCACGCCGCGCATGCGTGCGGCATGTTTGATCGGGCACCAATATTGTTCGGTCTGACCGGCGATTTCGCGCGCCATCGCCAGCAAACCATTGGCGTAGCCGCAATACAGACAATTTAGCTTTTGGAGAGCATTGAGATAGGCGAGCTGCCGCCGGTCGAACGCGATATAGCCTTGGCGCTCGATGCGCGGTAGCCCCCCAGGCACGAAAGCAACTCTGCTGGTAGAGATAGAGACTGATATCCAGCAGCAGAAACGGCACGATCAGGCCGTAAATAACAGGAACGCAAAATAATTGGGCACGCGACGCCGGCACTAAGTACGTCATCAAGCTCATCTTTAAGCGGCGTTGCTGAGCGAGAACCTGACTGGTGAAAATTATTTTCCGGTTTTCAATTTCGTATACAAAGTTATTTCTACGCTGCTCTATCTTTCGCTCTATATCATTCTCCAAGCGGCGTAAGCGCTCGATCATTTTAACGATATCTTCGTCCACGATGCAGCCTCGTTCAATCGGATAAATCCGGGTCGCGCGCTGTTGGCGCAACACGGAAAATCAAGCCCGCGATACAAGGCTACGCGTGGTCGACTCGATGTAACTAATATGCTGATCGACTGTATTTCAGAAAAGCCTCTTAATAGTCGTGCTACAGTTGGCCAGCTAACCAAGCTGGCCAACTGCACGGTATCATAGTTAATCAGCTAATCGACAAACGTTTGCTTTTGCCATTGCTTTTCTTCGGTAAGCGCAATTCCAGCACGCCGTCCTTATAGGACGCTTCCGCCTTGCTTTCATCGACGTCCGAATTCAGCGCAAAGCTGCGGAATACTTTCCCCTCGTAGCGCTCGCTGTAAATAACGGTTTCACCTTTCTTCTCTTCCTTGAAGGATTTTGCCTGCGCGCTGATTGCAATGCGGTTGCCATCGATGTCGACCTGTATATCTTCTTTTTTCACGCCCGGCAGATCGGCGCGCACCGTGAAGTGCTTTTTATCCTCGGACAAATCGATTTTCATATCGCTGCCGAGCTCTTTATCGAACGGCCATTCGCGCGGCATCCAGTTGTGGAAAAATTTATTAAGTTGATTGGTCATCGGATCGAATAATGTAATGTTGGTCATGCTGGCATCCCTCTGAAAAAATGATTGGACGAGAAAGATAGGAAAGTGCAACAGCTATCCTGCCAACTAGGGTAGCGGCGCCATCGGGACTCGCATTGACGGAAATCAATAATCGGACGCTTGTACGCCAAGAACGGGCGGCGCCCCCTTTGAGACGGCGGCGCGGTTTATTTCTTTCATCGACACAACTTTGATTTACCACATGGTCCAGCTTGCGAGGGCATCATAAGCTACCATTCGATAGTGAATTCTATTTCCGTGCTCGGAGTAGCTAATGGCACTTTTCAATCGCCGCACTGGTATCGCGTTCGCCATCGTCGCGCTAGCGGCGGTCGGCGGCATCGCGCTTCGGCACCTATTGCAGCCGCCGCAATTACCCGCTGGCTTCGCCGCCGGCAACGGTCGCCTGGAAGCCACCGAATTCGATATCGCGACCAAAATTGCCGGGCGGTTGATCGCAGTCGTCGCGCATGAAGGCGACGACGTGCGCGCCGGGCAAGCACTGGCGCGACTCGACACCGGCGATCTCGACGCTGCATTGCGCGAAGCGCAGGCACAATTGCAGCGCGCCGTCGAAACCGAACAACAAAGCCACGCCCAGGTACGACAGTTGGAAAGCCAATATGGCCTGGCGCGCAAAACTCTGGAGCGTTCGCGCGCGGTTGCGGCCAAGGGCTTGATCGCCAAGGAAACCGTCGACCAACACGAAGCGCAAATGCAAAGCGCCGCCGCCGCGCTCGATGCGGCGCGCTTCGGCGTGCGCAGCGCCGCTGCCGCCATCGCCGCCGCGCAGGCCACGGCAGAGCGCGTGCAGGTGAATATCGTCGACAGTACTTTGCTCGCACCGATTAATGGCCGCGTGCTGTACCGGCTCGTCGAGCCCGGCGAAGTGCTGCCCGCCGGCGGCAAGGTGCTGACATTGCTCGATCTCAGCGATGCATACATGCCGATTTTTCTGCCCGCCGAACAGGCCGGTCGCGTGCGCATGGGTGCCGATGCGCGCATCGTGTTCGATGCATTGCCCAAGGTTTCGGTGCCGGCGAAAGTTTCGTTCGTGGCAGCGCGCGCGCAATTCACGCCGAAGGAAGTGGAAACGCGCAGCGAGCGCGAAAAGCTGATGTTCCGCGTGAAAGTGCAGATCAATCCCGCGCTGCTGCAAGAATACGCTGAGCTGGTGAAAACCGGCGTGCCCGGCGTCGCCTATGTGCGGCTCGAACCCGAGGCGGTGTGGCCGGCCTGGCTACCGCCGCCGGTAACGCACAAAACCCACAGCACGCTCGAACTAGGCGCCCACTGATATGAATGGCGCCGCCATTCAAATTGACGGCGTAAGTCATAGTTATCGACAACTACCGGTACTCGAATCTATCGATCTGCGCATCGCAGCAGGTACAACCGCAGCACTGATAGGTCCCGACGGCGTCGGCAAATCGACGCTGCTGGCATTGATTGCCGGGGCGCGCAAAATTCAGCACGGCACCATAACGGTGTTAGATCACGATCTGCGGAGCCAGCGCGCGCGCAATGCGGTATGTCCGCGCATCGCCTACATGCCGCAGGGCCTAGGCCGCAATTTATACATGACGTTGTCTGTCGCCGAAAATCTCGATTTTTTTGCGCGCCTGTTCGATCAGCGGCGCGGCGCGCGCATCGACGAATTGTTGGCTAGCACGGGACTCACGCCGTTTCGCGACCGGCCGGTAGGCAAATTGTCCGGTGGCATGAAACAAAAACTCGGCCTGTGCTGCGCGCTGGTGCACGATCCCGATCTGCTGATACTCGACGAGCCCACCACCGGTGTCGATCCGCTGTCGCGTCGCCAATTCTGGGAATTACTCGAACGCATCCGCCAGCAACGACCCGGCATGACCACGCTGGTTGCGACGGCGTATATGGAAGAAGCCGAACGTTTCGAGCAACTGGTGGCAATGGATGCTGGCAATGTACTCGCGGTCGGCACACCTGCCGAATTGAAACGGCGCACCGGCGTCGCGACTCTCGAGCAGGCGTTCATCGAATTGTTGCCGGAGGAAAAACGCCGCGATCACCATCGGTTTCATATTCCTCCGCGTATTTCGGCTAGTAGCGAAGTCGCTATTGAAGCGGCAGGATTGAGCAAACGCTTCGGCGATTTCGTTGCCGTGGACGACATTAGCTTTAAAGTCGAGCGCGGCGAAATATTCGGCTTTCTCGGCTCCAATGGCTGCGGTAAAACCACCGCGATGAAAATGCTCACCGGGTTGCTGCCTGCCACGGCCGGCACGACGCGGCTGTTCGGCAAAACGCTGGACGCACGCGATTTGCAAACGCGTAAACGCGTCGGTTATATGTCGCAATCGTTTTCGCTCTACGGCGAATTGACAGTGCGCCAGAATCTCGATCTGCATGCGCGACTGTTTCATTTACCAGCGACAGCCATCGCTGCGCGGCTACATGAATTGTTGCAGCGCTTCGCACTCGAAGAAGTCGCCGACCAACGCGCCGGCGAATTACCGCTCGGTATTCGCCAGCGTTTATCGTTGGCGGTAACCGTGCTGCATAAGCCGGAAATACTCATTCTGGACGAACCCACCTCCGGCGTCGATCCAATCGCGCGCGATCAATTCTGGGAGTATTTACTCGATCTATCGCGCCGCGACGGCGTCACCATTTTTATTTCGACGCATTTTATGAACGAGGCTGAGCGCTGCGATCGCGTTTCGTTAATGCACGCCGGTCGCGTGCTGGCCAGCGATACGCCGCAAGCATTACAGCAACAATGTGGAGCGTCCACGCTGGAAGAAGCATTCATCCATTATTTGCAGCAAGCCATCGGCACTCGTTATTTGCAGCAAGCAATCGACACTGCGCCCGCGCCGCTGCAACCGCCGCCGACATCGACGCCATTGAAACAGCAGCGCCACACACCGTTTAGTTTGCGCCGCCTCCTCGCCTACACGCGCCGCGAAACGTTGGAACTGCGCCGCGATCCGATCCGCCTAGCCTTCGCATTGATCGGCTCGATGGTATTGATGTGCATCCTCGGCTATGGCCTGACCATGGATGTCGAAGATCTCAGCTTCGCCGCGCTCGACAACGACCAATCGCCGGAGAGCCGCGATTACATCGCCAATATCGCCGGCTCGCGCTATTTTCTCCGGCATGCGCCGCTGCACAGCCAGGCCGAGTTGGACCGCCGCATGCGTAGCGGCGAACTGAGCGTGGCGCTGGAAATCCCCTTCGATTACGGCCGCGATCTGCGTCGTGGCCGCCGTCCGGAAATCGGTGTATGGATCGACGGCTCGATGCCCTATCGCGGCGAAACCGTGCGCGGTTATGTGCAGGGTTTGCATTATCAATACTTGAACGACGTCGCGGCGCGCGTTGGTATGGCACAGCTACTGGCATTACCGATCGACATCGAAGCGCGTTATCGCTACAACCAAGATTTCAAAAGCATCTACGCCATGGTGCCGGCGGTGATACCTCTACTATTGGTATTTATTCCGGCACTGTTGATGGCGTTGGGCGTGGTGCGCGAAAAAGAATTGGGATCGATCGTCAATTTATACGTTTCGCCGGTGACGCGGCTGGAGTTTCTACTCGGTAAACAGCTGCCCTATATCGGCGTCAGCTTGATCAGCTTTTTCGGCATGTTACTGATGGCGTTGCTGCTGTTCCAGGTACCGCTCAAGGGTAGCCTGCTGGCGCTGCTGTTTGGCACTGTGTTGTATTTATGCGCCACGACTAGTTTCGGTTTGTTTATGTCGTCCTTCACCAAAACCCAGATTGCCGCTCTGGCGGGTACCGCGATTGCCACTATGTTACCCGCCACGCAGTTTTCCGGCCTGACCGATCCGGTGTCGTCGCTGGAAGGACTTGCGCGCGCCATCGGCACAGTTTTTCCGACCACGTATTATCTGATCATCAGTCGCGGCGTATTCACCAAGGCACTGGGGTTCGGCGATCTGCTCGGATATTTCGCCGCGTTGGCCGCCTTCACGCCAGTGTTAACCATCGTCACGCTGTTGCTACTTAAAAAGCAGGAACGCTGATGCAACCGACTCTCGGCAATATTTTTCAGCTCGGCATTAAAGAACTGCGCAGCCTGTGGTTCGACAAGGCGTTATTGATTTTTATCGTATGGGCTTTTACCGGCGGCGTTTACAGCGCGGCCACCGGCGCTTCGCGCGAATTGAATCGCGCTCCCATTGCGGTGGTCGACGAAGATCGATCACCGTTATCGCAGCGCTTGATCGCCGCATTTTATCCGCCGCATTTCAATACACCGGTACTGATCGAGGCGACCGCGATGGATCCCGGTCTCGATTCCGGTCGCTATACGTTTATCCTCGATATTCCCGCCGATTTCGAGCGCGATGTGTTGGCCGGTCGACAACCAGCTCTGCAAGTGAACATCGATGCAACACGCATGAGCCAGGCTTTTATCGGTGCCGGTTACATTCAGAATATTTTGCTCGGCGAGGTCGGCGAATTCCTAGCGCGCTATCGCGCCGACGCACAGTTGCCGGTGGTGCTCATCACGCATGTCAAATTCAATCCGAACTTGATCGGTCTATGGTTCGGCGGCGTGATGGAGATTATGGAGTTCATCACTATGCTTTCGATCATTCTCACCGGCGCGGCGCTGATTCGCGAGCGCGAGCACGGCACCATCGAACATCTGCTGGTAATGCCGTTGACGCCGTTCGAAATCATGGCGGCAAAAGTCTGGGCGAACGGTTTGGTAGTACTGCTGGCTGCGTATCTGTCGCTACAGTTCATAGTGCGCGGCGTGCTGCAAGTTCCCATCAGCGGTTCGATACCGCTATTCCTGGCCGGCACCGCGCTGTATTTATTTTCCACCACTGCCATGGGGATTTTTCTCGCGACCGTCGCCCGTTCGATGCCGCAACTGGGGCTGCTAGTTATTCTGACGATTCTGCCGTTGCATATTTTATCCGGCGCGGTCACTCCGCGCGAGAGCATGCCGCTGCCGGTGCAATATCTAATGCAGGCGGCACCAACCACGCACTTTGTTGCGCTGACCCAGGCTATTCTGTATCGCGGCGCGGACTTTACCGTGGTGTGGCCACAGTTCATTGCCATCGCGATTATCGGTGCGCTATTTTTCGGCATTGCGCTACTGCGCTTTCGAAAAACCGTCAGCCAGATGTAACTTTAATTATTTCCTTGCGGCACCGCACTCATCCAAACGACGAGCGCGTATTCGACCGTTGTAAATGCGGATATGTAAAATTTCGCTGCAAGAGCATTCCAGCGCTCGTATCAAAAAATCATGTTGGATCACAACGCCATATCGAGCACGATGCGGCCATTGACTCGCCCTGCTTTCAATTTCGCGAATACATCGTTGATCGCCGCGAGCGGTGCCGTGGATACTGTGGTGCGCACCTTGCCCTCCGCCGCGAATTGCAGCGCTTCGGCCAAATCGTTGCGATTGCCGACGATGGAACCACGCAGCGTGATGCGCTTCAGTACGACATCGAAAATCGGCGTCGGAAAATTTCCCGGCGGCAGCCCCACCAGACTGATCGTGCCGCGCCGTCGGACCAGACTCAATGCCTGCGTAAATGCAACGGGTGAGACCGCGGTTACCAGCACGCCGTGGGCGCCGCCACCGGTTGCGTTAATCACGTCCGCCACCGCGGTCGGCGCATCGGCGTTAATCGCGATATCCGCGCCCAGCTCGCGAGCCAGCGCTAATTTCTCAGCGCCCACATCGATAGCCACCACGTGCAGCCCCATCGCCTTCGCATATTGCACGGCGACATGACCGAGACCGCCGATGCCGGAAATAACGAGCCACTCGCCCGCTTTTATTTCGGTTTCCTTAATACCTTTGTACGTAGTGACGCCGGCGCAGAGAATCGGCGCCAGTTCGATAAAATTTGCATTGTCGGGCAGGCGACCGACGTAATCCGCCGCCGCGATAGCATACTCGGCAAAACTGCCATCGACGCTGTAGCCACTGTTGTGCTGGTGTTCGCACAACGTCTCCCAACCGCTCACGCAATATTCGCAACAACCGCAGGCATCGTGCAGCCACGCCACGCCCACCGCATCGCCCTCTTTCAAATGAGTGACGCCGGCACCTAGCGCGGCAACCCGGCCCACACCTTCATGACCGGGAATAAACGGCAGCTTGGGTTTTACCGGCCAGTCGCCATCGGCTGCGTGCAGATCGGTGTGACAGACGCCGCTGGCTATTATTTTTACCAGCACCTCGCCGGGACCGGGTTTAGGTATCGCTAACTCTTCTATGGCAAGCGGCGCGCCAAACGCGCGCACCACCGCAGCTTTCATTGTTGCTGCCATGCTGACCTCCTCGCCAGTAACAAAATTTCGCATTGCCGGTCTTAGTTAACGACTAACCGTACTCAGGATTGCGCAACAGCCTGTTGATGCATATCAACAACGTCGCGCAATGCGAAGAACAAAGCAACTAACATTTCTGCGGCGTCGGTTGTATTGATCTCTATCAATACAGTGTGGGCACTAATTCTTATGATTCGATATTAACTGCGTAAATCGTCTGAGATATCCTCGCGACCGCCACCACCGAAAATAGGGAAAAATGACATGCAAAACCTACCAGTACATATCGCCGCTCGTAAAATGGACTATCCGCGAACGTTCGAACAAACAGCGCGCAATGATGAGGCGGAGTTCAAATCAAACCGTAAGCCCTGGTTGCGCTGCATCATGTTTGGCGCCGCAGCACTATTTTCGCTGGCAGCATTGGCCGCGGATCCGGCAGCACCGGATCTGACACGCATGCAACAGCAGACCGAATTGATGCAGAAACAAATGCAGCAAATTCAACAGGCTAAAACCACTGAGGAGCGCCAGCGCCTGATGCAGGAGCATATGCAAACCGTGCGCGAACATATGCAAACCCTGTGCGACGACAACGGTATGATGGGACGCGAGGGAATGGCGATGGCCATGCACAAAAACGGCGATGATGCATGTGCGATGCGAAAACAAAAGCAGCCCGCCGAGCCCATAAAAAATTAACTGCTCTTCAATTCAGCGATATCAAAATAGATTTCGCTGCTAACCGCGCGCGAGCCAACGCGCGGTTCGGAAGGATAGGCAGCGTATTTAATAGCGCGGCAGCGCGGCTTTAAAGCCAGTACTCGGCGGCAGCGGCCGACCAATCGCGGAGCGATGACGCGCCAGCAACGCACGCGCCGTTTCCCCTTCGACCGTTTCGCGCTGTTCGAGCAGCGCAGCCAATTCGTGCAATATCGCCTGGTTGGTTTTGAGCAGTTCGGAGACCGATTTGTAAATATCGGCCGCCATCTTCATCACTTCGCCATCGATACTTTGGGCGGTGGATTCGCTGTATGCGCGCGAAGCTTCCTGCCACTGGCCGAGGAACGCCGCGCGCTCCGTCGAAAACGCGATTGGCCCCAGCACGTTGCTCATACCAAACTCGGTTATCAGACGTCGCACCAGTTGCGTCGCTTTTTGCAAGTCATCGGCAGCGCCGGTGGAACTGTCGCCGAAGGCGATTTCTTCAGCGGCGCGCCCACCGAATAACACGGCGATACGATCGAGTAACTCCGCCTTGGAATAAATATGGCGATCCTCGGCGGGAACTTGCAATGTGTAACCCAGGGCCGCGATGCCGCGTGGAATAATGGAGATTTTATGCACCGGATCGGCGCCATCGACCAGCATCGCAATTAGTGCATGTCCCGATTCGTGATAGGCGACCCGGTGTTTTTCCGCCGCCGTCATCAACGAGGATTTTTTCTGCAATCCACCCATAACCCGCTCGATGGCTTCTTCAAAATTCGCCATGGTCACAGCCGTTTGATCAGCGCGCGCAGCCAGCAGCGCGCCTTCGTTGATAATGTTGGCGAGATCGGCACCGACGAATCCGGGCGTGCGCGCGGCCAACAGGGCTAGATCTACATCCTCCGCCAACACCACGCGCCGCGCGTGAATACGCAGAATTGCTTCGCGGCCCGCGACATCGGGCCGATCCACCACTACTTGCCGATCGAAACGCCCGGCGCGCAACAGTGCCGGATCGAGAATCTCCGGACGATTGGTCGCTGCCATTAGCACCACGCCGCGATTGGGATCGAAGCCATCCATTTCCGTCAGCAACTGATTCAGCGTTTGTTCGCGCTCCTCGTTGCTGTTCATCGTCATGCCGCGCGCGCGGCCGAGCGCATCCAGTTCGTCGATAAAAATAATGCAGGGAGAATTTTTTTGCGCCTGCTCGAATAAATCTCGCACCCGCGCGGCGCCGACACCGACGAACATTTCGACAAACTCCGAGCCGGATAAACTGAAAAATGGCACTTTGGCCTCGCCCGCTACGGCTCGCGCTAACAATGTCTTGCCCGTGCCCGGTGGCCCGACCAGTAATACGCCCTTGGGCAAGCGGCCACCAAGCTTGGTGTAACGATCCGGCGCCGTGAGAAAATCGACGATTTCTTGTAGCTCCGCGACCGCCTCATCGATACCGGCGACATCTTTAAAAGCGATTTTGATGTCCTTGTCGACATAAATTTTGGCTTTACTTTTACCGATGGCCATCATGCCGCCGCCCTGGCCCGATCCCATGCGATTGAAAATCCATTGCCAGACAAAAACCATGACCAGCATAGGGATCACCCAGCTGACCAACATTTTGAAAAAAGCGGAGTCCGCTACGCCGCGGTAGGAGACCTTGCGGTCATCCAGCCATTTAATCAATTCGGAGTCATCGACCCGCATAGCGGAAAACGAACTCCACTCGCTAGCGGATTTCTCGACCGCCGCTTTGAACTCGGGCAACTGTTGCGCCAGATATACGCTCTGAATTTGGCCTTCGACCCGACTAGCGCCAATGGCCACATCCTTGACAGTGCCGGCAACAATTGCCTGTTTGAATACGCTGTAGGGGATCTCCGCCACCGATTTCGCCGGCAATTGACTCTGGATCAGCAACAAAACGAGGAGCGCCAGCGCAAAGTAACCTAGCGAAAAATTCCAACGTTTTCCCATATTCGCACTTCCTTCTAGGAGGCACATTTACTGCCAAATTTGCGTGGATAGCGACGCCGGCGAACGATCGGTTATTTCATCGCGCTTGCGCAGATGCTGCGCGCTCGCGCAACCACTGCGCACATGACCCCGCGCAAATTCGCAGGCTTTGCAGCTGGATTTCGGCGAATATTCACTTGGCGCAGAGAAAATTCTAATGATGATTGCGAGGCCGCACTAGAGCAAAAGCTCGACCACAGCTATTCGAAGATAGCTAAATAGAAAAACTTATTTCACCAATAACACAGGTATCGCACTCGCTGCCACGACCGCAGCAGCATCGCTACCAAGCAGTAAGCGGCCAACGCCGCGGCGCCCCTCGGTACCCATGACGATCAAATCCGCCTTGCCTTTTTTAGCTTCGGCGACGATTGCCGATGCCACGCGGCCCTTGCGAATTTCGATGGTTTTCACCGCAGCGGCTACTTCTCTTTTCTGTGCGGCTTGCTGCGCCTTCGCGACAATCTTTTTTCCTTCCTTGTGCCAGATATCGGACCAATCGTCCATGCCTGCCGGATACACCATGAATGTCGAATAGTCGATCACATTCAGAAACAAGATCCGAGCATTCAATTCGAGCGCCAAGCGAATCGCTTCGCGCATGCCGCGGTTGGAGGTTTTGCTGCCATCCACCGGACAAAGAATTTTCTCGTAAGCGGCCATATCACTTGTCTCCCAAGGTGCTGCGTCTTTGACGACGCTATAACGCAAAAGGATGGTTAACTATCGCGGTTGCCTAACCGCTTCAGCATGACAACTTACGCCGGCGTATGCGTACGCATATTGACTCAAATCAATAGGCAGCCACAACGGCAGCCGCGTTTTCAAATCGCATTGCAATTTGGACGCCGAATTCAAAACAGAGAAATCGCAGCGCGCTGTATTCACGCGTGCGTTAAATAAATTGGGAATTAGGCATCGTCGCGCGTACAACACGCGGCATACCTACGCGACGATGTTATTGATGATGGGATCAAATATTAATTTCGTCGCGAATCAATTAAGCAATTCACCCGTCATGGCGGCAACGGTGTACGCGAAATGGATTTCTGGCGACACGGATAAAGCGGAATTAGCCAAGTTAAATACGGAAGTGATCGAGCCAAAAATCAGAATTGGCGGAAAATTTGGCAATGCTGCATTTGCGGGCATCTTTCAAATGTTCCTACCCCTCATACATTAGCAACCGCTGAAAAGTCGAGCCGTTATCTCCCAGCTAGGTTCGCTCGGCATTGTTCGGTTCGGGAACACAACGATATTTTCAATGCTCAATTGCCGCCGCAGGCATCGGATTGTGCCAGCCGCCGTCCGCAGCGATGAGCGCGTCGGCTTGTTCGGGCCCCCAACTGCCGACCTTGTAAGAGTGTACTCGAGGGTGCACCCCCAGCACTGGATCGACAACGGCCCAGGCAGCCTCAACGGCGTCCTCGCGCGTGAACAGCGCACCGTCGCCAGCCATCGCATCGCTGAGCAATCGCGCATACGGTATTTCATCGGCTGCTTGAGTATCCAGTAAATACAGTTCGCGTTGATCGCCTACGAACTCTTTGCCGGCGCGTTTAACGCGTGCCGCCAACGCGACCGCGGAATTAGGCGAAAGCTGAAAACGCAGGTAATTGGCGCGCTCATCGACCGGCGCCGAATCGTCGAAGAGGCGTTGCGGCGGCGGTTTCAACTGCACCAGCACCTCGGCCGTCTTTGCAGCCAGGCACTTGCCGGCGCGCAGGTACCAGGGCACGCCCTGCCAGCGCCAGGAATCGATGAACAGACGCAACGCGCAGAATGTCTCGACATCCGATGCGGGTGCCACGCCGCTCTCCTGTCGATAACCCACGTACTGACCGCGCACCATATCGTCCGCTCGCAGCGGACGCATCGCTTGAAAAACCTTGGCCTTCTCGCCATGCACGGCACCGAAACCCTGATAGGCAGGCGGCTCCATCGCCAGCAATGCGACGATCTGGAACAAGTGATTCTGGATAACGTCGCGCAGACAGCCCGCACTTTCGTAGAACGCACCGCGCGCACCGATACCGAAATCCTCGGCCAAGGTGATCTGCACGCTGGCCACATAGTTACGGTTCCAGATCGGCTCCAGAAAGGAGTTGGCAAAGCGGAAATACAGGAGGTTCATGATCGCCTCCTTACCCAGGTAATGGTCGATGCGGAAGATCGAATCCTCGGCGAATGCCGATAGTGCGATGCGGTTGAGTGCCTGCGCCGACGCCAGATCGCGTCCAAACGGTTTTTCGACAATCACGCGCGCGCCCGCAGCCAGACCCGCAGCACTCAGACCCTCGATGACGGTAGCGAACAGCGTGGGCGGGATGGCGAGATAATGCGCCGGACACTTGGATGCACCGAGCGTGTGCTTTAGTGCTTGGAAAGTGGCTGGATCGTTGTAATTTCCACTCACATATTGCAACAGCAACAGTAGATGATCGAGTACCTGTCGATCGACTGCACCCGCTTGTTCGACGCTATCGGTCACGCGCTCGCGCAGTTGCATCGCACTCCACTGCGACGAGGCGACGCCTATCACCGGCACATTGAGCGCGCCGTGGCGCGCCATGGCGTAGAGCGCCGGAAAGATCATCTTATGAGCGAGGTCGCCGGTCGCACCAAATATCACCAGCGCATCGGCGGCGGTGGTGCGGTTTTGTTTACTGTCCATTTCAGTGCTCCGCCTTTTTCTCGTCGTGCCCGCCAAACTGCTTGCGCATCGCCGACAACAGCCGATTGGCGTAATCGGCATCGCCGCGCGAGGAAAAGCGGCCGAATAGCGCAGCGCTGATGACCGGTATCGGCACGCCCTCGTCGATCGCCGCTTGCGCCGTCCAACGTCCCTCGCCCGAATCGGAAACGCGCCCGGAAAAGCCGGCGAGCTCCGCATCGTCGATCAGCGCGGCGGCGGTCAGATCAAGCAGCCACGATGCCACCACACTGCCCCTGCGCCAGACCTCCGCTATCTCCGGCAAGTCCAGTTCATACTGGTAATAGTCCGCATCGCGCATCGGCGCGGTCTCTGCATCGGTATCGTGCGAGCGCTTTCCCACATTGGCGTTGTGCAGGATATTCATGCCCTCGGCATACGCCGCCATCAAACCGTACTCGATGCCGTTGTGAACCATTTTCACGAAGTGCCCGGCACCGTGCGGCCCGCAGTGCAGATAGCCATGTTCGGCGGTGCTCTCCGAACTGTGCCTGCCCGGTGTAGACGGCGCCGCGTTCACGCCCGGCGCAAGCGTTGCAAAAATCGGATCGAGATGTCGAACCGAATCTTTTTCACCGCCAATCATCAGACAATAACCTCGTTCCAGCCCCATGACCCCGCCGCTGGTTCCCACATCCATATAGTGCAGATTAGCCTTGCGCAATTCCGCTGCGCGCCGGATATCGTCGCGATAATAGGAGTTGCCGCCGTCGATCACGATATCGTCCGCAGCGAGCAGCGGTATGAGCTGCGCCAGCACCTCATCGACCGTCGCCGCGGGCACCATCAACCAAACCACGCGCGGTTTGGTCAGACCGGCGACAAAATCCACCAGCGACGCGAACCCTTGCGCGCCCAGCGCCTCGAATTCCTTAAGCGCTTCGGCCCGGCGCGCATACAGTACGCATTGGTGGCCGTCGCGCAATAATCGCTGCACCATGTTGCCGCCCATGCGGCCTAAACCAATCATGCCGATTTGCATTGTTAGTCTCCCTCTTCAACAAAGACGTTTGCGCTCGCCTACTCAGTGAGTCGAGCGATGGTTCTCTCGATAAAAAACGCATAAAGGTCGGGGCGCTTCGCTCGACGGGAGTTCTACGCAGCGATAAGCGCCAGCGCCCGCCGGCAAACCTCATCGACGCTGAAACCATATTCTCGCAGCAGTGTTTCGGCAGGTGCCGACGCGCCGAAACGCTCGACGCTGAGCACATCGCCAGCGGTCCCCACATAGCGATGCCAGCCTTGCGCCACGCCTGTCTCCACGGCAAGTCGCGCGCTCACCGCTGGCGGTAACACGAGATCGCGCTCAGCTTGTGGCAGCGCATCGAACAGCTCCCAACTCGGCATCGATACACAGCGTGCGGCGACGCCCTGCGCTTGCAGCCGCTCTGCCGCCGCGATAATCAGACTGACCTCGGAGCCGCTGGCGATCAAGATCAGCGCTGGCTGCGCATCGGCGGCATCCAGAACAATGTACGCACCGCGACGCAAACCCTCTGCCGCTGCGTAGAGGCTGCGATCGAGAATAGGCAGGTTCTGCCGGCTCAGAACAAGTACCACCGGACCATTGCGCGCTTCCAATGCGACACGCCAGGCGACAGCCGTTTCATTGGCATCGGCAGGACGAATCACGGTGAGATTGGGGATCGCCCGTAAATTCGCCAGTTGCTCGACCGGCTGATGAGTGGGGCCATCCTCGCCGACCGCGATGCTGTCGTGGGTGAACACATGCACCACGTGCAGGCCCATCAGCGCCGCCAATCGGATTGGCGGGCGCATATAGTCGGAAAAAATCAAAAACGTCGAGCCATAGGGAATAAATCCCCCGTGTGCGGCGAGACCGTTGACGATGGCTCCCATCGCATGCTCGCGCACCCCAAAATGCAGATTGCGACCGGCTGGGCTCCAGCCACCCCCGCAAGATCCCTGGGCATCATCCAACAGCGAATGCGGTCGACTGAAATCGCCAAGTCCTTTCAGCGCGGTATAGGTCGATGGATCAAGGTCCGCGGAACCACCCAATAACGACGGCAGACGCGGCGCGATCGCATTCATCACCTTGCCCGAAGCGACTCGCGTGGCGAGGCCTCTGGCGTCCGCCGCAAACACCGGTATGTCGATGTCCCAGCCGATGGGCAATTCGCCACGCAGGCGCAACTGTAGTTCCTTCGCTAAATCGGGGTAAGCCTGCGCATAGGCTTGCATGCGGTTATTCCAGTCCGCTTCGTCGCGCGCACCGCGTATCAATGCAGCGCGAAAATGCGCGAGCGCCGCATCTGGAATCAAGAATGCCGGCGCGGTAGGCCAGCCGAGATTTTGCTTGGTTTTATTCACATCATCCGCGCCGAGCGGGGAACCATGCGCTTTGAAACTATCTTGCTCCGGCGAGCCGAAACCGATATGGGTACGCACCAGAATGAGTGAGGGTCGCTGCGTTTCCGCACGTGCCGTTTGCAGCGCCGCTTCGATCGCAGCGAGGTCATTACCATCCGCGACTGTTATGGTCTGCCAGCCATAAGCCTCGAAGCGTTGCGCGCGATCCTCCGAAAAGGTGCTATCGGTACCGCCCGCGAGCGTGACGCGATTATCGTCGTATAGGCAGATCAATTTGCCGAGCCGTAAATGGCCCGCCAGCGAAGCCGCCTCTGCGCTCACCCCCTCCATCAGGTCGCCATCGCCGACGAGTACATAAGTGGTGTGATCGATTAGCGAAAGGTCCGAGCGGTTGTAACAGTCGGCAAGCTGCGCCTCCGCGATAGCCATGCCAACCGCGTTGGCAAAGCCTTGCCCGAGCGGTCCCGTTGTGGTTTCGACGCCCGCCGTATGGCCGCGCTCGGGATGACCGGGCGCCTTACTGCCCCACTGTCGAAACCGCTTGATCTCATCGAGCGAGAGGTCATAGCCGGTGAGGTGCAACAAGCTGTACAAGAGGGCCGAACCGTGTCCTGCCGAAAGCACGAAACGGTCGCGATCAGGCCAGCGCGGATTGTTCGGATTATGTTTGAGGAAGCGGCTCCACAATATATAAGCCAACGGCGCAGCGCCGAGCGGCAAACCCGGATGTCCGCTGTTGGCCTGCTGCACCATATCCACGGATAGAAAACGCAGGGTATTGATACATTGCTGATCGAGTTCGGCGGACATGGCGATCTCCTGAATGACTGGGACGGTAAATCGTTGACGCTTTACACGAGATCGAAATGCAGCGCGCGCCGCACCCAGGGCACGATTGAGCCATAATCAAAGCGAACGATACGCTCCATGCGCATGGCGACACAGCCCTGAACGCCCTCCACAATACGGACGACATCCCAGCGCTCTTCCGAAAGCGGCATGTAATCGATGGTCCTTACAATACCCTCGTCCGTCTCGAACTCCGTTTCCAGAATCAGTGTGCCATCGCGGTAACGACGCTGAACATTGCGCACTGCACCGCTCGGCGCGATCGACCAATGCCCGTGTTCAGCCTTGCCCAACAGAGCAGCAAAACACGCACTTGAATCGAAGCGCGGAAAACACAACCAATCGATGGAGCCGTCGCGACCGACCAACGCCGCGGTATGGCAATCGCCGATTAATGCATAATCTTCAACCGGTAGTGCCATGCATAGAACTCCGCTTTTTGGCGCTGTATGGTCTACGGTCGATTCTGCTCCCCCGAGTTTCATACAACGCGCAATGCAATGACGACGCTCGAAGATAATCAGAAGCGCAGCGAACATTTAACGGTACCGAATTCGCTACGCTGCTGACCATAGCGTAGAGGAGATAGCTATACCGTGCGGTGACGTACGGATCAACTCAAAAACCGCCAAGTAATTGGTATACGTCGCGCACGTAAACGGTCGTGTTGCCACCGCATGTTTTGATGTTTGCGAGCGAATCTTCCGATGTCAGGATCATGTCAGTTAACTTAGTTAGCGTGTCATTGCATCATTAATTTTTTCACCGCAGAAAAATAATAAAAAAGTTTAGGGAAGAGACTAATTAGTTCCTCTCGTCGACTCGTCAATACATCGAACAATTTCGTATCAGCAGTCGGTCGAAGATTTCGGTAGCCAGAAATAAAAAATGAACGTTCGTTTTGTTGCGACCGTGATCGCGCTTGCATTGCCTCACCTGCGCCGATTTTTAATTGTCTGGCTCTAATCGCCGCCACCCCGGTGCATTAACTAAATATTTTTAAGGAAAAAAAGATGCTGGTATTAAGCCGCCGCCTAGGCGAAAAACTTATTCTTGGCGATGAAATCGAATTCCAAATCCTTGGAATATCCGGCAATCAGGTGCGCATCGGCATCAATGCCCCGATGAGCATCAATATCGTCCGCGAAGAAATAACTGGAAATCAGTACCCCGAAAAATTGGCGGACGCCTTGCCTCCGGAGGTAGTCAACTTTCCTACGAAGCAAAAGCGACAAGTAATCAGTTTACGCCGCAAAAAACGACCCATTATTTAAACGATAGTAACCACAGACCGTAACAGAGGCCCTCCTGCAAAGGCGCGCGACGAGATGCCAACGAATTACCGGCATCAGCCAATTCAGAAATAAAAAGCTCGGACTGGCTAAAAAAACAGATACAACCCATCGAACACCGTCACAGTAAAGCCAACAACGAAAAATTGCCGACCATTGCAGATCAATCTAAGTTGTGCATGGCGAATTGCTACTCGCCGCCAAATCCAGCATAAAGACCCAGTCTTGCAGGGACTGAAATAGTTGCTAGCCTTGGCGCAATGAAGGATTTCTTTGTGCTCGTCGCCCACCTACTCGCCACTCTCGTCAAATTGATGAGGCCAGATGGTGCCCGATCGGTGATGGCAGAGTCGCTTCTTCTAAAGCATCAACTGCTCGTGCTTAATCGTGGCCGTAAAAGAGCACCGATGCTGTCGCCATGGGATCGATTGCTGCTGGCCTTAACCTCTCTGTGAATCTCACCTTCTCGAATCCGAAAATTATCCGTCGCCCTCAAGCCGTCAACACTTCTTGCCTTTCACAAACTGTTGGTTCGCAAAAAATACCAGCGTCTTTTTACTTCCGCTCGGAAAAATAGCCCCGGACCCAAAGGACCGAGCGATAAAATCATTGCCGCCATTCTAGAAATCAAATATCGCAATCCACGTTTTGGCTGTCCGCGAATTGCATTAGAAATAACCCATGCCTTTGGCGTCGAAATCGACAAAGATTTGGTGAGGCGAGTGTTAGAAAAATATTTTCACCCTCGAATGGGAGGCGGTGGCCCATTGTGGCTGACATTTATCGGGCACACCAAAGACAGTCTGCGGAGCGTTGATTTTTTCGTTGCGAATCGATTCTTTTGAAAAGCCATGTGGTTATGGTGGTGATGGATATATTCACTCGTCGCATTGTCGGCTTTGGTGTAGAGCCTGCCGACATCGACGGTGTCGGCGTCTGTCGAATGCTCAATTACGCCGTAGCAAAGCATTCTCCACCCAGCTATCTCAGCTCGGACAATGACCCACTATTTCTCTATCACCGCTGGCGCGCCAACTTAAGCGTATTGGATATAGAAGAAATAAAGTCAGTGCCCCACACGCCGACTTCTCACCCCTTCGTTGAGCGCTTAATCGGTACAGTGCGACGCGAATTTCTCGACAAAGCTTTTTTCTGGAACCAGGCTGATTTGCAGCGCAAGCTTGATTCGTTCAAACAGTACTACAACGATGCGCGAGTGCATAGCTCATTAAAAGCTCAAACACCCGCTGAAAAATCGACAGAGACTCGAAAAGCTTTCGCAGATCTAAAAAACTTCAGCTGGCAGTTGCATTGTAATGGTCTTTTTCAGACACCAACTTTAGCTTAACTTAGAAATTCGCCAGGGACACGGGTGTAAATATTAATTTCGTCGCCAGCCAATTGGGCAACTCGCCGCTGATGGTGGCAACGGTGTATGTAAAATGGATTTCGGGCGACGCAGATAAAGCAGAAATGGCGAAATTAAATACCGCGGTGATCGAGTCAAAAATCAGAATTGGCGCAAAATTGGCGCACGAAGATTTGGATGGACCGCAACTATTTGATTTTGAAGAAGGAAGGATGGTCGGGACGGCAGGATTTGAACTTGTCCAATGAGTAACGATGCGGGGTACCGAGTATTTCTGCGGGGCCTGCATGGTAAATAGCCACTATCAAATACGCATTGCCCCGTAGAATTGGCGGAAAAATTGGCGACGCTGCATCTGCAGCCGCCCCTGAAATCGACGCAGCCCAATGATTTCACTGAGCGCTTGCACCTGCTGAAAGATCGATCTCCCGTCTTCCAATCGTCGCAGCTCTAAATATTTTGGCTGGTAGCTGCATTCCAATGGGCTCTTTACAGACGCCAGTTTCCGCTTAATTTAGTAATTCGCCAGGGACAGGCCCAGCAGAGCTACTTTTCGCGTTAGCAGCTTCTCCCACAGCAGCGGCGAATGCAGCGGTAATGGCGCCGTTTGCGAAGTGGAACCGCTCAATTGCCGTTTGCCATTCGAACACCGAATAAATCAGCTACTCCTTGCAACGTTGAATAGGCAAAGAGAAATCCGATATCAGCTTGAGGGTAAATGTGGCCTCCTCGTCGAACAGCATCCCTTTAACAGTCAAACTATCGCCATCACTTGAAAGCTTTCCAGACACAATCGTATTTAAATCTCCGTCAGCGTGAATCTCAAAACTTAGCTTCCCCGATTTAGGATCGAGCGCTAGATGGTCCGCAACAACGACATGAGTGCTTCCATCCGTGTATTCATAAATAAGTGTGTCCCCGTCGATCAATCTACGCAATGTAATGCGATTCCCATAAAGATCCCCACTCATTGCAGATGAGCAAAAATTTGAGTAGACGAATATTCCATAGCGAGGCATATCCTTCGCAGATGAAAAATTGCCGTAACAAAGAATTGCGAAAAAAATTAAACACCGAAAAAGGGGATTCTTTCCAAACATATAAGACAAACCTTCTTTCAAAAATTATTTGTTCTACTTTTCATATCAGACCATCAATAAATCAAGGAGAACTACTGCATTACGGCTGCCCAAAAACGCTGAAATGCACATGGCTATTCATTGTTGAAAGGTCTGGAGTCTTCACCCAATTTGATGCTGGTGTACTTCTAGCGTAATTCCCCCCTGGACCTTCGACGTATCTAACATTGTCGTTATTCATGAAGCCAGTTTTCAGTGTATTCGATAACTCTCTCCCAGATCCCGTCGCACTGATATGAACACCGTTAACTTTACTAATATCCACAGCATCACCAACTTCGTGATCGGTACCTGCATCATGAATACCTGGAATCAACTCCGAAGTTGAACTTACATTTATAGTCTTAATAGCATCTATTCCATTAACAACCGTATTTAAAGTTTTTAAGGTAGTGGGGGTCACCTTGTACTGCTCTACACCAGAGTCTGTCGTTACACCTTTGTCCAAACTCGTTATCGACTCCGTTTTAGATTCACTGGTAGGGTGCTTCGACGATGGCCCGCCAATATCGGCATTTTCCCGCGCCGCTTCCCCAACTGCAGCAGCAAACGCCGCAGTAACTGCCCCATTGGCAAACTTACCCCCAGTGAGCTCCGACAACGTTCCACCCACAATAGCAGCGACGGCAATACGCCCTGCGGGACTACCACCTTGGCCGCCCAAAGCCGCCCCTATCCCAGCACTCACAAAACTCGCCCCAAAATTTTCACCTTGCAGCAAGCCGGTAATACCGCCAATGGTGCCGTTCTCCGCAAAGCTCTCTGCACCTGCAGCGAAACTACTGTAATCATTGCCCCCCCATGTCCCAAACGCAAATGCCGATGCCCCCGCAATAGCACCCGCTTTTAAGGCTTGGCTCCAAGAACCACCCATGCCTCTGGTGTCTACGGTTACGACGGCAGCGGCGCAAGCCGCGCCGCCTGGAACATTACCATTGGCACCACCGCAACCGACAAACGCGGCTATGGCCATACCCGCATGCACCACCTGCGGAAAATCATATTCCATGAAGCGATCCACCGCATGGAAGAAGCTGGTGAAAATGTCGTTGAAGCCAGACGGGTCCACCCCATTGACCGGATTGTTCCGAATGTAACTATACCGGTTGTAACTCTGCGTATCGGTCGGTGCCGGCACATTGGGATCGGCCTGCAGGAACCGCCCCATCTTCGGATCGTAGATCCGCCCGTTCATGTGGATGATGCCCAATTCATCCACCATCTCGTGGCCGGTGAAACCTTTGTTCGTCGTGCTGTGATCGAACTGCGCGAGTAGGCTCGTGGTCATCGGTGCCCACGTGCTCGTGTCGCGCCGCAGGCCCCACGGAT
>Ga0265327_10000885_pt1 | contig 44235 bp, 43 predicted proteins | sample 41621metaG_FD_202089 | JGI IMG/M metagenome (GOLD analysis project Ga0265327, IMG submission 202089) | Rhizosphere microbial communities from Carex aquatilis grown in University of Washington, Seatle, WA, United States - 4-16-21 metaG | ecosystem: Host-associated > Plants > Roots > Rhizosphere... | reverse complement strand
GAGCCTCCGGCGCGAAAATCTACGCAACGGACTCGGACGTCTGAAGGGCGCAACCGGCGTCCGGAAGCTCGTCTGTCCGAGAGCGACTCGGACAGGTGCATAATACAAGGGCGCAATAGGCGATAGCTATATTGCGCCGCATGGCAATGTTTCAACATTAGGCGCAGTACGCTTCGCTATTGCGCCGCAATGCGGGCTTTATAAAACCTCATTTTGGTAACTGCGCAACACTCAACCAGCATTAAAAGAGAACACCCCCATGACAGACGCGAAGACAATATTTTATCTTGTTGCTTCTATATCGGTGTCAACGGCGATCTTTGTGTTCATTGTCATTTTTTCCGACCGGATAGGTTTTCCAACAGCAGCCGTTGCTTCAACATTTAGCGCTGCTGCAATAGCTGGATCTGCGGTCGTTACGTTGTTTGCCTTTCAGCATAGCCGAAAGACCACTGAAAAGACCACAGAGGAAAGTTGGCTCGTTACCTATCGTGAGTTGCACAAAGAATTTTGGGGTAACCCAGCAATGGCGAAGGTTAGATCATGGCTTTGTTGTGATGAGGCATACCACAACGAACTGAAGCCAATATTAATCATGCGAATTGGGGGGCAGGTCACTCAGACAGAATACGAAAGCCTTGAAAGCTTAGATCAATTCTGCGCCTTAATGCTCCGTATTGTACACATGGAGGATTTCGCTGTATCAAAACAGCAAAAACAGGCATATGAGAAGCTAGGCTATTATCAGTGGGCGTTTATTACCAAGCACCGCGACGAAGTGACAAAGTACATTGAGATACATTGGGAGCCTTTATTTCCGCATATTCGAGATGCTAAATTGAATAGAAGCCAATAAAACAACAAATGGCCATGGGTTGGGGTGAGGAACAACCCCCAGTATTCCCTATCGCGGCTTTGTTGTTGGGGTTTCTATCGTCACCCCAGCCTTGTAAGGTGCGCACCGCGTACCGTTTTCAATGTCTAAACAAATTTGACAACCCCAAGCACGAACATCAAGGAGCCTGACATGCAAACCCGAACCCTTAAACAGGAAGCCTTGGAACACTTGAAAGGCTTGCCTGATGACGCCGATCTTGATGAAATCATGTACCGCTTACTTGTCATCGACAAATTACGCAAGAGCCGCGAAGCGATTGCGCAAGGCCAGGTCGTCGCGCACGAGGACTTGAAGCGCGAGATAGAGCAGTGGTAATTGTTTGGTCAAACCCAGCACGCCAAGACCTGCGATTGATTCATCAGTACATTGCCCATGATTCTAAGCACTATGCCACATGCGTTATCCAAGACATCACCGATAAGGTTGAAATTCTCTTGAAGCTGCCACGCCTCGGTAAAATAGTGCAGGAAATCGGTGAAGAAAATGTCAGAGAACTTAGCATGTACTCCTATCGAATCATGTATGAACTCATGGACGATACAGTTTATATACACGGCGTCATTCACAAGCGACGACATTTTAAACCGGAAGACTTGCATCGTTCATAAAGAACCACAGGGTGCGCCGATGAGCGAAGCACATCATTTGAATGTCTCGATAGATGCGCCTCCTTCGTCGGCGCATCTTCCAAAACTCCTGATCTTCGGCTACGGCAACCCCAGCCGTGGCGACGACGCCCTAGGCCCCTTGCTGCTGGAACGCTTGGAGGCCGAGGGCTTTCCGGGCGTCGAATGCCTGACCGACTTCCAACTCCAAGTGGAACACGCGCTGGATCTGGAAGGCCGCGAGCTGGCTTTGTTCATCGACGCCCACCTGTCCTGCGCGCCGCCTTACACCTTCACGGCCCTGCGCCCGGAAACCGACCGCAGCTACACCACCCATGCGATGAGCCCGGCGGCGGTGTTGCAGGTGTTCAGCGAAATCCACCACCGCCCGCCGCCGCCGGCTTTCCTGTTGAGCATCCGGGGCGGGCGCTTTGAACTGGGCGAAGGCTTGAGCGCCGCCGCGCAAGCGAATCTGGACGCCGCCCACGCCTTCGCGCAAACACTCTGCGCCCGGCCCGAACCCGGCTACTGGGCCAGCCGGCTGTAACACAACCTTCATGTGCTTGAGGTAGCATTCCAAAACGCCCACCCATCGCGCCGAACTGTTGCCCCTTTGACTGTTGGCAGAGCATGACAAACAACGCCTATCGAACCATCTGGCTTTCTGACCTCCATTTAGGCTCCACCCAATGCCAAGCCGATATATTGCTGGATTTCCTAAAACACAACGATAGCGACAAGCTGTATTTGGTGGGCGACATCATCGACTTCTGGTCGCTGTCCAAGAAAGTGTACTGGCCCACGGTGCACAACACGGTCATTCAAAAAGTCCTGCGCAAAGCGCGCCACGGCACGCAGGTGATTTACATACCCGGCAACCATGACGAAAACATCCGGGACTATGACAGTTACGTGTTTGGCGACATCATCGTCAAAAACTCCGATGTGCATACCACCGCCGCCGGCAAGCGTTTTCTGATTGTCCATGGCGACGAATACGACACCATCGCCAAATACCATAAATGGATCGCCAAACTGGGCAGCAAGGGTTATGACTTCCTGCTGGATGTCAACCGGCTGTTGCGGGCGTTGCGGCGCTTGTTCGGCATTCAATCCCATTTCTCCCTCGCCGCGTTCATCAAATTCAAAGTCAAAAACGCCGTCCAGTTCATCTCCGATTATGAGGAGAGCATCGTCAACACTTTAAAAGACGAGAATCTGGACGGGGTCATCTGCGGGCATATACACCATGCGGAAATGAAGGACATGAACGGGTTTTTATATGTCAACACCGGGGATTTTGTCGAAAGCTGCACCGCCATCGTGGAAGAGAAAGACGGCAGCTTGCGGCTGGTATACTGGCAGAAAGCCGAGTTTGAGTGGGTGCTGGCCCATGACCAGGCTTGAGTCTTGCTACTTGTTTTCAAACATCGATTTACAGCGGTTTTTATTTCAATTGATTACATGAAATATAATCCCGTTCGCGCTGAGCTTGTCGAAGCGTGAACGGGGTTGTGCAGATGTCACGCGCCCTTCGACAAGCTCAGGGCGAACGGTGATATAACATTAAATAACTAGTTGAAACTGAAAACGCTGTATCCTATGATGACACGCGGCTTCTACACCATTCTCGCGGCGCAGTTTTTTTCGGCGCTGGGGGATAACGCGCTGCTGTTCGCGGCTATCGCGCTGCTTAAAACACTTAACGCGCCGTCGTGGGAAACCCCCGTCCTGCAACAATTCTTCGTTATATCTTTTATCGTGCTGGCCCCGTTTGTCGGGCCGTTCGCCGACGCGTTGCCTAAGGGCCGAGTGTTGTTTATCAGCAATAGCGTCAAGATCGCCGGCTGCGCGGCGATGTTGGGCGGCTGGCATCCTCTGCTGGCCTATGGTTTGGTCGGCATCGGCGCGGCCATGTATTCGCCGGCCAAATATGGCATTCTGACCGAATATCTTCCTGCGAATAAACTGGTCTGGGCGAATGGCTGGATGGAAGGGTTGACCGTCGCGGCGGTCATTTTAGGCGCGATATTTGGTGGGTTGCTGACCGGGCACCGCGTCGAAGTGGAAATGGCCCGGCAATTGGACGGGATGGCCTCCAATGCCGGCATTGACACTGCGCCTGAATTTGCGATCCTGGCTATTTTAGGGCTATATCTGGTGGCGGCGATATTCAATCTGTATATCCCCAAATTGCCTGTCGAACATAAGCCGGCGCATCGAAACCTGGGATTCCTGCTGGCTGATTTTTGGCGCTGTTTTTGGCTGTTGTGGAAAGATCCTTTGGGGCAGGTGTCGCTGAGTGTCACCTCGTTGTTTTGGGGGGCGGGGACGACTTTGCGGTTTATCATTTTGAGCTGGGCGGCGGTGGCGCTGGGGCTGGATTTGGAGCGCGGCACCCAACTGACGGCGGTCGTGGCGCTGGGGCTGGCCGTGGGATCTGTGTTGGTGGCCAAGACGGTGACGCTGGAACACGCGGTGAAAGTATTGCCGATGGGCATCGCGATGGGTTTTGCCGTGATCGGCATGGTTTTCGTGGCGGATTGGCGGCTGGCCGTGGTGATGTTATTGCTGATTGGCACGTTGGCCGGCAGCTTCCTGATTCCGATGAATGCGCTGCTGCAACACAGAGGCCATCAACTTATGGGCTCCGGGCATTCCATCGCGCTGCAGAATCTGAATGAGAATCTGTGCATATTGCTGATGCTTGGCGCGTACGCGCTGATGGTCGATGCCGAGTTTTCGGTGAATGCCATCGTGGTGGTGTTTGGTTTGTTGGTATCGGCTACAATGGCCTGGCTGACCAAGAAACACGGCCATGACCAGGACTGACCGATAACATCCCTTGAAGGGATGTTATCGGTGAAATCCAATCGTTTAATCATTCGGAGAAAACCATGCCAAAACCCGTCACCCCCTTGCTCGCCGCCGACGCCATTATCGAACTGGCCGATTTGCCTGGCCGTCCCATTGTGTTGATTGAGCGCGCGAATCCGCCGTATGGCTGGGCGATTCCCGGCGGCTTTGTCGATGTCGGCGAAATCGTCGAGCATGCCGCCGTGCGCGAAGCCCGCGAAGAAGTCGGACTCGACGTAAACGTGACCGCGTTGCTGGGCATTTATTCCGACCCGGCACGCGATACCCGGGGCCATACCGTGACGGCGGTGTATGTCGCCGAAGCCTCCGGCACGCCGGTGGCGGCGGACGACGCGAAAAACTGCCAGATATTCAGTCTGGACGCGTTGCCAGAGCCCTTGGCGTTTGACCACGCCCAGGTATTGGCCGACTATCAAAAATTCAGAGAAACCGGGCAAGTCACACCGCTGCGCGACAGCTTAAAGGCATCGCGTTAAGTCCAATGAAAAAGCGGGTTTTAATTATGTCGGCGGGGGCGGGGGCCGGCCATATCAAGGCCGCCGAAGCCTTGGAGAAATCGTTTGCCTCGGATGGCGGCGTCGAGGAGGTTTTTAACAACGACGCGCTGCAATACACCAACAAGCTGTTCCGGGATTTTTATTCCAAGCTATACGCCTCGCTGGTGCGCTCCGCGCCGAATTTTCTCGGCTGGTGGTATAAAACCAGCGACGAGCCTTGGCGCACCGACCGGATGCGGCATATGATCGACCGTTTGAACACCAAGCCCTTGGTCCGGTTCATCCGCGAATTCGATCCGCATATCACCGTCTGCACCCATTTCATGCCGGCCGGCATTATTTCCCATCTGATCGCGACCAAGCAAATACAGGCGCGGCTGTCCATCGTGGTGACAGATTTGGATTTTCACGCCATGTGGCTGTCGCGCTCGTTCCACCGCTATTTTGTCGCCATCGACGAAACCAAGGCGCATTTGGAAATGCTGGGTATTCCCAGTGAGCGGATCACAGTGTCCGGCATCCCCATCGACCCGGTTTTCCAAACCGCCGTCAACCGCGAGGACGAGCGGCTGCGGCTGGGCTTGACCACAGACCAGCCGGTTTTGCTGTTGTCAGCCGGCGCGCTGGGCGTCGGGCCGACCGAATTCATGGTGGAGCGTTTGCTGAATCTCCGCCATGACGCGCAGACTGTGGTGGTGTGCGGGCGTAACGAAGAATTGCGGCGGCGAATTCAGTCTATCGTCCAAGCGCGGCCCGGACGGTTCCAGGTGCTGGGCTATTCCGACGAGATGCACAAATTGATGAAAATGGCGGATGTGTTCATCGGCAAACCCGGCGGCATGACGACCTCCGAGGCCATCGCCTGCGGCCTGCCGATGTGCGTGGTCGCGCCGATTCCCGGGCAGGAGGAAAGAAACAGCGACCATCTGCTGGAGGAGGGTATTGCGGTGAAGTGCAACGATCTGACCACGCTGCCTTTCAAGCTGGATCGGCTGTTGGACGATCCGGACAGGCTGGCGCGGATGCGGGCCAATGCCTTGCGTTTCGCCAAGCCCGAGGCTTCGGCAACCATCGTGCAAACCTTGATCGACGACCGGCTGCCGCCGCTGTCGTTCACCCGCCAGCAGCGCGCGGCGATTGCGTTGGCGGCGGGGCCGGAATGAGCCGCAGAGAGTTGGGCGCGGGCTTTCTGTGGGGCGTGGCGACGTCGGCCTACCAGTCGGAAGGCGGCTACAACGGCGAAGGTCAGCCGAAGACGAATTGGGCGCGGGCCGAGCGGGATCGGGACGTGATGCCGCTAGGCAAGGCCGCCGAGTTTTGGGCCAGGTATGCGGAGGATTTTGCCCGCTGCCGGGCGCTGGGCCTGTCCGCCTTCCGTTTGAGTATTGAATGGAGCCGCGTGCAGCCCAGCTTCAGCGGCGAGCCTGCGGCCCCGCCCGCGTTCGATGATGCCGCGTTGGATCGCTATGCCGAGATGTTGGTCGAATGCCGCAGCCAAGGGCTGGAGCCGGTGGTCACGCTGCACCATTTCACGCATCCGGCTTGGCTGGGTGCCGACCCTTGGCTGGCACCTGCGGCGGTGGGTTATTTTACCGAGTATGTGCGCGTGGCCGTGCGCCATGTCAACCGCGTCCTGTCCGAGCGGGGACACCCGCCGGTTCGTTATTACATCACGATCAACGAACCGAACATGCTGGTTTTCAATACTTATCTTGGGGGCCAATTTCCTAGCGCCGCGCACCGGGGTTTCCATTCCGCCGCCCAGGCCTGCTGCCAATTGCTGCGCGCCCATGTGGCCGCTTATAACGCCATCCATGACCTTTATGAGTCAGAAGGCTGGGCGCGGCCACAGGCCACTTTGAACAATTATTGCAGCGATCTTTACTGGGCGGACAAATTGCTGCTGGATTTGTTGTCGCTGCGGGAGCGGCAGATTCCAGCCACGGCGGCGCGCCGATATATTCAAGATAAAAGCCGGGCGTTTGAACAGGCGTTAAAACTGGCCGCTATTCCGCTGCATAAAAACCTGTCTTATTGGCTGGGCACGCTGTCCAAGAAAATCAGCGACTGGCTTTGCCTGTGGCGGTTTGACCTGGACGTGTTCGCCGCCTTCATCGAAGATTTGAACCGTTCGCCGCGAGAGCGGGTGTTCGATTATCTGGCCTTGGATTATTACGACCCGTTCACCGCCCACATATTCCGGCCGCCGGCGCTGTGGGATCATGAATTCCAAAACAAATCCCTGCATTCCTGGGTCATGAACACGGTGTCCAGCAAATGGTGGGACTGGCGGGTGCTGCCGCGCGGGCTGCATTTTTTTTGCCGCTATTATGCCGAGGAGTTTCCCGGCAGGCCGGTGCTGATCGCGGAAAACGGCATGGCGCTGCGGCGCAAGCCCGACAATTCGACCTCCCACCGCCGCGACCGCATCAGCCGCAGCCAGTTTATCCGCCTGCATGTCCGCGAGGTGGTCAGCATCGTCCAGGAGGGTATTCCCCTGGTCGGGTATTTGCACTGGTCGCTGTTCGACAATTACGAGTGGGGCACGTATACGCCGCGCTTTGGGCTGTACAGCCTGGATTACCAGCAAGGCGCCGACCGCCTCGCGGTGGATCACCACGGCGACTGCCCTTCCAGGGTTTACGCCCAGCTCATCAGCGACATCAAGGGGCAAAGCAGCCCCGCCTGAAACGCAGGGGTTGTCAGGTGGCGATCAAAAAAGCCAGGATCAGCCCCGCGATGACATTTCCACCCACGCTGACGAGGAATTCGCGGGTAAAAAACGCGCCTGGCCGCATTTTGCCTAGCCGGGGATTTTTGTGTTTTTCAGTGATTTCAATTTGTCCTTCGCCGAGGTTCCGCAAGGTCGTTTGCAGCAGGTGCGCGACCTCTTCTTGGCTGTGCATCGCCGGGTGGTATTTAATCAGTATCGTCCCGGTGACGATGTTCGGCTCCGCATGGTAGATACCCTTGGCATCGGTGTTTCTAAGCAGGCTTTGTTTTAACATTAAAGCATAGGTCTGCTTGTTTTTAATCAGCGGCACAGAAAAGCGGATTCGGTTGGGGACTTTGTTGTGCAGGATGAGTATTGTTTCTGGGTGTGGGGCGTTCATAAGACAAGACCGGAGAATGCAATGGAGTTTGCACGGCCATCCTACCGCACCGTGAATTCCATGGCAAATATTACGATTTGATGACAATTTGCGCCGATGCGGGCGGAAAGAAAGCGGAACAGGCTAATACTCAAACAACGGTTCCAAACAACGCCCCGACGCCTGCCGTCATCGCCATCGCCAGTGCGCTCCAGAAGGTGATGCGCAACACGCCCTTGCCGACTTTAGCGCCGCCGACATGGGCGGCTACTCCACCTAGCAGCGCCAGAAACAGCAGCGAGCTGGCCGCCACCAGCGGAATAAGATCGGCCGCAGGCGCGACGGCGACGACCGACAGCGGCAGCGCGGCACCCACCGCGAAACTGCATGCGGAGGCCAGCGCGGCTTGCAACGGACGGGCGCTGGACGCCTTGGAAATGCCGAGTTCGTCGCTGGCATGGGCACCCAGCGCGTCATGGGCCATCAGTTGCCTGGCGACCTCTTTCGCCAGCTTGGCATCCAGGCCGCGCCGCCGGTAAATGGCCGCCAGTTCGCGAAGTTCGCTCTTTCCGTCGGCCTTGAGTTCGGCGCGCTCCTGGGCCAGCGCCGCTTGTTCGGTGTCGGCCTGCGAATGGACGGAGACATATTCCCCGGTCGCCATGGCCATCGCGCCGGCCACCAGGCCCGCGACGCCGGCCACCAGGATGCTACCGTGGGTCGCATGGGTGGCCGCGACCCCGAGCACGAGGCTGGAAGTCGACACAATCCCGTCATTCGCGCCCAGCACCGCCGCGCGCAACCAGCCGACGCGGCCTATCTGGTGGCGTTCCCCATGATGTCGAGGCATTTATTGATTCCTGAAAGCCGGTCAGAACGCCTTGGACGACAGGCTAAACCCCAGCGCCCCATAAAATTCGCTGCCAGAGTTTTGCTCTGGAACACCCACCCCCACATAAGCCCGCACCCCCGTCGACACATTGACAAACACGTTCACGATTGCGCCGGACAAGCTGGAATGGCCGCTGAAATAGTCCCCTTGCAGCGTCACAAGATCCTCAAGCAAATTGAGGCTGAAACCTGCCGCAAACCCTACCGTCCTTCCCACACCCGCCAGCGCCGCATTGGCGAAATACGGCCCGGCATGGAGATTCCACAGATCCACTGGCTGCCAAGTAATCAAGCCGTAATCAAAATTCTGATACTGGCGTGATGAAACCGAAAAACTTGTCCCATTTTGGGTTCCCAGTGTGAGTTTGTATGGGCCACCAATGGCAAAGGTTTTTGACAGGATGATAAAAGAATCCCAGTCGCCCGGTGTTCCAGCGCCATAAGTCGGGATATTGTACGAGGCGATTTGCACATCCCAGCCGGCGCGGCTGGAATAATCCAGCACGGGATTCAAATACAGGTTGGCGCGGTATACATCCGATTCCAGTGTGAATGTCCAAACATCCGCGTCTTCCGGGTTGGCCCGGACATCCACTTTTTTCATCGGATGCTCGCCCCTTGCCAGATGTCCTTTCTCATCTTCCCTGGCCGGAGAGGGCGAGGGAAAGGCCACCAGCCCGAGCAGGCAACAAACCGTGGCGATGCGCAGGGGGTGGGAAAGCCAAAGAGGCATGGAAGAACTAAGTTCGCGTAGGATGTGCCGACGGAGGAGGTGCATCGCTCGCAATTGATGCGCTTCGTACCTCAGCGCATCCTACGCGGGCTAGCATCAATAACAAGATGCTTGCCCTGATTGAGAATGCCGCTTCAGTAAAAAACCATGTTTATCCTTAAAGTTTTTGACGGCAACCTGAAATCGTGAATCAAACGAAGGAATTATGCGGGAGCAAACGGCGTGGGCCTGTTTCTGTTTGTAGGCTCCATGCAGTCGCTTCAGCTCGATAATGCTTGCTTCAAGTTGTTTGACCGCATGGGCCAGGTCGCCGCCTTTCAATTCGATAAAAAAGAAATACTCTTGAGTGCTTGGATTGACGGTGATGGCCCAATCGCACTTTTTGCTCTGATTGCCGCTAACAAGACCGTCATCAATACGGATTTTTTTAACGGTCGCCGATTTCGGCACTGTGAGGGTGAATTTTCGATCATGCTCTCCTTTCACGACAACGGGCTTGGTCACTGCGCAGACTCCAAGGCCGCATAAAATTCTTCCGCTATCTCGGTGGAAATTTTATCAAGCTCGGTGCCGTCAATCAGCCCGGAGGTTTTATCGACAATATCGTAGGCTTTGCCGCCCGCCAGATAATAGGCGGATATTTTCGCACCCGGCTCCCCGTTGATTTTCAACAGTTCGTTGTTCGCACAGGTCAGCACATAGGGGCTGTGGGTGGTGAGTATCAATTTAGGCTTTGCGCCCATCGTGGATGCAAGAAATAATAGCTCAATCATGGCTTTCTGGGACGAAGGAAATAGATGTGCTTCTGGTTCTTCAACCAAAATCGCCCCGGTACTAAAGCCTGAAGGATTTAGTTGTAGTGCCCGTAGAACCAAAATAACGGGTAAAGATTCTTGCTGACCGGATGACGCATTAAAAACTTTGACTTCTCTTTCATCTGGGGCCACCAACCAGTCTTCATTGTTTTTGGATTGGTAATGGCCTTTGAGAATGATTCCAGAGAGTCTATCAAAATCAGCTATCTTGTCGAAATTAGCTGGTTCCTTATTTTCGGAAGCCAACATGGCGCGCCGTATGGCATTCATAGATACGTTTACATTTTTTGATTTTTCATACCATCCACCAAATAGCTTTAAAAAAGGATCAAAGGGAATGTTTTCTGATAGCAATCCAAACACATTATTTTGGAGCGTGGAGAAAAACGACCTCCCCGAAGGAATATAAGTAATAGATTCGTTCAGATATTGTCTCTGCCGATTTTTGCATTCAGAATCAAAGGCAGAAAAGGCCATGGAAGATAGAAAAAGTTGTACCTGTCGGCCTTGCGATTCTAATATTGTTTGTCTGTATTTTGCTTGGGCAGCATAATATATGCTTTTAATTTCTTCGGAGAACTCCAAGCTTATAAATAATGTTTTTGCCTTGTGTGCAATCGAAATTATGGCATCACCTGCTTCGTCAAGCAAGCGCACCGAAAAATCTGAGCCATGCCACGAATACTCTGGAAATATCGAATAAAACTCTCCCTGCATTTTTGCCGCAAAGAATTCCCAACTTTCATCTTCTGCAAGCGATAAAACAATCCTTCTTGAAACCGTGTCACGCAAAAAGAAATACAGCTTACAGGTTATGCTTTTGCCGGACGCCTGTTCGCCTATAAAAACCGTATAATCCTTGAAGTGTATATCCGCGCTTTCAATGCAAGAAAATTTCTTTATTATCAGTCGCATAAAAATCTCCGAGTAGTTGCTAATGCTCCATGATACGTTAAAAAGCAATCCTATTAAAGAATGCAGTCTCTTTTTTTGAATGCCTGATGGCTCCGGCTATATCTGAGTGGAATTGGCAGGCGTCTATTTGCTTGTCAGCCGATTATATCGGTTTCGTGTGGGTAAACGATAAAACCTTTTGGTCAACCTGTCAAACCCGTTAAATTTTTCTATCCCGAACCTTGCAAAAGGTCTCCAAAATTTCTTGATGTGAAAATGGTTCTGACAAATTATCGTCCGAATATCCTTTTTCGTTTTTTTTATCGGGTTTATGATTGCTGCCCAAATAGGCAGTCCTTTCGCTACCCAATGTGACTACATAATTCGGTATTTGCCCTGTCCCTTTTTGGCCAAATGCAACAACAGCTTCTTTTGGGAGGTTTTTTAAAACATTAGTAAGAAATGTTTTATCTAGTGTTCCTATACTAATCTGTCCAGGCATGGTATTGACAGGGGCGTCAGTTGAAACCCATGCAATGGTATTATCTTTCATGTGATCATTCTGCTGGCGTTGGTGTATTAAACTTTGGTAGTCTGTGCAGCGGCTTCACCGTTGCCCGATAAACAAGCCGAAATGTCGGGCGCAAAGAGACGCGCCCGACCTACCGTTTTCAGCCTCGCAAACGCAGCTTATTTCTCCAACAACTTCGCATGCGCCGCCGCCAGCCTCGCCACCGGCACGCGCGGCGCGGAGCAGGAGACGTAGCTCAGGCCGATCTTATGGCAGAAGTGGATGGACTCGGGGTGGCCGCCGGCTTCGCCGCAGATGCCGACTTTCAAATCCGGCGAGATGGCCCGGCCATTTTTCACGGTCATTTCCATCAACACGCCGACGCCGTTGACATCCAGCACGTCGAAGGGGTTGTCCTTGAGGATGCCGGATTCGTTGTACAGCGGCAGGAACTTGTTTTCGGCGTCTTCGCGGGAGAAGGAGAAGGTGGCTTGGGTCAGGTCGTTGGTGCCGAAGGAGAAGAATTCGGCGATCTTCGCCAGCTCGCCGGCGCGGGTGCAGGCGCGCACGGTTTCGACCATGGTGCCAAATTTGACGTTGAGCTTGACGCCGTAATGGGCTTCGACTTCGACGGTGAGCTTGTCGACCCAGGTTTTGACCAGTTGCAGCTCTTTGGAGGTGATGACTTGGGGCACCATGATTTCAGGATGCACTTCGACGCCTTCCTTCAGCGATTCGGCGGTGGCTTCCAGCACGGCGCGGATCTGCATCTCGTAGATTTCAGGGTACGTGATGCCTAGGCGCACGCCGCGGTGGCCGAGCATGGGGTTGACCTCGTACAGTTCGCGCACTTTGCGCAGCATGCGTTCTTTTTTGGTCAGCGCGGCGTCGAGTTCTTCGGGGGTCAAGTCGCCGCCGAGCAAAGGCCGGTTCAGCACGCCGCCGGCGGCGATGTGGCCTTTGACGATCAGGCGGTAATGCTCGATGGCGTCGATCTCTTCCATCAGTTGCAACTCGCCGGGCAGGAATTCGTGCATCGGCGGGTCGAGCAGGCGCGCCGTGACCGGGCGCGGAGCCATCGCGGTGAAGATTTCTTTGAAGTCTTGGCGCTGGATCGGCAGCAGCCGCTCCAGGGCTTCTTTGCGCTCTTCGACGTTGCGGGCGAGGATCATGTCCACGACGATGGGCAGGCGGTCGACGGCGTTGAACATGCGCTCGGTGCGGCACAGGCCGATGCCTTGCGCGCCGTACTCGACGGCGACCTTGGCGGCGGCGGGGGTGTCGGCGTTGGCCATGACTTTCAGCCGGGCGATGTTGTCGGCCCAGCCGAGCAGGGTTTTCAACTCCTCGGAAAACTCGGGCTTGATGGTGGGGATTTCGCCGAGGTAGACATTGCCGGTGCCGCCGTCGATGGTGATGAGGTCGCCTTCGCGCAGCGTGAGGTCGCCGACGGTCGCCTGGCGGGCGCGGGTGTCGACGTTGATGCCTTCGGCGCCGGCCACGCAGGCCTTGCCCATGCCGCGCGCGACCACGGCGGCGTGCGAGGTCTTGCCGCCGCGGCTGGTGAGGATGCCTTGCGCGGCGAAGAAGCCGTGGATGTCTTCGGGTTTGGTCTCTTCGCGGACGAGGATGACTTTCTCGCCGGCCCGGCCGCGGGTTTCGGCGGTGTCCGCCTCGAACACGATGACGCCGCTGGCCGCGCCGGGCGAGGCGGGCAGGCCTTGCGCCAAGGGCTTTTGGCCGTGCTTGGGGTCGAGGGTCGGGTGCAGCAATTGTTCCAGCTCGTTCGGGTTGACCCGCAGCAGCGCCTTTTCCTTAGGAATAAGGCCTTCGTTGAACATTTCCACCGAGGTGCGCACCAGCGAGGCGGCGTTCATCTTGCCGTTGCGGGTTTGCAGGCAGTACAGCACGCCGCGTTCGATGGTGTACTCGTAGTCCTGCACTTCCTGGTAGTGTTCTTCCAGCTTGTCGCGCAGCTCCACCAACTGGCGGTAGAGGTCGGGCATTTCTTTTTCCAGCTCATGCACCGGCTTGGGGGTGCGGATGCCGGCCACCACGTCCTCGCCCTGGGCGTTGACCAGGTATTCGCCGTACATCTCGTTTTCGCCGGTGGCCGGGTTGCGGGTGAAGCCGACGCCGGTGGCGCAGTCGTTGCCCAGATTGCCGAACACCATGGTGACGACGTTGACCGCGGTGCCGTTGGCCTTGTCGGGGGTGATGTTGAATTCGCGGCGGTAATCGACGGCGCGCTTGCCCATCCAGGATTTGAACACCGCTTTGATGGCGATTTCCAGTTGCTCGTAGACATCTTCCGGGAACGGCCGGCCGGTGTGCTGGCGGACGACCTTCAAGAAGCGCTCGCTGACATCTTTCAAGTGCGCCGCGTTCAGGCCGATGTCGGCTTTGACGCCGGCGTGGCGCTTCACGTCGTCGAACTGCTCGTCGAACAACTCGTCGGGCACGTTGAGCGCGACCTTGCCGAACAGTTGGATGAAACGGCGGTAGGCGTCGTAGCCGAAACGCTCGTTTTGAGTCTGCGCGATCAGGCCCGGCAGCGTTGTCGCGTTGAGCCCCAGGTTCAAGATGGTGTCCATCATGCCGGGCATGGACATGGCCGAGCCTGAGCGCACCGACACCAGCAGCGGGTTTTCCGCGCCGCCGAAATTCTTGCCCGTCTTGTCTTCCAGGAACTGGATATGGCCTTTGACTTCGTCGATCAGCGATTCAGGCAGCAGGTCGCGATCTTGGAATTCCAGGCAGGCCTCGGTGGTGATGACAAAACCCGGCGGCACGTTGAGGCCGAACTGGGTCATCTCGCAGAGGTTGGCACCCTTGCCGCCCAGCAGATGTTTGTTTTTACCGTCGCCTTCGAGGAATGAAAAAACGTATTTTTTACTCATGGCATAGCTCCTTAGCGGATGATGGATCGATAGAATAAGTGAGGCAGGGTCAGCGGCGGTGTTTGCGCAATTGGATCGCGTCGATGTGCTCAAGCACCCGCAACTGGGCGATGGCCTTGACCAGCTCCAGCTTGGCGAGGTCGCGGTCGTGGTCTAGAGGGCTGGTCTTGAGTGTGCGCTCGGCGTCGGCCTTGGCCACCAGCGCGGCCTCGCGGTCGATTTCCTCGGAGCGCAGCATGCAGTCGGCCAGCACGGTCACGATGGAGTTTTTCACCTCCAAATAACCGCCGGAGACGTAATACAGCAGGCGCTCGTCTTGCTCGGTCTGCAAACGGATTTCACCGGGCACCAGTTTGCTGAGGAAGGGCGCGTGGCGAGGCAGGATGCAGACTTCGCCGAAGGCGGCGGGCGCGGTCAGGCTGGCGCAGTAGCCTGAGTAAATCTGCTGGTCGGCGTCGGCGATGTCCACCTGCATGCGGGGCCGGCCTTCCGGGTTCAAGCCAGGCATGGCGGCGCCTCCGCGAGGTGGCCGGCATGCCGCATCGCCAGCAAGACCACCGCGACGGCGCCGGCGGCGGGAATGTGGTCGGTGTTGACGACCAGGTCGAACAAGTCGGCATGCTCCAGCGAACAGCGCTCGATGCTGTCATGGAACAGATCCAGCACCGCCTGGTGCCGCTGGTGGTTGACCTCGGCCACTTTGCGCTCGGCCTCGGCGGCTGAAAGATTGGATTCCAAGGCGACCCGGCGCGCGCAAACCGCTTTCGAGCCGACCACGCGGACGCGGAAAATCCGTTGCTGGCCGGCCAGGATCAAGTGCGCGCCGCGGCCGATGATGAGGCAGTCCTGGCGGGCGGTCTCCAGCACCGCCTCGCAGAGGTGGCGGCGGTAGTCGCGTAGCGTGGCCGGGTTGCCGGAGACCAGGCTGTACAGGAAGGCGCTGAGGCCGGCGCTGGATTGCTCGTCATGGGCCTCAAAGCGGAATTTGTCGGTCTTGGCGCTGGCGGCCACCTTGTCCAGGATTTCTTTGTCGTAAACCGGCAGGCTCAAAGACTGGGCCAGGCCGTGGGCGACAGCCTCGCCGTCCGCGCCGTAGTCGCGGGACAGCGTGATGAGCAGGGAGGGGCGGGGTTGCCCGGAGGGGCGGGGCGGGTGGGAAGGGGAGGCAAACTCTTTGGCGAGAACGGTTTTGATGTAGGTCAAAGGATCGATGTTGGGCATGGCTATCCTTCCTAGGGGTTGTCCCGAGCCCTCTGAAGCTTTAAGGGTTCTTCGGCTTGTAGTCCACGGTCGTGGCGGCAGATTCGGCGATCTTGCGGCGTTTCCACTCGCGATGGCGGTTCATCGTGGCGACCACTTCCAGCGGGTCGTCGGTCAGCGAGATGTATCCCACCTCGTCCGCGTCGACCAGCTCCTGGGCCAGCAGCGTGTCTTTGATCCAGTTTAGCAGACCCGACCAATACTCGACGCCGAACAAGACCAGCGGCATCGGGTGGGTCTTGTGCGTCTGCATCAGCGTCAGCGCCTCAAACAGCTCGTCCAGCGTGCCAAACCCCCCCGGCATACACACATAGCCAATGGAGTATTTCACAAACATCACTTTGCGGACGAAAAAATAGCGGAAATCCAAGGCCAGGTTTTGATACCGGTTGGGCTTTTGCTCCTGCGGCAACTGGATGTTCAAGCCGACGGAGGGCGCGCCTTTCAGCCAGGCCCCCTTGTTGGCCGCCTCCATGATGCCCGGGCCGCCGCCGGTGATGACGCCGTAGCCTTGGCCGGCGAGAATTTCGGCGATGGTCTGCGCCGCTTGGCAATAAGGCGATTCGGGGGGCAGGCGGGCGGAGCCGAAAATCGACACCGCGCAACGCAGCTCGGCCAGCCGGTCGAAGCCTTCAGTGAATTCACTGATGATGCGGAACATGCGCCAAGACTCATTGCCTTTCAGATCTTCAATCATGGGACGGTGCCGAGCGGTGGGGGGAGTGTGGTTGGGGGGAATTATGGCAGGTTGCGGGCAAATGTCATCCCATAGGCAGCCGCGCCACCAGCGTCCGCAAGGCTATGCCGCGATGGCTGAGGCGGTTTTTTTCCTCAGGCGGCAGTTCGGCGGAGGCGCAACCGTGTCCGGGCACCCAGAACAGCGGATCGTAGCCGAAGCCGCCGCCGCCGCGCGGCGTCCGCAGAATGCGGCCCTCCCAGACGCCTTCGCCGATCACCGGGCTGGGGTCGGCGGCGTGGCGCAAATAGACCATGACGCAGCGGAAGCGGGCGGCGCGCGCCCCGTCTTCAACCCCTTCCAATTCGCGCAGCAGTTTTTCGTTGTTGGCCGCGTCCCCGGCCCCCTCCCCGGCATAGCGGGCGGAGAACACGCCCGGCGCGCCGCCCAGCGCGTCCACTTCCAGGCCGGAATCGTCGGCGATGGCGGGCAGGCCCGAGGCTTGGGCCGCGTGGCGGGCTTTGAGAATGGCGTTCTCGACGAAGCTGAGGCCGGTCTCTTCGGCCCCCTCGGTGACAAAGGCCGACTGCGGCAGGATTTCCATGTCCAGCCCCGCCAGCAGGGCTTGGATTTCGCGGATTTTGCCCGCGTTGTCGCTGGCCAGCACAATTCTTCGCGTCATGCGGATTCCTGGTTAATCATGTGGGTGGCGGTGTGAGCCAAAGCCAGCCGCATCTTTTCGCGCAGATCCTCGTCCATCGGCGTCTCGTCCAGGGCCTGGTCCATGCAGCGCATCCACTGGTCGCGCTCGGACACGCCGATGGGAAACGGAAAATGCCGGGCGCGCAGGCGCGGATGGCCGAATTCCTCCATGAACAAATCCGGCCCGCCCAGCCAGCCGGACAGGAATTTGAACAGCTTCTCCTCCGCCCCGCCCAAGTCGGCGGCGTGCATTTTGCGGATGCCGCGCACCTCGGGCAACTGGTTCATGAGGGTGTAAAAGCGCCGTACCAGTTGGCGCAGCACGGTTTCGCCGCCCAGGCGCTGGTAAGGCGTCGGCGGCGGGGCGGTTTCCTCGGGTTCGGTCATGGTCGTCAGCCGGCAATTAGGGTGCGCCGATTGTAGAGCGCCGGTCAGCGGTTTTCAAACCGGTTATAGTCGAACAGCGCAGCCTCCACCGGATAGGTTTTCCGGTAAGCCTCATGCAGCCCGTCGCTGTGGCTCCAAAAGCGCTTGTCCGTCCGCCGGATGGCGAACTGCGAACTCAAGGCCGCGTAATCGGCTTCGGACTTCAAATTCCCCGCCCGGCTGGCAAACTGCGGTAGCCGCTCCGCCTCGACGCGGTAAAACGCGTTCGGGTACGCGCCCAAAAAGCCGGGCACCAGCGTCAACGTGTCCTCGTCGGGCACGCGCCGGTCTTCCTCGTCGAACAATTCGGAGATATTGCTGTGCGCGCTGTTGCGCAACAGCGTGAACGGATGCTCGCGGCCATTTTCATCCACCACGGTCATAAACGAGGACTCGGGCAGATAAGAAACCGTCCGGCCCTTCAAGCCGGCCAGCGTCTTCAAAGCCTCCAGCGGCTCCCGCGCCAAGCGGCTTTCGGCGAGTTCGTAACGCTTATTCAACACCGGCTTCAAATGCTGCTTCCAAAGCGCCGCAAACTCTGGCCAAGGGTCGTCGGTTTTATAATCAATGCCGCTGTCCTGGTAGAAAAACCCTTTGCTGCCATTCAAATAGGCTTTCACGTCCTCGGGCGATTTGCGATACCACAGATCGCGCACCGTGTTGCGCGCGTCTTTGGGCAGCATGGCGAGGACGTTCAACTCGCCTTCCATGCGCAGAAAATCCATGTACAGCCGGGCTTCAAGCTGATGGGCAATATTGCCGTAGACATCGAAACCCGCCACCAGCAGGTAATGGATGCGTTCCAACAAGGGATAGCCCAGGATCAGCGCGGTTTGCGGCCGCTCGCCGACCAGGCCCTGCACCACGGTGGCGCTGTCGAAATGGCGGAACACCGTCAGCGCGGCGTTGGGGTTTTTGCCGTCGCCATCCCAGAGCATGTCCAGGCTGGGCAGCTTGTCGCCGACCAGTTCCTGGTTCAAAAACTCGCTTTTGGCGCGCAGATACTCGGTTTGCTGCCTGGAATAGGCGCGCCATTTCAGCAAATGCGCGTTGCTTTGCTGCTCAATCGGCAAATTCACCTGTTTGAGGACTTTCGCCAACTGGCCTGCTTGGCTATCCATGTCCTCCCGCGCCGGATCGACAAAGCCTATCCAGAAATAGTCGGTGATGACATTCAGCGCCACCTGGCCGCGGCAAACCGGCCCTTTGATGAAGCCCATGACGGTGAACTGCGCCTCGTCCAGCATCAGCCGGTAGCGGGCGCCCACCGGTATCTGGTCGAAGGCCACAAACGGATTCGCCGCGACCTGCGGCTCGTAGGACGGCAAGTGGCTGACGCGGTAGGGCGGGTCTAGGAACAGGGCCTTGAGCTTGTCCATGCGCGCGGCGTTGAGCGGGTAGGGCATATGGGTCTTCGCCACCAGCGCGCCTTTGACCGGGCGCAGCCGGTAATACACCCGAGGCACGCCGGGGTCGTCGAACGGCCTGCGGCTACTGATAAACTGGATGGGTTGTCCCGGCGGCGTTTTCGAGCGCACCAGTTCAAAAAACCGCGGCTCCGGCACATCGTCAAAATACAAATGTGCCAGGAACCAATGCTCGAAGATATAGCGGGCCATCAACTGGGCTTTGAAGGTGGAGCCGTTTAAAAACGCCTCCCACTGATCGACGCGCTCAAGATCAGCCGGCTTGAGCGGCGCGGGCGCGGCGGCGGGCGCGCCGGCCTCCAGCCAACTGAGCAGGGTTTGCTCCTCTTTCTTCGACAAGGCCGGCAGGCCATAAGGCATGCCCCAGTCCGGATGCGCCTTGGCGAAGTCGTCAAACGCCTCGATGGTCGGGCACTGCTGGTCGCGGTCCAGCGAAAAGTCAAAGCGCTCCGTCGGCAAGGGCTGGCCCTCGGTGAAATGATGCTGGTCTTTCAGCTTCAGCATCCGCGCCATGACACCGGCCTCGATATTGGCCTCGGCGCTGGGGTTGCGCTCGTTCAACACCGGATGGAAGCCTTTCCAGCGCCATTCGGCGTTGCTGTTGCCATCGACAAACAGCCGGCTCGGCGACGCCGCCAGCAGCCGCCCGCCGTCATAGACTTTGGTCTTGTTGCCGCCGCGGGTGATGCCTTCGTAACTGCCCATCTGCAATTGGCAGGGCGCGTCGAAACAGCCGTGGCACACCGCGCAGCGGCTGTCGGTGATCGGTTTCACGTCGCGCCAATACTCCACTGCCGCTGCTTGCGCGGGGGCTTGGTCGAAGCGGGTCGGGTTTTGCGGCCCGTAGCGCTGGTCGAGCTGGTAGCCGGTGAACGCGGCGCAACCGGCCAGCAGCAGGAAAACTGAAAACAGGAGAAACTGGCGCATGGCGGATCTTGTGTGGATGTCGGGGGTTGTTCAAGCCAGGGCAGGCGTCAGCATGCCTTCGCGCTCGATGAAGCTGACGATGTCGACCAAGCCTTGCAGGGTTTTCAGATTGGAAAACACGAAAGGCCGTTCGCCACGCATTTTACGCGCGTCGCGGTCCATGATGTCCAAAGACGCGCCGACATAAGGCGCCAAGTCGATCTTGTTGATGACCAGCAAATCCGAGCGGGTGATGCCGGGGCCGCCTTTGCGCGGAATTTTATCGCCCGCCGACACGTCGATCACATACACCGTCAAATCCGCCAATTCCGGGCTGAACGTCGCGCTGAGATTGTCCCCGCCGCTTTCCACCAGCACCAGATCCAAATCCGGGAAGCGCTCGCACAACTCGTCCACGGCGGCGAGGTTCATCGACGCGTCCTCGCGGATCGCCGTGTGCGGGCAGCCGCCGGTTTCCACGCCCAGGATGCGCTCCTGCGGCAAAGCCTCGCTGCGGATCAAAAACTGCTGGTCTTCCTTGGTGTAAATATCGTTGGTCACCACCGCCATGTGGTAGCGCCCGCGCATGGCTTTGCACAGCGCGTCCACCAAGGCCGTCTTGCCCGACCCCACCGGCCCGCCGACGCCGACCCGCAACACTGGATTTTTGCTCATATTGTCCTCACTAGATAAACGATTGGCGGGAGCGTCTGGCAAGCCCGAAATGTCGCGGTTAAAAACCGCTCCCACCTTAAAAGCGCTAGGAACGGAACAAGCGGGAATACTGCCGCTCATGGCGGCTGGACGCCAAGGCCGCCGCAAACGTGCGGCTGCCGATTTCATCCGCCGGCAAGGCCAAGGCCAAATCCACCAGCGGCGGAATCTCCAGCGCCAAGCCCTGCAACAGCTTTTGCCCGGCCAACTGCCCCAAAGGCACCAGCTTCACCGCGCACAGAACCTGGTTGTCCAGCCAGCCCCACAAATACCCGGCGACGGCCTGCGGCTTGGGAATGCCCCACTCCACCGCCGCCAGCGCGAACACCGCCGCGAACGTCGCCTGGCGGTGGCGCGTCCACGCCTTGGCCCGAGCCACGCCCATCCCGTCCAGCAAACGCGCCAAAGCCTGGCCGGTTTGCCGGTCTTCCGCGCGCAACTCCGAGGTTTCGCGCATCGCCAGCAACCGCGCGCTGCAGTGTTCCGCCGCCTCGGCATCGCCCCGCGCCCAAGCCTCGTAAGCCAAAGCCAGCAGCGGCGCGTCCAAGCTCGCCAAGCCCTGCCGCAACAGGCCCGAAAGCCAGTCCCGCGCCTGCGCCTCGTCCTTGATCCAGCCGTCTTCGACCGCCTGCTCCATGCCCTGGGAATAGCTGTACATCCCTACCGGCAGCGACGGGCTGGCCAGTTGCAACAGCCGCGGCAGCGACGGGTCAATGCCCATGGCTGTACGCGCCGGCCTCCGGCTCGAACGGCGCGGACTCGCCCGCCACCGCCAACCCCAAGCCGCGTACCATCTCGTCCAGCACAGGGTCGGCCAGATAGCGCAATTCGCCCGCCATGATTTGCAAAGCCACATGGCGGTTGCCCAAATGGTAGCAGGCGCGGGCCAGTGCCAGCGCGTCCGCCGTCCGCACCACCGAAACCGCCTCCGGCGCGGCCTCGATCAACACCGCCAAACCCTCAGGCCCGGTCAGCACATCCCCGCCGCGCAACACCCGTCCGCGCGCCAGAAACAGCCCCACGTCTTCGCCATTGTCCAATTTTGCGAGCAGGCGGCTTTTGCTGCGGGATTGGTAGGTCAGGGTCAAGCGGCGGGCGGGTTGGGTGCCGGGGGGGGCGAATTCGGTCAGCGTGGGCATGGCGATAGGGTTGGAAAGGCTTGAGTTTAGTTTTGAACAGCCCGCTTGATGAGGCCACGGGCTTTAAAGTTTCAAATGCAGCAAGAAGCGCTCGTTTTTAACCTCGATGGACTCCAGCACCGCCTTGGCCAGCTTGTCCTTTAGCTTGTCGTCTTTGAGCCGGTAAATCGGCAAGCTTGCCAAGGCTTTGCTTAACGCGGTCTGCGCGACGGCTTGGATAGTTGCCTGCATATCGGCGGATACCTTGTCGATATGCAGGCTGATAATTTTCGGATCGAGCAAATGAAACTCGGCCTTGTCGGCTTGATACTGCAATTCCCCGCTGGCCTGCGCCTGCCCGTTGCCGTTAAGATGCCCGGGGCCGGACACCGCCACATCCACCTGCAAGCCGACCTGCTTGGTGCCTTTGATCAGATCGACATGGGGATTGGACAGGATGATTTTGAACGCCAGCCATTTTTTCTCCAGCGGCATTTTTTCAGCGACCCGCTGTTGAACCTCCTGTTCGGAAACCTCCAATGTGTAGGAGAGGGCCGAGGCCAACGGGGAAAACAGTATAATCAACAGCAATCCAATGAATTTGAGCATTTTTTCTCCAAGTTAAAACAAGAAATACCGCTGCGCCAACGGCAAAACCTCCGCCGGTTCGCACACCAGCAATTCCCCGTCGGCCCGCACTTGGTAGGTTTGCGAGTCCACTTCAATCATCGGTTGATAGGTATTATGGATCAAATCCTTTTTGCCTATTGTCCGGGTATTGGACACCACGCCGATGAGCTTTTTCAGGCCCAATTGGCCGGCCAGGCCGGCGCTGGCGGCGGCCTTCGACAGGAAGGTCATTGAGGTGGCATGGCAGGCGGTGCCCAGCGCGGCGAACATTGGGCGGTAATGCACCGGCTGCGGGGTCGGGATGGAGGCGTTGGGGTCGCCCATCGGCGCGGCGGCGATCATACCGCCTTTCAAGACCAGGCTGGGCTTGACGGCGAAGAAGGCGGGGTTCCACAGCACCAGGTCGGCCAGCTTGCCGACTTCGACCGAGCCTATTTCGTGGGCGACGCCATGGGTGATGGCGGGGTTGATGGTGTATTTGGCGATGTAGCGCTTGGCGCGGTAGTTGTCGTTGCCGGGGCCTTCGACCTGCCGGCCGGACGGGGAGGGCAGGTGGCCGCGCTGCTGTTTCATCTTGTGCGCGGTTTGCCAGGTGCGGATGATGACCTCGCCGACGCGGCCCATGGCTTGGGAGTCGGAGGAGATCATCGAAAACGCGCCGAGGTCGTGCAGGATGTCCTCGGCGGCGATGGTCTCGCGGCGGATGCGCGACTCGGCGAAGGCGATGTCTTCGGGGATGGCCGGGTCTAAATGATGGCAGACCATCAGCATGTCCAGATGTTCGTCCACGGTGTTGACGGTGTAAGGCCGGGTCGGGTTGGTCGAGGACGGCAGCACGTTGGGCTGGCCGCAGGCTTTGATGATGTCGGGGGCGTGGCCGCCGCCGGCGCCTTCGGTATGGTAGGTGTGGATGGCGCGGCCTTTGAACGCGGCGAAGGTGTCTTCGACGAAGCCGGATTCGTTGAGGGTGTCGGTGTGGATGGCGACTTGCACGTCGTGCTTGTCGGCCACCGACAGGCAGCAGTCGATGGCGGCGGGGGTGGTGCCCCAGTCTTCGTGCAGCTTAAGGCCCATGGCCCCGGCTTCGACTTGTTCGACCAAGGCCGCCGGCAGGCTGGCGTTGCCTTTGCCAAGCAGGCCGATGTTCATCGGCAGGCCGTCCACCGCTTGCAGCATGCGGTGCAAATTCCACGGCCCCGGCGTGCAGGTGGTGGCGTTGGTGCCGGTCGCAGGCCCGGTGCCGCCGCCGATCATCGTGGTGACGCCGGACATCAGGGCTTCTTCGACTTGCTGCGGGCAGATGAAATGGATGTGCGAATCGACGCCGCCGGCGGTGACGATGTGGCCTTCGCCCGCGATGACTTCGGTGCCCGGGCCGATGATGATGTCCACGGCGGGTTGCACGTCGGGGTTGCCGGCCTTGCCGATGGCAAAAATGCGCCCGGCTTTGATGCCGATGTCGGCCTTGGCGATGCCCCAGTGGTCGAGGATCAAGGCATTGGTGATGACGGTGTCCACCGCGCCCGCGGCGTTGCTGGCCTGGCTTTGGCCCATGCCGTCGCGGATGACTTTGCCGCCGCCGAATTTGACCTCTTCGCCGTAAATCGTGTAATCGGCCTCGACTTGGATGAACAGCGCGGTGTCGCCCAGGCGGACTTTGTCGCCGGTCGTGGGGCCGAACAGGTCGGCGTAAGCCCTGCGGGAGATGCGGCTCATGGCTGGGCCTCCAACACGCCCATGACTTTTTGCTGGAAGCCGTAAACCTGGCGCTTGCCTGCGAAGGCGACGAGGGTGATTTCCCGCGCCTGCCCCGGCTCAAAGCGCACCGCCGTGCCGGCCGGGATGTCCAGCCTAAACCCTAAGCTGGCTTCGCGGTCGAAATGCAGCGCGGCGTTGGTTTCGTAGAAATGATAGTGCGAACCGACCTGGATGGGCCGGTCGCCGGTGTTGGCAACGCGCAGGCTCACGCGGCTGCGGCCTTCGTTGAGTTCGATGTCGCCTGCTTCAGTGATGATTTCGCCGGGAATCATAGGGGACCTCAGACGATGGGTTCGTGGACGGTGACGAGCTTGGTGCCGTCGGGAAACGTGGCTTCGACTTGCACGTCGGGGATCAACTCCGCGACGCCGTCCATGACCTCGTCGCGGCTCAGCAGCGTGCGCCCGTAGCCCATCAATTCGGCGACGGTCTGGCCGTCGCGCGCGCCTTCCATGATTGCCGCGCTGATATAGGCGACGGCCTCCGGGTAGTTGAGCTTCAAACCCCTGGCTTTGCGGCGTTCGGCGAGCAGGGCGGCGGTGAACAACAGCAGCTTGTCTTTTTCCCGGGGGGTGAGTTGCATGGTTTTAGTCTCTGCAAGTTTGTCGTCGTCGTGGGAGTGCGGTTTAAGCGCGGCTGGAAACCGCTCCCACAGAATATCAAGTGGCCCAGACGCGCGGCGGGCAGGCTTCGCGGCCCAAAGTCCAAGGCCGCGCCAGCCGCCACACGCGCTCGAACTCGGCCCGCAAGCCGGCGGCTTGCGGCGCGACGCCGCGGCAGACCAGCAAGCCGTCCAGCAAGGTCGCGGCAAATCCGCTTTGATCTTCCCATAATGCGCGGACGCTGTCCAAGCCGGCCGGCGGAAAGGGGTAGGCATAGAACGCGCCCAGCACCGGGTTGCCGCGCAAGCCCCAGACCGACTGGGCGAATTCGTGGTCGGCTTTGAGATTTTCGATCAATAGCGGCTGGTTTTCCAGGCTGATGCGCAGCCTAAGCCTGGCCACGCCTTGCTCGAAGCGGTCGCCGCATTCAGGCCGCCCCAGGCAGACCATGTCCCAGCCGATGAAGCGGGCGTGTCCGGCCAATTCGACCTCTAGGCTCAACTCGGCTTGCGCGCCGCCAAACAGCAAGGTCTCCTGCGGCAGCCATTCCAGGCTGGCGTGTTCGGCGACGGCTAGGCGGACGGTTTGCCGGGCCAGCGCGCCGCCGCTGCGGTAGAACTTGCCCGCCGCCGGGGTGGTCAGCAGGGCTTGGGCATGGGGGGCGCAACGGGCGGCGATGTGCAATTCGTCGCCGCCGACGACGCCGCCGGGCGGGTGCAGCAGGTAGAGATGCGCCAGGCCGGATTCGGGGTAAAATGCCCGCTGCACGGTCAATGGGCCGTGTTGTTTGCGTTCGGCCAGCACGGTTTTGCCAGCTCTTGGCTCGAACCCTAAGGCCAGTTCCGCCCGCCAATGCGCCGATGGAGCCGTTGTTCGCAAATTTAATTCCCCTGCCACAAGCTTTTGAGGAGACGCACCCATGATCGCTCGCATGACAATCCTATTGCTCTTGGTATCGGCCAGCCTGCCGGCATTCGCAGGCGGATCACAACTGGACGCGGAAATTGACGCCCTCCGCAATTATTGCAAAGCCGACATCGAGCGGCTGTGCCCGAACGTGGAGCCCGGGGGCGGCCGGATCAAGGCATGCCTGGTGGCCAACCAGGATCAAATGACGGTCGGCTGCGCCAAGGCGCTGAAGCAATTGAAGGACATGAAGAAAAAACAATAAGGCGCTTGCCAGTGTTTACGCCGATGGCATCTCGACAAGGGATGCCATCGGTTGCCGCCCCCTCATACTGACAAATACCGCTTCACAATCCCGTCGTCCAGCTCGGCCATCTTGCCCTCGGCCACGCCACGGCCTTTTTCCATGATGAAAAACCGGTCGCCGACACGGCGGGCGAAGGGCAGCTTTTGCTCCACCAACAGCACCGTGACGCCCATGTCCCGGTTCAAGCGCAGGATGACATCGCCGATTTCATGGACGATATTGGGCTGTATGCCTTCGGTGGGCTCGTCGAGGATCAGCAATTGCGGGTCTAGCACCAGCGCGCGGCCTATCGCCAGTTGCTGTTGCTGGCCGCCGGAGAGGTCGCCGCCGCGGCGGTGCAGCATGGATTTTAACACCGGGAAGATCTCGAAAATATGCGCGGGGATTTTGTCCGTCTTCTCGGCCCGCGCGCCTAGGCCGGTCTTGAGGTTTTCCTCCACCGTCATCAGCGGGAATATCTCGCGGCCCTGCGGCACGAAGCCCACGCGCAGACCGGCCCGCTTTTCCGCCTTCAGCGGGGCGAGATCCTGGCCTTGCAGCGCGATCTTGCCGGTCTTCACCGGCAACAGGCCCATGATGCATTTGAGCAGCGTGGTCTTGCCGACGCCGTTGCGGCCCATCAGGCAGGTGCATTGGCCTTGGGCCACGGCCATGTCCACGTCCCACAAAATATGGCTCTCGCCATAATACTGGTTCAGTCCCGAAATGTTCAGCATCACGCCCCCAAATAGACTTCGATGACCCGAGGATGGTTTTGCACTTCGTCCATCGTGCCTTCGGTCAGCACCGAGCCCTCGTGCAGCACGGTGACGGTGCGGGCGATGGAGCGGACGAATTCCATGTCATGCTCGACGACGACCACCGAATGCTTGCCGGCCAAAGACAGCAGCAATTCGGCGGTGCGCTCGGTCTCCTGGTGGGTCATGCCGGCCACCGGCTCGTCCACCAGCAACACCTTGGGCCGCTGCATCAGCAGCATGCCGATTTCCAGCCATTGCTTCTGGCCGTGCGACAGCGAGCCGGCCCGCGCCTGGCGCTGGCCGGTGAGGCCGATGGTTTCCAGGGTTTCCTCGATGCCTTCCCGCTGCGCCGGTTTTAGCCGCGAGAACAAGGTCGGCCACACGCGCTTGTCGGTGTGCATGGCCAGCTCCAGGTTCTCGAACACGTTCAATTGCTCGAACACGCTGGGTTTTTGGAATTTGCGGCCGATGCCGGCCCGGGCGATGGCCGGCTCGTCCAATTGCAGCAGGTCGATGGTCTGCCCGAAAAACACCGTGCCCTGGTCGGGCCGGGTCTTGCCGGTGATGACATCCATCATCGTGGTCTTGCCCGCGCCGTTGGGGCCGATGATGCAGCGCAATTCGCCGTCGTAGAGGTATAGCGTCAAATCGTTGAGGGCGCGGAAGCCGTCGAAGCTGACGCCCACGCCTTCCAAGTACAAAATCGGCCCGTGGCTGGTGTCCAGATCGACGGCGGCGATGCCTTCTTCCTCGACGACAGCCTCCTCATGGGTGCGGACAATCCGGTTCATGCGGTTTTTCCTTCTTTGAAGCGCCGCGCCAGGCCGACCAAGCCGTCCGGCATGAACAGCGTCACCGCGACGAACAAGCCGCCCAGCGCGAACAGCCAGACTTCCGGCAAAATGCCGGTGAACACGGTCTTGGCGTAATTCACCAGCACCGCGCCCAGCGCCGCGCCGTACAAGCTGCCGCGGCCGCCGACGGCGACCCAGATGACCAGCTCCAGGGAATTGAGCGGGGAGAATTCGCTGGGGTTGATGATGCCGACCTGCGGCACGTACAAGGCCCCGGCCACGCCGGCCAGCATGGCCGAGAACACGAAAATCCACAGTTTGAAATGCTCGACCTGGTAGCCGATGAAGCGGGTGCGCGACTCGGCGTCGCGGATCGCCGTCACCACCCGGCCCATTTTCGAGGCCACCACATAGCGCGAGGCGACATAGGCCAAGCCCAGTGCCAGGGCGGTCAGCAGGAAGATGGAGACCCGCGTGCCGTCGCTTTGCAGGTTTTGCCCGAGGATGTCTTTGAAATCGGTCAGGCCGTTATTGCCGCCAAAGCCCATTTCATTGCGGAAGAAGGCCAGCATCAAGGCATAGGTCAACGCCTGGGTGATGATGGACAGGTAGACCCCGGTGACGCGCGAGCGGAACGCCAGCCAGCCGAACAGCGTGGCCAGCGCGCCGGGCGCCAGCACCACCATCAGCAGCGCAAACCAGAACTGGTCGAAGCCCAGCCAATACCAAGGCAGCTCCTTCCAATTCAAGAACACCATGAAATCCGGCAGCAGCGCGTTGCCGTAGACGCCGCGCTCGCCAATCTGCCGCATCATATACATGCCGGCGCAATAGCCGCCCAGCGCGAAAAAAGCGCCGTGGCCCAGGCTGAGGATGCCGCAATAGCCCCAGACCAGATCCACGGCCAGCGCGAGCAGGGCGTAACTCAAATATTTGCCGATCACCGTGACGGTGAAGGTGCTGACATGCAGCGGCGAGGATTCCGGCGTCAGCAGATTGAACACCGCGACAAATCCCGCCAGCGCCGCCAAGACGGCCAGGAACACTTGGCCTGCGCGGTCTTGGCGCAAGCATTGGGCGATAGCCATGGTTTTAAGCCTCCGCCGCCCGGCCTTTTTGCGGAAACAGTCCGCGCGGGCGCTTTTGAATGAACAGGATGATGAACACCAGCATCAGGATTTTCGCCAACACCGTCCCGGCATAGGGTTCGAGGATCTTGTCGGCGACGCCCAACGCCAGCCCGCCGACCAAAGTCCCCCATAGGTTGCCGACGCCGCCGAACACCACGACCATGAACGAATCGACGATATACGCCTGGCCCAGATTGGGGCCGACATTGGTCAACTGGCTCAAAGCCACGCCCGCCACGCCGGCGATGCCTGAGCCCAGGCCGAAGGTCATCGCGTCCACCCAGTCGGTGCGGATGCCCATCGCCTTCGCCATCGCGCGGTTCTGCGACACCGCCCGCACTTCCAGGCCCAGCCGGGTGCGCTTCAAAATCGCCAGCAAGGCCAGGAACACCAGCAGGCTGAACAAGGTGATGTAAAAGCGGTTCAAAGTCAGTGACAGCGCGCTGTTGATTTCCAGCGAGCCGCTCATCCACGACGGCGTGGACACGCTGCGGTTCAATGGCGAGAAGATCGAGCGGACGGTTTGTTGCAAAAACAGGCTCAGGCCGAAGGTCGCCAGCAAGGTTTCCAGTGGACGGCCATAGAGGAAGCGGATGATGCCGCGCTCGATGGCGATGCCGACCAGCCCGGCGATGACAAAAGCCGCCGGCACCGCGACAAACAAAGACCCGTCGATGTGGCCGGGCATCAGCGTCTGCACCACATAAGTCGTGTAAGCGCCGAGCATCATCAATTCGCCGTGGGCCATGTTGATGACCCCCATGACGCCAAAGGTGATGGCCAGGCCAATCGCCGACAACACCAGCACCGCGCCCAGGCTCAGGCCGAAGAACAAGGTCTCGCCCAGATGGTTCAGCTCCAGCTTGATCTCGATTTGCTTCAACGCGGCGGCGGCATGGTTGCGGATGTCGCTGTCCGGCTCGACAAACCCGCCCTCGTCGGTCTTCTCTTGCAGATTGGCCAGGCGGTTGCGCGCCTCCTGGTTCAAGCTGCCTTCCAGGGTCTGGATGGCTTTCAAGCGCGAAGATTTGTCCGTCCCGGCCAAATCGGCCAGCGCCAAGGCCACGGCGATGGCCTCGCGGACCGCGGCGTCGGTCTCCTGCTCCGCCTGCCTGCGCAATAAAGCCGCCGAGTCGGCATTCAGATTTTGGCCGATGGATTCGACCGCCCTCAGCCGCTGCCGGGCGTCGGGCGCGTTCAATTCAAGCTGCGCGATGGCGACGCCCAGCACATTTCTTAAGGCATTGTTGACGGGTATTTTTTTCACGTCGAAGCGGCCGGTTTCGCCCAAGGCTTCGCCGCTCAAGGCGTCGGCCAGCGCGTAGCCGTCGTCTTTCGGATCGGCCAGCACCATGCGGCCGCTGGCTTTGACATAGAACAGCCGGCCGTCGCGCAAGGCTTTGAACAGGCCGGGCACGCGCGGGTCGTTGATTTTAGCTAGACGTCCGATGGCTTGCTCCAACTCGGCCATCGGCGCGGTTTTCAATTGGTTGGCCGCCTCGGCCAAGGCGTCGGCTTCCGCCCGCGCCAAGGCGGGGTCGATAAACAGCAAGGCGGCCGCCCACAGGCAGGAGACCAGCAGCAAGAAGAGCGTCTCCCGCCGGGTCGGCTTGGGGGGTGTTTCGATGAGCTTCAGCATGGCGATTTCCTAGTGGGATGGTTGTTCCCGCGCGAAGCGCGGGAACGGTGCGCCGGGATCAATATTTTTGGCCCGAACACTTCTTGGTCTTGGTGTTGTAGTTGCCGCAGTTGATCGGCGGCGTCCAGTCGGCGATGATCGGCTTGCTTTCCGGCAGGAAGTCCGACCAGGCGTCGCCGTCCACCAAACCCTTGGTCTGCCAGACGGTCTGGAACTGGCCGTCTTCCTGGATTTCGCCAATCAGCACCGGCTTGGACAGGTGGTGGGCCTTGTTCATCTTCGCGACGCCGCCGGTCAGGTTCGGGAACTCGACGCCGATCAAAGCCTTGGCCACCGCGTCGGTGTCGGTCGTGCCGGCCTTCTCGACGGCTTTCACCCACATGTTGAAGCCGATGTAATGCGCTTCCATCGGGTCGTTGGTGACGCGCTTCGGGTTCTTGATGAACGCCTGCCATTGCTTGATGAACGCGGCGTTTTCTTGGGTGTCCACGCTCATGAAGTAATTCCACGCCGCCAAATGGCCGACCAAAGGCTTGGTGTCGATGCCGGACAGCTCTTCCTCGCCGACCGAAAACGCCACCACCGGCAGCTTGTCGGCGGTGATGCCCTGATTGCCGAGCTCCTTGTAGAACGGCACGTTGGCGTCGCCGTTGATCGTCGAAACCACGGCGGTCTTCTTGCCGGTGGAGCCGAATTTCTTGATGTCGGCGACGATGGACTGCCAGTCGGAATGGCCGAACGGCGTGTAGTTGATCATGATGTCCGCCGGCTTGACGCCTTTGGATTTCAGATAAGCCTCCAAGATTTTGTTCGTGGTGCGCGGATAGACGTAGTCGGTGCCGGCCAACACCCAGCGCTTCACCTTCAGATCGTTCATCAGATAATCCACCGCCGGGATCGCCTGCTGGTTCGGGGCCGCGCCGGTGTAGAACACATTCTTCGAGGACTCCTCGCCCTCGTACTGCACCGGATAGAACAGCAGCCCGTTCAACTCCTCGACGACCGGCAGCACCGATTTGCGCGACACCGAAGTCCAGCAGCCGAAGATCGCCGCGACTTTTTGTTTTTGTAGCAATTCGCGGGCCTTCTCCGCGAACAAGGGCCAGTTCGAGGCCGGATCGACCACGACTGGCTCCAGCTTCTTGCCCAGCAAGCCGCCTTTCTTGTTCTGCGCCTCGATCAGCATCAGCATCGTGTCTTTCAACGTGGTCTCGCTGATGGCCATGGTGCCGGACAGCGAATGCAGGATGCCGACTTTGATGGTGTCCTCAGCCTGGGCGGGGGTCGCCGCCAAGCCGGTTAGCACCGTCAGCGCCGTCACCGCGCCGACGCTGCGCAGGGTTTTGATTAGTCTGTTCATAGCTTATGCCTTGGGGGGTTGAGGGATCGGGTTAAATCTGCAATTGGATGCCGAGCTTGATCGAGCTGACATGGTTGCCGGTGGCCAGGTCGGTGTAGTTCAGGCCCTTGGTGAACATATCGCTGTACTGGTAGATCAAGGAGACGCGGGCGTTGTGGCCGTCGATGACATAATTCACGCCGGCCTCGTAGTTGTTGCGGTCGGAGCTGTGAGTGGGCATCACCTCGACATAGCGCAGATACGGCTGGAACTGGCCGATCCAGACTTTCTGCGGGATCAGGTACAGCAAGCTGGTGTCGAAGGCGTTGCCCTCGAACATCGGGAAGCCGTCCTTGGTCAGCTTGCGCGAGGCCATGCTGTAGCCGGAGATGCCGTAGTTCTTGTACTCGCCGTTGAAGGTGACGACGCCGGTGTTATTGGGCAGCACCTTTTCCAGCAAGATGTCGCCGCCGGTGCCGCGGAAATTGCCGGGGTCCAAGACGATGCCCGCGCCGTCCTCCTGGTATTGGTTGTAGCCGGCCACGGTCAAGATGTCGCCGCCTTTGCCGTAGTAGGTGCCGGAGGTGTAGTAGCCGGGGTTTTTCTCGATTTCCCAGAAATTGTAGGCCAAGCGCTGGGCGTAGAGGATGTTGTCGTGCTGGTTGGCGCCGCCCCTGAGCCCCCGGAAAAAGCCGACCGCGTACTGGAAGCGCCCGCCGTCGTAGGCCGCGCCCCAGATCGTCGCGCCGTCGTCGCGGCCGTAGGAGCCGGCCGAGGAGCCGTTGGTCTGGATCGTGGTGTTGAAATCGGCCGGCTCATACGGCGTGCCGGAGCCGAACTGGTCGTACACCGCGCTGTAGAACGGGCCGTTCATCTCGCGCCGCTCCGCAGGCACCAGCATGCGGCCCATCCACAGGTTTATCAGGGGGTCGTATTCGATCTTGGCGATGGCGTCCAAGACCCGCACCTCGCCGCCGTTGTTGCAGGTCTGGCAGTCGGTGTTGAATTCCAGCTTGATATATTTGAAGACTTGGGCGTTGACGTAAAGGCGGATATTGTCCAGGTTGAAGTCGTTGCTCCATTCGCCGGAGTTCGGCGCCGACTTTTCGCGGGCCGTGAAGCTGGTGCGCAGCCCCGCGCCGATGCTCAGCCATTTGGTGTCGTCAATTTTGAACGTCGCGCCCGCTAGGGAGGACGGCGCATAGGCGAAGGCCATCAAAGCGGACAGGAAACCTAGCGCCGCGCCCAGCGGGCGGCGCGCCATGTTCGTAAGGTGTGAATTCTTCATCGCAAAACCTCATTATGATGATCGGCTTGGAGCAGTGTTCTGCACGGTTGCCATTACACTGGCCGGGAGCCTCCGCCTCAATACGTCAGATGACGTATGCCATGGGCGGCGATTTTGGCGTTTAATGGAAACCAGCCAGCCGCCAACAAGGCCTGGGCCGAGTCGGACTAAGGTTTTTTGAACGTTGAGGATGAGGTGATTGATGCGTGCTTTGATGTTGCTTTGTCCGGCCCTGCTCCTGCTGGCCGGTTGCGCCTTGGAGGCCAAGGACGCCAAACCGCCGGCTGTGTTGGCCCAGCCTGGCCAGGTCAAATCGCTGGTGTTCCAGCTTCAGCCTGCGAATTTCGGCCCGGAGGTTTCCGCCGCCCAGCTCAAGGACATGTCCCTAGGCATCAGCCGGAATTTGGCCTCCCTAGGCTATCCGGTCAAACCCTCGCAAGAGGGCGGCAAAACCGGGCATGTCCTCGAAGGGCGGATAGGCTTGGTGTCGAAAAAAGCCACCCCGGTGGGCTTTTCCCTGGCGTTTGGCAATTCCGACCCGCGCGCCTTGGATTTCCAGAAAGCGGAGGTGTTGCCGGTCGTCTGCGCCTTGCTGTCGGCGGACGCCACCGGGTCTGCGATCAAGCTGTCCGGCGAATTTGCCTTGCCCGTCGGATTGGGCAGCCTGGCCGACGGGCAAAAAGCGCCCGTGCCTGCCGAATTCTACGTGGAGCGCGTCGCCACGGTTTGCCTGAACCTGCTGACCGAGCTGAAAATACCCAAGGCGGATACCGCGCCGGCCGGTGCCGCTGTTCCCTGGGTGCCGAGTTTGAACATCGAGATCAGGAACAAGCCCGACCCCCACGCAGCCAGCCAACCCGCCGCCCCGGTGCCTGCCGCTGCCGTAGTGCCTGCCGCTGCCGTAGTGTCTGCCGCTGCCCCAGCACCTGCCGCCGCCATGGAATCCCCCGGCAAGCCTTCGCCGCCGCCAGCAAAGCCAGAAACGAGCGCAGCGCCCGCCCAGCCATCTGTCGTCAGCGAAGAAAAAGAAGCGGAAGGCCGCAAACAACTCATCATCCACAACCTGGGAACCCCGGTGATCCTCGAATTCGGCTACGAGCGCCGCTGAACCTCGCCGGGCTTGCGACTTTAAAGGGCAAATCGAACGTGCGCGCACCACGGGCGCGCGCGACCCTGCCAGTGTTTGGCGTTGAGAGGCCAGGCTGGCGCGGAATCCCGCTCCGTCCGCCTTGGCCTGCCGTTTGCTTTGCCAGGCGGATCGGCGGGCAAACCCGACGCCGCCCGGTTTGACAGACTTTCAGAGGATCGCCGCGCGTGGAGGAACTCAAACAACGCCATATTGCCAAAATCCGCCGCGACTACAACAGTTGGGTCGCCGACGAGACGATGGAGGATTACGCGCTGCGCTTCGCCCCGCGCTCGTTCCGCAAATGGTCGGCGCTGCGCGTCGCCAACACCGCGTTTGGCTCGATTGCCTTTCTTGTGCTGGAGGCCATCGGCGGCTCGCTGACCTTGAGCTATGGCTTCACCAACGCGTTTTGGGCGATAGTCAGCGTCGGCCTGATCATCTTTTTGACTGGCTTGCCCATCGCCTATTACGCCGCCCGCCACAACATCGACATGGACTTGCTGACCCGCGGAGCTGGGTTTGGCTACATCGGCTCGACGCTGACATCGCTGATTTACGCCGCCTTCACCTTCACCTTGTTGGCGCTGGAAGCGTCCATCATGTCGCTGGCCTTGGAGCTTTACTTTGATATCCCCATCGGCTTCGCCCATCTGATCAGCGTCGGCGTCGTCATTCCGCTGGTCACTTACGGCATCACCAACATCAACCGGCTGCAATTGTGGACCCAGCCGCTGTGGCTGGCTTTGCTGGTGACGCCTTATGCCGCCGTGCTGATCCGCGAGCCCGGCGCGCTGAGGGGCCTGATCCACTTTAGTGGCCACGGCTCGCCAGGGTTCAATTGGATCGACTTCGGCGCGGCCAGCACGGTGGCGTTTTCGATGGTGGCGCAGATCGGCGAGCAGGTGGATTTCCTGCGCTTTTTGCCGGAAAAGACGGCGGCCAATCGCAGGCAATGGTGGGCGGCGGCGATCATCGCCGGGCCTGGCTGGATCGTGATGGGCATGGCGCGGCAATTGGGCGGGGCTTTGCTGGCTTATCTGGCCATCCAGCATGGGGTGGACACAGGGCATGCCCACGAGCCCACGCAAATGTACCTGGTCGCGTATTCTTACGTGACCGACAACGCCGGGCTGGGCTTCGCGCTGGTGACGCTGTTCGTCGTGGTGTCTCAGGTCAAGATCAACGTCACCAACGCCTATGCCGGCTCGCTGGCCTGGTCGAATTTCTTTTCGCGGCTGACCCACAGCCACCCTGGCCGGGTGGTGTGGCTGGTGTTCAATGTGTTGATCGCTTTAATGCTGATGGAGCTGGGCGTGTTTGGCGCGTTGGAGCGGGTGCTGGGCTTGCTGTCCAATGTGGCCATCGCCTGGATCGGCGCGCTGGTCGCGGATCTGACCGTCAACAAGCCCTTGGGGCTAAGCCCCAAAACGCTGGAATTCCAGCGCGCTTATTTGCACGACATCAACCCGGTGGGCGTGTTGTCCACGCTCATCGCCTCGGTCGTGGCCATCGTGGCCTACCTGGGCTTGCTGGGCGAAGGGCCGGCCGCGTTTTCCGCCTATCTGGCCTTGGGGCTGGCGTTCGCGCTGGCCCCGTTGATCGCCTGGCTGACCGGCGGGCGCTATTACCTGGCGCGCGACCGGGCGGACTGGGGCAAGGCCCATAGCACGGACAAATGCTGCATCTGCCAGAACGATTTCGAGGTCGAAGACAAAGCCTATTGCCCGGTCTACGAAGGGGCCATCTGCTCCTTGTGCTGCACGCTGGACGCCCGCTGCCGCGATGCTTGCAAACCCAAGGCCAGCCTGAACGGCCAGTTGCAAGCCTTGGCGAACCGCTGGCTACCCAGGCGCTTGGGCGCGCCCGTCAAATTGCGCCTGCTGCAATTCGCGCTGCTGTTTGCGGTGCTGGCGGGCTTGGACGGCATTTTCATCGGGGTTATCTACTACCAGGATTGGCTGACCGCCAGCGAGTTTGGCGACGCATTTTCCAGAACCATCCTGGTGCAGAATTTTCTCAAAGTGTATTCCTCCTCGCTGATCCTGCTGGGCCTGGGCACCTGGTGGCTGGTGTTGAACAATGAAAGCCGCCAAGTCGCCCAAGAGGAGACCAACCGGCAAACCCGGCGGCTGCTGAAGGAAATCGACGAACACAAGAAAACCGACGCCAAGCTGAAGCAGGCCAAAGACGCCGCCGACCGGGCGAATACTGCGAAAACCCGGTTTTTAAGCGATATGAGCCATGAAATCCGCACGCCGCTCAATAGCATCCTCGGCTATTCGCAATTGCTGCGCAAAGATCCGGCGACCGCGCCGCACCGGCTGGACGCCCTGGAAATCATCGAGCGCAGCGGCGAGCATCTGGCGCGGCTGATTGACGATATTTTAGACATCGCCCGCATCGAGGCGCGCAAATTTGAATTGAAGCGGACCCCCTTCGATTTCCCCCGCTTTATCGAGCAACTGCTGAAACTGTTCAAGCCGCAGGCGGAGGCCAAGAGCCTGGGGTTCCGCTGCCAAATCATAGACGCCCTGCCGGGACATATCCGCGGCGATGAAAAGCGGGTCGGACAGATTCTCGTCAACCTGTTAAGCAACGCGGTGAAATTCACCTCCGCCGGCGAAATCGTGTTTCGCGTCAGCTACCGTGGCGATGTCGCCGTGTTCCAAATCATCGACACCGGCGAAGGCATCCCGGACGACCAATTCGAGGACATATTCCTGCCGTTCAACCGTTTGAACAGCAGCCGGGGCAATGCCATCGCCGGCAGCGGCCTAGGGTTGACCATCAGCAAAATATTCACCGAAATCATGGGGGGCGAATTGAGTTTAATCAGCGCAGTCAACCAAGGGACGACGTTTACCGTCAAATTGTTTTTACCGAAAGTCCACGACTATATCGCAGAGGCCAAAGACGAAGACGAGGAGGGGATTGTCGGCTATGCCGGGCGCAGGCGGAAAATCCTCGTCGTGGACGACCAGAAAGAGCATCGCTCGTTGTTGGTTTCGATGCTTGAGCCGTTGGGGTTTGTGGTCAGCGAAGCGCCGTCCGGCGAGGAATGTCTGATTCTGGAACGCTTGCAGAAGCCCGATTTGATCTTGCTGGACATACTCATGGGCGGCATCGACGGCATTGAGACGGCGACGCGCCTGCGCGAATCGGGTTCTAAGGCCTCCATCGTGATCGTCAGCGCGAATGCCTACCAGGACGACCGCCGATTGGCCACCGCCGCCGGCTGCGACAATTTCATCGCCAAGCCCATCCAACTGACGGAGGTCTTGCGCAAGCTGAAAATCCACCTCGCGTTGGACTGGGTTTACGCGGGCGGCGAAGCGGCCTTGGCGATGGGCGAACAGGCCGCCCCCATGCGGCTGCCGCCGTCGGCGCGGCTGGCCGAATTGGCCGGCTTCGCCCGCATCGGCGACCTGCGCGGATTGTCGGAAAAACTCAGGCAGATTGCCGCCGACGATGCCAGCTACCAGCCTTTTGCCTCCCACCTCCAAGGCTTGTGCAAACAGTTCCGCCTGGGCGACATCAAACGTTTGTTAAACGGGGATTGACATGAATGCCAGCCAAGCCTTCGGCACGGTGATGATCGTCGATGACGCGCCGGCCAACCTTGCCTTATTGTCCGACGCGCTGGATGACGCGGGGTATCGCGTGCTGGTGGCGACTGACGGGCCGTCCGCGCTGGAGCAATTGAATTATGTCACGCCGGATGTGATTTTACTGGACGGCATGATGCCGGGCATGGACGGGTTTGAAACCTGCCGGCGGATGAAAGAAAACCCGGCGACCCGGGCCATTCCGATTATTTTCATGACCGCGCTGGGCGAGTTGGAGGATTTGTTGCGCGGCTTTGACGAGGGGGCCATCGACTATATCGTCAAACCCTTCCGCAACGAAGAAGTCTTGGCGCGGATTGGCGCGCATCTGGCCCAAGCCCGGCTGGTTTACCGCACCGAGCAAGCCTTGTTCAGCAGCGGGCTGGCCGCGTTGGCGGTCGATGGCAAGGCCCAAGTGACCTGGATGACGCCGACCGCCTCCGGCCTGTTGAATGAAACCTATGTGTTGCCGAAGCCGATGCTGGACTGGGCGTTGTCCTTCATCCGCGCCAAAAACCAGGCGGGTTTGGAAGATTTCAGTTTCAGCCACGCAGGGAATCTATTGGCGGCGAAAATCTACCCTTGCCAGAACAAGCTGGAATACCTGGTGTTTCTGCAAAAACAGGCGGGCGACTGGGATTTGGAAGGCGTCAAGGGCAGCCTGGGGCTGACGTTCCGCGAGGCCGAGGTGTTGATGTGGATTTCGCGCGGTAAAACCAACCGCGACATCGGCCTGATCCTGGGCAACAGCCCCAGGACGGTGAACAAGCACCTGGAGCATATATTCGAAAAACTGGGCGTGGCGACCCGCAGCGCCGCCGTGGCGATGGCAGTGGCGCAAATCAAGGCGGGCGGGGGCGGATAAAATCCCAGCCTGGATAACATCGCTTGACGCGATGTTATCCCTTTACCTCCGCCTCAGCCACCGCTTATTGGCAACCCGCCAGAAGCAACCAGTCCGCCATCGGGCCTTCGTCCTGCAACACCCCGTCTGGCCCGATATAATAAACGTGGTTGTCGGTGGAAGAAACGCCCAGGTAGGCGTAGGTGTGTGAATAATAACGGTAAGTGTAAACAGACCAGGTTGTGGTACGGGCAAAAGCGGGCGCAAAGTAGTAGTCGTACTTTAACTCAGCCCAATTGAATAAGCACTCAGACGCGGAGCTGACACCGGTGCCTTTGTACACTTTTCCCCCGCTGACAGCATAAAGCCGGGCTGGGTTGGAAGAGGGGTCAATCGCCAAAGCCGAGACGGCTGTAGCTGGGAGGCCACCATTGGTCGGAATCCAACTGCCTCCGCCATTGGCGCTCTTGTATACTCCACGGTCATTCGTTCCCGCATAAAGCGTGGCAGGATTGGCGGGGTCGATGATTAGGGATTTTATTTGCGATGTATTGCGTATGCCCGTGGGGGCTGGATTCCAATTTCCCCCGCCATTGACGCTTTTAAAAACCTCTCCAACGTCATCAGTTCCCGCGTAGAGTGTGGCCGGGTTGGACGGGTCAATGACGAGAGCCGACAAGGAAAAAATCCCAGGCAAGCCAGTGTTCGCAGGGCTCCAATGCCCGCCGCCGTCGATGCTTTTATAGATCCCGTTGTTAGGCGTGCCTGCATAAAGTATAGCCGGATTGGACGGATCGACGACTAGTGAAGAGACGGTAGGACTGAGGAAACCGGTGCTGGCCAAACTAAATTTTTCTCCTCCGTTGGTGCTTTTGAACAGAGGCCCATAAGAGGCTCCAGCATAAAGCGTGGCCGGGTTTGACGGATCGATGACCAAGGTCAAGATGCCGGCGGCTCCCCCGAGAAGGGCGATCCTTTTCCAAGTCCCGCCATTATCGACGGTTTTGTAGACATAATTGTCGCCATGGGACGCATACAGTATGGCCGGGTTGGAAGGGTCAATGGCTAAGATTTTGATGGCATCACCAGCCAAGCCAGTGTTGACGGGCGTCCAAATGTCCCCGCCGTTGACGCTCTTGTACACGCCTTTGTCGGTTCCGGCATAAAGTGTGGCCGGATTGGACGGGTCGACAACCAGACTATAGGTCTTGTCCGTATCCGGCCCGATGCCCGTCCACCAGGCGTCGTCGGCCCAGACAGCGAGCGAGACCGATTGGAGCAGGGCGAGCAGCCCGATGGAGAGTGTCAGTAGTCTATTTCTTTTCATGGTTTTGAATGGCCTGTCGCTTGAAGGAGGGTGGTGAGCATGCCGTGCAATAGGATCAGCTTGCCGGTGCCGAGTTTTTTGATGACGCTGGCGCGGTGGGCTTCGACGACTTTGACGTTTTTGTCCAGCCGCCGGGCGATTTCCTTATTTGAAGGCCCTTCGCTGGCCAACAGGCGGAACACCAGCGCCTCGGTCGGCGTCAGCTCTTTCAATGGCCGCAGCAGCGCCGCGTCCAGCTTGTGTTCCGCCGCCCGCAGCAGCGCCTCCCAGTCCGCCTGGCTCAGCGCGTTGACCTGGCCCAAGGCGGGCGGCGTCTCCAGGGCTTTGCGCAAAGCCTCCACCAAGGGCACGCGGCGGACGGGTTTGGGCAGGTAGGCTTTGACGCCGAGCCGGCCGGCGTCGAAGGCGGTTTCATGATCCGGCTCGGCGGTGATCAACACCACTGGCGCGGCGACGCCGGCCCCTGGAAAATAGCGCATCAATTCCAGGCCGGTCATGCCGTTCTTGAACCAGATGTCCAGCAAGACGCAGTCAAACGCCTGCGCGCCGGCCTGGGCCAGAAACGCCTCGCCGGATTCAAACAAATAAGACTCGTGCCCCAGCGCCTGCAATTGCGAGCGCAGGCCGGAGCGGGCCGAGTCGTCGTCGTCGATGACGGCGATTTTCAAATTCGGGGCATCATCATGGGGCGGCATAGCTTTTCCCGTTTCGCCTGGGCCGCGTGGCTGGCCTCGGGCTTGTTGTTGTCGGCGATGGCCGGCTATGCCATGGATCGCTGGTGGCAAGACCGGATGTTGCTTAAGTTTAACGCGCGCGTGGCCGATGTGTTCGATCTGACTGAGCAGCGGCTGACCGAATACGAGACCAAGCTGAAAACCGCCTTCAGCCAGTACGAGGCCAACCGGATCTTGTCCAAAGGCGGCTTCTGGCTTTATCTCAAGCAATTGCGCAAACGCCCTTATCCGGGGCTGGACGCGCTCGAACTGGTCAAAAACCCCGGCGCGGCGGGGCCAGGCGCGCCGCCTTTCGACGAGGAATGGGGGCGGTTGGCCGCCTCCAGCGCGGAGCGCACGTTGCTGACCTGGCATGTGCCTTTGTACCCGCTGGGCGCGTTGCCGAACGCTTACATCGCCGAGGCGGTGGAGGCGCGTTTTGAACTGGGCCAGTTGTTCGACGAGGTGTTTGCGAAAGTCCGCCTCGGCACGCTGAAGGCCAGGGTGTTTGTCGAAGGCGAGCTGGTGGCCCCGCGCTATGAATACGAGCCGGTTTATTCGACCGGTACGCGGGGCGAAGCGCCGGCCGGCCCCTTGTGGTCGGAGATCAAAACCCCGTTCGCCGCCGTGACCCTGCGCATATTCCTGTACGACCCGCCCTCGCTGTGGGCCAGGCACGGGCCGGGGCTGGCCGTCGCCGCGCTGGGCGGACTGCTGATGCTGCTGCTGGCCTGGGCCGTCCGCGCCCAGCATCAAACCGTCCTGCGCGAACAGCAGCGCAGGCACCAGCATGACCTGGCCCGCTACGAGCGCGCCGAATCCATCGCCTTCATCGCCCACGAGCTGACCCAGCCTTTGAGCGGCCTGCTCGGCTGCATCGAAGGCCCGCTGACCTGGCTGGAACGCGGCGAAGCGCCGCAAGCCATTCTGCGCAAAGACCTCGGCGAGGCCCAGGCCCACGCGCTGCGCGCCTGCGACATGCTCGACGAAATCCGCAGCCAAGTTGGATTAGGCCGGCAGGCGGCGCAGGCTGTCGACCTCGCCGCGCTGCTCCATCACTTGGCCGACTGGGCCAAAGGCGAGCCGCGCTTGCGCGGCGTCGCGTTGTCGTTGCGGGTCGAAAGCCCGGATCTACGCGTGCGGGCGAACCCGCTGAGCCTAGAGATGGTTTTCCAAAATCTACTACGCAACGCCGGCGAGGCCATCCACGACAGCGGCCTCGGCGGCTCGATCAACGTGGAAGCCAAGGCCGAGGACGGCTTCGCATGTGTCCGCGTGGAGGACGACGGCCCGGGCCTGGCCGACCTGCGGGCCTTGTTCACGCCGTTCAAAAGCGGCAAGCCGTATGGCATGGGCATGGGGCTGGTGTATTGCCAGCGCCGGGTGGTGAAGGATTTCGGCGGCGGCATCGACGGCGGCAACCGGACGGAAGGCGGGGCCTGGTTTGTGATCCGGTTGCCTTTGTTGGGCGGTTGAGGACAGGGAATGCCGGCAAGCACCATCGCTTTAGCCGCTGATGCAGTCTGCCGTGAAATAGGGCGCTGGGCTGAGGAATGAACCCCAGCACAATGTCCGCCGATCAATCATGTTGGGTTCCTGTCGTCACCACAACCTACCGCGCTGTGATAACATACATAGCATGAATATTTGCATTGATGTAACCATATGCTATTCCGACGGAGTTCCGTTTGGAAATGTTACTGGAAAAATAGACTTAATCACGCTGCCAAGTATAGGCGATGCAATCTCGTTTAGCTTTCCAGGCAATGGTAATTTAATGATAAATGTTTCTGGTTTTACCGGCATTTCCAGAGTGGTCGATAGGATTTTTGGTGTGAACACTATTGATAATTCTGTAACTATTTTGTTGGCCGATATTGTGGTTTTAACAAAGAGTGATTCTTGTAAAGTTATGAGGTATCTTGAAAGTGGATTTGATCTTTTTGGAGTTGAGTACTGAATCAAGCACGATCATCTATTGATAGGATGGATTTCGGCATCCATGCCTTTATCCATCCTACAGGTTACGGGCTGTTCGTGCCGACCACCTGCCAGAATTAAAAAACCCCCGGCCTCGCGGCCGGGGGTTTTTTACGTCAGGCTAGTCAGCCGAATTGGATCAATCGTCGCCGTTGAAAATCCCGAGGATTTGCAGCAGGCTCAGGAACAGGTTGTAGATCGACACGTACAGCGACACCGTGGCGAGGATGTAGTTGGTCTCGCCGCCGTGGATGATGTTGCTGGTCTCGAACAGGATCATCCCGGACATCAGCAAGATGAACATCGCCGACACGGCGATTTGCAGGCCCGGCATCGGGATGAACAAGCCGACCAGGCCCGCCAGGAAGGCGACCAGGATGCCGGCCATCAGCATGCCGCCCATGAAGCTGAAGTCCTTGCGGCTGACCAGCGCGTAGGCCGACAGCCCCAGGAAGATCGCGCCGGTGCCGCCGAGGGCGGTCATCACCAGTTGCGGGCCGTTGTGCAGGCTGTGGATGTAAAAACTCAGGATCGGCCCCAAGGTCAAGCCCATGAAGCCGGTCAGCGCGAACACCGACAGGATGCCCCAGGCGCTGTTGCGCAGCTTGGTGGTCAAAAACAGCAGGCCGTAGAAGCCGACCAGGGTGACGATGATGCCCGGATGCGGCAGGCCGAGGGCCATGGACAGGTAGGCGGTGGCGGCGCTGAACAGCAAGGTCATGGACAACAAGGCGTAGGTGTTGCGCAGCACCTTGTTGGTTTCAAGCACGCCCGGCTGGGTGCGGGCGATGGTTTGGTAGCGACTCATGGTGTGGAAACTCCTGATGGGTTGAGGTCAAGGCTTTGACCGGGAAATGGTACAGCAGTTTCTGAAACGCTGTCATCTTACAAGGGCATGACGGCCCGCGGCATTGAAACAAATCCGCCGTCGCGTAGAATGTCTAGGCCCATCCAGGGCGCGGCGGGCATCCTCCGGGATTGTAAGGTTTTGGGCCGGGGGGCGCGGCCGCTCTAACTTTAATGCAGCGTGGGAGTTTAACAATGAAAAAATATGTGGTTGAGTTGATTGGCACCTTCTTCTTCGTGCTGACCATCGGTTGCGTGGTCGTCGGCGGCGGGGCGGGCAACGCGGCGCCGCTGGCGATAGGCTCCGCGTTGATGGTGATGATTTACGCGGGGGGGCATGTGTCGGGCGGGCACTTCAACCCGGCGGTGACCTTGGGCGTAACGCTGCGCGGGCGTTGCGCTTGGAGCGAAGCCCCGATTTACATGGCGGCGCAACTGTTTGGCGCGGCCTTGGCGGCTTTGGTGGTGAAATATCTTGAGGCCAAGGCGAAAGCGCCGGTGCCGATGGCGCTGGACTTCGGCCCGGCCATGCTGGCCGAATTCCTGTTCACCTTCGCCCTGGTGTGGGTGGTGCTGAACTCGGCCACCTCGAAAGACACCGCCGGCAATTCCTTCTATGGCTTTGCGATTGGCTTCACGGTGCTGATCGGCGCTTATTCGGTGGGCAGCATCTCCGGCGGGGCGTTCAACCCGGCGGTGGCGCTGGGCATTTCCCTGCT
>Ga0265327_10000884_pt1 | contig 44290 bp, 28 predicted proteins | sample 41621metaG_FD_202089 | JGI IMG/M metagenome (GOLD analysis project Ga0265327, IMG submission 202089) | Rhizosphere microbial communities from Carex aquatilis grown in University of Washington, Seatle, WA, United States - 4-16-21 metaG | ecosystem: Host-associated > Plants > Roots > Rhizosphere... | reverse complement strand
GCTCCACTCGTTGGCCGGCAAGATCAGCGGCAGCGGGTCCAATTGCCACGGCCGGTCGCGGCCGGCGGGATCGCCATAGGCGTTGTAGGTGACGCCGTTGTCGCGCAGCAGCGTCTGGCCCTGCTCCCAGCGCTGGGCCAACCCCCCGGGCGATAGCGTCGACAATGCCTCAAGGAATTCTCGCCAGTGCGGACGCGCGCCATCGCCGACGATTTGCATCTCGTCATGGCTGGAATCCGGCGGCCGATAGGACCACACGTCCCGCCAGTCTTTGTCTTCGGCCAGGATTCTACCTCTCCCCTACCGCCTGTCGTCCGGCCCCGCCAGGGCGGACCGACCGGACCCCCCTCTCGCCGTCATGGGGAGGAGTCGCGTCAAACGTCGTCATATTAACACATCCGAAGGCGACCGCTGAACCCGTTCATCGGGGCGGTTCGCATAGTTGGAAATCGAGGGTGACGTCGTCGTGCAACGCCTTGGCCTGCTTGGCGAAGCTGCCCCAGCCCTTGGATTTGTTGGCTTCCAGCAGCTTGCGGATATTCTCGCAATAAGCCGAATTGATCGGGACATTGCGGTAATAGGTGACCTGGCGGCCATCGTAATAATCCGCCGCCAGCTTCCAGTCGTCGCCGAACTGCTTCTGCATCCACTTGTTATGATTGTCGGTCTGCTGCTTGAGCCGGGCGCCGAAGGCGACGTTGAAATCGCCCCACAGGCGCATGCTGCCGCTCTCCAGCGATTCGCAGCGCGACGACGCCTCGCGCAGGAAAATGCCGTGGCGAATCACCTGTTCGGTCAGCACCTCACGCTCCTTCAAGCATCGCTTGGGCGTCGCCCCAGGGGCAAGCGGCGCCTGGGCCATGGCCGGCAAGGCCACAACGGAGAGCGAGACGGCGAAAAGAATTAGGCGCTTCATCGCCCCATTATGGCGTCCCGCGCCGCCCCAGGAAACCCGGAACCTTCACCGCCAGCCGGTAGCCGAGCAGGATCGCGACGATGCCGGCGTAGAGCATTGGGCGGCTGTGGTCGGCCTTGACCATCATCCAGAAATGCAGCGCCGCCAGCGGAGCGATGACATAGACGGCGCGATGAAGCGCCCGCCAGCGCCGTCCGCCCAGGCGCCGCACCATGGCATCGGTCGAGGTGACGGCCAGCGGAATCAGCAGCAGCAGCGCCGTCATGCCCACCGTGATGTAGCGCCGTTTCAGCACGTCCTTCCACAACGCCTGCCAGTCGAAGAACTGGTCGAGCCCGACATAGGAGGAAACGTGCAGGTAAACATAGAAGAAGGCGAACAGCCCCAGCATACGCCGGAGCGAGCCGAGCGCCGACCAGCCGCTGAGCTGGCGCGCCGGCGTCACCGCCAGGGCGATCAGCAGGAAGCGCAGTGCCCAATCGCCGAGGAAGCGGTTGAGCGTTTCGACCGGATTGACGCCGAGCGAGCCGAACAAGGCCTGCCATACCAGCCAGGCCAGCGGCAGCAGCGACAGGGCGAAGACCAACGGCTTCAGCCAGGGAGCGCGTTTGGCCATCAGAAGTTCTTCTTGAGGTCCATGCCCTGATAGAGCGAGGCCACCTCATCGGCATAGCCGTTGAAGGGCAGGGTCTTGCGGCGAAGAATATCGCCGATGCGACGTTCGCTCGACTGGCTCCAGCGCGGATGATCGACATCCGGGTTGACGTTGGAATAGAAGCCGTATTCGCCCGGCGAGGATTCCGCCCAGGTGGTGGACGGCTGGCGCTCGACGAAGCTGATCCGCACGATCGACTTGATGCTTTTGAAGCCATATTTCCAAGGCACCACCAGCCGGAGCGGCGCGCCGTTCTGCGGCAGCAATTCCTGCCCGTAGAGGCCCACCGCCAGCAGCGTCAGCGGGTGCATGGCCTCGTCGATGCGCAGGCCCTCGCGGTAGGGCCAGTCGAGCACCGGCAATCGCTGGCCGGGCATTTGTTTAGGATCGTCGAGGGTGGTGAAGGCGACGAACTTCGCCTTTGAGCTGGGCTCGAACCGCTTGAGCACCGCCGCCAGCGGCACTCCCACCCAAGGGATCACCATCGACCACGCCTCGACGCAGCGCAGGCGATAGACGCGCTCCTCCAGGGCATGGGGCTTGATCAGGTCGTCAAAGCCCAAAGTCGCCGGCCGGGCGCATTCGCCGTCGACCACCACCGTCCACGGCCGGGTGACCAACCGACCCGGCGCGGTCTTGGCCGGATCGGCCTTGTCGGTACCGAATTCGTAGAAGTTGTTGTAGGTGGTGACCGCCTCGAAGGGGGTCGGCTTCTCGTCCAGGGTCACCGCGCCCTTGCGGTAATCGGCGATGGCGCCGGCCTGGGCCGGGAAGATCGCGGCGGCGGCCGCCGCCGCGCCCAGGGCGAGGAATCGGCGCCGTTCGCGGTAAAGACCGGGATCGGTGATATCGGATTCGCGGATACCTCCGCCCCGGCGCAGCAGCATCGGCTTTCTCCTTACCGTCCCATATGGGGAGCGGCCGCTCGCGGCGAAAGGGATCAGCGGTTGACGTCGATCACCAACCGACCACGCACCTCGCCGCGCAGAATCTTGGCGCCCAGTTCGGGCAGATCGGACAGCCGGGCCTCGGTCGATATCGAATCGAGCAGGTCGCCGGGCATGCCGGCGGCCAGCCGCGACCACGCCTCGACGCGGAGCGGCGTCGGGCATTGGGCCGAATCGATGCCCAGCACGCCAATGCCGCGCAGCAGCAGCGGCAGCACCGTGGTGTGCAGTTCGACGCCGCCGGCATTGCCGCAGGACGCCACCGCGCCATGCAGCTTCAGGCTGGCCAGAACCGAGGCAAGCGTGGTGCCGCCGACCGAATCGACGCACCCGGCCCAGCGTTCGGCCAGCAGCGGCTTGGCCGGCTGGGTCGAGAGCTCGGCCCGGTCGACGATGACGGTGGCGCCCAAGCGTTTCAGGTAATCGTGTTCGGTCGACCGCCCGGTCGAGGCGGCGACCGCGTAGCCCAGGCGGGACAGCAGTACGGTGGCGACGCTGCCCAGGCCGCCGGCGGCGCCGGTGACCAGCACTTCGCCGGCGGCGGGGGTCAGTCCGTGCTTTTCCAGCGCCAGGATCGCCAATTGGGCGGTCAGCCCGGCGGTACCGAGCGCCATGGCGCGCCTGGTCGACAGGCCGTCCGGCAGTTTGACCAGCCAGTCGCCCTTGACCCGGGCCTTCTGGGCGTAGCCGCCCCAATGCACTTCGCCGACCCGCCAGCCGGTGAGGATGACCTTGTCGCCCTTTTTCCAGGCGGAATTGTCCGACGCCTCGACGGTACCGGCAAAGTCGATGCCGGGAACGTGCGGATACTGCCGCACCAGCCGGCCGAGGCCACCCAGAACCATGCCGTCCTTGTAGTTCAGCGTCGAGTACTCGACGGCGACGGTGACGTCGCCGGCCGGCAGATCGGCCGTCGCCAGACGGCGGATGGCGGCGGTCACCTTGCCGCCGGTTTCGTCGAGCACAAGCGCGGAAAATTCGCCCACGGGTCACCTCTTGGCCGTCCGGAAAGCACGGCCACGACAATAGCAGAGTGCCGATGCGATGCGACAGCCCCGGCGAAAAATCCGCTAGACACATACCTACGTTTTATATATCGTTCGTCTGTGTTCGGGGGTCGCGGCGGCTTCACCCGGCACAGGGTTCCCGGTTCGCCGGGTAACCCAACGCAGGCGGGTAACACCGCCGGCGGGCGGTTCCGGCGCACCCCCCCCACTCCCGTTGCCGGAACCGCCCCGCGCGCGTTACCCTTCCAGACATGAAAGCCATCTTCGAGCGGTTCGACGGCGCCATCCGCCAAGCGGTCATCGTGCGCGAGGGCGCCTCCGGCTACGAGATTCGGGATGCCGACAACCTGATGGTGGCGCAGTGGCGCCGCGACGACATGCTACCGCCCGAATCCCTGCCCGACGGCGGACGACGCCTGCGCTGCCGGGGCGATTCCCAATCGGCGCTGATCCTCGCCGCCCCGCCGCCGCCCACGGGCAAGCCGCTCGGCCGCGCCACCCCGCGCCGCAAGCGCCGGACGGCGCTGATGCTGGCCATCCTGGTGATTCTCGCCGCATTGCTGGCCGCAAACGCGGTCGGTCAACCGTCACTCTCGGCCGAATCGGCGAGCGCGTTGAGCGCCGCCGACAGCAGGCGGTGATCCTTGTCGACGATGATCGCCAGCACCAGCGCCGCCTCGGCGCCGATCAGGTCCAGCGCCACCATTCCGGCGGCGAAGCCCCGCTCGGTAAGCGCGTCGTCGACGGCGCGGATTTCGCGCCGCCGGCCGAGGGCGTATTGTTCGTTGACATAGTCGCGCAGGATTTCATCGGCCGGACGCTTGCGGTGGGCCTCGAAGGCGAAGGCGCGCAGCAGCGCCGCCTTCTCCTTGCCGTCGAGTCCATTGTTGCGGGCCATGTCGAAACTCCTGCGCCGAATTCCGCGCCCTTATAGCCCGATTCCGCGATTGCGAAGAAACATTTCACCGTCGCGGCCCAAGCCTTGGACCACGCCCAACCGGCCGAGGAAACGAGGAGATCAGCGTCGACCGTTACCCAGCCCGGGGCCGGACGAGGGCTCGGAGGCCCAGGGCATCATGCGGTCGAAGCTCGAGACGCCGTCCCGTGAATTCGGCGAACGGGCGGAGAAACCGTAGGTGAAGGTCCCCGAACCGGTCTGGATGCTGGTGGTGCCGTTGCCCTGCCCGTCGAACTTCTTTTGCAGCGCCTCGTCGGGGTCGGCGAGCGCGGCCTTGGCGGAGGCGGACGAGCCATCGACCGCCTCGATGGTCAAGGCGTGAGCCGTACCGACGGAAGCGGCGAGCAGCAAAGCGGCGATGACCAGCGGCGACTTCATGGCGAACCTCGGAGAGTAGAGCCGACACAGGCTAGCACGCATTGGCCGGCGGATACCAGCGCCGCGACCTTTAATTTTCAGTAAGCATTTGGAAATATGGCGAAAAAACCATATTTGACGGCGAAAATGGAGGGTGACAAAAGACGCGGAATCGCCTATCAAAACGTCTAGGCTTCGATTGGATGGTTCTCTTGTTTCGATCTGCCAAATTCGGCCCGCCCGCCGCCCTGCTGGCGATGCTCGCGGCCTGCGCCCCCAGTTATTCGCCCAATACCTACAGCCCCAACGCGGTCCAGCAGGCCAACAAGGTCGAGCCGGGCGTGGTGGTCGGCTTCCGCGAGGTTCAGATCAGCGCCAACGGCACGGTCGGCGCCGTCACCGGCGGTGCCGCCGGCGGCATCCTCGGCTCGCAGGTGGGCAGCACCAGCCTGCAATCGGCACTGGGCGGCGTGACCGGCACCGCCGTCGGCGCCCTGGTCGGCGCCACCATCGAACACGCGGCCGGCGACACCACCGGCTGGGAATACATCGTGCGCAAGCACAACGGCGACCTGCTGTCGCTGACCCAGCGCGAACCCAATCCCCTGCCGCTGGGCCAGAAGGTGCTGGTCATCACCGGCGCCCAGGCCCGCATCATTCCCGACTATTCGGTCGATACCGGCGCACCGGTGAAGGATGCCAAGGCCGAGACCAGGGAGACGCCGACGCCCCCGCCGGCACCACCCCCGCCGACGGTGGTGGTTGTCCCGGTTCCGGCCGGCGCCCTGCCCGCCGGTCTGCTGCCCTCCGCCCTGCCGGCGGCCCTGCAAGGTTTGCAGGCGGGAACCGTGACCGTCCAGCCGCTGGGCACCATCCCGTCCGCCGTTCAGACGCCGGCGCCGGTCGAGCCCCCGTCGCCGCCCGCCGCGCAAGAGGTACCGGCTCCCACCGCCGCGCCGCCGGCGGCGGCGGCGGAACCACCGCCCGCGCCGGCTCCGGCCGAGACGACGGCCACCGCCAAGGATCCTGGCTAAACGGTCAGGAACACCGCCGAGGTCCACACCCGCGCCTGATCGCGCTGGCGGGCGGTGACGAACAGCGGGTGTTCGACGCCCCGCTCCAATCCCAGCGGCGCCAGGTCGATGTCGCCGGAAACGTCGCGCGGCAACGGGCGTTCGGAGACACGCTCGACGGCAACCTCCAATTCGGCCCCCGGCAGCGTCGCCGCCACCCGCCCGGCTTCCCGCAATTCCGCGCCGGTGACGACCAGCGCCGCCTCGGGCGCATGGGGATTGGCCGGCGGCCGCAGCGGGTCGCCGACCTTGACGTAGGTGCCGATGGCGAAGCGGACCTCGATGCGGCAGCCTTCCAATTGCGACAAGGTCAGTTCGATGGCGTCGGTATCGCCGTGGGTGACGGTGCGCACCGCCAGGCCGGTGGCACCCTGGCGCCAGCAGGTCTGTTCCGGATGGTCGAAGCCGAAGGCCTGGAAATCCTGGATCACCGCGCCGGTGACGCGGATTTCGCCCGACCAATAGGCGCCGCGATAGCGGTCCTTGATCCGCGCCCCGCCCAGCGTCAGCCGGACCCGCCGCTCGGACAGTCCCAATTCGGCGTGCAGGTCGCGGCGCCAGACGACGCGGTCGGCGTCGTGCAGTTCGACGCTTTCCCAGCCGGCATCGCCAAGCAGGCGGTAACTCAGCGGCCCCGAGCCCTTGACCGCCTCGCCCATCCAGTGGGCGCCATGCCGCAGGCTGGCGAAGGCGCGCTCGCCGGTGGTGGCGAAGGTGCGGCGGGCGCGCAGGGCGCGGCCGACCTGGGCGCGGTCGAAGCCGTCGGCCAGAACGCCGGTCAGCCCTCCCCGCGAGCCAAACACCGAGGTGGCGGGAGCGCCGCCGCCGCAACGTCCCTGGTGCTCGTCGCTGCTGGCCGAGGCGCCCAGCCGATAGCCCCGCGTCAAGGCGTCGGCGTAGACCCAATGGAACTGGCCCCAGGACGAGCCGATCTCGATCAGCCGCTCCAGTTCGGGATGGTGCCAATCGAGATTGCAGCGCCGCCCGCCGACATGAGGGATCAACAGATGGTTCTCGGGATCGTCGGCATAGGCGGCGTAAAGCTCGTCGAGCGGCCAGGCGCCGGGGCGCAGGGCGCCGCGGGTGGATTCGTTCCACTCGAACGAACGCACCACCTTGCCGTCGGCGCCGAAGGGGAAGCGCGGCTTGCCCTCGCCCAGGAAGACGACGTTGTGATCGCCGCCGGCGCTGGAGTTGCCACACCATTCGGTGCCGGGATAGCAGACGAAGCGGCCCGGTTGGTCGAATTCGCCGATGGTCGCCACCGCCTGATCCCAGCGCGCCTCGGTGACGTTGAAATCGTTGGCGGTGTAGCCCAGCACGTCCAAGCCGGCGACGTCGCGGCCATAGGCCAAGTTGTAGGCGGTGTCGTTGGTGCCCACCGTGTCGTTGGAATGGACATGGAGATCGGCGTAAAGCGGGCGCGGTCGGTCGCCGGCCGGCTCGACGGTGACGAAGCCCTCGGCCGGCAGGACCGCCTGGCCGTGGGCGCCAAGCCGCCATTCACCCGCCGCCGGCGCCAGTTCGACACGGGCGACCGCCCATCCCTCGCCCGCCAGGGCGAAAGGATGTTCCGTCGTTCCGCCCGCCCCCTCGACCGTCAGCCCACCGGCCAGCGGCGTGTCGACGCAGGTGTTGCCCCAGGCGTCCTCGGCCCGGAGAATGACGGCGAAGGGCTGGCCCGGCTCGGCCAGACGCGGCGCCACCAATTTCAGCGCGTGGGGCTTGCCCGGCACGATGTCGAACAGGCAGTCGCCCGGCACCTCGGCGAATTTCGAGCTGCCCAACGGGTCGATGAAGGCGCGGAAGCGGAAATCCTTTTCGACGAAGCTCTGCACCCGGGTACCCGGCCCGCCCTGACGGCGGTCGCCCAGGCGGATGACGATGCGGTCGCCGGGATTGAGATAGCCGTCGATGACATCGACGATCACCGCCTTCTGGAAGGGCCGCTCATGGCCCTTCTGGTCGAAGCGCACCTTCAGCGACTGGATGGTGGCCGGGCTTTGCCCCGGCACCAGCGGGCCCGCCAGGTATTCGGCCGAGACGTAATTGGCGGCGTCCGGATCGGTGGTCTGGAACAACGCCCAATCCGAATAGAACTTCATCGCCAGCTTGACCCCGGCGCCGTCGGCCAGGCCGGCCTCGCCGACCTCGTAGACCAGGGTCAGTTCGGTCCATTCGCCCGCCACCAGCCGGGATTCGGAACAGGTGACGGCGCCCAGGAAGGGACGGGCGCGGTTACGTTCGTAAAGCCCCAACGGAGCGACGACCTTGGACAATTTCACCTCAGATGCTGTAGCCGTCGGCCAGACCGGCGGCGATCTTGTCGATATGGGCGCGGTCGTGGCCACCGTCACGCCTGACCGAGCGGGGGGTGTCGTCCCGGTGGTCCTGCACCACTCGGGCCGGCGAGCCGCCCAGCAGAATGACCCGGTCGGCCAGATAGGCCGCCTCGTCGAGGTCGTGGGTGACGAACAGGATGGTCTTTCCGGTGGTGGCGTGGATGCGCACCAGTTCGTCCTGAAGGCCTTTGCGGGTGATGGCGTCGAGCGCGCCGAAGGGCTCGTCCATCAGCAGCACCTCGGGCTCGACCGCCAGGGCGCGGGCGATGCCGACGCGCTGGCGCTGGCCGCCCGACAATTCATAGGGCCAGCGGTCGCCGTAGCCGGCGAGGCCGACCAGGGCCAACGCCTCCTCGGCGCGGCGGCGCCGTTCGGCCTTTGACAGCGCCAAACCCTCAACCCCCAATTCGACATTGGCCAGCACCCGACGCCAGGGCAGCAGGCGCGCCTCCTGGAACACCAGCGCCAGGGCTCGGCGGCCGGGATCGGGGTCGGCCACCACCTTGACGGTACCGGCGCTGGCCGGCAGCAGACCGGCGACGACGCGCAGCAGCGTCGACTTGCCGACGCCCGAGGGGCCGACCACCACGACGAACTGGCCCTTGTCGATCGACAGCGACAGATCGACCAGCACCGGCACGCTTTCGGCGCCGCGCCGGAAAGCCAGCGCCAAGCCGTCGGTCTCGATCACCGCTGCCATGCCAGCACCTTCGATTGCAGCCGCACGAACAGGAAATCGGTCAAGCCGTAGAGCGCGGCGATGGTGACCATGTAGAGGACGACGACATGGGTGGCGAGCAGGCCGGACGCCTCCATCATGCGCAGGCCGATGCCCGGAATGCCGAACAACTCGGCCGCCACCACCGTCATCCAGCCCTGCCCCAGGCCGGCGCGCAGGCCGCCCAGGATGCCCGGCGACGCCGCCGGCAGGATGATCTTGGACAGGCGCGCCCACAGCGAAACGTGGCCGAAGGCGCGGACCATCTCGATCAGGTCCTTGTCGACGGCGCGCACCGCCGCCACCGTGGCGAAGAAGTTGAGCCAGAACACCGTCACCGAGATGATGAACGAGGCGGCGGTTTCGGTCACCCCGAACCACAGGATGGCGAAAGGCACCCAGGCGATGGCTGGAATCGGCCGAAGCGTGCGGACCACCCAGGCGGTCAGGGCGTCGAAGCGGTCGGACAGCGCGGTGGCGACGCCGGCGGCAATGCCCAGCGCCGACCCCAGCAACAGCCCGGCGGTGTAGTGGAATAGCGAGGCGCCGACCATTCGCAGCCAGATGCCGGTCCGGATTTCGGCCATCAGCGCCGCCGGCACCCGACTGGGCGGTGGCACCAGCAGATTGGGGACCAGCCCGCTGCGCGCCAATCCCTCCCAGGCGGCGAAGAAGGCGATCAGGCCGAGAGCCGATAACAGCGTCCGCTTGGCGGAATGACCCAAGACTATTTCCTCACCGCGGCGTCGTAGAACGAGAAGTCGAAGACCTCGGCCACCGGCACCGTGGAGCCCAGGGTGCCCTGCTCTTTCTGGAAGGCCTGCATGCGCTCGGTCGGCTCGACCACGGCGTGCGGGTCGGCGATGAACTTCGAGGACGGCGACGAGATCGCCCGCTCGGTGGTCGCGAGCTCGATCAGGCCCTTGCCGATGTATTCCTGGGCATCCCGCGCGGCATGCGCCTTATCCTTGGCGATCAGCTCGGACGCCCGCAGATGAAGCCGCACCAGCTTGGCGGCGGCGTCGGGATGGGCCTTGAGGAAGCTGCCGTGGGCGGCCACCACCGTCCCCGGCTGACCGGGGAACATTTCGCCGCCCAGCGCCAGCACGGCGGCGTTGGGATCCTGGTCGCGCACCACGGTGATCGTGGGCTCGCGGATCATCGCGGCGTCGACGGCGCCGGCCATCAGCGCCTGCTGGGTCTTCTCGATGCCCATGCTGGCCAGTTCGACCTTATCGGCGTCGATCTTGGCCACCTTGGTCAGCCAATAGCGCAGCACGGTGTCGGGGACCGAGCCCGGCGGCTGGGTCGAAATCTTGACCTTGCGGCCCTTTTCGGCGACGAACTTGTCGATCGCCTCCTTGGCGGTACGGCCCTTGGCGTATCCGGCAAGGTCGCCGCGGCCGACCAGCGCCAATTCCTCGACGGCGCTGTTGGCGATCACCGAGACGTCGACGCCGCTGGCCTTGGCCACCAGCACCGGCCCAACGCCGGCATAGATGACGTCGATGCGGCCGGCGGCCAAAGCCTGGATGGCGGCGGTGCCGGCCTCGAAGCGGGTCAGCTTGAGGTCCAGTCCCTCCTGCTTGGCCCAGCCCTCGGCGTCGATGATCAACAGCGGCGTCGCCGCCAGGATCGGGATATAGCCGATCTCGACCTTCACCGATTCGGCGCGGGCGGGAATGGCGGCCAGCAACAGCAGCGCGGCGATGAAAGAGCGGATCCGGAGGGGCATGGCGAAACTCGCATGGACAGGAGGGCGGGCCGGGGCTGACAGTATGGGAGGCGCCCGCCGCCGTCAACAGCTTGTGTAGAATTGCCACTTAACAACGCGCTGCAAATGTTATTTTGACGAAAGGAGGCCGCCGCCATGTTCCGTATCGCCGATGCCGAGATCGACCGCCTGCTGGGCGAGGATGTCCCCTATTTCGATCTGACCACCCAGGCGCTGGGAATCGGCAACGTCCCCGGCCGCATGACCTTCCGCGCCGGCACCGGCATGGTGGTCGCCGCCACCGAGGAGGCCGCCCGCCTGATCGAGCGGGCCGGCGCCGTGGTCGAGGGGGCCGTCCCCAGCGGCAGCCCCCTGCCAGCGGGCGAGGTCCTGCTTCGCGCCCACGGCCCCGCCGCCGCCTTGCTGGCCGGCTGGAAGGTGGCGCAGACCCTGGTCGAGTACGCCTCCGGCATCGCCACCCGCACCCGGGCCATCGTCGACGCCGCCCACTCGGCCAATCCCGCCGTGGCGGTCGCCTGCACCCGCAAGAACTTCCCCGGCACCAAGGCCATCGCCCTCAAGGCCATCCTGGCCGGCGGCGCCACCCCGCACCGGCTGGGCCTGTCCGAGACGGTTTTGGTCTTCCCCGAGCACCGCGCCTTCCTGCCCGGCCGCCCGCTGGCCGAGACCCTGGCCGGATTGAAGCGCGCCTGCCCCGAAAAGAAAATCGTCGTCGAGGTCGGCAGCGAGGCCGAGGCGGACGAGGCCGCCGCCGCCGGTGCCGATGTGGTGCAATTGGAGAAATTCTCCCCCGAAGCGGTGCGCCGGGTGGTCGATCGCCTGGGCGGCGGCGCCCTGGTGGCGGCGGCCGGTGGCGTCAACGCCGCCAACGCCGCCGAATACGCGGGCGCGGGCGCCGCCATTCTGGTGACCTCGGCCCCCTATCAGGCGCCGCCGCTCGACGTCAAGGTGACCATCGAAGCGGGATGAGCGGCGCGTGAAATTGGCTTTCCCGGCCCCTACCGAAGATGTAGCCTTCGTGAAGGCGAGATAATTAGCCTTGGGGGGCGCGCTGGTGACGAACGGGCCGGGGGGTAAGTCGAACCATGAAGTCCGACGCATCCGCCTACGCCCAGGCGTGGCCACCGCTTTCATCCTGCTGGTGGTACCGCTGATCTCCGGACTGATCGCCTATGCCTACCACACCAATGCCGAACTCGCCCTGGCCCAAGCCAGCCGGGACATGGATAGGGTCACCCGCGATATCGTCGAAGAGGTGGATAGCCTGCTGAGTCCCGCCGCCCGGGTGGTGGAAAGCGTCGCCGTCCAGGCCCGCATGGACCAGAACGCGCTCAGGCGGACGGCGGGGCTGCGCTATTTCCACGATCAGGTGGCGAACCTGCCGCAGTTGGAAAGCCTGTATATCGGCTTCAACCATGATGGCAGCTTCTATCAGGTGGTGCATCTGGTGGAGGTCACCACCTTCGGGCCATTGGCGCGCCGACCGCCCGAATCGGCGCAATTCGTCCTGCGCATCCTCGATTTCAGCTCGTCGCGACGGGCGGACAGCTTCCTCTACCTCGCCGGGTGGGACGACATCGTCCGCGTCGAGCGCGGCAACGCCACCTATGACCCGCGCCTGCGCCCCTGGTACAAGGCGGCCTGGACCAAGCCGGGCACCGTGGTTTCGGATGTCTATCCCTTCGCCACCACCGCCAAGGTGGGACTCACCGTGTCGCGGCGGATCGAAAGCGACGACGGCGTTCCCATCGGCACCGTCGGCGCCGACATCACGCTCGACAGGCTGTCGCGCTTCCTCGACGCCAAGAAAATCGGCCGCGACGGCCGGGTTTTCATTGTCGACAAGGATGGCCGGATGATCGCCCATCCGCAGCCGGGCATCGGCCTTAGAACCGTCGACAAAAAGCTCGAACTGGTCGCCGCCCGCGACGTCTCCGACGAGGTCGTCGCCGGCGCCGCCCGCGCCCGTGACGATGGCGCCGGCGACCGTTTCACCGCCAGATTGGGCGGGAACGGCGACACCTACATGGTGTCTTTCGCCCCCTTTCCCGAGCAGTTCGGCAAGCAATGGGCAATCGGCATCGCCGTCAACGAGGACGAGTTCATCGGCCCCCTGCGGCGCCAGAGCTACCGCTTCCTCGCCGTCGGCGGACTAATCATCTTCGCCTCGGTGTTGTCGATCCTGTGGATGGCGCACCGGCTGACCCGCCCGCTGTCGCGCATCGCCCTTGAAACCGACCGGATCAAGCAGTTTGAGCTGGACGGCGACTTCGACGTCCAATCGCGCATCACCGAAGTCAAGGAACTGGCCGACGCGGTGTCGTCGATGAAGAAAAGCCTGCGCAGCTTCGGCGCCTATGTGCCCAAGGCGCTGGTGCGCAACATCGTCGCGGCCGGCGGCTCGACCGCCATCGGCGGCGAGCGCCAGTTCCTGACCGTCATGTTCACCGACATCAAGAGTTTCACCAGCAACTCGGAAGCCATGTCGCCCGAGGACGTGCTGGTCGGCCTATCCGACTACCTGCAAGAGATGTCCGAGGCCATCCACGCCAACAAGGGCGTCATCGACAAGTTCATCGGCGACGCGGTGATGGCGGTGTGGAACGCGCCGGTGCCCGACCCCGATCACGTTGCCAACGCCTGTCGCGCCATGCTGGCCTGCCGCGACGTCAGCAACCGCATGGACCAGGCGCACATCGCCGCCGGCAAGCTGCCGCTGTTCACCCGCTTTGGCCTGCATTGCGGCCAGATGATGGTCGGCAATGTCGGTTCCAGCGACCGCATGCAGTTCACCGTGCTGGGCTCGGCGGTCAACCTCGCCTCCCGCCTGGAGGGGCTGAACAAGGAATACGGGACCCAGCTGCTGGTCAGCGACGCCGTCCGCACCGAGGCCGAGAAGGTCTTCCTGTTCCGGCAGATCGACCGGGTGATGCCGTCGGGGGTGACGGTACCGATCGGCATTCACGAGTTGGTGGCCGAGCACGCCAATGCCGCCGACCTGGCCCTCTGCCAAGCCTGGGACGCCTGCCTGGACGTCTACCATGCCGGCGACTGGAAGGGCGCCGGACAGGCCTTCGCCGGGTTCCTCGCCGCCCATCCCGATGACGGCCCCGCCAAGGTGCTGGCCGGCCGTTGCGCCCGCTTCGTCGAAGCGCCGCCGCCGCCCGGCTGGGACTTCGCCACCCGCTTCGATCACAAGTAGGAGACGGCAATGCCGAGACTGCTGATCCTGCTGACGGCCCTGGTGCTGGCCCTCCCCTGCCTGGCGGCCGAGCCGACCGTGATCTTCCTGGCCCATTCCAACAACAACGACCGCGGCGACAATCCCACCGCCGCGATGGCGGTCACCTTCAAGGAAATCGTCGAAGCCGGCGGCGCCGGTGCCCTCAAGGTCGAGATCTTCCCCGAGAACCAACTGGGCGCCGATGCCAAGGCGGTCGAATTGGCCAAGAAGGGCGTCATCCAGATGGCGATCTCGTCGGTTGGCGGCATTTCCCGGCTCTACCCGCTGATCGGGGTGATCGACTATCCCTTCGCCTACCGGCGGGTCGAGGACGCCTACGCCGTCTTCGACGGTCCCTTCGGCGACAAGCTGCGCGCCGATATCGAGGCGAAAAGCGGCCTGGCGGTTCTGGGCTTCGGTGACACCGGCGGCCTATTCGTCATCACCAATTCCCGCCGACCGGTAACGGGACCGGCCAGCATGGCGGGACTGCGCATCCGCACCATGGGCGCCGAGACCCATCGCATGCTGGTCCGCAGCCTGGGCGCCGAACCGGTCACCATCAGTTGGAACCACGTCTTCGACGCCTTGCAGACCGGCCTAGCCGACGGCCAGATGAATTCGGTGCTGACCACCCGCTATGGCCGCCTGTTCACGGTCCAGAAATACATGACCCTGACCAATCACTTTTACGTCCCCTTCATATGGACCGCCAACCGCGCCTTCCTGGACGGGCTTGACGCCGACCAGCGGGCGCTGGTGGCGCGGGCGGTGGAGGAAGGGGTACGGGCCAGCCGGGCGCTGGCGGGGGCGCAATCGGCCCAGGCGCTGGCGACCCAGTTGCCGAACGTCGCCATTCATCAGCCCACCCCGGCGGAAATGGCCGCTTTCCGCGAAGCCACCCAACCGCCGATGCGGGAATTCGTCGCCAAGACCTATGGGGCCGAAGGCGGGGCGCTGCTGGCGGAATTCCTGGAGGCGACCAAAGCCGCCGCCAAAGGGCGTTGAGGCGGCGGCCGAGGAAATCCCCTCGGACCGCTCCAAACGGGGATTGGCGCGCCCTACAGGACTCGAACCTGTGACATCCCGCTTAGAAGGCGGGTGCTCTATCCAGCTGAGCTAAGGGCGCCCAGGCGCTCAGAAGCGGCCGAATTCCAGCTTGTCGAAGCGGAAATTGTCGGCGTAGCTCTTGGGCCGGAAGCTCTTCTGCGGCTCGGGAGATACCTCGTAGCTGAGCCCCTTGCGCTTGGCGAAGGCGACGGCCTCCTCGCGGGTGGCAAACTTGACCCGAACCTGGGAGACGGTGTCCGTCGACCCCAGCCAGCCCATCAGCGAATCGGGGCGCTTCGGCGCCGACGGCTCGTATTCGAGGACCCAAGCGCTGGAATTGCCGCTCGGGCCGGACTGCATGGCCGTCTTGGCCGGGCGGTAGATGCGAACCTGCATCGCTCTTCTCTCCGTCTTCACTTGCCGCCACCGGAAAACGGGGCGCGTTGGACCATCGAGTCAATCACCTATCACTATGTGGCCTCTCCCGCAACGCCCGCCGAGCGACTCGGCTATCGCCTTGCTCCAAACCTTGGTAATATTAGTGGGGGAAACTTGGGGAAGGGCGACCACCGCGAGGTGGGAGCAAGATCGTCATGGCCGCTCCGCAGGGCCGCGCCTCCTTCTCCAGGCGCCTATATCTCGGTACCTTGGTGCTCAACGTCTTCGTCGTGGCGCTGTGGCTGCCTTCCGTCCTGCAAAGCTACGACGAGCACCGCGCCGAAGCCGCCGGCCTCACTCGCGGCATGGTGGCGGTGCTGCAACGGGATATCGCCAGCTCGATCGGCCGCATCGACCTCGCCCTAGCGGCGGTGGCCGACGAAACGACACGGGAGACCGCCGGATTCGCGCGGGCCGAAAAGGTCATGACGGCGATGTTCCCCCGCCTGCCGGACACCGCCAACATGGGCATCGCCGACGCGGACGGCCGGGTCGTCACTTGGACCGGCCGGTTGCCGAAACAGCCGATCACCCTCGCCGACCGCGCCTATTTCGCCGAGATCAAGAACGCCCCCACGGCGAGTCTGGTCATCACCGAGCGGCTCAAGGGGCGGATCACCGGCACCCCCCAGATCGTCCTGGTCCGCCGCCTGGAACGGGCGGACGGCTCGTTTGCCGGCGCCGCCTACGCCATCGTCACCGTCGATCATCTCGAGGAGATGCTGGGCGAGTTGCCGTTGGGACGGAAAAGCCTGGTCCTGCTGCGCCACCTTCGCCACGGCACCATCGCCCGCCGGCCGGCGAACGTGGCCGAGGGACGAGAGGACCTGTCCCCGGAATTGCTGGCGAAAATCGCCGCCGGGTCGGCAAGCGGCGAAAGCATCGAGACGTCGGGAATCGACCAGGTCGAACGCACCATCGCCCATCACCGGGTCGGCAGCTATCCGCTTCAACTCGTCGCCGGGATGGCGACCGAGGAATACCTTCGCGAATGGCGGTCGGATGCCGGCAAGCTGACCTTGTTGGCGCTGCTGTTCGGCGCCACCACCCTGGCCGGCGCCCGCCTGATCGACCGCCAATGGCGACGGACCGAATCCTCGCTGCGCGAGGCGCAGGCCACCAAGGCCAAGCTCCAGGCGTTCTTTGACAATACGCCGTTGGGTTTGGCGATTGTCGACGGCGACCGTGTCATCCGCGGCGCCAACCTCGCGATGAACGATATCTTCCATACCCACGATATCGATATCGTCGGGCAACCGACCTCAGTCCTCTACGGCTCGCCGTCGCCCTTCGAGGAGTTCGGGCGCCAGGCCTATCCCGAGATCTACGCCGGCTGCACCTTCGTCGACGAGGCGCGCCTCCCCCGCCGCGACGGCACCGAGATCTGGTGCCGCCTGACCGGCCGCCTGGTCGATACCGCCCACCCGGAATTGGGCGTCGCCTGGGTGTTCGAGGATGCCTCCGGGCGCATCGCCGCCGACCTGGCGCTGAAGGCCAGCGAGGCTCGATATCGGGATCTGGTCGAGTCGCAAAGCGATTTCGTCGTCCGCATCGATGTGGAAGGGAACTTCACCTTCGTCAACGATTCCTTCGCCCGCGCATTCGACACCGACGCCAGCCAGTTGATCGGGCGGCCCTGGCGAGACTGCATCCTCGCCGAGGACGTCGAGGTCACGGCGGCGTCCATCGCCACCTGCCTGACGCCGCCCGATTACGCCGGCCGAACGGAGAACCGCCTGGCCGTCGCCGGTGAGACGCGATGGGTCGCCTGGGAGGGACACGGTTTCCCCGGCGAGGCGCCCGAGGTCCAGGCGGTCGGCCGCGACATCAGCGAGTGGGTTATTTACCGGCAGAAATTGCAGACATTGGTCCAGGAACTGGACGCGTCAAACCACGAACTTGAACAGTTCGCCTACGTCATCTCCCACGATCTGCGTGAACCGCTGAGGATGATCAGCAGCTACATCGACCTGTTCCGCCGGCGCTACGGCGACCGCATCGACGGCGACGGCGACACCTTCCTGGAATTCGCCCGCGACGGTGCCCGGCGGATGGACCACATGGTGCGCGATCTGCTGGACTTCTCGCGCGTCGGGCGGCGCGGCGACCCGCCGACAACGCTCGCCCTGACCGAGGTGGTCGAGGCGGCGCTCCGCAATCTGGCGCCGGCGATCGAGGAATCCGCCGCCACGGTCTCGGTCGTCGAGGGGTTGCCCGAGGTCACCGGCTCGCGCAGCGAGCTGATCCGATTGATCCAGAACCTGGTCGGCAACGCCATCAAGTACCGCCACCCCGACCGGCCACCCCGGGTGACGCTGACCGCCGAGGCCCTGCCGGGCGAATGGCAATTCGCCGTCGCCGATAACGGCATCGGCATCGAGCCGCAGCATTTCGAACGAATCTTCGAGATCTTCCAGCGCCTGCATACCCGCGAGCGGTACGACGGCACCGGCATCGGTCTGGCGGTCTGCCGCAAGGTCGTCGCCCATCACGGCGGCCGTATCTGGGTTCAATCGGAACCGGGAGTGGGCAGCACCTTCACCTTCACGCTGCCGGCGCCGAAAGGCCCTTAAAGCGTGAAGCGAAAGCGACGGATTTCTTCACCGGCGACGATATCAGCCGGTGGCCGCCAGGGGGGGCGCCTTCGGCAGGCCGTTTATGCGGGCCACCGCCGCCGGAGCGCCGGCGACGAAGGCCTCGATGATCGCGCGAACCTCGGCGGCCAAGTCCTCCGGCGTCTCGATGCCGTAGACCCAGCGGCGCACGCCGATGAACACCACCGCCCCATGCAGGCCGCCAGCCAGGGCAAGCTCGGCCGGGCCGGGCTCTCCCGCCATGCCGGTTTCGGCGCGAATGGCGCGCGCCAGCGGCATCAGCAGATGGTCATTGGTAAAAGCGGCGTAACGCCGCGCCATGCCGCAATCCCTGAGACCGACGAACATCGCCAGCCGCACCCGCTCGTAATTGAAGGCCATGCCGACGTAATGGCCGTAGAATTCCACCACCCGTTCGGTCAACGGCCGTGAATCGGCCGCCAGGACATTTTCCCAGGCGGGGTTCCAGTCGTTGAGGAATGCCTCCTCATAGACTCGCTCGATCAGCGCTTCCTTATCGGGAAAATAGCGGTAGAGCAGCGGCTGAGTGACACCAAGGCGCTGTGCCAAGGCGCGCGTCTGCCCCTCCAGGCCAACCTCGGCGAAGAAGCGCACCGCCTCGGCGACGATCAGCTTCTCGCGCTCACGGCGCGGTAGGCGGCGGCGAACCTTTTCCCGGTTTACCTGATTCAAGGCTGTCCCCGTCGTCCAGCGTATGCTTAACCAATCGTTTCTATCATGCGCACCAGCCGCTTTCCATGTGCAATCGAAACCGGCGAGGATCATCCATCCTTCCGTCGAGGGTGGAAGGCGGCGCGCCAAGGTGTCAAAGTCGCGTTACCCCGCCGGAGATTTGCATTGAACCGCGCCGCCGCTCTTCTGCTCGCCGCCCTGGTACTGATCTGGGGCGCTAACTGGCCGGTAATGAAAGTCGGTCTGGCGCACATCCAGCCGCTTTGGTTCGCGGCGCTGCGCCTGGCGATGGGGACCTTGTGCTTCCTCGCCGTCCTGGTGCCGTTGGGCCGCGCCCGACTGCCAACCCGCCAGGACCTGCCGGTGGTGGTCAGCGTCGGGTTGTTGCAGATGGCGGCCTTCATGGCGCTGGTCAACATCGGCCTGCAATGGGTGCCGGCCGGCCGCTCCGCCATCCTCGCCTACACCACCCCGCTATGGGTGGGGCCTGGGGCGGCGCTGTTGCTGGGCGAGAGGCTGACCGGCCGCCGTCTGGCCGGCCTGGCGCTGGGGCTGGCGGGCGTGACGGTGCTGTTCAATCCCCTGGGGTTCGATTGGCACGATCGCCAGGCGGTGATCGGCAACCTGCTGCTTCTGGTCGCCGCCTTGGTATGGGCGGCGGTGATCCTGCATATCCGCGGCCATCGCTGGCGGGCGGCACCGCTGGATCTGGCCCCCTGGCAGATGCTGGTCGGGCTGGTGCCGTTGACGATCGCGGCGGCGCTCGTCGAAGGCGTTCCCCGCGTCGACATGTCGGCCGAGTTCCTGGCGGTGGCCGTCTACAACGGCCCCATCGCCACCGCCTTCGCCTTCTGGGCGGCGGTGTCGGTCAACCGCATGCTGCCGGCGCTGACGGTGTCGCTGGCCTTCCTGTGCGTCCCAGCCGCCGGCCTTGCGTTGTCGGCGCTATCGCTGGGCGAGAGGCTGTCGGCCACCAACCTGCTGGGCCTGGCGTTGATCGTCGCCGGCGTGGCCGTCAACGCCACCGGGGGGAAAATCCGGGCCGCATGACAGGGGCGACTATTCCGGCTTCCAGTGCGGGGCGAGGTCGTCGGGGCCGGAGACCTGGCGGACGCCTTCGATCTTCACCGGCGATTCCGCCGGAACGCATAGCAGATTGACCGAGATGAACTGCCCGCCCTCGGTAATCGGTCGGCCATAGAAATTTTCGGCCTGCAACAGGCGCGGCAAATGCCAATAGGCGCGGTAGCCCATTTCCAGGATCTGCGCGATCAATTGCCGCGATTGTGGCCGCCGGTCGTTTTCGACATAGAGGATCGGACGATGGCGGGCGACGGTATTCACCGCCCCTTGCAGCACCGAAATCTCCATGCCCTCGACATCCACCTTGATCAGGTGACAGGCTGGCAGATCCAGGCTGTCGAGAGTAACGATCGCCACCTGCTCACCGACCTCGGCCGATAGCGACACGCCGCCGAAATTGCCGGTCGCGTCGTAGTTCTGCGGCGGCACGCGCGCTGTTCCCCGGCTGGCTCCCGCCCCCGACCATAACGGCCGGACGTTGCCGAGGGCGTTCAAGGCGATATTGGCGCATAGCGTGGTGAACACCATGCGCTGCGGCTCGAAGGCGATCACGTTGCCTTGCGGACCGACCGCCTGGGCCAGTGGGATGGTGTGGGTGCCGATGTTGGCGCCGACGTCGAGGACGGTCATGCCCGGCCGGATGAAGGCCAGCAGGGCGCGCAATTCCTCTTCGGAAATCTCGCCATAAAGGTCGAGGTAGCGGCCCATATACATGTCGTTGCGATTGAACAGCATCAGCCCGTGCCGAGTCTGACGCAGCCGCATCCGGCCCGAATCGGCGATCAGGAACTTGTCCGGCGACGGCGCTTTGCTCATGGCTTGTCCCCGCTCACTTCGATCGATGCCGACAGCGTCTGGGCGGCGTCGCCCGGCGGCGTCACCGTCACTTCGCCGTGATAGGTCCCCGGTTGCCAGCGTCCACCCACCGGCTTGCGCGGCATGGCGAAGACGCCGAGCGCCTGGTCCTTGCCGACCACCGCGCGGTCGTCTGCGACGACCCGCCCGTCCGGCGCGGTCAGGCGCAGGCGAATCGCCGTACCGGCATCGACGACGAACAATGCCACCCACTGCATCATCACCGGGGCGCTCGCCGGCAGCGTCGCCGCCGAGCTGGCGTCATTGCGGATCTCGTCCGCCGAGGGTGAATGGTCGGCGAAGCCGGTGGCGAACAGGCTGGAACGCATATAGGGCAACGGACTGGCCCACAGCGCATGGCCGGGAAGACCGCAACCGGCCGTGGCCGGAAGTCCGGTGAACGGATCGGTGTCGGCGCCGCCGTGGATAATGCCGAGATGAACGTGCGGATATTCGGTCATGCCCGACAGACCGACCAGACCGAGCCGCTGCCCGGCCTGGACCTGATCGCCCAGCTTGACCGCCACCGAGCCCTTGCGCATGTGGCAATAATCGGCCAGCCAGCCGCCGCCGAGGTCGAGGGCGACGCGGTTGCCGCATTCATGGCGGGCGTCGAGCACCGCCTGACGGCCACCGCCGATCCACGCGCCGTCGGTTTCGCCGTCGCGGACCTGGATCACCCGACCCGAGGCCACCGCCACCACCGGAACCCCCGCGTCCATCGTCTTGCGGTCGCGCACGGCGAAATCGGTGCCGCCGTGCCCCTGGTAGGAATGGCCGCCACAGCGGAAATCGCGCGCCGCCGGCCCCGGATCGTCATCGACGTAATTCATGATCCAGCAGGTTCGCCCCGGCTCGCATTCCAGCGGCAGCCGCAGCGAGGGCGGCCCCTCGGCCATCGCCGGCAGCGCGGCGACCAATCCGATCGCCGCTAGCAGAAGCGGGCGACCGATCATCCGCCCGCCTTGCCCTTGGCCGGATCCTCGACGGGGGTGGAGGTATCGCCGCCCAGCGCCTTGAACAGCGCCACCGAGTTCCTGAGCCGCGCCAGCCGGGTCAGGGCGGCGGAATTCTCCGAGGTCAGCTTGGTCCGCTGGGTTTCAAGCAGGGTCTGGTATTCCAGCCGGCCGGCATCGAAGGCGGCGCGGCTCAGCGTATAAGCCTCGACCGAATTCTTGACCTGATCGAGGTCGGCCTTTTCCTGCTCGTCCAACAAAGTGTCGGCCGCCAGCGAGGTTTCCACTTCGAGCAGCGCGTTGAGCACGGTGCCGCTGTAGGTGTGAACGAGTTCCTGGTAGCGGGCCTCGGCCTGCTTCTCCTGGGCCTTCAGGCGGCCGCCGTCGAAGATCATCTGGGTCAGGCTGGTGGCCAGGTTGTAGTAGAGGGCCTGCGGCGACAACAGCGACGCCAGGCTGAAGGCGCCGCGACCGCCATCGCCGTTCAGCGACAGCGACGGCAGGAACTGGGCGCGGGCGACGCCGATATTGGCGTTGGCCGAGCGCAACATGGCCTCGACCTTGGCGATGTCGGGGCGACGCAGCAGCAGGTCGGACGGCAAGCCGCTGGCGATGCGCGGCACCTGGACGGCGCTCATCGAGGTATTGACCAGCCCCAGCGGCTCGGAGGGCGACACTCCCAGCAGGATCGACAGCTTGGCCTGCGTTTGCTCGAGTTGCAGCCGATAGGACACCACCTGCGATTCGGTCCGCGCCACCGTCGAGCGTTGCTGACTAAGCTCGATCTGCGTCGCCTCGTGGATGCTGGCCCGCGCCTCGATCGCCGAAAGCGCGCTCTTGGCGTTGTCGCGCGCCGTCTCGGCGATGACGGTGACGTCCCTGATCGCCAGAATGGTCAGGTAGTTGGTGACAACGTCGCCGATCAACGACAGGGTCACGGCGTTGCGGTCGAATTCGTTGGCCTCGGCATTGGCGATGGCCGAATCGGCGCTGGCGGCGTTCTTGCCCCACAGGTCGAGTTCGTAGCTGACCTTGAGGCCCGCCTGCCAGGTCCGCAATTGCTGGACGCTTTGACCGGTCCACTGGGCGGTGCCGATGCCGCCGCTGGGAGCGGTGATGGTTTCGCCGCCGGTCAGGCCCAGTGTGGGCAACAGGCTGGCCTCGGCTTGCCGGGCCACCTGCTGGGCCTGGATGACCCGCTGGGCGGCGGCCTTGAGGTCCTCGTTGTTGGCCAACGCCCGCGCCACCAGACCGTTCAACTCGTCGCAACCGAAGCCCTTCCACCATTCAGTGGTCGGCGCCGCCAATTGGACGCCACCACCGGCGGCGTTGCGGAACTGTCCCGCCACCGGAGCCGGCGGCCGCTGGTAATCGGGGGTGAGCGAGCACGACGCCACCAGCGCCGTGATCACGGCGACCGAGGCGGCCGTCCTGAAGACGGCGGGTCCGGGCATTGGCGTCTTTCTGATCACCGCGCGATACGTCCTGTTCGCGGCGGAATATCCGCCGCCGGCCCATTGGGTCCAGTGCTGGTCACAGAATAGCGCCGATAAGCATTTGCGCAAAGGGTCAAGCGCCGATCTGGTAGTGGCGGCCCATGGCCTCGAGCCGCTGACGCTCGTCGGGCTCCAGGTAGGCGCCCCGGTCGAACAGCAGGCCACGCTCCAAGTATTGGCGCATGTAATAGCCGGTCGCGGTCAGATGCACGGCGCCGATCACCCGGTTGGGCGGCATCGCCACCCGCACCTCGCCGGTGGCCTCGTCGCGATAGGGCATGCGCTCGTGGCATTGGTAATTGTAGGTGGCGTCCAACAGCACGGCGGCGTCATGTTTATAGACGACGTAATTGAGGGCGCTCTGCTCCAGCCCGTGGAGATCGTCGTCGCGCTGGTAGCTCTTGGCGAAAAACTGGTCCATCGCCGCCTTCCACTGCCCCCATAGCGGATTGTCGGCCGCCATCGAGAACAGGCCGGAACTGAGAATCGGGCGAAAGGCGTAATGGTTGGCCTGCTCGCGGTCCCCCAGCGCGATGCAATAGATCCGGAACAGCGCGCCGACGATGTCGTGGGGAATCTTGAAGATCGACGGATAGGTGCTGTCGATGCAGGGTGACAGCACCACCTTGTCGCGGAAGCGCCCGGCCAGTTGGAAGTGGTGTTCGACCACGTCTCCGTTCTGGATCCAGATGTCCGAATCGATCCAGGTATAGACGTCGCGGCCGGGAAAGATGTCGGGCAGCAGCGGCCGGCACAACTGCGCCAGCCGATAGGGCTTGTCGGCGACGATCGCGTCGTAATTGCCGTCAAGGGCGAAAGTGCCGATCTCGACCCCCCGCCCCTCCAACCAGCGCCGGCTGGCCGGCTCCAAGCCGATATCCACCAGGGCCAATTCCGGCGCGCCGGCGCATCGCTCCTGGACCGACAGCACCAAGCCCTTGACCAGGGGAAAGAAGTTCTCGTCGCAGGACAGGACGATGAGATGACGGCTCATTCACCACCCTCCTGGTGGGCGCGCTGGTGGATGCCGCGAATGGCCGCCGCCTCGTTCGGGTCCATCACCCCAAGCGCGCAGGTCTTGCAGGGTGGCCGCCGCTCGACCGGCGCCGCCAGGGCGTCGCGCCACTCCACCAGGGCACTGTCGGCATAGGCCTGGAAGATCGAGGGGAAGTCGGACACCGAGCCAATCCGGTATTGGCGATGTTCCTCGGCGTCGGGATGCACGTTGCAGCAAGGAAAGATGCCGCCGTCCCAGGCGACGTAAAGGTCGGTGAAGGGCTGCAGGCAGGGCAGGTTATGGGCCTCGGGCGCCCACAAATTGGTCATCAGCCCGCCGCGATCCATGCCCGAATAGGTGTAGTAGTTGCGATGCTGGATACGGATGGCGATGTCGCGGTCGGGAATGGTGCCGATGATCGCCCGCCCAGCCTCGAACGACTCGATCCGCGCCGGCTTGCCGAGACGGGCGCAGATTTCGGTCAGGCGGTTGATGATGCCGGCATCGCTCCAGGGCGCCTGGGCGGCCAGGTGCAGCGACAGCACCAGGGTTTTCAGCCCCGCCCGGCGCAGGTTTTCCAGCATGTCGCGATCGAGATAGTCGCCGTTGGAATAGGCCTCGACATTGGCCTTGGGACAAGCCGCCACGGTGCGCGCCACCTTGTCGCAAAATTGCGGGTCGGCCAGCGGCTCGTTGTAGTAGTGCAGGACGATATCCCGGTCGTAATCGATCTCCTTGAGATCGGCCAGGATGCCGTCCAGCACCGGGTCGGGCATGTACTTCTTGTCGGTGATGCGGTCGATGAAGGCGTTGGGGCAATAGCCGCAGCGGCGGTTGCAATAGGACGACGTCTCCAGATTGACCCGGGTCACCGCCAGCTTGAACAGGTCGCGCGCCTGGGCGCGGTCGCCGGTCCGAAAAAAGTGCCTCCTGACGATGGTGGCCAAACGCGTCTCCGCAGCTACTTCTTTTGCGATTTCAGCAGGTCCGCCCCCATCTGCTTGAACACCTCGCCGATGTCGGCGCCAAGCGTCTGCCGGTAAAGGCGCATGCTGGGATACCACGGCGTCGAGCGCGCCTGACGCCCCCACCGCCAGTCGGCCAGGGCCGGCAGCACCAGCCAGACCGTCTTGCCCAAGGCTCCGGCCAGATGGGCCGGGGCGGCGTCGATGGAAATCAGCAGGTCGAGCGACGAAATGGCCGCCGCCAGATCCTGGAAGTCCTCGATTCCCGGAGCCAGGTTGGGAATGATCTTGTCCAGCCCGGTATCGGTCAGGTCCTTCTCGGCGGCGCCCGATTGCAGGTTGTAGTAGCGCAGGTTCGGCAGTTGCGGCAGCCCCAGCAGGTGCTTGATCGACAGCGAACGCTGGGCCTCGGCACCGAAGGCCGGATTGCCGGTCCACACCAAGCCGATGCGGAAGAACTTGCCGTCCTGTTCCAGCCGTTGCCGCCAGTCGCGAATCGCCAGCGGATTGGGCTTGAAATAGGGGACGTCGGCGGGAATGGTTTCGCGAGTGGTACCGAAGGCCCGCGGCAGGCTGGGAATCGGGCAGTGCAGGTCGAATTCCGGCAGCTTCGCCCCCTTCTCCACCACCGAGGCGACACCGTCGATCTCGTGGAAAAATTCGACCAGGGGCGCCTGACATTCGACCACCACCCGGGCGCCCTCCGCCGCCAGCTTCGGCAGGTAACGGGCGAAATGGATGCTGTCGCCGAAATTGGGCTCGGCGTGGACCAGCACGGTCTTGCCCTGGACCGGCGCGCCGCCCCATTTCGGCTGCTTGAAATTGCGCGCCCCGCAGCCCAGGCCATAGACCTTGTGGCGCCATTCGTAATACTCGAAGCCGCGCTTGAGATCGCCGGCCAGCAGCAGCAGCAGCCCCAGATTGTAGTGGGCCTCGGCCAATTGCGGCGACAGCTTCAGCGTCGCCCGGTAGCAATCGGCCGCCTCCTTCAGCATGCCGCTGTCCTTGAGCGCGTTGGCCAGATTGTGCCAGGCCCGCACGCTTTTCTTGTCGATGGCCACCGCCCGACTGAAGGCGGCGACCGCCCTCGGCATGTCGCCGATCGCCCGGCAGGCGTTGCCCAGGTTGAAATGGGCGACACCGTTGTCGGGCTGCAACTCGGTGGCCTTCTCGTAGGCGCCGATGGCCTCGGCGAACTTGCCCTGGGTGAAGAAGGTATTGCCCAGATTGTAGTGGGCGTCGGCGAAACCGGGGATCAGGGCGATGGTCTTGCGGAACATCGCCTCGGCCTGCTCGTGGCGGCCATAGGCGCGGAGCGCCAGCCCCATCAAATGGACGGCGTCGACATTGTCCGGCGCGATTTTCAGGATCTTCTTGTAGGCGGTCGCCGCCTCGCCGACGCGGCCATCCTGGTGCATGGCGAAGGCGGCCTTCAACATCTCATCGACGTTGGGCGGAGCGGCTTTTGCCTCGGCGCTTTTGGTGGGCGAACGCGGTGGCGAGGTGGCTGTCATGGAAAGATATCAACATCCCGTCTGGATGGGCCGCCCGTATGCCCTGCCCGAGGCCAAAGAATAGCAGCCGGGTGGGAATCCGGGAAGCACCGCATGCGATCAGCCATGATCGCGCCCCGTCATTTCCCGCAGGTGGTCGCGAACCTCGGCCAACGGCGCCGCCCAGTCTCCCGGCCGCTGTTGGCGGAACAGGCGCACCGACGGATACCAGGGGCTGTCGGCGCGGCCCCGCAGCCACCGCCACTCAGCGGCGAGGGGCAGCAACAACAGAACCGGCCGTCCCATGGTCCCGGCCAAATGGGCGATCACCGTATCGACGGTGACGACGACATCCAATTCGGCGATCAGCGCGGCGGTTTCGGCAAGGTCGGTGAGATGGTCGGCGAAATCCCATCCCCGGCCGCCGAATTCCGCCCGCCGCGGCCCCAGTTGCAGGTTGATCCATTCCAGGCCGGGAATTTCGTCGAGGACGGCCAGCGCCTCGGGCGGCAGTGAGCGGCGGGTATCGAGCCGGTGGGCGGCGTTGCCCGCCCAGGCCAAGCCGACCCGCAATCCTTCGACCGGCGCCAGCCGCGACCGCCAGCGCTGGCGGGCCGCCTCCGGCAGCGGCGGCGGCAGCGGCGGCGGCAAGCTGTCGAGGGTGACGCCCAGCAGGACTGGCAGGCTGTGGAGCGAGGCTTGGCAATCGGCCGGCGGCAACGATCCGTCGCCGGCCAGCCGATCAATTCCGGCGGCACCCGCCGCCAACGGCCCCAGGGCGGCGTCGACCTTCAGCAGCACCGTCGCCCCCAGCGCCTTGACCGCCGGCGCGAAGCGCAGGAATTGCACCGAATCGCCGATCCCCTGCTCACCCCACAGCAGGATGGCGCGGCCGTCCAGCCCTTCCCCACCCCAGCCCGGCAAAGGCGGCTCGTCGGCCCGCCAGGCCGGCAGCCGGCGGCGCCATTCGTACTCCCGCCACCCCTCGCCGTAGCGACCAGCGGCCAACAAGGCCAACGCCAGGCCGATATGGGTTTCGACCTCGTCGGGGGCCAATTCGACCGCCCGGCGAAGCAGGGCGATGGCGTCGTCCAATTGGCCGCCATCGGCCCGCACCATGCCGAGCCGCCGGTGGGCCACGGCCGATTGAGGTTCGGCCGCCATCAGTTCGCGGCATAGCGCCTCGGCCGCGTCGAGGCGATCGAGGACACGCCAGGCCTCGGCCAGATTGCCGGCGATTCCCTCGTGGTAGGGCGCCGAAGCGTGGGCATGGGCCAGGATCGCCTCGGCCTCTTGCGGGCACCCCAGGTTCAGCAGGGTCGCGCCCAGATTGTTGGCGCAACCGGGATCGGCGGGCGCCAACGCCAACGCCTGGCGAAAGCTGGCCAGCGCCGCCCCGTGACGGCCGGCGGCGGCATGGGCGTTGCCAAGCGCCTGATGGGCCTCGAACCGCCCCGGCGCCAGCGCCACCGCCCGCTTCAGCGTTTCCAGCGCCTCGTCGGCGCGCCCCAGCCGCCCCAGCAGCATGCCGGCATTGAGGGTGGCGGCGAAATGGTCGGGAGCGAGCGACAGCGCCTTGCGCGCGCAATCCAGCGCCTCGGCCCATTGGCCCTGGCCCGACAGCAGCATGCACAGGCAATGAAAGGCGGCGACCGAGCCGGGATCTTCGGCAAGCGCCTGACGGCAGGCACGAACCGCATCCGCCAACCGCCCGCCCCGCACCAGGACATCGACGGTCACCAACAGGTCGGGGGCCGGGTCGGCCGTCACCCTAGAGCCTCGTGCATACCGATGCACTCGGCTCTAGGCATATTCATATGCCCCTCGCCGGGCGCAAACCTCCGGCTTGCTTGGCCTCGGCCGCAATGGCCTCTCGAGCAAAGCGATTCAACCGGAATGCGCATTGCTCTAATGCTCGCGGAAGGCGGCCGAGACCGAATCGCGCAGCGGCGACATCAGGTAATCCAGCGCGGTGCGATTGCCGGTGGGGATATAGATCAGCACCGGCATGCCGGGATACAGGACCACCTCGGGATAGTCCTTAAGGCTTTCGTCGTCGATCTTGACCTTGATCGGATATTGCGCGGTGCCGCTGCGGTCGGTGACGCGGTCGGCCGAAACCTGCGTCACCACCCCGTCGATGGTGGGAATGTTGCGCTGGCGGAAGGCGGTCAGCCGCACCTCGGCGTGCATGCCAAGATGGACATAGGCGATGTCGTCAACCCGCACCGAGGCGTCGACCAGCAACGCCTTGCCGTCGGGGACGATCTCCATGATCTTTTCGCCCCGCCCGATGACCGCCCCCTGGGTGAACACCGACAGCCCCAGCACCGTGCCATCGACCGGCGAGCGGACTTTGGTCTGGGCCAAGGTTTCGAGCGCCGCCTGCATCCGCTGCATGACGTCGGCGTCCTTGTTCTGCACGTCGCGCAACTCGCCGACGGTGGCGGTGACGCGTTCGCTCTCGATCTGGGTTATCTGGCGCTGGATCTGCTGGATCGACTGAAGGTCGGTGCCGATCCTGGCGGAAATCTCCTGCTCCTCGCCATCCAGGCGCTGGACCGTGCGGTCCAGTTCAAGCAGGCGCGAACGGGTGACGATGCCCTTCTCGACCAGCGGACCAAGGCTGTCCAATTCGCCCTTGATCGATTGGCGCTGAATGGAGCGGGCCTGATTCTGCGCCTTCTCGCCGCGGATGTGCTCGCGCAATTCGTCGCCGCGCTTTTCCATCCCGGAAATCTGCGCCGCCAAGGCCGCCTTGCGCGCCTCGAACAGCCGGCGCTGACCGTTGATCGCCTCGGCAACCCGGGGGTCGCTGGCGCGGTCGAGAAGATCCTTCGGGAACGATATGCTGTCGGAGTGCTCGAGCTCCGCCGACAACCGTGCCACCTGGGCCAATTGGGCGTCATGCTGCTGGGACATGATGGCGACATTGGTGCGCGGCACGTTGTCGTCCAGTTCGACCAGAACGTCGCCGGCCTTCACCTTGTCGCCCTCGTGGACGAGAATCTTGCGGACGATGCCGCCCTCGTTGTGCTGGATGGCCTTGCGGTTACCCTCGACCACCAGGACACCGGAAGCGGCCGTCGCCCCGGCCAGCGGCGCGATGGCCGCCCAGGTGCCCAGGACGCCGAAAAACAGAAGCATGATCAGGATGCCGGCGGTCATCGGCCCGCGACCGCTGTCATCGATGACGCCGCCGCCACCGGCGGCTGGAACCGGTATCGGCGCCAGCGGCGGCGCCGATGCCTTCACCTTGGCTGGCACCCCGCTTTTCTTCGGCTTGCGGACGGCCGGGGGCTTCGAGCCGCGCTTGGCCTGGTCGGCCGGCACCTTGACGATCTCGATGCGGGCCAGCGCCTGCGCCTGGGCGGCGGCCTCGTCGGCCTCGATGTCGAGGAAGCGCGGCTTGGGCGCCTCGGTGGTGGCGCGACTGAGCCTCGGCCCCGCACTCTTGAAGCCGGGCAGATATTCGAATTTGTTATCGTCGCCCGGCATGTCCGACCGATTTCCGCGCCATTAACCCACCAAGACTAAACCAATACCGTTAAGGAACCCTGAGGACGATCCCCCGGGCGTCGGCGAAGCTCGGCAAATTGCCGCCCGGTCCGGCCGAGGAGAAGAACTCCTCCTGGGTGTAGATACGCATTTCGCCGCCGGTCATGTAGAGGATCAGCTCGACGCATTCGAGGATGCGCGGACGGTGTGAAATCAGCACCACCGTGGTACCGGCCTCCTTCAGGCGGCGCATGCACTGGGCCAGCAAGCCCTCGCCCTCGGCGTCGAGGTTGGAATTGGGCTCGTCGAGCACCACCAGCACCGGGTTGCCGAATACCGCCCGCGCCAGACCGACCTGCTGCCGCTGGCCACCCGACAGGATGGCCCCCGAATCACCGACCTGGGTTTCATAGCCCTGGGGCAGTTTGCAGATCATCTCGTGGGCGCCGGCCATCTTGGCGGCGGCGATCACCGCGTCGGGCTCGATATTGCGGAAACGAGTGATGTTCTGCGCCACGGTGCCGGCGAACAGCTCGATATCCTGCGGCAGGTAACCGACATAGCGGCCAAAGTCGCGGCGGTCCCAGGTAAAGACGTCGGCACCGTCCAGCCGCACCACCCCCTTGGTCGGCTTGTGGACGCCGACCAGCAGGCGGGCCAGACAGGATTTGCCGACGGCGCTTGGCCCCAGGATGCCCAGGCAGGTCCCCGGCATCAGGGCGAAGTTGAGGTCCGAGAAAACCGGATGCTGCGCGCGCGGCGGCACGTAGGCGACATTCTCGACGCTGACCACGCCGACCGGCTTCGGCAGCACCACCGACACCTCGCGCGGCGACGGCGCCGCCAGGAACAGGTTCAGCTTGGCGTAGGCCTGGCGGGCGCCGACGAACATCTTCCAGGTGCCGAGGATCTGATCGAGCGGCTGGGTGGCGCGGCCGATCAGCAGCATGCCGGCGAACATGGCGCCGCCGCTGATGCTGCGCTCCAGCACATAATACGAGCCGACGGCGACGATCAACCCCTGCACGAAAAGGCGGAGCGCCTTGCTGGTGGCGGTCATCATGGCGTTCCGGCCGCTGGCGACGGCATGGTAGTCCATCATCACCAGGCGATCGCGGTGCCAGGGTTCGAGAATGGCGTCGCGCATACCCATGCCGGCCACCACCTCGGCGTTGCGGAGCGCCGAGTCGGCGAGGCCGTAGGAGCTGCTCCGCGCCGCCTGCGATTGGTTGAGCGGCGTCTCCATCCACCACTCCGCCCCCACCGTCACCAGCGTCTGCAGCAGCATGAAGGCGACAGACACCATGCAGACGACCGGATGGACGAAATAAAGCGCCAGCATGTAGATCGGCAGCCACGGCAGATCGAACATGGCGTGGATGCCGGTGCCGGTGAGGAAGCCGCGGAATTCGTCCAGCGCCCGCAGCATCTCGTCGCGCTGCCGGGGCGCCCTGCCGCCGAGATTGGCGTATTCCAACATCAATCCCATGATCTGTACCACCAACTGGCGGTCCAGGCGCAGCCCGGCGCGGATCAGCACGGCCGAACGGACATAGTCCAAGGCGCCGAGGGTAAGGATGGCCAAGGCATAGGCCAGAGTCAGGAACAGCAGCGTGTCCTTGCTGCCACTGCTCATCACCCGGTCGGAAATCTGGATCATGTAGATGGTCGGCGCCAGGAACAGCAGGTTGACGCCCATGCTGAACAGCGCCGCGCTGACGAAATGGGGGGTGCACTTCCTGAGAGCGACGGTCAGCAGGGTCGCCTTACGCATCTCTTCCACCACCCGACATGAATACCCATGGACGGCCGTCGGCGCGACCGTTCCTTCCGATGACACCGTATACCACCGGTTCCTGCAAATTGGTTATTGCCGAAAAACCCCAGCCCATTACCGAGAGAGCCGGCGACCGGGGTCTCCCCCGGCCGCCTAAGCGCCTCAGCTCCACACGAAGTTCGCCGCCGCCAGGGTGCCCGAGACGCCCGACAGGGTGATCTGCATGGTCTCGGTGCCGTTGCCGGCGGTGTCGATGTGGACGACGTTGCCGGTGACATAGAGCGAGGAATTGCCGCTGCCGGCAAAGCCCGTGTCACTGGCGCTGTAGGCCCGCGCCGTGCCGGTCTGCAACCCGTGCAGGTCGATGACGTCGCTGCCCGCCCCGGCGTGGAAGTTCGAGACGGTGTCCACCGCGCCCGCCGTCGACTCGTTGGCGTTGTCGTAGAGGACGTGGTTATGACCGCTGCCCACCGGCGTGCCCAACGAGATACGGTCGGCACCGGTACCCGAGGTGATGGTGTCGCCGCCGGTGCCGCCGATAATGCTGGCGATGCCGGTGCTGGTCTGATCGACGACGATGACGTCGCCGTTGTTGCCCGCCTGGATCGTCGTCGTGCCGTTGGCAATGACCGTGGCGACGTTGTGGACCGCGGTGTTGGAGTCGGTTTCCAGGATCAGCTTGTTGGTGCCGGCGCCCAGATCGATGTGCTCGGTACCGGTCAACGCCGTGGTCAGCGTCACCGTGTCGTTGGCGGAACCGCCGATCAGGGTCTCGACATTCGCCACCGTCAACGTGTTCCCACCGGCGCTCGAGAGGGTCAGGCTGTCGTTGCCGCCCTTGAGGTCGATGGTCATGTTGGTGGTCGCGGCGCCCAGGGTGATGTTATCGGCCCCGGTACCGCCGGTCAGCGTCTGGACATTGCTGACCGTAGCGGTGTTGGCGAAGTCGCCCAAAGTCAGCACGTTGGTACCGCCGCCGAGGTCGATGACCGAGCTGGCCGCGGCGGTCAAGGTCACCGTGTCGTTGCCGGCGCCGCCGATGATGGTCTCGATGTGAGCCAGGCTGAAGGTGCCGCCGGAATTGCTCAGCGTCAGCTTGTCGGTGCCGCCGCCAAGGTCGATGGTACCGGTGGTGGTGCCAAGCCCCAGGGTGACCGTGTCGGCACCGGTACCGCCGATGATGGTGTCGACACCGGTGGCGGTCAGCAGGTTGGTGCCGTTATGCAGCGTCAACACGGCGGTGCCGCCACTGAGGTTGATGTTCGCCCCGTTCACCAGGTCGCCCAGGGTGATGACGTCGCTGCCACCCGAGCCGGTCAGCGTCTCGATACCGGTGACGAACATCGTCGCGCCGGCGCTGCCGAGCGTGATCCGGTCGATGCCGGCACCGCCCGCCAGGGTCTCGACCCCGGAAATCAGCGTCATGGTGTTGCCGGTATCGCCCAGGGTGATGAAGTCGATGCCGGTACCGCCGGTCAGCGTCTGCACCGCCGATACCAGAATGGTCGAACCGGCGTTGCCGAGCGTGATGACCTCGGTGCCACCGCCGCCGATCAGGGTCTCGACCCCCGACACCTTCACCGTGGCATTGCCGCTGCCCATGGTGATGACGTCGATGCCGGTACCGCCGGCCAGGGTTTCAAGGCCGGTGACCATGATGGTCGAGCCGCCGTTGCCCAGCGTCACGTTGTCGATACCGGCGCCGCCCGCCAGGGTCTCGATCCCGGAAACCAGGATGGTCGAGCCGGCGGCATCGAGCGTGATGCGGTCGATGCCAGTGCTGCCGGTCAAGGTCTCGAGCACCGAGACCAGCATGGTGTTGCCACCATCGCCCAAGGTGATCCGATCAATGCCGGTGCCGCCGGTCAGCGTCTCCAATCCCAGGACCAACATCGTGTTGCCGGCATCGCCCAGCGTGATCTTGTCGACGCCGACACCGCCGGTCAGCGTCTCGACACCCGAAACCGCCGTGACGTTGCCGCCGTCGGCCAGGGTCACCGCGTCGATGCCGGTGCCGCCGGTCAGCGTCTCCAGCTTCGACACCAGGATGGTCGAACCGGCGTTGCCCAGCGTCACCACGTCGGTGCCGGCTCCACCCGTCAGGGTCTCGACGCCCGAGGCCAGCAACGTATTGCCGCTGGCGCCAAGGGTGATCACGTCGATACCGGTGCCGCCGGCCAGGGTCTCCACCGCCGAGACCAGAATGGTCGCGCCGGTGTTGTCCAAGGTGATGCGATCAATACCGGTACCACCGGTCAAGGTCTCGAGCACCGAGACCAGCACGGTATTGCCGGCGTCGCCCAGCGTGATGCGATCGATGCCGGTACCGCCGAACAAGGTCTCGACCGCTGAAACCAGCGTGGTCGCGCCGGCATCCATCAGCGTCACCGCGTCGATGCCGGTGCCGCCGGCCAGAGTCTCGAGCTTCGACACCAGGATGGTCGAACCGGCGTTACCCAGCGTCACCGCGTCGATGCCGGCGCTGCCGGTCAGGGTTTCGACGCCCGACACCTGCACCACCGAGGCGGCATTCAGCGTCACCACGTCGATGCCGGTACCGCCGGCCAGGGTCTCAAGGCCCGAGACCAGGATGGTCGAACCGCCATTGCCCAAGGTCACGGTATCACTGCCGCCACCACCAATCAGGGTCTCGACCCCGGAAACCAGCATGGTCGCGCCGGTGGCGTCGAGCGTGATGCGGTCGATGCCGGTACCACCGGTCAGGGTCTCGAGCACCGAGACCAGAACGGTGTTGCCGGCGTCGCCCAACGTCACCCGGTCGATGCCGGTGCCGCCGGTCAGCGTCTCCAGCGCCGAGACCAGGATGGTCGAACCGGCGTCGCCCAGCGCGATCTTGTCGATACCGACACCACCGGTCAGCGTCTCGACCCCCGAAACCGTCGTGACGTTGCCGCCGTCGGCCAGGGTCACCGCGTCGATGCCGGTGCCGCCGGTCAGAGTCTCCAGCTTCGACACCAGGATGGTCGAGCCGGCATTGCCCAGCGTCACCACGTCGGTGCCGACACCGCCAGTCAGGGTTTCGATACCCGAGGCCAGCAACGTATTGCCGCTGGCGCCAAGGGTGATCACGTCGATACCGGTGCCGCCGGCCAGGGTCTCCACCGCCGAGACCAGCATGGTCGCGCCAGTGTTGTCCAAGGTGATGCGATCAATACCGGTACCACCGCTCAAGGTCTCGAGCACCGAGACCAGCACGGTGTTGCCGGCGTCGCCCAGCGTGATGCGGTCGATGCCGGTGCCGCCCGTCAGCGTCTCCAGCGCCGAGACCAGCATGGTCGCGCCGGTGTCCATCACGGTCACCGCGTCGATGCCGGTGCCGCCGGCCAGGGTCTCGAGCTTCGACACCAGGATGGTCGAACCGGCGTTACCCAGCGTCACCGCGTCGATGCCGGCGCTGCCGGTCAGGGTTTCGACGCCCGACACCTGCACCACCGAGGCGGCATTCAGCGTCACCACGTCGATGCCGGTACCGCCGGCCAGGGTCTCAAGGCCCGAAACCAGGATGGTCGAACCGGTATTGCCCAGCGTCACATTGTCGACGCCGGTACCGCCCGCCAGAGTTTCGACCCCGGAGACCAGCATGGTCGCGCCGGTGTTGTCGAGCGTGATGCGGTCGATGCCGGTACCACCGGTCAGGGTCTCGAGCACCGAGACCAGAACGGTGTTGCCGGCGTCACCCAATGTCACCCGGTCGATGCCGGTGCCGCCGGTCAGCGTCTCCAGCGCCGAGACCAGGATGGTCGAACCGGCATTGCCCAGAGTCACCGCGTCGTTGCCGACGCCGCCGGTCAGTGTCTCAACACCCGAAACCGCCGTGACGTTGCCACCATCGGCCAGGGTCACCACGTCGATGCCGGTACCACCGGCCAGAGTCTCGAGCTTCGACACCAGGATGGTCGAACCGGCATTGCCCAGAGTTACCGCGTCGGTGCCGACACCGCCGGTCAAGGTCTCGATGCCAGAGGCGAAGATGGTGCTGCCGCTGGCTCCCAGGGTCACGGCGTCGATGCCGGTACCGCCGGCCAGAGTCTCGACCGCCGAGACCAGCACGGTGTTGCCGGCATCGCCCAGCGTCACCCGGTCGATGCCGGTGCCGCCGGTCAGCGTCTCAAGCGCCGAAACCAGGATGGTCGAGCCGGCATTGCCGAGCGTCACCGCATCGATGCCGGTACCGCCCGCGAGGGTCTCAACCACCGAGGCCAGCATGGTATTGCCGGCGTCGCCCAACGTCACCCGGTCGATACCGGTGCCGCCGGCCAGAGTCTCGAGCTTCGACACCAGGATGGTCGAACCGGCGTCACCCAGCGTTACCGCGTCGACGCCAGCGCTGCCGGTCAAGGTCTCGACGCCCGACACCTGCAGGGTCGAGGCGGCGCTCAGCGTCACCGCGTCGATACCGGTGCCGCCCGCCAGGGTTTCAAGGCCCGAAACCAGGATGGTCGAGCCGGCATTGCCCAGCGTCACCAGATCGATCCCGGTACCGCCAGTCAGCGTTTCGACCCCGGAAACCAGGATGGTCGCACCGGTATTGTCGAGGGTCACCCGGTCAATGCCGGTGCCGCCGGCCAGGGTCTCAAGCACCGAGACCAGCACGGTATTGCCACCGTCACCCAAGGTCACCCGGTCGATACCGGTGCCACCGGTCAAGGTCTCCAGCGCCGAGACCAAAATGGTCGCGCCGGCATTGCCCAGCGTCACCACGTCGATGCCGGTGCTGCCCGCCAGAGTCTCGAGGCCGGAAACCTGCATGGTCGAGCCGGCGCTCAGCGTCACCGCGTCAATGCCGGTGCCGCCGGTCAGCGTCTCCAACGCCGAAACCAGGACGGTCGAACCGCCGTTGGTCAGCGTCACCCGGTCAATGCCGGTACCGCCGGCCAGGGTTTCGACCCCGGACACGAAGATCGTATTGCCAACGCCGCCCAGGGTCACCGCGTCGATACCGGTACCCCCCGCCAGGGTCTCGACAATCGAGACCAGAACGGTCGAACCGGCGTTGCTCAGCGTCACCAGATCGATGCCAGTGCCGCCGGTCAGCGTCTCCAGCACCCCGACCAGGATGGTCGAGCCGGCATTGCCGAGCGTCACCGCGTCGATGCCGCTGCCGCCGGTCAGCGTCTCCAGCGACGAAACCAGCATGGTCGAACCGCTATCGGCGATCTGGACAACGTCAACGCCGGTACCGCCGACCAGGGTCTGCAACTTCGACACCAGGACGTTGCCGCCGGAGGGATCGAGTGTCACCACATCGATGCCGGTGCCGCCGATCAGGGTTTCGACTCCGGACACCCGGATCGTCGTTCCCGCGCCGAGCGTCACCACGTCGATGCCGGTGCCGCCGAACAGCGTTTCCAGCGCCGAGACGACGATGGTCGAGCCGGCATTGCCCAGCGTCACCAGATCGATGCCTGTGCCGCCGGTCAAGGTCTCCAGCCCCGAAACCAGGACGGTGCCGCCGGCATCACCCAGCGTTACCCGGTCGATGCCGGTGCCGCCCGCCAAAGTCTCCAGCTTCGACACCAGGATGGTCGAACCGGCATTGCCCAGCGTCACCACGTCGACGCCGGTGCTGCCGGTCAAGGTTTCGACGGTCGAAACCAGCACGGTCGCGCCGGTGCTTGCCAACGTCACCACGTCGATGCCGGTGCCGCCGACCACCGTTTCAAGCGCCGAAACCATGATCGTCGAACCGGAGCCGCCGAGCGCCACCAGGTCGATGCCGGTACCACCGATCACCGTTTCCAGCGCCGAAACCAGGATGGTCGAGCCGGAGTCGGAGAGCGTCACCGCGTCAATCCCGGTTCCGCCGGCCAAGGTCTCGATCGCGCCGACCAGGATCGTCGCACCGGTATTGTCCAGGGTGATCCGGTCGATGCCGGTACCGCCGGTCAAGGTCTCAAGCACCGAGACCAGCACGGTGTTGCCGGCATCGCCCAGCGCGATGACGTCGACACCGGTGCCGCCGGTCAGGGTCTCGACGGCGGAAACCGTCATGGTCGAGCCGGCGTTCACCAGGGTAATCGCGTCGAGACCGGTACCGCCGGTCAAGGTCTCGAGGTTGGCGATCAACATGGTCGAGCCACCCGACACCGAGACCCGGTCAATGCCGTAACCACCGGTCAGGGTTTCGAGGCCGGACACCAGGATGGTCGAGCCGGTATCATCAAGGGTGATCTGGTCGCTGCCGACACCGCCGGCCAGCGTTTCGACACCGGAAACCAGCATGGTGTTACCGGACGCGCCCAGGGTCACCAGGTCGATACCGGTACCGCCAGCCAGCGTCTCAATCGCCGAGACCAGCATGGTGCTGCCGCCATTGGCCAAGGTGATGGCGTCGATGCCGGTGCCACCGGTCAGCGTCTCCAGCGCCGAGGCCAGCATGGTCGAGCCGGCGTTGCCTAGCGTAATGCGGTCGATGCCGGTGCCGCCGGTCAACGTTTCCAAGTCCGAAACCAACATGGTGTTGCCGGAGGCGCCCAAGGTGACGATATCGGTGCCGGCGCCGCCGTTCAGCGTCTCGACACCGGAAACCACCATTGACGCGCCATTGGCGTCGAGGGTGACCACGTCAATGCCGGTACCGCCGGTCAGGGTGTCGATGGCCGAGATCAGCACGGTGTTGCCGGGCTTACCCAGCGAAACCACATCGATGCCGGTACCGCCGGCCAAGGTCTCGATGGCCGTGACCAGCATGGTGTTGCCGGTATCGCCCAGCGTGATGGCGTCGATGCCGGTACCACCGGTCAGCGTCTCAATCGCCGAAGCCAGCATGGTGGCGCCGACCCCACCCAAGGTCACCAGATCGATACCGGTGCCACCGGTCAGGGTTTCGACCGTCGACACCAGGACGGTGCTGCCGGTATTGCCCAGGGTGACGACGTCGACACCGGTGCCACCGGTCAACGTCTCGGCGGCGGAGACCAGCATGGTCGAGCCGCCGTTGACAAGGCTGATGACATCGATGCCGGTACCGCCGGTCAGGGTTTCGACCGCGGCGACCAGGACCGTCGAGCCGATGCCGCCCAGCGTCACCACGTCTTTTCCGGCCCCGCCGGTGAGGGTCTCGATGGCCGACGCCAGCATGGTCGCGCCGCCGTCGTCGAGGGTGATCCGGTCGATGCCGGTGCCGCCCGCCAGCGTCTCGACCGCCGACACCAGCATGGTGTTGCCGCCGGCGCCCAGGGTCACCAAATCGATACCGGTCCCGCCGGCCAGGGTTTCAAGGCTGGAAACCAGGATGGTGGCGCCGGCATTGGCCAGCGTAACCGCGTCGATGCCGGTACCGCCGGTCAGCGTCTCCAGGCCACTGACCTGAACCGTATTGCCGGTGTTGCCGAGCGTAATGCGGTCCGTACCGGCACCGCCGATCAGGGTCTCAACCGCCGAAACCAGCGTGGTATTGCCGGACGCGCCCAGGGTGACGACGTCGTTGCCGGCGCCGCCGGTCAGCGTTTCGATGCCCGAGGCGGCGAGCGAGACACCACTGTTGTCCAGGATGACCACGTCGATACCGGTACCGCCGATCACGGTCTCGACCGCGGACACCATGGTGGTGTTGCCGAGTTTGCCCAGCGTAATCACGTCGATGCCGGTACCGCCGGTCAGCGTCTCCAGCGCCGAGACCAGGATGGTGGCCCCCGCGTCGCCGAGCGTGATGGCGTCGATGCCGGTGCCGCCCGCCAGGGTCTCCAGCGCGGAGACCTGCATGGTCGTACCGGTCCCGCCGAGCGAAATGGCGTCAATGCCGGTACCGCCGGCCAAAGTCTCGACCGCCGAAGCCAGGATGGTATTGCCGGAATTGCCCAGCGTGACGACGTCGATGCCGGTGCCGCCGGTCAGAGTCTCGATGGCCGAGGCCACCATGACGTTGCCGGCATTACCCAGCGTAATGACGTCGATGCCAGTGCCGCCGGTTAGCGTTTCCACCGCCGAAACCTGCATGGTCGAGCCACTGCCGCCAACCCGCACGACATCGACGCCGCCGCCGCCGGTCACGGTTTCGAGCGCCGATACCAGCATGGTCGAGCCGGTATCATCGAGAGTGACGGCGTCGATGCCGGCGCCACCGGTCAGCGTCTCCAGGCCCGAGACCAGCATGGTCGCGCCACCCGCGGCGACGGTGATGACGTCAATGCCGGTGCCGCCCGCCAGGGTTTCCAGGCCCGAGACCAGCACGGTGCCGCCCGAGTTGGTCAACTGGATGGCGTCGATGCCGGTGCTGCCGGTCAGCGTCTCCAGCCCGGAGGCGAGCATGGTGTTGCCGGTACCGGCCAGCGAGATCCGGTCGATACCAGCCCCACCGATCAGGGTCTCTACCGCCGAAATCAGCGTTGTGTTGCCCGCGGCGCCCAGCGTGACGACATCAACGCCGGCACCGCCAGTCAGCGTCTCGATGCCAGAAGCCACCAAGGTGTCGCCGTTGGCGTCCAGGGTGACCACGTCGATACCGGTACCGCCGGCCAGCGTTTCGATCGCCGAGATCAGCATGGTGCTGCCGGCGTTGCCCAGCGTGACCAGATCGATACCGGTGCCGCCGAGCAGGGTCTCGATCCGCGAAACCAACATGGTGGCGCCAGCGTCGCCGAGCGTGATGGCATCGATGCCGGTGCCGCCGGTCAGCGTCTCAAGCCCCGAGAGCGAAGCGGTCGAACCGGTACCGCCGAGGGCAATGGCGTCGATGCCGGTACCGCCGGCCAAGGTCTCGATCGCCGAAACCAGCGTGGTGTTGCCGGAATTTCCGAGGGTGATGGCGTCGATGCCGGTACCGCCGGTCAGCGTTTCGAGCGCCGAGGCCACCATGGCATTGCCGGAACCGCGGAGCGTGACGACGTCGATACCGGTACCGCCCGCCAGCGTCTCCAGCGCCGAAACCAGCACGGTGCTGCCGGAGCCGGACAGGGTGATACGATCGATGCCGCCGCCGCCCGTCAATGTGTCGAGCGCGGAAACCAGCATGGTCGAACCGGCATCGTCCAGGGTAATGGCGTCGATGCCGGTGCCGCCGGCCAAGGTCTCCAGGTGCGAAACCAGCATGGTCGAGCCGCCGGCGGCGACGGTGATGGCGTCAATGCCGGTACCGCCCGCCAGCGTCTCCAGCCCGGTGACCAGAGTGGTGTTGCCGACATTGCCAAGCGTGATGGCGTCGATGCCGGTGCCGCCGGTCAAGGTTTCCAGCGCGGAAGCCAGCATGGTGCTGCCGGTACCGCCCAGCGTGATGCGGTCGATGCCGGCACCGCCCAGCAGCGTTTCGATGCCCGAGGCCAGCATGGTGCTGCCCGCGGCGCCCAGGGTGACGATATCGGTGCCGGCGCCACCGGTCAGAGTTTCGACACCGGAGGCCACCAGTGATGAACCGTTGGCGTCCAGGGTGACCACATCGATGCCGGTGCCGCCCAACAACGTTTCGATCGCCGAAACCAGGGTGGTGTTGCCGACATTGCCGAGCGTGATCGCATCGATTCCGGTGCCGCCGGTCAGGGTTTCAAGCCGAGAAGCCAGGACGGTGTTGCCGGCATCGCCCAGCGTCACCACGTCGATGCCGGTACCGCCCGCCAGGGTTTCCAGTGCCGAGGCCAGCATGGTGCTACCGGCATTGCCCAGCGTGATGGCGTCGATGCCGGTACCGCCGGCCAAGGTCTCCAGGCTGGTCGCCAGCATGGTGCTGCCGGCGTCACCCAACGTGACGGCGTCGATGCCGGTGCCACCGGTCAAGGTCTCAAGACTGGTCGCCAGCATGGTGCTGCCGGCGGCGCCCAATGTGACGGCGTCGATGCCGGTGCCGCCGGTCAGCGTTTCCAGGCTGGTCGCCAGCACGGTGTTGCCGGTGTTGCCCAGCGTCACCACGTCGCTGCCGGCCCCACCGGTGAGCGTCTCGACGCGCGACACCAACATGGTCGAACCGCTGTCGCCGAGCGTGATGGCGTCGATGCCGGTGCCGCCGGTCAGGGTTTCCAGCCCCGCCACCTGAGTGGTGCTGCCGGCATTGGCCAAGGTGATGGCGTCGATGCCGGTACCGCCGGTCAGGGTCTCCAGCGCGGAAACCAGCATGGTGCCGCCGGCATTGGCGAGCGTGATGGCGTCGATGCCGGTGCCGCCGGCCAAGGTCTCAAGCCCGGAAACCGCCATGGTGGAACCGGTACCGCCCAGGGTAATGGCGTCAATGCCGGTACCGCCGATCAGGCTCTCGACGCCGGACACCAGCATGGTGTTGCCGGCGGCGCCCAGGGTGATCTTCTCACTGCCGGCACCGCCGGTCAGCGTCTCAAGGCCCGACACCAGCATGGTGGCGCCGTTGGCATCAAGCGTCACCGCATCGATACCGGTGCCGCCGGCCAGCGTCTCAAGCGCCGAAGCCAGCATGGTGCTGCCGGTGTTGCCGAGCGTGATGGCGTCGATGCCGGTACCGCCAGCCAGGGTCTCCAGCGCCGAGGCCAGCATGGTGCTACCGGCGTCGCCAAGGGTAATGGCGTCGATGCCGGTGCCGCCGGCCAGGGTCTCAAGCCCGGAGACCAAGGTGGTGGAACCGACACCGCCCAGGGTGATGCGGTCAATGCCGGTGCCCCCGGCCAACGTCTCCACCGCCGATACCAGCGTGGTGCTGCCGGAATTACCAAGCGTGATGGCATCGATACCGGTGCCGCCGGCCAGAGTCTCCAGCGCCGAAACCAACGTGGTGTTGCCGCCGGCTCCCAGGGTGATGGCGTCGATGCCGGTACCGCCGGTCAGGGTCTCGACCGCCGAAACCAAAGTGGTTGAACCAACACCGCCAAGCGTGATGGCGTCGCTACCGGCACCGCCGGTCAAAGTCTCCAACGCGGAAACCAATGTGGTCGAGCCGCCATCGCCCAACGTGATGGCGTCGATGCCGGTACCACCGGCCAGGGTTTCGAGCGCCGACACGAAGGTGGTGTTGCCGACCCCGCCCAGGGTGATGGCGTCGATGCCGGTACCGCCCGCCAGCGTCTCAAGGGCCGAAACCAGCGTAGTGCCACCAGCGTTGCCGAGCGTGATGGCGTCGATGCCGGTACCGCCGGCCAGCGTCTCCAGGCCCGAAGCGACCATGGTGATGCCAGCGTTGCCGAGAGTGATGCGATCGATGCCGGTGCCGCCGGTCAGCGTCTCAACGCCCGAAATCAGCGCGGTATTGCCGGCGTTGCCCAGCGTGATCTTCTCGCTGCCGGAACCACCAATCAGCGTCTCAAGACCCGAAACCAGCATGGTGCTGCCGTTGGCGTCGAGCGTGATGGCGTCGATGCCGGTACCACCCGCCAGGGTCTCGAGCGCCGAGGCCAGCATCGTGCTGCCGGTGTTGCCGAGCGTAATGGCGTCGATGCCGGTACCGCCCGCCAGGGTCTCGATCGCCGAGGCCAGCATGGTGCTGCCGGAGTCGCCAAGGGTAATGGCGTCGATGCCGGTCGCACCGGTCAAGGTCTCGAGGCCCGAGACCAGGATGGTCGAGCCGGGCGCCCCCAAAGTGATGCGGTCGATGCCGGTGCCACCCAACAGGGTCTCGACCGCCGAGACCAACATGGTGCTACCGGCGTTGCCGAGGGTGATGGCGTCGATGCCGGTGCTGCCGGCCAGCGTCTCCAGGCTGGTCGCCACCATCGTGTTGCCGACACCCGCCAAGGTAATCGCGTCGATCCCGGTGCCGCCGGTCAAGGTATCCAGCCCGGAAGCCTGCATGGTGTTGCCGGTATTGCCCAACGTCACCGCGTCGCTGCCGGCGCCGCCGGTCAAGGTCTCGATGCGCGACACCGATACCGTCGAACCGGTGTCATCCAGGGTGATGGCGTCGATGCCGGTGCCGCCGGTCAGGGTCTCCAGCGCCGAAACCAGCGTGGTGTTGCCGGCGTTGCCGAGCGTGATGGCGTCGATGCCGGTGCCGCCCGCCAGGGTCTCAAGGCTGGTCGCCAGCATGGTGCTGCCACCGTTGGCGAGCGTCACGGCGTCGATGCCGGTGCCGCCGGTCAAGGTCTCGAGGCCAGAGACCACGATGGTGGTGCCGGGCGTGCCCAAAGTGATGGCGTCGATGCCGGTGCCGCCCAGCAGCGTTTCCACCGCCGCGACCAGCACGGTATTGCCGGTGTTGCCCAGCGTGATCTTCTCGCTGCCGGCGCCGCCGGTCAGCGTCTCAAGACCCGAAACCAGCATGGTGCTGCCATTCACGTCGAGCGTGACGGCGTCGATGCCGGTACCACCCGCCAGGGTCTCGAGCGCCGAGGCCAGAATGGTGTTGCCGGTGTTGCCGAGCGTAATGGCGTCGATGCCGGTGCCGCCCGCCAGGGTCTCGATCGCCGAGGCCAGCATGGTGCTGCCAGAGTCGCCAAGGGTAATGGCGTCGATGCCGGTCGCACCGGTCAAGGTCTCGAGGCCCGAGACCAGGATGGTCGAGCCGGGCGCCCCCAAAGTGATGCGGTCGATGCCGGTGCCACCCAACAGGGTCT
>Ga0265327_10000883_pt1 | contig 44327 bp, 42 predicted proteins | sample 41621metaG_FD_202089 | JGI IMG/M metagenome (GOLD analysis project Ga0265327, IMG submission 202089) | Rhizosphere microbial communities from Carex aquatilis grown in University of Washington, Seatle, WA, United States - 4-16-21 metaG | ecosystem: Host-associated > Plants > Roots > Rhizosphere... | reverse complement strand
TGCCGAAGCAGCCCAACGCGCCCCCGGTGGCCAGGGCCTCGACCTGCGCCGTGGTCAGCTGGATGCGGCCGGTCAGATCGAGCAGAGAAGCGAACGGGCCGTAAGCTTTTCGTTCCTCGACGATCACCTGCGCCAGATCACCGCCGATGTGACGGACAGCGCCCAGACCGATCCGCACCTCCAGGCCCGCATTCTCCAACGTGGCGTACGACAGGCTGGCGTTCACATCGGGGCCGTGCACGGTGACACCGTGCCGCCGCGCATCGGCCACCAAGGACTGTGGCGAGTAGAAGCCCATGGGCTGTGCGCGCAGCAGGGCCGCGCAGAACGCGGCCGGGTGATGCAGCTTGAACCAGGACGAATAAAACACCAACGACGCGAAGCTCTGTGCGTGACTCTCCGGGAACCCGAAGTTGGCGAAAGCGTACAGCTTTTCGTAGATCCGGTCAGCCAGCTCACCGGTGATGTCGTGCAGGTCCCGCATGCCCTCGTAGAACCTGCTGCGCAGCCGTTCCATCCGTTCCGGTGACCGTTTGGAACCCATGGCCCGGCGCAGCTGATCGGATTCGGCGGGGCTGAACCCGGCGACGTCGACGGCCAGCTGCATCAGCTGCTCCTGAAACAGCGGCACCCCCAGAGTTTTGTCGAGTGCGGCCGCCATGGAGGGATGGTCGTGCTGCCAATCCTTGTCAATCTTGTTGTACCGCCGAATGTACGGATGCACCGAGCCGCCCTGGATGGGCCCGGGTCGGATCAGCGCCACCTCCACCACCAGGTCATAAAAACACTTGGGCTTCAGTCGGGGCAGCGTGGCCATCTGGGCGCGCGACTCCACCTGAAACACCCCCACCGAATCGGCGCGGGCCAGCATCTCGTAGACCGCCTGCTCCTTCAGGTCGATGTGGGCCAGGTCCACATCGATGCCCTTGTGCTCGCGGACCAGGTCGATGCAGTAATGCAGCGCCGAGAGCATGCCCAGCCCAAGAAGATCGAACTTCACCAAACCCACTGCCGCACAATCATCTTTATCCCATTGCAGCACGCTGCGGTTCTCCATGCGCGCCCATTCGACGGGCACCACATCCGCCAGCGGCCGATCGCAGATGACCATGCCACCGGAGTGAATGCCCATATGGCGGGGAAAATTCTTGATCTGCTGCGCCAGGTGGATCACCTGCGGCGGGATGCCGTCAACCTCGGCCATGCCGCCCCAATGCCCCAGCTGTTTACTCCAGGCATCCTGCTGCCCCTGCGCGAACCCGAGAGCTTTGGCCATGTCCCGCAAGGCCATTCGGCCACGGTAGGTGATCACGTTGGCTACCTGCGCCGCGTACTCGCGACCGTATTTGTTGTAGACGTACTGGATGGCCTGTTCCCGCTCATCCGATTCGATATCGATGTCGATGTCCGGCGGCCCGTCACGGGCCGTTGACAGGAACCGCTCGAACAACAAGCCATTGGTCACCGGGTCCACGTTGGTGACCCCAAGCGCATAGCAGACCGCCGAATTGGCGGCGGAACCACGACCCTGGCACAGAATGTCGCTGCGACGGCAGAACTGGGTGATGTCGTGCACCACCAGGAAATAGCCCGGAAAATTGAGCTGCGCAATGATTTCCAGCTCACGCTCGATTTGAGCGTAGGCCTTCTCCGCACCCGCCCGGGGACCGTATCGACGCTCGGCACCTTCGAGGGCCAGATGCCGCAACCAGCTGTCCTCGGTATGACCGGACGGAACATCGAACGGCGGCAACTGTGGAGCGATGAGCCGTAGATCGAAGGCGCACGCCTCCCCCAGCTCAGCGGCCGCCGTCACCACCTCCGGACAGTGGGAAAACAGCCGTGCCATCTCATCCCCGGAACGCAGGTGCGCTCCGCCCACCGGATCCAGCCAGCCCGCCGCGTCATCGAGGCTCTTACGTGCCCGCACCGCCGCCATCGCCATGGCCAGGCGCCCGCTCTGTGGTGTGGCGAAATGCGCTGCCGTGGTGGCGATGACGCCAACCCCGAAACCCGGGGCCAGCGCGGCGAGCTCCGCGTTGCGTTCATCCTCATCCGGGTGGCCGTGTCTGCTGAGCTCGATGCTGACGCGATCGGCGCCGAATCGAGTGACCAGATCGGCCAGCGCCTTGCCGGCCGCGGCGGGGCCGCCACCGGCAAGTGCGCGTCGCACATGACCCTTGCGACACCCGGTAAGAATGTGCCAGTGCCCTCCAGCCACCTCCGTGAGCGCATCAAGATCGTAGCGCGGCTTGCCCTTTCGGCCTTTGGGCGTTCCGCCCGATAAGTGCGCGGCAGCCATCTGCCGCGACAACCTCCGATACCCCTCCTGGCCGCGAGCCAGCACCAGTAGATGTACCGAGTCCTCCGTATTGCCCTGACCCCCAAGAGATAGTTCCGCACCAAACACGGTGGGCAGGCTGAGCTCCTTGGCGGCTTCCGCGAAACGGACGACCCCGTAGAAACCGTCGTGATCGGTGATGGCCAGCGCTTTGAGATCCAGACGCGCAGCCTCTTGTGCCATCTCCTCCGGCAGGCTGGCGCCGTCGAGAAAGCTGAACGCCGAATGCGCGTGCAGCTCCGCGTAAGGCACCGCCGACCGCCCGCGCTCCCGCGTGGGCGGCTCGTAGGGCGGGCGCTTGCGGCTCCACGCCGGACCATCCCCACCGTCACCCGGCGGGGCGTGACTATTGAGGCGCCCATCAAGCACCCGCTCCATTTCCGCCCAGGTCGGCGGACCCTGCGACCAGCCCACCAGATCAGTATATCGAACATTTGTTCGAAAATCCCGGCCAGGACTTGCTCCGGCATACCGTTCCCAGCTAAGTAACTATCTAGTTATTGAAATTTGAGAATATGTTCGCTAGCCTTCACGACAACGGGGCAGAAAACCCTGCGGCACGTACTCAGCCAAGGAGAGATAGTTATGAAAGCCATTGTCATGACAGGCGCCAACCAACCCTGGCAGGTACAGGAGGTGCCCACCCCAATCGCAGAACCCGGCCAGGTTCTGGTCAAGGTCCATGCCTCCGGCATGTGCTACACCGACGCTTGGGCAACCCAGGGCTTCGGCGGTGACATCTACCCACAAACCCCCGGCCACGAAATCGTCGGCGAAGTTGTCGAAGTCGGCGCCGGCGTGCACACCCGCCAGCTAGGAGACAGAGTGGGCGCCACGTGGGTGCAATCTGCCTGCGGGCGCTGTGCGTACTGTCGAGAAAACCGCCCCTTGACCGGCCAAACCGCCATGAACTGTGCGAACCCGCGAACCTCGGGGTTCTCGGCGCAGGGCGGTCATGCTGAATACGTCGCACTCGCGGCCGAGGGCACAGTGCTCTTGCCGGACGGGCTCCCCTACGAGCTGGCCGCACCCATGATGTGCGCCGGATACACCACCTGGAGCAGCTTCCGGGACGCCGCACCGCAGCCGCACGAACGGGTGGCGGTGGTAGGTATCGGCGGTCTTGGGCACGTCGCAGTCCAACTTTCCAAGGCCAGCGGATTCGAGACCATCGCGATCACACACTCCCCCGATAAACGAGACCTGGCCCTGCAGCTCGGGGCAGATCATGTCGTCGCAAACGGAAAAGAGCTGCTCGAACTGGGTGGCGCCGACATCCTGATGGTCACCACAAACGCGTTCTCCGCCGCCCAAGAGGCAATGACCGGACTACGACCGGACGGTCGCGTGGCTCTCAGCGGCCTGGACTTCAACCACCCATTCTCGATCTCGTCCGAAGGTGTGCCCTTTCACATGATGCGACAGAAGGTGATCGGTTCGACGCACGGTGGCCTTCAGAGACTTGCTGAAGTGCTCGATTACGCCGCAAAGGGGCGGGTGAAGCCCATCGTGCAGACCTACTCCTTGGATCAGGCCACCGAGGCATACGACCGTCTCGTATCCGGGCAGGTGCGTTTCCGCGGAGTCTTCACTCCATTTGCAACCGGCTAGCCTGCATGCCGCAACGCGCAGGTCGGGGTCAGCGGACTCACCGCCATCCCGACCTGCGCCGCTGACCAATCATGCGGCCGCTTGGCTCTAGGCTCAGGGATATGCCGCCCGACGCCTCAGCCACCAAGAAGCGTCTACTCGATGCCGCATATGCCGAGTTCGCCGAGCATGGGCTCGCCGGTGCGCGCGTCGACCGGATCGGCGCCGCAGCCGAGGCCAACAAGCGGCTGCTCTACGTGTACTTCACCAACAAGGAAACGCTGTTCGACACCGTCGTCGCGCGTTCCATCCAGCGCATGTCCGATGTGGTCCCGTTCACCCCGGACGATCTGCCCGGCTACGCGGGTGCCCTGTTCGATCACCTTATCGAGCATCCCGAGCACCTGAGACTTGCCACCTGGGCACAGCTGGAACGGCCGGTAGCCGGCCCGGCAGAAACCGCGGCCTACGCGGCGAAAGTCGAATCCATCGCCAAAACACGGTTATCCGCAAGCGATATGGAGCCCGCCGATATTTTGGCCCTCATGCTCGGGCTGACCACCGCCTGGCTCGGCGCATCCCCGGCCCTGCGCGGCCTCGCCACGTCTGAGCCCTTCTCTCCCGAACGCCTGGCCGTTCACCGCAGCGCACTCATCGCAACAGTCGAGGCCCTCATAGGCGTCGCGGCGCGATGAGCACATCGGACACCGCGGTCCTCGATTCCATCGCCGACGAACTGGCGGCACTTCCCACGGTCGAAGCGGTGACACTCGGCGGTTCCCGAGCACAGGGAACCCATCGACCGGACAGCGACTGGGATCTGGCGATCTACTACCGCGGCGGCTTCGACCCCGAGGACTTGCGCCAGATCGGGTGGGAAGGGGAGGTCTCCGAGATCGGCGCGTGGGGCGGCGGGGTGTTCAACGGCGGCGCATGGCTTCATATCGATGGCCGCGACATCGACGTGCACTATCGCAATCTGACGCACGTCAAGGAACAGCTGATACGCGCGGAGCGGGGCGAGTTCCACATCGAGCCGCTGATGTTCCACCTCGCGGGGATCCCCAGCTATCTGGTGGTGGGCGAGCTCGCCCTCAACAAGGTCTTGCACGGCATCCTGCCGTGCCCGGATTACCCTGCCGCGCTTCGCGAATCGGCACCCGATGTGTGGTCGGCACGCGCGGCGCTGAACCTGCTCTACGCCAAGAAGAATCACGCACCGCGCGGACGGGTAACTCAGTGCGCCGGGCTGTTAGCGGTCGCGGCGCTGGAGTATGCCCATGCGACACTGGCCGCACGCGGCGAATGGGTGACCAACGAGAAGGCCCTGCTTGACCGCGCCGGAATGTCCGATGTACACACGATTCTCGGCAACCTGTCGCCCGATCCGGAGGCACTCACCCAGGCCATCCGCGCGATCCGCGACCTTGGTGAGAGCCGCGACTAGCCCGCGATCTTCGCGCGAAACGGGCCCCCGACACTGTTGAAGAGCAGGTCACCGTCCGGTAGACCTTCGATGAGCGCGTAGGCACCGTTACCCAGGTTGGCCTGACCGAATATGGTGCGGTGCAACGTCTCTCCGGTTATCCAGTCTAAGCCGGTAACTTCCCAGCCGTAGGCCTTGGTGCAGCCGTTGAGGAAGACGATGCCCGAGCTGGTGGACACCGCGGGCACCATGGATGTCGACACCACATCTCCCCTGGCCCACGTCGAGGCCCAGTGATGTTCCTTGGGATCCCATTCGAATCGTTCCACACCCTGGAACGCCCGTGACACCGGACCATTGGCCAGCACGTCGACCAACCTGTCCGACGATCCTCCGGCACCGATGTTCTGCACCACGAAGGCCCCGTAGCCGTTCAGCACCACCGACTGCTCGCTCTGAATGAACTCCGGTAACGACTCCTCCAGGCCCGCGGTGACCTGGATCTGGTCGGAAATCCGGTTGGACTTGGTACCCGGTTTCTGCCGGAACCCGTCGGGAACTTTGTTGCGCCATAACGCAACCAGCTTCATCCGGTCGGCACCATCGGTGATGACGACGAGCTCATCGGAGTACTTGCCAAACGCCATCAGGGTCGGTGTAGATCCCGTGCCGATGCCGAATTTCACTGCCGGGGGCTGCCGCCCGAAGTCATAGGGACGACCATGCACCGTCCGATTCATCGGTCGACAGCTTCGAACCCGTCCACACGATCTTGCGCATGAGTTTGTTCGAGGCCACGTAGATTCCGTTCTTGTCATCTACCGCAATCGAATTCGACACGGGTCGACATGGAAGGTTCCCCGCGGGATGGGGTCGGCGAAGTTATCGGTCTGCGCGGAGTCGATATGCGTGATGCCGTACTTCTCTGCCGAAAGATACGGGTTACGCGTAAAGCCGTCCACGGGGCCTGAGCCCGAATCATGGGCATTCTCTTTGCCACAGCCCGTCAGGACCAGCAGCGCAGAACAGAAGATCCCCAGGCCCTGCGCCCAACCGCGTTGACGCGCCATCAACCCGCTCCCATTCCTGAGCCCAATCAGCAACCAGAATTATTGCCGGAGAACATAATTAGTTGATCACGGTGCAGCAATGCTAGCATCCGGGCCACACGGCGGGCAGGGAGCAACGTCACCTCATTGATAAAGCGAAGCCTTGTCGACCAGGCTGAACAGCTTTTCGACGACGTCCCGCGCATCCTCGGCTTCCAGCCCCACGATCCGAAGCTCACCTTGATCCGCTCGTACCACCACTATCGCCAGCCCCAACGATCGCGACAGCGGATCCTGCCGCAGTTCCACAGTCCGCACCAATGAGAACGGAATGACCCAGAAAGATTTGCGCCACAACGTCTTCGACACGATGTACACCAGGCTCTCGTCCAGGACGCCCCATCGATATGTCCGGTAACGCCGTAGCGGCCGAAGCACCACCCACGCTACCGCGCATGACATGCATAGCAACCCCAGTGCGCCGAAGACGTGCTGTAGTGGGGTCGTCGCATGGGCGGGCATTGTGGTCACCGCCCACACCGCGGCGATCATGGCAACGAGAGGGATGCACGCCAGTGCGTATTGGATGGCCCAGAGCACCGGCGCCGATCTGCTGGCGCCGCGTTCGACCAGCGCACTCGGCGTCACACGCTCTGACGACACCGCATCGATCACCGTTCATCCCCCACCGTCGGAGCGAACCGACGCATCCACACCTGCCGTATCGCGACGGCTACAAGCACGAGGAACAGCACCGCGGCCGGCGACCAGATGATCGTACGGTCGAGCTCGCCGAACGCGTAGGCGATCAGGCCCAACGAGGCGAACGGAATGACCACCGACACCACCGCGGTCCATCGCCGGACGATGACCAACTCGACGATGGCCGCAACCACCTCCACACCGAACGCAACCCAGGCCACCGCACCCACAAGTTGCACGGTGGGATCACACGGCACGTAATCGGCATACCGGCGCGGCGTGCCGTCGGTAAGCGGCGTGTACGCGGTCCACCCGTAATCCCAGCCCTGCGGGCTCAATCCCCGGTTCACCAGGACGGCAACCACGAACACCCACCAGGCAACGTTGCCCGTGATGCGAGCAGCACTGACTACCTGGATGCGCGACATTCCTGGAGTATCCCTTATGGCTAACTCGGCGACGACGAACGTGTCACACATCGTTGACGAAATACCCCAAAACGGCAACGATGACTCCAGGCGGGCCGATAAGCGGCCTAACAGTCTCAGGGGTAAGCACGTGAAATACATCGTCACCGGCGGCACCGGCTTCATCGGACGACGGATCGTGACCCGAATCCTCGAGACCCAACCGGGCGCCGAAGTCGCCGTCCTGGTGCGGCGCGAATCCCTGTCACGCTTCGAAAAGATCGCCGAACAATGGGACGGCCGCGTACAGCCGCTGGTCGGTGACCTCACTCAGGCCGATCTCGGTCTGCCCACCGAAGGCGATCCGGTCACCGCCGACCACATCGTGCACTGTGCCGCGATCTACGACATCACCGTGGACGACGCGGCACAGCGCGCCGCGAACGTCGAGGGCACCCGGTCCGTCATCGCACTTGCCAAGCGCACCGGCGCCACCCTGCACCACATCTCCTCCATCGCGGTCGCGGGAAGCTACGAAGGCGAGTTCACCGAAGAAGACTTCGACGTCAACCAGGACCTGCCGACGCCCTATCACCAGACCAAGTTCGAGGCCGAACTGCTGGTGCGCTCGGAACCCGGTCTGCACTACCGCATTTACCGACCCGCCGTCGTCGTCGGCGATTCCAGGACCGGCGAGATGGACAAGATCGATGGTCCGTACTACTTCTTCGGAGTCTTCGCGAAGCTGGCCAAGTTACCCAACTTCACTCCGATGCTGCTGCCCAAGGCCGGGCGTTCCAACATTGTTCCGGTCGATTACGTCGTCGACGCCACGGTCGAGCTGATGCATCAGGAGGGGCGCGACGGGCGGGCCTTCCACCTGACCAACCCCGAGGTGACCTACCTGCGCGATATCTATTCCGGTATCGCAGCCGCCGCCGGTCTGCCGCCCGTGCGTGGCTCACTTCCGCACGCCATGGCCACTCCGTTCCTGCGCGCACGCGGCACCCTCAAGGTCTGGCGCAACATGGTGGTCACTCAGCTGGGCATTCCGCCCGAGGTCATCGACATCACCGAGATCATCCCCACCTTCGTTTCCGAAGCGACACAAGAAGCGTTGCGTCCCAGCGGAATTAAAGCACCCCCGTTCGCCAGCTACGCCGGCAGACTCTATCAGTACTGGCGCAGGAACCTGGACCCCGAGCGGTACCGTCGCGATGACCCCGCCGGACCACTGGTGGGCCGGCACGTCATCATCACCGGCGCATCCAGCGGTATCGGACGCGCTGCGGCCATCGCAGTCGCCAAGCGTGGCGGCACCGTCTTCGTTGTCGCGCGCGACGGGGAAGCACTCGATCAGCTGGTCACGGAGATTCGCGAGGACGGCGGCAAGGCCCACGCGTTCCCCTGCGACCTCACCGATTACGCCGCCGTCGATGACACCGTCAAGAGCATCCTCGGACAGTTCGGTCACGTGGACTATCTGGTCAACAATGCCGGCCGCTCGATTCGCCGCTCGGTGGTGAACACCGTCGACCGATTCCATGACTACGAACGGGTCATGGCGATCAACTACTTCGGTGCCGTCCGGCTGGTGTTGGCCCTTCTCCCTCATTGGCGGGAAAGGAAGTTCGGGCATGTCGTCAACGTGTCGACGGCCGGCGTACAGACCCGCAACCCCAAGTACGCGTCCTACATTCCGACCAAGGCGGCACTGGACGCGTTCGCCGATGTGGTGGCGACCGAGACGGTGTCCGATCACATCACCTTCACCAATATCCATATGCCACTGGTGAAAACACCGATGATCACACCCTCGCACAAGCTCAATGTGGTACGTGGGCTCACCCCCGAGCACGCGGCCGCCATGGTGGTACGCGGTCTTATCGAGAAGCCGACGCGCATCGACCACCCGATGGGCACGTTCGCCGATATCGGGCAGTACCTCACGCCGAAGCTGAGCCGACGGGTTCTGCATCAGATGTATCTGGCATACCCGGATTCCAAAGCGGCCCGTGGGCTCGAACCCGTCGATGACCGTCAGGACCTGTCGACCTCACGACGTCGCCCCAGGGCAGCCAAACGCGTTGCGGCCGTGTCGCGGTTACGCGTTCCGGGTCCGGTGATGAAGGCCGTACGCCTCATCCCCGGAGTGCATTGGTGACCTCCCGGGCCGCCCGGGTACCCGCCTCGATGGCTCCATCGAGATAACCCGGGTGACCGCTCGCCGTTTCCGCGCCTGCCCAATGGATGTCACCAACCGGCGCTGAGGGCATCGGCATGACCACCTCGGTGATACCGATATCCAGCAGCGCCATATACCCACCGCCGGCGTCTTTGAATCCATACTAGCCAGGATTCAGTCAGTCGTATGACTTGTACTATGTGCGGTGCTCCACCGCTTGTCGAATCCGTATACAGAGCTAACTGGCGGTAGGTTGACGTCCATGGTTCCTGTTTTTGCCGACGTCGATACCGGAGTGGACGACGCACTGGGATTGATCTATCTCCTTGCTAGCGAGAATGTGGAGATCGTCGGTATCGCTTCTACTGCGGGCAATGTCTCGGTGGACCATGTTTGCGCGAACAATCTGGGTCTGCTGGAACTGTGCAAGGCGCCGCAGATCCCGGTGTCCAAGGGTGTCGCCGAACCGTTGAGCGCGGCGCTGCGTACCGCCGAAGACACACACGGTCCCACCGGAATCGGGTATGCCGCACTGCCGGACTCCACCCGCACGCTCACCGATCACGACTCGGCCGAGGCCTGGGTAAAAGCCGCGCATGCCCACCCCGGCGAGCTGGTGGGCTTGGCGACCGGCCCGCTCACCAATCTGGCACTGGCCCTGCGCACCGAACCCGAATTGCCCAAACTTCTCAAACGGCTCGTGATCATGGGCGGCTCCTTCGACTACCCAGGCAACACCACGCCGGTGGCGGAATGGAATGTCGTCGTGGACCCGGGCGCCACGGCGGAGGTGTACGCCGCCTGGGGAGCCGTTGGCGTACAAGAACTCCCGATCGTGTGCGGCCTGAATCTCACCGAGACGATCGCCATGACACCGGAGCATCTGGTCAGGCTGGCCGATGCCGCGGGCGCTACCACCACCCCGCTGTCGGTGCTCGACTCTCCATCGAGCCGATCCTCGGCGAGCAACTCGGTGCTGCGGTTCATCGAAGATGCGGCGCGGTTCTACTTCGAATTCCACATGAAGCAGGACGAAGGCTTCCTGGCGCATATGCACGATCCCTTCGCCGCCGCGGTGGCACTGGATCCATCACTCGTCCAAACCCGTTCCGCAACCGTCGATGTCGAGCTGACGGGCGATCTGACGCGCGCGATGACCATCGCGGACTGGAAGGGCCAGTGGGGCCAGAAGCCCAACGCGCAGATCGCGGTGGAGACCGATCCCGAAGTGTTCTTCCAGCGGTTCATCGAGCGAGTGAGCGCGTTCGCACGGAAAGTCGATGAAACCAGCTGACCTTCGCCCGTCATTCATATACGCCCTCCACATACCAACGCTGCCTGCGGAAATGCAGGAGCAGAGCCTGGCCACCGCCCTTGTCTTCGAGTAGCACCTGAGCCCTGGCCGCCACACCCGCGGCCTTGCGCCCCAGAGGTTCATCACCCGAAACGAAGAGCGGTTCCTGCTCCTCCCACCATCTCTCGTCGATCGGCCACGGCCCCGCCCACCAACTCAACTCCCAGCGCCCATTGCCCCGCCGGACCCTGGCCGGTTCTCCTGAGAACATTCCCCGTCCGGTCACCATCACCGGCGCTCCGTCGACATCCAACAACTCCACCGGTTCATCGGATAACACCACCGGAGCCGGATCGGGCAGCTTCCCGGGCCATGGGGCGCCGGGGTCGGCTCGCGGCCTCAGCTCATCCCCTAAGGGCACCAAGGTAATTCGTTCGGCCGGACCGCGGCCGCCGCTGACCACTCCCACCTGTACCGACTCCTCTCCCAACAGATCCTGAACCCTCGTCAGCGCACGTCGTGCCCGCTGCCGTTCCTCAACGCCCACCGCTCCCCACAACGTCAGCTGCAACGCCTCGGCCGTCACCACCTCGACCGGCTCCAGCCGCAACATCGCCACCGGCCCATCCAGAGAACGTCGCCGGGCAAGCCAACCGTCGAGCTGCCAGCGCACGCGGTCGGCGGTCGCCTCCTCGGTGAGCGGTTCGGCGCACCGCCACACCCGGGACAGCTCCTGGCCGTCCACCGTGACGGCGTGAATGGCCAACCGGGAGCAGGCCACTCCGGCCGAGGACAGCGTCTCGTGCAGACTCACCGCCAACGTCCGCCCCGCGAAGGCCGCGGCATCGACCCGATCGATCGGCGGATCGCAGGACAGCTCAACTCCCAGCTCGGCTGGAACCACATGTCCCGAGGGCGGACGCTGCGGTTCGGCTCGCGCATGTCGATGTGCCTGTACCGCGTCATCGTCGAACCGCGAGGCGACATCCGATCGCGCCAGTTCCGCAAAAGCGCCGATGGTACGAATACCCATGCGCCACAATAGGTCAACCAAGTCTTCACGTTGCGGGCAACACAGACTGGGCTCGGCGGCCATCTCCTTGATCGACAGCGCAGCCAGGAATTGCGCATCCCCACCGGGCGCTACCAGTGCGGCATGCCGCGCGGCGTATACCGCCGTGGACATCTGATCGGCGATCCCTACTTGGCATTCGGCCCCGGCCACCGACACCGCATCGGCCAGCCGTTCTGCCGCGGTCTGCTCACTGCCGAAGTACCGGGCGGCTCCGGTCACCGGCAGTGCCAGCAGCCCGGGACGCAGAATCTCGGCCCCCGGCACCAGATCATCCACTGCCGCGATCATCGGCTCGAAGAACCGCGCATCGCGATCGGCATCGGCCACCGCGATATGCAGCTGCGGACAACGAGCCTGGGCCTCGCGTCGCCGCATACCCCGGCGTACTCCCAGCGCCCGAGCGGCCGCAGTGCATGCCGTCACCCTGTTGGCCAGGGTCACCGCCACGGGCCGAGTGGCAGGAAGATCCGCCATCGCCGCGGCGGCCACCGCAGGCCAGTCCGGGCACCAAATCGCCAGCACCCGTGGCGCTTTGCGCCGTCCTTTCCCTGGCCTTTCAGGCAGATCTGATCGCGCCACGGCCGCCACACACCTCCCGACCACCACGCCCACGCGTCCGTACCGCTGTTCGCACCCCACGGATCCGCCCCAGACCGCGGGCCGACACCCCGTCATAGCCGATCACCTGCGCCCGCAACCGCAGCGAGGCGCCTTCCCAGTCTCCATCGACGGCCAGCAGCGTGCATCCGTTGCTGTGCGCCCGGGCCACTATCGCGCGTGCCGATGTCGAGGTCACCCGTCGGCCACCCAGACCCAGCACCACCAGATCCATCCCGTCCATGAGCACCGAGGCCACCTCCACCGCACTCAGACCCGGGTGGGGAATCAACGCCAGGCGGCTTAGGTCCGCCCCCCGCTCCACTGCCGCCAACACGCTCACATCCGGCATGCCCACAATCGCGGCGTATCCGCCCGCGGCGGTCACCGAAGCCACCACATCCAGGGGCATTGACCGGGCCCCGCTGGCCACCGCGACCGTGCCGCGCCGCAACACGTGACCTATCGATCTGGCCAGCGCATCGGATCCCGGCAGCAAAGATTGAGCGTCCGGCAGCGCCTCCTGAAACCGGCCAGCCGAAGACCGATCCCCACCGACCTTCCCCGATATCGTCGCCATCTGCTGCCGGAGCTTTTGCAGCTGGTCAGCACGGTTTACCAGCGCTTCATCGGCGGCCGTCGCAGCCGTCACAACCGCACCTCCAGACACACTCGGCTAGAACGTATGTTCGATGTCTGGAGTAAACACCTCGCCGCCGACAACCGTCAAGGCGGGCAGGGGCTATCTGCCGACACGCCGCGTTGCGGTGGGTTCGTGTCGCACATGTCCCCCACGAGACGGCGTGTCGACGGGCCTGGTTTCAGTCGAGCTGGCGGGTGTGCGCCCAGCGGGTCAACGCGTTGCGATTGGACTGCTGGGTCTTACGCAGCACATTGGAGGCGTGCGTTTCCACCGTCTTGACCGAGATCACCAAATCCTCGGCAATCTCCCGGTAGGTGTACCCCCGGGCCAGGAGCCGCAGCACCTCAAGCTCACGCGGAGTCAACGAATCCAGCTCGGGGTCCAATGCCGGTTCCGGGCTATTCGAGCGCCCGGTGAAGGAGTCGAGCACAAATCCGGCCAGCCGCGGGCTGAACACCGCATCCCCACCGGCTACCCGACGTACCGCGTCGGCGAGCTCGCTCCCCGAAATCGTCTTGGTGACATAGCCTCTGGCGCCAGACCTGATCACCGCGATAACATCCTCGGCGGCATCGGACACGCTGAGCGCAAGAAACACCGGGCCAGAGCCGCCGACTCCGTTGATGACGGCAACCCCACCGCCAGAAGGCATGTGCACATCGAGTAACACCACATCAGGTGCGCTGGCACGAATCCCGGTGACTGCCTCAACAACCGACCCTGCCTCGCCCACGATCTCGATATCCGATTCGCCGGCCAGCTCGGCCCGTACCCCGGACCGGAACACCCCATGATCGTCGACCAGGAATACCCGCAGCATCACTCTTCCCTCTCGTCGACGTCGTTGGTCTTGTACGGCATGATAATTCGCACCTCGGTACCCTTACCGATCTCCGACTTGATCTGCACCTGCCCACCCCGGCGCATCACCCTGGCCTTGATGGAGCGCGCAATGCCCTGTCGATCCTGCGGCACCTCGTCGGGATCAAACCCCTTACCCCGATCCCTGACGAAGACGCTGATCTGGCCGGGTTCCACCTCGGCGTACAGGTTGATATCCGATTGCCCGGAATGCTTGGCAGCGTTGACCAACGCCTCACGGGTGGCCCCGACCAATGCACGTCCGGTCTCGGGCTCAAGTGCCAGATCGGCATCGCCGACGATCACCGAATTGACCACCACGGTGTGCGTGTCCTCGACCTCCCCGGCCACGGTGCGCAACTCCTGCGCCAGCGACGAGTCCGACGACGCCCCCGAGGAGAACAGCCAGCTGCGCAGCTCCCGCTCCTGGCTGCGGGCCAGGCGCAACACCTCGCTGGGATTGTCGGTGCGTTTCTGGATCAGCGCCAGCGTCTGGAGCACCGAATCATGGAGATGCGAAGCGATCTCGTCGCGCTCCTCGGTACGGATACGGGCGGCGCGCTCGATGCCGAGCGCACGCCATAACCGCAACCACAGCGGCACCGTCAACAACACCGCGCCCACCAAAGTGGCCGCAATGGCCACCAGTGAGTCGCGCAAAGAGGACAAGTCCACATTGCGCAAAACCACCACCGCAATCCCGCCGAAGACCAGCGCCGCGCCGGCGATCACCCGAACCAACGTCAGTATCGACGGCCTGCCGGGCGCTCCCAGTACCGCCAAACTTGGCCCCTGCGCATCGAATTCGCGCCACACCACCGCAAGACCGGTCAGCGCCAGCACAGTCGGGAAGACCAATGACGCCGCCGAACCGCTGACCGTCGACATCAAAATGATCAGCGCGGCAAGGCTTAACAGCAGCAGCCCGGTGGCCCGCCTGCGGTCGGTAGCGCTGACGGCCGCGACATCGTCGCCCGGCGGCATCAGCATCCACAGCAGTCCGTAGGCCACGATGCCCATCCCGCTGGCCGCGCCGAGCACCGCGAAGGCCAACCGCACCCGGAACACCGGGACATCGAGATGATCGGCAAGCCCACCGGCGACGCCGGCCACCACTCGCCCCCCGGTACGCCGGCGCAACGGCGGAGCGGCGGTCAGCCGATTTCCGCCGGCGAAGGCATTCCGGAACCTGGGACTCACCTCTGCGATACTGCCATGGCAAAGCTGCGCATGGCATCGGGCTTATCCCTGAAGCCGTATTGCAAAGATCAGGGTGAATCCTGATGGCGGACATGCCTGCGGCTGGGCACCATAGCTGTCATGGATACGGATACCACCACCAAACGGACGCCGTCCTCCACGCTGGGAGACATGTGGCGGACCCGTCCGTTGCGGCTGCCCGGACACGGTAAGCTCGCCGGCGTCGCCGCGGGAATCGGCTACCGCTACAACGTGGATCCGCTGCTGGTGCGCGTAATTTTTGTGGTCACAACGATTTTCGGCGGCGCAGGCGCCATCATGTACGTGGCGTGCTGGCTGCTGATGCCGCCCGCCCGCTACACCACCCCGTATCACGAGTCCAAGGTGAAGATGGTCTTCTGGATCATCGTCCTGCTGCTCCTCGGCGGACCATTCATCGACCCCGATCGCGACCCATGGGGATTCGTCAGTGCCGCGGTCCTGCTCGGTGGTTGGTATCTGCTCTATCAGCGTCAGAGCGAACCCCCGCTGGCACCGGCGGCTTCTGCCGATCAGCCTCCCGTCACCGCGGATGACCAACCGGACACCGTGACGGCCCCGGTAGATGTGAACAAGCCGGAAAACGAGCCGCTGTCGCCGCCCCTTCCGCCGCCCCCGCCCACATGGAACCCGCCCGGGATGTCGCCCTTCACCTGGCATCTGCCCGATCCGATTCCGCTGCCCGCGCCACCGGCCAAGCCCAAGTCCCGCGTGGCCCCGGTCACCATCGGCGCGATGCTCATCGTCAGCGCAGTGCTCGTGGCCATCGGGCTACTCGGCGGCAGCTGGGTGACACCGGTGGTGGTCACTGCGGCGGCGCTGGTCATCGTGGGTGTGGGCATGCTGGTGGGCGCATGGCTCCGCAGCGGTTACGCGCTGCTCTTCCTGGCGGTCCCGCTGGCCGGATTCGTCATCGTGGCATCCTCGATAGGGCCGCTGGAGGTGTCCCTCAATGTCGGCGACCAAAGCTACCGTCCCACAGAGGCTTCCGAGATCGATGACTACTACGAGGTCGGTATCGGCACCATCATCCTTGACCTGACGGATGTCACGCTCACCGGCGACAGGACCGTGACCATCGACGCCGGGATGGGTGATATCGAGGTACTGGTTCCGTCATCCATGAACGTGCACAGCAGATGCGAGGTGAGCGTCGGCAGCTTCGACTGCCTGCCCTCACCAGCCGGCACCGGGCCGGTACTGACCATCAACGCCACAGCCAACGTAGGAAGTATTGAGGTGCGACGTGTCTGAAAACGCCAACGAACCAGTGACCGACGCCGATAGCGCCGACACCAACACCGACGTGGCGAATCAGGCGGAATCCATACCTGAAGCCACCGGCAACGAAAAGACCAGACCCTCCCTCACCCTTGCCCTATCCGGATTGGTTGCCGTGCTCGTCGGAGGGTGGGCCCTCACCGGCGAGGACTTCGTCGCGCTGCTTCACAGCGACCTGCTCGGCTGGGTCGCGATCGCCATAGCCATCGCCATCGGTGTTGCGCTGGTGGCAGTTCCGACCCGGCGCAACCGGACCTGACTAACCCCTAGTCGTTACACTCCTGCCCGCCGGATGACGCTCACTCCCATTCGATGGTGCCGGGCGGCTTGCTGGTGATGTCCAGCACCACCCGGTTCACCTCGGGAACCTCGTTGGTGATGCGCGTCGAGATCCGCTCCAGCACCTCGTAGGGCAGCCGCGTCCAGTCCGCGGTCATCGCGTCCTCACTGGAGACCGGCCGCAACACGATGGGATGCCCGTACGTGCGCCCATCGCCCTGCACCCCGACCGAGCGCACATCGGCCAACAGCACCACCGGGCACTGCCAGATATTGCGGTCTTGGCCTGCGGCGGTAAGTTCCTCGCGCGCAATGGCATCGGCACGGCGCAGGGTATCCAGCCGGTCGGCAGTGACCTCGCCGACGATCCTGATAGCCAGACCCGGCCCTGGGAAGGGCTGGCGGCCAACGATTTCCTCGGGCAAGCCCAGTTCGCGGCCGACCGCACGGACCTCGTCCTTGAACAACAGCCGCAGCGGCTCCACCAGGGCGAAGCTCAGATCTTCGGGCAGCCCACCCACATTGTGGTGACTCTTGATGTTGGCCGTGCCGCTACCGCCCCCGGATTCGACGACATCCGGATAGAGCGTGCCCTGCACCAAAAACTCGATCCCGTCCTCGGAGTTGCCGATCGCATCAGAGACGGCACCCTCGAACGCCCGGATGAATTCACGGCCAATGATTTTGCGTTTGGCCTCCGGGTCGCTGACACCGGCGAGCTCACCGAGGAACTTCTCCGCGACATCAACAGTCACCAGATTGGCGCCGGTGGCCGCCACGAAATCGTGTTCCACCTGCGCACGCTCTCCGCTGCGCAGCAGACCGTGGTCAACGAACACACAGGTCAGCCTGTCCCCGATGGCACGCTGCACCAGGGCTGCCGCCACCGCGGAATCCACCCCACCAGAGAGCCCGCACAATGCGCGCCCGTCACCGATCTGCGCGCGCACCTGCTCGACCAAAGTCTCGGCGATATTGGCTGCCGTCCACGCCGATTCAATGCCCGCGAACTCGTGCAAAAAGCGGCTGAGTACCTGTTGCCCGTGCGGCGAATGCAGCACCTCGGGGTGATACTGCACCCCGGCCAGGCGCCGCGCCCGGTTCTCGAACGCCGCCACGGGAGCACCCTCGCTGCTGGCGACCACGGTAAAGCCCTGTGGTGCTTCGGTTACGGCATCACCGTGGCTCATCCACACGGGCTGGACGCCGGGCAGACCGTCATGCAGGTCTCCGCCCACCACGTTCAGCTCGGTGCGGCCGTATTCGCTGGTGCCGGTGTGTGCGACGGTTCCGCCGAGCACCTGCGCCATGGCCTGAAAGCCATAACAGATGCCGAAAACCGGAATGTCCAAATCGAATACGCCGGGGTCGAGCTGGGGGGCACCCTCTTCATAGACGCTCGACGGGCCACCGGACAGCACGATCGCCCGGGGGTTGCGTTCCTTGATCTCCTCGATACTCGCCGAGTGCGGGATCACCTCAGAGAACACCCGCGCCTCACGCACGCGACGTGCGATCAGCTGCGCGTACTGTGCCCCGAAGTCGATGACCAGAACCGGTCGGTCGCCATGCTGCTCCGTTTGCGCCACCGGCTTAGCTTAGTGGTGCAGCTATCCCGGATCTAACTGGCCGAACTCACCGGTTCGATCGGTAGATGCCGCAGCGCGCCGGGAGCACCGGCCGGGACCACAGGGTGCGACGGGGGCACCGGCGCCATCCGCTGATAGGGCAGACCCTGCTCCGGGCGCAGATCCGTCTCGCCCTTGTTGGGCCACAACGACGCCGCCCGCTCGGCCTGCGCGGTGATGCTCAGCGACGGGTTGACACCCAGGTTCGCCGAGATCGCCGCGCCGTCCACCACGTACATGGTCGGGTAGCCGTACACCCGGTGGTAGGGGTCGATGACGCCATCTTCGGGGCTTGTCCCGATGACGGCGCCGCCCAGGAAGTGCGCGGTGAGCGGGATGTTGAACAGCTCGCCCCAGGTGCCGCCCGCTACGCCGTCGATCTTGGCGGCGAGGCGCCGAGTCGCTTCGTTGCCTGCGGGAATCCAGGTGGGGTTGGGCTCACCATGGCCCTGCTTGCTGTCCAAACGCCGCCAGAACAGCGTCTTCTTGGTGAACGTGGTGATCGAGTTGTCCAGGTGCTGCATGACCAGCGCGATGACGGTGCGCTCACTCCACTGCGTCACGTTGAGCATGCGCATGGTGCCCCGTGGATCCGCACGCGCCGCCTCGATGAGCTGGCGCCACCGCGACTTCTCGCCATCGCCGTCGGTCATCAGGGTCTGCAGCAGGCCCATCGCGTTGGAGCCCTTGCCGTACCGCACCGGCTCGATGTGCGTGTCACTGGTCGGGTGGAACGAGGACGTGATGGCCACACCGTGGGTGAGGTCCAGATCGTCCTTGTACTCCAATCGCCCTGCACCGACGATGGATTCGGAGTTCGTACGGGTCAGCACACCCAGACGCTGGGAGAGTTTGGGCAGTAGGCCCTTGTCCTTCATCTTGAACAAGAGGTTCTGCGTGCCCCAGGTGCCGGCGGCCAGCACCACGTGCTTGGCCGTGTAGGTCTTGCGCTGTTTACGCAGCCAGCGACCGGTGGACTTGGTGGACACCCGCCAAACCCCATCGGCACCCTGCTGCACCGCGGTGACCGTGGTGAGCGGAATGACCTGGGCGCCAGATGATTCGGCCAGTCCCAGGTAGTTCTTGACGAGGGTGTTCTTGGCGCCGACCCGGCATCCGGTCATGCAGGAACCACATTCGGTGCAGCCCACCCGGTCGGGGCCGGCACCACCGAAGTAGGGATCGGGCACCTTGACGCCGGGTGTCTTGGTGCCCACCGTCTGATCGAGAGACGGGCCGAAGTACACACCCACGGGGGTCGCGACAAAGGTGTCGCCGGCCCCCATGTCGTCGGCGACCTCCTTGATGAGCCGGTCGGCGTCGGTGAAGGTGGGGTTCTTGACCACGCCGAGCATCCGCTGGGCCTGCTCGTAGTGCGGTGAAAGCTCGGCGCGCCAGTCGGTGATGCCCTTCCACTGCGGGTCGTTGAAGAACGGCTCCGGCGGCACGTACAGGGTGTTGGCGTAGTTCAGCGAGCCACCGCCCACCCCGGCACCCGCCAGGATCATGCAGTTGCTCAGCAGGTGGATCCGTTGAATCCCGAAGCACTTGAACATCGGCGCCCACAGGAACTTGCGCAGATTCCAGGACGTCTCGGCGAATTCCTCGTCGGAGAACCGGCGACCGGCTTCCAGGACACCTACGCGATAACCCTTTTCGGTCAACCGCATGGCGGTGACGCTTCCGCCGAATCCGGATCCGACGATGAGCACGTCGAAGTCGGTGTCTGCTTCAGGTTTCACAGGGACTGCTACCGGTGATGACATCGTTGGCCTACCTCCGCATGGTCACGTTACCGACCAGTATGGAATACAACGAGGGGGGTATTGTAAATTAGGTCACCCTAAGTAGACGCATGTCTAAGAGTTGACGGTCAGCCCGACCTTCTGAAATTCCTTCAGATCGCAGTATCCGGACTTGGCCATCGAACGGCGGAGCCCACCAACAAGATTCAAGGTGCCAAACGGGTCATCGGACGGCCCACCGAGCACCTCGCTCAACGGCGGCCGCTCCCCCACCGCCACCTGCAGCAGCGCGCCACGAGGCAACGAGGGATGCGCGGCGGCGTTCGGCCAGAACCATCCGTCACCGGCGGCCTCCTGCGCCGCGGCCAGCGGGGTCCCCAGCACAACGGCGTCGGCACCACAGGCGATGGACTTCGCAAGGTCCCCTGAGGTGTGGATGTCGCCGTCGGCCAAGACATGCACGTACCGGCCGCCGGTCTCATCCAGATATTCGCGGCGAGCCGCCGCGGCATCGGCAATGGCGGTCGCCATGGCGACACTGATGCCCAGCACCTCTCCGCTGGTCGTCGCGCCCGCGGTCTGCCCGTACCCGACGATGACGCCGGCGGCTCCAGTCCGCATCAGGTGCAGGGCCGTGCGGTGATCGATCACGCCACCGGCGACAACAGGGATATCCAGTTCGGAGATAAAGGTTTTCAGGTTCAGCGGCTCACCGTCGCGGGCCACCCGTTCGGCCGACACGATGGTGCCGTGGATGACCAGCAGATCGATACCCGCGGCGATCAGATGCGGGGTAAGCAGCTGCGCGTTCTGCGGACTCACCCGCACCGCAGTGGTCACACCGGCCCCACGCACCTCGGTGATGGCCGCCGCCAATAGCTCCGGAACGATTGGTGCCGAATGCAATTGCTGCAACAGGCGAATCGCGGCGGAGGGCTCAGGCTCCTTCTGCGCAACCTCGACCACCTCGGCGATGCGGGCCTCGACATCAGTGTGCCGGCCCCACAACCCTTCACCGTTGATGACGCCGAGCCCACCGGCCTTACCGAGTTCAATGGCGAAACGCGGCGAAACCAGCGCATCGGTCGGATGCGCCACCACCGGAATCTCGAATCGGTAGGCATCGAGCTGCCACGACGTCGACACGTCCTGCGACGAACGCGTGCGGCGTGCCGGGACAATGTTCACATCATCGAGTTCGTATGTGCGGCGGGCGGTTCTGCCCATGCCGATTTCGACGAGGTCACGCATGTTGGCTTCCTTTACCGTGCCGAGGTGTTAACGCACGTAGTAGTTCGGCGCTTCGGCCGTCATGGTGATGTCATGCGGATGGCTCTCCTTGAGCCCCGCCGCGGTGATCTGTACGAACTGAGCGCGCTGAAGCTCCTCGATGCTCGACGCCCCGGTGTACCCCATGGCAGCCCGCAGGCCACCCGTCAGCTGATGCATGACCGTCGACAACGGACCACGAAACGGAACCCGGCCCTCGATACCCTCGGGCACCAGCTTGTCCTCGGACAACACGTCGTCCTGGAAGTAGCGGTCCTTCGAATAGCTCCGTCCGGTATTTCCGGCCGCACCGCGTCCCTGCATGGCACCCATGGACCCCATACCGCGGTAGCTCTTGAACTGCTTGCCGTTGACGAAGATCAGTTCACCCGGCGACTCAGCCGTACCCGCCAGCAGCGACCCGAGCATCGTCGTGGACGCGCCGGCGGCCAACGCCTTGGCGATATCGCCCGAATACTGCATGCCGCCGTCGGCGATCACCGGAACACCGGCCAGGTGGCATACCGCCGAGGCCTCCAGAATCGCGGTGATCTGCGGTGCACCGACACCGGCCACCACACGGGTGGTGCAGATGGAGCCTGGGCCCACACCGACCTTCACCGCGTCGGCGCCCGCCTCGATGAGCGCCGCGGCGCCCGACCGGGTGGCGACGTTCCCACCGACCACGTCGACGCGCTCGCCCACCTCTGCCTTCAGCTTGCCGACCATGTCCAGCACCTTGCGGTTGTGCGCATGCGCGGTGTCCACGATCAGTACATCGACACCCGCGTCCACGAGCGCCATGGCCCGCGTCCACGCGTCATCGCCCACACCGACAGCCGCGCCGACCAGAAGCCGTCCGTCGCTGTCCTTCGTGGCATTGGGGTGCTGCTCGGTCTTCGCGAAATCCTTGACGGTGATGAGGCCGGTCAGGCGGCCGTCGCCGTCGACGATGGGCAGCTTCTCGATCTTGTTGCGCCGCAACAGCCCTAGTGCAGCGTCGGCAGTCACTCCCTGGCGGGCGGTGATCAACGGCGGCTTGGTCATCACCTCGGCGACCGGCTTCGACAGGTCGGCCTCGAACCGCATATCCCGGTTGGTGATGATTCCCACGAGTGCGCCGTGCGGGTTCACCACCGGCAGACCCGAGATACGGAACCGTGCACACAGCGCGTCGACCTCGGCCAGAGTGTTCTCGGGCGAGCAGGTCACCGGGTTGGTGACCATGCCGGCCTCGGACCGCTTGACGGTCTCGACCTGCCCGGCCTGATCCTCCAGCGAGAGATTGCGGTGCAGCACACCCATGCCGCCCGCGCGTGCCATCGCGATGGCCATTCTGGCCTCGGTCACGGTGTCCATCGCCGAGCTGACCAGCGGGACGTTGAGTCTGATCCGCTTGGTCAGCTGAGAGGAGGTGTCGGCGCCGTTCGGCAGCACATCCGATGCCGCCGGCAGCAACAACACATCGTCGAACGTCAACCCGAGCATGGCAACCTTGTGCGGATCGTCGCCGCCGGTGTGGACGGACCCTGCCGCAATGGTCATTCAAGCCTCCATGCCAGATAGCCGTCGTATACATCCCAGGGGTGATATGGGAAGGAGTGCATCCATCCTATCGGCTCGCTCCGGCTCCGATATCCAAGGATATGTGCTCGGACATACCCCACGTGAGCTGGCGCACGAACCGGCGAACTGCGTACTCTAAGAGTGTGCGCGACCACTTTCCGCCGGGATTGCCACCGGACCCGTTCGCCGACGACCCCCACGATCCGTCGGCCGCGCTCGATGCGATCGAGCCTGGTCAGCCGCTCGACCCGCAGGAGCGGATCGCGGTCGAAGAGGATCTTGCCGACCTCGCGGTCTACGAGGCATTGCTGGCCCATAAGGGAATCCGCGGCCTGGTGGTTTGCTGTGACGAATGCCAGCAGGACCACTATCACGACTGGGACATGCTCCGCGCGAATCTGCTGCAGCTCCTGGTCGACGGAACCGTCCGCCCACACGAACCGGCTTTCGACCCCGAGCCGGAAGCATATGTGACCTGGGATTACTGCCGCGGATACGCCGACGCGTCACTCAACGAGGCCGCGACGGACCGCGACGGATTCCGCTGATCGTTCGCTTTTCGGCCTACCCGCCGACGTGCGAGCCCGATCCACTTCCCTGATTCGCCGGCCCGCCTCCCGGATTGCCCGGAGCCATCGGAGCTGACGTCATCACCGGCATGTGCCGTGACGGGCCGTCGGCGCCCGAACCGGCGTTCCCGCCGCTGCCCGGATACCCGTGAATGTTCCCCGATCCCGGGGTGTCGACGGGTGCCTGATAGATCGGCACCTGGTTGTCGGGAGTACGGGTAATCGGCGTCGGAGCTTCGATCGTCGTCGGCGCGGTGATCGCGGGAGTACCGACAACTCCGGGCCGGGTGGTGACTATGGTCACCCCTTCCGGAGTCGTCGGGACGGTCACGACTGGCGCAGTTGACGGCGCCGTAGTGCTCGCAATCACTCCCGGCACGGAGGTGGACGTGGTGGGCGCGGAGGGTGCCGTCGTCGTGAGCGTCACGCTGGACGACGTCGAGGTGGACGGGGTCGAGGTGGACGGGGTCGAGGTGATCGCCGACGTCGGGCTCGGCGGTGTCGTGGTGACCGACACGGTGGTCGACGTGGACGTCGGGACGGACGTGGAGCTCGTCGACGTGGAGCTGGAGGTGCTCGTCGATGTCGAACCGCTTGCCTCCGTCGTCGACGTGGATGTGGATGTGGATGACGTCTCGGACGTAGTAGTTGATGACGTTGTCTCGGACGTGGTCGTTAACGGCGTCGTCGAGGTCGTGGAACTGGTTGTGCTCGTGATGGGCGCAACCATCGGCGGCGGCGACAACATGATGCGCGGCGTCTCGGTCACCATCTCCGGCGGCACCGTAGCCTGCGGGTTCTTAGCGTCGATCCTGACTTCAGCCTGCTGCACCCGGCTGGCCAGCTCGGCCTTCTGCTGGGCGTCGCCCACCTCGTTGACGCGCGCGGCGGCAACCCCGAGCTGCTGCTGCGCCCCTTCCCAATCCCCTTGGGAAATAAGCTTTTCCACCTGCGCGAGTTCGGTTTGCGCCGAGAGCACCACCGGGTCGGTGCGCACCGACGGGCCCGTGCCGAACAACGAGCTACGCAGCCCATACAACGCGTCACCGGGATGCGACTGGTACACGGCCGCACCGAATCCGCCGAACAGCAGCGTCACCGCAGCCGCCGAACCCAACGTCGTGGCCAGCAGCCGTGACCGGCCACCGCGGTCGCGCAGTGCGTTACGCGCCTGCCCGAGTGTGGGTTTCGCCGGCATCGGCTCGCGCCCGACATCCTCGCGCCACGCCGCCAACATCATCGCCACGGCGTACTCGTCGGAATCGGACGTGGCCACCGGCAGATCCGCCGCAATGGCATCGATCATCCGATTGGTGCGCCGCAGCGCCGCCAGGTCCTCGGACCCCTCGTTCTCTTGCCAGCCCTGCGGGCCGGGGAACCACCCGCGTCCATCAGCCACGGTGATCACCCGCCCGAGTCATCTCTGCCTTGAGTTTCTGCAGTGCCCGATGCTGCGCCACCCGCACCGCACCCGCACTGCTGCCGACCGCGTCGGCCGTCTCTTCCGCCGACAGGCCGACAACAACACGCAAGATGAGGATTTCGCGTTGCTTCTCGGGCAGCACCTCCAGCAGCGCTTGCATGCGCCGCGACGATTCGGAGTTCAGCGCCTCCTGCTCGGGCCCCGCATGGCGGTCGAACTGCTCCGGCAGGGTCTCGGCGGGGTCGGACTTATCGCGGGCCATCGCGCGGTGCGCATCGGCTACCTTGTGCGCGGCGATGCCGTACACGAAGGCCAGGAACGGGCGTCCCTGATCTTGGTAGCGAGGCAGCGCTGCGATCACCGCGAGACACACCTCCTGCGCTACGTCGTCTGCGGAGAGACCACTTCTTTCCGCCGTTCCAACTCGAGCGCGGCAATATCGCACCACGACGGGCCGGATGGCACTAAGTACCTCAGAGAGCGCGTTGCGATCGCCTGTGACGGCAGCAGCAACGACGTCGTCGAGCCCGCTCTCCGTACTTGTCATCGACTGCGCATTCCCCAGCGTTACGTGTGGTGCACCGTGGTGGTGCTGTCACCTAGGACAATAGCGTTGGACATCAGGGGACAGCGCATTTAGTCCACCACCTCAAGGCGCCAATGCCCGCCCGCGCGGGCTATCCACACGGCACATTCGCGGCGAACAGCAACGAGGTCTTCACGAGGTTGCCCCGCCCCGTCGGACGACGGCAGACCGGACAACATCGCCGCCAGCGCCCAGCGCAGCGGCACCAGCTCATTCGCCGTCGCCGCCTGCAGCCCGCGCGCGGCGAAAACTGCTGATTCATTCACATCGCCAACGCTGCTGAGCGCCGCGGCCAGCACCATCGCCGTCTTGACCTGGTGTCTTACCGATGGCACGTCGCGCGCGAGCCGCTCAGCCGTGCGGGCGTACCGCAACGATCGCTCCCCGTCACCGGACACCATCGCCAGCTCGGCGTGCACCCAGGCCAACCGTAGGGGCAGTCGCCATGGCCACCGAACATCACCGCGCACGGATAGCGGCTCGGCCCGTTCCAGTAACGCGTGAGCAAGCGGAAATCGCCCCAGTCCCAGCGCATCCGCCGCCAACCCGACGAGCGCATCGGACCGCGCCTCGGCGTCGGTGCCGGCCAGTGTCAGTGCCCGGCCATCCAGCCGGCGCGCATGGGTATGCCAACCGAGCTGACGCACGAGTGATGCGCGTGTGCTCAGCGCCAGCGAGGCAAGCCTGCCGGGGCGCGATGCCGCGATGCCGCTCAATTCGGCGTGCGCAGCCGCATAGCGTCCTGCTCCACCGAGCGCGACGGCGCGCAACCAGGCATCCTCAGATGTTGAGGCGCAAGGAAGCGGCCAAGTAGCTGGATGTGACCCGAACGCGGCATCGATGAGCACGGCCGCTGTGGAGGTAAGGGAAGTCACCATGGGAGCGGCCACCGTACCAATTCCGTCAAATATGGCGTTAACAGTTGATGCAGCGGATGTTAAATCGGCATCAACCGGAGCTGTGAACACTTGGCCAACACAGCATTAAGGAAACGGAAAACCCACGGCCAAAACCCGCTGACCACGCAGGTGAGCGACCGTTACGTACCAGCCATGAGCAAAGACGATGAACGTGATGTTAATTCTGGACCTAATGACGTGATGTTGCCATGATCATCGCCTATTGACTGGATTTCTACCGCGCACCTACGTTGTGTACACCGCTTGTCATTGGCGACACGTTTGGTGCAACTTCACTCACACGCAGGTCGACTGCGCGCGCAGCGAGAGGGTTAACCACATGCCGCAGCCACAGCAATTGCCTGGGCCCAACGCAGATATCTGGGATTGGCAGATGAAGGGCGTTTGCCGAGGAGTCGATTCGTCGGTCTTCTTCCATCCCGACGGTGAACGCGGCCGTGCCCGCGCACAGCGGGAGATGAAGGCCAAGGAGATGTGCCGGGCATGCCCGGTGCTGGTGCAGTGCCGCGCACACGCGCTGGCCGTCGCCGAGCCCTACGGAATCTGGGGCGGGCTCTCGGAGTCCGAACGTGAACTGATTCTGCGCCGCGGAGTACGCCGCACCGCTTAAAACGCTGAGCAAATGTCGGGCCCCCGCACCCAGATGGTGGCGGGGGCCCGACATTTGCGGGGGATCTTTAGGTAACGGAGCCCGCCGGCTGGTCATCGACCCTCCAGTTGAAGAAAATCTGCGATCCCTGCACGTCGGTAGTCCTGACGGTGACCCCGATCGTCTTGCCCTCGCCGTCGACGACCGCGCACCGCTGAGTGGCACCCTTCTCGCCCTTCAACGTGCCATCGCAGCTGACGCTGGCGAGCGTGACACCGGTCTTCTCCTTGATCCCATCCTTGAGCCCGGCCTCCAACTTGGCCTTGGTGAGCTCAGGGGAAGACGACCCCAAGCTGAAGTGCGCCTCGCAGCCCGAGAGCAGCAGCCCGGCCAGGACCAACGCCGTCAGCCGCGACATGTGACTAGCCATCCGCTTAGTAAACCCCCGTTTTAGCGCGGCGCCACGGCCACCCTGGCCGATCGACGAGGACGGCAACCCCATCGACGTTGACGATCGCGAAGGCCACTAGGCCGCCCACACAGCCTTGTACGGGCCCCATTGCCACAAAACGCAAGACGCCCCCGACCCGTGGGCCGAGGGCGTCTGCGTTGCTATCTAGTGGGCGTGACCGTGGTGACCGTGACCGTGGTCGGCCTCCACGGCCGGCTTCTCCACGATGCTGGTTTCGGTCGTCAGGATCATCCGCGCCGCAGATGCCGCGTTGATAACGGCCGAGCGGGTCACCTTCACCGGATCGATGACGCCATCGGCGATCAGGTCGCCGTACTGCAGCGTCGCCGCGTTGAAGCCATGCCCGGCGTCCAGCTCCGCCACCTTGCTCACCACGACGGCTCCATCCAGCCCGGCGTTGGTGGCAATCCAGAACAACGGCGCGGACAGCGCGGCTTCGAACACGTCGACACCCTTGGCCTCATCGCCCTTGAGCTCGACACGCAGCCCGTCCAGCGCCGAACGAGCCTGCACCAGGGCGCTACCGCCGCCGGCGACGATGCCCTCTTCCACGGCAGCCTTGGCCGCCGCGACGGCGTCCTCGACGCGGTGCTTGCGCTCCTTGAGGGCGGTGTCGGTGGCAGCACCCACCTTGATGACCGCAACACCGCCGGCCAGCTTGGCCAGGCGCTCCTGCAGCTTCTCGCGATCCCAATCCGAGTCGGTGGATTCGATCTCCGCCTTCAGCTGCGCGACACGCGCCTTGATGGCCTCCTCGGAACCGCCACCCTCGACGATGACCGTCTCGTCCTTGCTCACCACGATGCGGCGGGCGGTGCCAAGCACCTCGATGCCGACCTCGCGCAGCGACAAGCCCACATCGGGGTTGACCACCTGCGCGCCGGTGACGATCGCCAGATCCTCCAGGAACGCCTTGCGGCGGTCACCGAAGAACGGCGCCTTGACCGCGACGGCCTTGAGGGTCTTGCGGATCGCGTTGACGACCAGGGTGGACAGCGGCTCGCCCTCCACGTCCTCGGCCACGATCAGCAGCGGCTTGCCTTCCTTGGCCACCAGCTCCAGCAGCGGCAGCAGGTCGGGCAGCGAGCTGATCTTGTCGCGGTGCAGCAGCACCAGCGCGTCTTCCAGGATCGCCTTCTGCTCGTCGAAGTCGGTCACGAAGTACTGCGAAAGGTAGCCCTTGTCGAACTGCACACCGTCGGTGATGACGAGCTCGGTGTTGATGGTCGAGGACTCCTCGACGCTGACCACACCGTCGCCGCCGACCTTGGTCATGGCCTGGCCAACCAGCTCGCCGATCTCGGGATCGCGCGAGGACACGGTGGCCACCTGCGCGATGGCGTGCTCGCCCGACACTGGCGCGGCCACTGTCAGCAGCCGCTCGGACACGGCGTCGGCGGCGCGGGCGATACCGGTGCCAAGCTCGATCGGGTTGGCACCCGCCGCCACATTGCGCAGGCCGGCCTTGACCAGTGCCTGCGCGAGCACTGTGGCGGTGGTGGTGCCGTCACCGGCAACGTCATTGGTCTTGGTGGCCACCGACTTGAGCAGCTGGGCGCCCAGGTTCTCGAACGGATCTTCCAAATCGATATCGCGGGCGATGGTGACGCCGTCGTTGGTGACGGTGGGCCCGCCGAATGCCTTGGCCAGCACCACGTTCCGTCCGCGTGGACCGAGCGTGATCTTGACCGCGTCGGCCAGCTTGTTGACCCCGGCTTCCAGGGCGCGGCGCGCGGTCTCGTTGAATTCGATCAGCTTGCTCATGTGTTCTCTCTAGTCGGCTGATTCAGCACTGGACAGGTTTGGGCAAAACGCGTGCCGCCCCGGAAACGCCTGCAATACAGGTGGTTTCCGGGGCGGTCACAGGGTGTTACTTGCTAACGACAGCCAGCACGTCGCGAGCAGACAGGATCAAGTACTCCTCGCCGTTGTACTTGATCTCGGTGCCGCCGTACTTGCTGTAGATGACGACGTCGCCCTCGGACACGTCCAGGGGGATCCGCTTCTCGCCATCCTCATCCCAGCGGCCGGGGCCAACTGCGACGACGGTGCCTTCTTGCGGCTTCTCCTTGGCAGTGTCCGGGATAACCAGACCGGAAGCGGTCGTGGTCTCGGCCTCATTGGCCTGCACGAGGATCTTGTCCTCGAGTGGCTTGATGTTCACGGCCACAGTGATCCCTTTCCCTCTCAGGGTGGCTCGGTGGGCCTGGTGCCCATGAGCCTGGATTGTCAATAGATGTTTCGGCGGCCGGATGAGTGTCGCGTCGTCGTCGCGGGTGCCGACACGACGTCAACCGATCGCCGTCTAGCACTCTATACATGAGAGTGCCAGCGCTCAAGAGTGGGCTGTGATCTAACCGCTCAAGTCTCCCGGATCCATGAGCAGATGGGCCGACACATCGCCGACCATCTCGACATCTACCCGTCGCGAGCTGAAATACCACCCGTGCTCGTCGCGGCCGAAGGTGTCGCGGTATCGGCCCACGACAATCGCCGGCAGCGGCAGCTGTTCGGTGGCCTGCACCACGCAAAACGTCGATCGGGCCGAGGCCGTGCCGTCGCCGACCTCGACGATCGGGTTGAGCACCAAGCGCCGGGTGCGCGGCGTGCCACCGGTCTACCGATAGCGGCGGGTGGTGGTGAAGAAGAGCTTGGTGACCCCGCCGAAATCGCCCGCGTCCATCAGCTCGGCGTATCGGTACAGCAGATCGGTGGTCGGCGATGCTCACTACCGAACCTGACCCTTCACCACGGGCAGCCCGGGGTCCGCCGCGGCCTGCAACGAGGACGGCTGCGCGCCCGCGGCCACCAGGTGCGCCGCGAACGAGGCGATCATCGCGCCGTTGTCGGTGCACAACCGCGGCGGGGGCACCCGCAGCGTCACGCCGGCCTCGGCGCACCGCTGCTCGGCCAATGCACGCACCCGCGAGTTGGCGGCCACACCACCGGCGATCAGCAGGGTCGACACCCCCAGATCGGTGGCCGCGCGCACCGCCTTCATGGTCAGCACGTCGGCCACCGACTCCTGGAAGCCCGCGGCCACATCTGCGGGAGAGAAATCGCATGTTTCACTGTGTTTTTCTAGGTAGCGCGCCACCGCAGTCTTGAGCCCCGAGAAGCTGAAGCTGTGCCTGTCGTCGCGCGGCCCCGTCATGCCCCGCGGGAACGGAATCGCCGACGAATCACCGTGTTGTGCAAGCTCGTCGAGCACCTTGCCACCCGGATAGCCCAGCCCGAGTAGCCGCGCCACCTTGTCGTAGGCCTCGCCGGCGGCATCGTCGACGGTGGCGCCGAGCTCCTCGATGGGCTCGGCCAGCGACCGCACGTGCAGCAGACTGGTGTGTCCGCCCGAAACCAGCAGGGCCACGCATTCGGGCAGCGGCCCGTTTTCGTAGACGTCGGCGGCGATGTGCCCGCCGAGATGGTTCACGCCGTAGAACGGCACCCCCCAAGCCAGCGCCAGCCCCTTGGCGGCGGAGACCCCGACAAGCAGCGCACCCGCCAGGCCCGGCCCGATGGTCGCGGCGACCACATCGGGCTTCTGCACCCCCGCAATGTCCAGCGCGCGCCGCGCGGTGACGCCGAGCGCCTCCAGATGTGCGCGGGAGGCGATCTCGGGCACTACCCCGCCGAAACGTGCGTGCTCATCGACGCTGGAGGCGACCTCGTCGGCCAACAGCACCACCGACCCGTCGGGGGTCAGCTCGGCGATACCCACTCCGGTTTCGTCGCAGGAGCTTTCGATGGCGAGGATGACTGTCATAGCAGCGCCAGCCTATTTCACGATGCCGTGTGCAGGGCGTTTCATGGTGAAGGCATCGGCTCCGCTGCCCGGGTAATACCGCTTGCGCAGGCCGACCGTCTCAAATCCGGTGCCGTGATACAGCGCGATCGCGGCCTCGTTGTCGGTGCGGACCTCCAGGAACACCGGGCCCGGATCCTGGTCGGCGTGCGCGAGCAGCGCATCCAACAGACGCCGTCCCAAGCCCTGTTTCTGGTAGGCGAGATCCACGCCGATGGTGTGGATCTCGTACTCCGGCTCCTGATGCCCCAGGCGAGAGATGCCGCCGTACCCCACCAACGTGCGTCCGTCCCTGGCCGCGAGGTAGAAGATGTGCGCCGCGGCGAGCTCGGAGCGGAAGGCCGACTCCGGCCAGGGATCATCGCCCTGAAACAGGATCGCCTCAAGCTCGGCGCACCGACGGGCATCACGGCGGCGAAGCGGGCCGAGCTGGATGGTCATCGACCGGGTTCTTTGGCGTCGGGGCGACGCAGATACAGCGGAGTCAGGGCACCCGGGGGCCCATCCCAATCGGCCACCTGGACCAGCCGGGACGGCGACGGGTACTGACGGTCCAGCACGGGGAGATCGAAAAGCGTTGTGTGATCCGGCGATCCGGCCACCTGGGCGTAACCCTGGACCGACACGTCTGCGGGCGCATCGACGGCCGGGCCTCTGATGCGCGCGCCATCGCGATATCCGGCCCAGTACACCTCACGTCGGCGCGCGTCGGTGACGACGAGGACACTGCCGGCGGTGCCGTAGCCGATGGCATCGAGGGTGCACACCGGGTACACCGGGATGTCCAGCGCCAGGCCCATGGCCGCCGCGGTCGCCATGCCGACGCGCAGTCCGGTGAACGGGCCCGGCCCACAGCCCACCACGATCGCGCCGAGCTCGCCGACCGCGACGCCAGCATCGGCACATGCCGCTGCGATGTTCGGCGTGAGAGCCTCGGCATGGCCCCGGGCGCCCATGGTGATTCGTTCGGACAGCGGCTGCACCGATCCATCGGGTGCGCGTCTCACCAACCCCGCCGTGATAGCCGGGGTGGCGGTGTCCAGGGCAAGTATCATGCTCACGGTTCACGGCTCCAATGCCAGGTTGCGGTGCGCTCATCGGAGTCGGCGGCGCGTTCCAGCCGGATGTCCAGGTGATGTGCCGAGAGCCGTTCGGCCAGGCCTTCTCCCCATTCGACGACGACCACCGAGTCGTCCAGCTCCGTGTCCAGGTCCAATGAGTCCAGTTCGCCTAGCAAGTCCGCACTTTGGTGTTCCAGCAGCCGGTAGACGTCCACATGCACCAACGTCGGCGCCCCTGGCTGCCGCGCCTCGTGGACCCGCGCCAGCACATATGACGGCGAGGTGACGGGACCATCGACGTCCATGCCCTGCGCAATGCCCTTGGTCAGTGCGGTCTTTCCCGCCCCCAGCGGCCCGCTGAGTACGACGACGTCTCCCGCGATGAGGTCGCGTCCGATGCGCGCGCCGAACTCCAGCGTATCCTGCAGCGTCGGCAGTGCGACACTTCCCGATTCGTCGATCAACGGCCGGTCCGATCGCGCAGACGCTGCTTGATGGCGGCGAAAAGTGTTGGTGTCGAGCGCCTGACAAGCCGGTCAATACCGTCGTTGACGATTCCCGGATGTTCCAGCTGCACGAGGTGCCCCGATTCGCGTACCAGGATCAGCTCATTGTGGCCGCTGGGCCCCAATTGTGCTGCCATGGACTCCGATTGGGCGTAGGGGGTGAGCATGTCGGTGTCGCCGCATATCACCAGGCTGGGCAGTGGCGCGATGGTCGGCAGCGCCGCTGTCTCGTCGTGCTCCTCCAGCGCGCGCAGGAAGTCAACGATGGTGGTGACGGGCGTCTGGTGAATCATCCGCTCGCTGAACCTCACCAGCGTGGGACTCACCCGCTGGCCCCCATACGACGCGGCCTGTAAGACCGGGCCCACGAGTGATTTGACGGCGCCGCGCCCGTGGTGGGCCGGCCGCGGCGCGTAATGCACGGCCGTGCGCAGCACGCGCAGCGCCGGATTGCGCAGCCCCGCTCCGATCGCGGTGTGTGAAAGACCTTCGGCGGCACTGGCGACCAAGCCGACCCCGACGATCCTACGGCCATACTGCTCGGGGTGGCGGCTGGCGTGCGCCAGGATGGTCATGCCGCCCATCGAGTGCCCTACCAGGACCGCGTTGCCCCGCGGCACCAGCACGCGCAGCACCGATTCGAGGTCGTCGCCGAGCTGTCGGATGGTGCACGACGCCGGGGCGGGCAGGCCCGAGCGCCCATGTCCGCGCTGGTCATAGAAGACCATCCGGACGCTGTCGCCCCAGCGGCTCGCCAGCTCGCGGCGCTGGAAATGAAAGGATGCCATCTGCAGACAAAAACCGTGCACGAACACGACGGTCAGTGGGGCGTTCGACGGCCCTACCTCGCGAACCGCAAGCGGGACACCGTCATCGGTCATCACGATGCTGCCGCGATCGGTCTCCAGCAGATCGAAGTCCTCATCGCGATAGGGGTCATCGAAGCTGCGTCGACCGATGGACCGCGCGGTACCGACACCGGCCACTGTGACCACAGCACCGATCCCCGCGACACCGGCCAGCCAGGCGTTCGACTTATTGCTCAACGGTCCTGGAATCCCGGTACGTCCGCACCACCCGGCCCCGTGGGCCGGTGACCACTTCGTAGGCGATGGTGTCGAGCAGCTCCGCCCATTCCTGCGCGGTCGGCTCACCCGCCACACCCGGCCCGAAAAGCGTTGCGACATCGCCGGCTTGCACCCCGGCCTCGTTGTCGCCCAGATCGACCACGAACTGGTCCATGCACACCCGCCCGATGTTCGGGTAGCGGCGCCCGCCGATGGCCACCTCGAAACGGTTACCCAGCCCGCGAACCACGCCATCGGCATAGCCGAGCCCGATGAGCGCCGCGTTGGTGTCGCGTGGGGCGGTCCACACGTGCCCGTAAGAGACCCCCTCACCGGCCCGCACCGGCTTGACCGAGGACACCGCACACGTCAGCGACATCGCCGGGATCAGCTCGGACTCCACGGCCCCGGGCATCGGGTTGACCCCATAGACCGCGATACCCGGACGCACCATGTCGTAGCGCGCATCGGGACGGGTCAAGGTGGCCGCCGAATTCGACAGATGCGCCAGCTCGTAACGCAACCCAATGCTGCGCGCCACCTCGAGCGCGTCGTCGAACCGGCCGATCTGCATGTCGATGGTGGGGTTGCCGGGCTGATCGGCATATGCAAAGTGAGACATGATGCCGCGCACCCGGATTGACTCCTCGGCCTGCGCCTTGGCCAACGCCTCGAAGAGATCGCGGGTGTACTCGGCCGGCACTCCGTTGCGGTTGAGCCCGGTATCCACCTTGATCGCCGTGATCGCCTGCCGCCCGGTGGATCGCGCCGCGGCAAGCAACTCACCGAGCTGATCGAGCGATGAAATCGCGACCTCGACATCCGCGTTCAGCGCGGCGGCGTAGTCGGCTCCCGGTGCGTGCAGCCAGGCGAGCAGTGGCGCGTCGATACCGGCGGCGCGAATCTGTAGCGCCTCGGTGACGGTGGTAACACCAAGCTCGTCGGCCCCCGCGGCCAGCGCGGTACGCGCCACCCGCACCGCGCCGTGCCCGTAGCCGTCGGCCTTGACGACCGCCATGAGCCGGGCCGAACCGGCGTACTCACGCAGCAACCGGACGTTGTGCGCGACGGCACCCAGGTCGATGACCGCCTGCGCGGTCGTCTCACCTGTGTTCGGCGGGAGGCCGCCCGTTGTCGTCGAAGTAGTGGTCACCGACTCCATTGTCCCATCCGCCCGCTAATGGGCGAACGGCTGCACCTCGTCGAAGTGCCCGTTGGGTTTCAGCTTGTCCAGACCCTTGAGCACGGTGACGAGGTCATCGCGCAGCGCCCTGGCCAGGTCACCCGAGAAGCCCTCGCGCACCACCACCCGCAGCACCGCGATATCGGTGACGTCGTCGGGCATGGTGTACGCCGGCACCTGCCAGCCGAACGCCCGCAGCGAATGCGAGATGTCGAACTCGGTGTACGGACGCTTGCCCTTCAGCCGGAACGACACCACCGGGATCGCCGAGCCGTCGGTGATCACCTCGAAATGCTCGCTCTTGCCCAGTTCGTCACCGAACCAGCGAGCGGTCTCCGACAGACAGCGCATCACCTGGGCGTATCCGGCCCGGCCCAGTCGCAGGAAGTTGTAGTACTGCCCCACCACCTGATTGCCCGGGCGGGAGAAGTTGAGGGTGAACGTCGGCATGTCACCGCCCAGGTAGTTGACCCGGAACACCAGCTCGTCCGGCAGGTGTTCCTTACTGCGCCACACCACGAAGCCGATCCCGGGATAGGTCAGCCCGTACTTGTGTCCGCTGACGTTGATCGACACCACGCGCGGCAGCCGGAAGTCCCAGTGCAGTTCCGGGTGCAGGAACGGCACCACGAAACCGCCGCTGGCGGCGTCGACATGCACCGGGACATCGGGCTTGCCGGGCGTGGCGGCGAGTTTGTCCAGTGCGGCGCAGATCTCGGCGATCGGCTCCAGCTCACCGGTGAAGGTGGTGCCCAGGATCCCGACGACGCCGATGGTGTTCTCGTCCACCGCATCAAGCACTTGCTCGGGCGTGATGACGTACCGGTCCTTGGCCATCGGCAGATACCGCGGCTCGACATCGAAGTACCGGCAGAACTTCTCCCATACCACCTGCACGTTGGAACCCATCACCAGATTGGGCGTGCGTCCCTTCCAGTCGTCACCGACCTTGGCGCGCCAACGCCACTTGAGGGCCAGCCCGGCGAGCATCACCGCCTCACTGGATCCGATGGTCGACACCCCCACCGCCGACGCCGGGTCCTCGGTGGACAGATCGTCGGCGTGAAACAGGTCGGCCACCATGGCCACGCACCGCGACTCGATGGCGGCGGTCGCCGGATACTCGTCCTTGTCGATCATGTTCTTGTCGAACGTCTCGGCCATCAGCTTCTCGGCCTCGGGATCCATCCACGTCGTGACGAAGGTCGCCAGGTTCAGCCGGGAGCTGCCGTCGAGCATCAGCTCGTCGTGAATGAACCGGTAGGCGGCCTGCGGGTCCATCGGCTCGTCGGGCAGCCGCAGCGCCGGGATGGGTGCCGTGGACAACCGGCCGGTATAGGCCGGGCTGAACGAGGAGGCGTTGATCTTGCCGGCATGGGCCGAGAGGCGGAACTGATCGCGGGTATTCGACATAAGCCGATTCTCACCCTATTTCGGCGATTGCCCACCGTAGATGTCCAAGAAGACGGGAAGCCGAAATGGGAGCTTTACCCGGACCCGGGTCTGCCGCGGCGGCGGCAGCCGCCCGGGCGTGCACGTAGGCCCCCATCGCGGCGGCCTTGTGCGCCGGAATTCCCGCCGCCAGCAGCGCCCCGATCACCCCGGCAAGCACGTCGCCCGAGCCCGCGGTCGCGGCCCACGATCCGTGGGCCCGATTCAGATACGCCGTCCCATCCGGCTGGGCGATGACGGTGACGTTCCCCTTGAGAAGGACCGTGGCCTTGAGCCGCGCGGCCAGTGACCGCGCCGCATCCACCCGATCGGGACCGGGCGGTGCACCGGCCAACCGGGCGAACTCACCGGCGTGCGGGGTCAGGACGGTGGCGGCCGCACGCGATGCCACCAGCTCGGTCAGATCGTGATGCTCGGCCAGGATCGTCAGGGCATCGGCGTCGACGAGGACGGGCAGGCCACCCGACAGCACCCGGCGCAGGGTTCGCGTCTGCCGCTCGGCGGTTCCGTACCCCGGACCGATTACCCAGGCCTGCACCCGGCCTGCAGCCTCTTCCGTCTGCGTGGTGATCGTTTCCGGCCAATGCGAAACGACTTCGGCGGCGGCCGTTCCCGCGTAACGAACCATCCCGGAGGTCGCGGCGACGGCAGCACCGGAACACAGGACGGCCGCTCCCGGGTAGGTGCTCGATCCGGCCAGCACGCCCGTGACGCCCTGCGTGTATTTGTCGTCGGCCGGTCCGGGGATCGGCCACGCGGCCGCGACATCATGGGCATCCAATTCCCGCAGTGTCGACGCGGGCAGCTCCAACCCGATGTCGATAAGCCGGACGTCACCGCAATCACCAAGAGCGTGAACGGGTTTGTACCCACCGAACGTCACCGTGACCGCGGCGCGAAAGGCCGGGCCGTCCACCGCCCCGGTGTGTACGTCGATGCCGCTGGGAATGTCCACCGCGATCACGGGTATGCCTGCGGCGGTGACCTCATCGGCGATCTCGGCGGCGCCGGGCCGCAGCGGGCCGGTACCGGAGATGCCCACCACGCCGTCGACGACGAGGTCGGTGTCGGAGGCCACCGCGGACACCACCCGGCCGCCGGCCCTATGGAAGGCCGTCAGACCGTCGCGGTGGGCCTTCTCGGGGTTCAGCAGCACGGCGCTGACCGACACGCCACGGCGACGCAGGAACATCAACGCCCACAAGGCGTCTCCCCCGTTGTCCCCGGAACCCACAATGGCGCATACGCTGCGCCCGGCCACCACACCCGCGCGCCGCGACAGCTCGCCCGCGATGACCGTGGCCAGTCCATATGCCGCGCGCCGCATCAGCGCCCCGTCCGGCAGGGCAGCCAGCAGGGGGGCCTCGGCGTCTCTGATCTGTTGGGCGCTGTAGTAGTGCCTCATCACGCTATCTTCGCCGAGAACGCGTAATGCACGCTGTTCCTGCGACTTTTGCGCGCTCCGTGTCGCCCGGATCCAGAGCTATTCGACGGTGACCGATTTGGCCAGGTTCCGCGGCTTATCCACGTCATACCCGCGAGCCTGCGCCACCGCCGCGGCGAAAACCTGCATCGGAATCGTGGACAGCAGCGGTTGGTACAGCGTCGATACGGCGGGAATCTCGATGAGATGGTCCGCGAAGGGGCGGATCGTCTCGTCGCCCTCCTCGGCGATGACGATCGTCCGCGCGCCGCGGGCCTGAATCTCACGGATATTGCTCAGCAGCTTCGAGTGCAGCAGCCCCATGCCCTTGGGTGACGGCATCACCACGATGACCGGCAATCCCTCTTCGATCAACGCGATCGGCCCGTGCTTGAGCTCGCCGGCGGCGAAACCCTCGGCGTGCATGTACGCCAGTTCCTTGAGCTTGAGCGCACCTTCGAGCGCCACCGGGTATCCGACGTGGCGCCCCAAGAACAGGATGCTGGAGGACTGCGCGTACTGCCGGGCAAGGTCGGCGACCGGATCCATCGCGGAGATCACGCGCTGGATCAGCTCCGGCATGGCCTCCAGCTCGTGGAACTCACGGGCCACCTCGTCCGGGTACTTGGTTCCGCGGGCCTGCGCCAATGCAAGGCCCACAAGGTAATTGGCCGTCACCTGAGCCAGGAAGGTCTTCGTGGCGGCCACACCGATCTCCGGCCCGGCGCGCGTGTACAGCACCGCATCGCACTCACGGGGAATCTGCGAGCCATTGGTGTTGCAGACGGCCAGCACCTTGGCCTTCTGTTCCTTGGCGTGCCGCACCGCTTCCAGGGTGTCCGCCGTCTCACCGGACTGCGAGATGGCCACCACCAGCGTGCTGCGATCCAAAACCGGATCACGGTAACGGAATTCGCTGGCGAGCTCGATTTCCACGGGCAGCCGCGTCCAGTGCTCGATGGCGTACTTGGCCAGCAGCCCGGAGTGGAAGGCCGTGCCGCAGGCCACCACGAACACCTTGTCGATATCGCGCAGCTCCTGATCGGAGAGCCGCTGCTCGTCGAGCACTATTCGGCCAAGGTCGAAGTGGCCCAACAAGGTGTCGGATACCGCGGCGGGCTGCTCGGCGATCTCCTTGAGCATGAAGTACTCGTAACCGCCCTTTTCCGCGGCCGACAGATCCCAATCGATCGTGAACACCCGCGCGTTGTCGGTGTCGTCGTTGCCCGCGAAGTCGGTAATCCGGTAACCGTCCGCGGTGATGACGACAACCTGGTCCTGCCCCAATTCGACAGCATCCCGGGTGTACTCGATGAACGCGGCGACATCGGACCCGAGGAACATCTCACCGTCGCCGATGCCGACAACCAGCGGGGTGGACCGGCGCGCGGCCACAATCGTGCCCGGGTCGTCGGCGTGAGAGAAGACCAGAGTGAAGTGCCCCTCCAGCCGTCGCACCACGGCCTGTACCGAGGCCACGAAGTCACCCGCGGTGTCTCCGGATTCGTACTGGCGCGACACCAGGTGCACGGCCACCTCGGAGTCGGTGTCGCTGGCGAACTCGACGCCGGCGGCCTCCAACTCGGCACGCAGCGCCGGGAAGTTCTCGATGATCCCGTTGTGGACCACCGCGACCTTGCCGGTGGCATCGCGATGCGGGTGGGCGTTGCGGTCGTTGGGGGCACCGTGGGTGGCCCAGCGCGTGTGTCCCATCCCGGTGGTCGCGGCGAAGGATTCGCCGGATTCGGCGATTGCGGATTCCAGGTTCGCCAGTCGGCCGGCCTTCCGCTGCACCAGCAGCCCGCCGCTGCCGTCGGCCAGCGCAACCCCCGCGGAGTCGTAGCCGCGGTACTCGAGCCGCCGAAGCGCCTCAAGGACGACACCAAGGGCGTCCCGGTGGCCGACATACCCGACGATTCCGCACATAGCCCACCAGGGTAGTTCAGTTCCCGCCGCGGTCCGCAGGCGCCGGCGATCAGCTACGGTCATGCAATGGCGAGTACCCGCACGCTATTCAAAGCCCTGACCCGCCGTGGTCCGCACAAGGTTCTGCGCGGCGACCTGGCCTTCGCGGGGGTGACCGGCGTCGTCTACACACCGGATTCGGGCTTCAATCTGCCTGCGGTGGCGTTTGGCCACGACTGGCTGACCGGTACGGACAAGTATCGAGGGACCCTCGAACACCTCGCGTCCTGGGGAATCGTCGCCGCCGCCCCGGACACCGAGAAGGGGTTGATCCCGTCACACCTGAATCTGGCTGCCGACTTGGCCACAACACTCGAGATCGTGACTCGGGTGCGCCTCGGCGACGGCAAGATCAGCGTGCATCCCACCAAGCTGGCACTCGCCGGCCACGGCCTGGGTGCCTCCGCAGCGGTCTTCGCGGCGACCCGGACCCCGGCCCTGGTGGACAAGAAAAATCGGCCAGTGGGCGCCAAGGCCGTGGTCACCCTGTTTCCCAGCGCGACGCAGCCGCCGGTGGAGAACAGCGCGGCCGGCTTGACCGTCCCCGGGCTCGTGGTGACGAGCACCGAGGACGCGCAGTCGTTGCGATCCAATGCCGTGGCTCTCGCGCACGCCTGGCCGGGTGCCGAGCTGCGGTGCATCGCGAAGGCGAAATCCGGCGGCCTACCCGAACACAGCTGGGTCCGTCGATTCGTCGGTCTCGGCGGATCGAACCGCGCCACCCAACGCAACACCCGGGCCCTGCTGACCGGCTACCTGCTGTTCCAGCTGACGGGCGACAAACGCTACCGAGATTTCGCGGACACCGCCGCCGAGCTGCCGAACACCTCGCTGCCCGCGGCGGCCGAGCTGGAGATCAGCGACCTCGACCGCATGCAATCGCTGCTGAGGTAATTCAGCGCCGCCACTGCTGCCAGCGGTAGACGTCGTCCTCATCGAGATCGGATTCGGTCAGGTAGATCTGCGTGGGCATGCGAAATTCGTTGGCGGACTTCACCGTCGTCGCGGCCACCTGTTCCTCGGGCACCGACTCGCCGTGCGCCGCGTCGGCCTCGTCACGCAACCGATCAAGTGTGCTCTCGAAGTCCGCGACGATGCCCGCCAGCGCATCGGTGATGTCGATCATCGTCCGGCCTTGGGCAATTCGTCCGCGGCGATCTCGCAGGGCGTCTCGCCTGCGTCAGGCTTGGCGGCCTGGGGTTGTGCCGACGGGTTGTTGGGTCCGACCGACGGCAAGGGGGACGGCTGCTGCTGCTCGGCATGCTGAGCCGGTGCCGGCTGCTGAGCCTGGACGGGATGCGGGGCCACCGGAGCCGTGGAACCCGCGGATTGCGCCGCGGGCATCCCACCGGCGGGCGGAACCGGGCCGGGCGGTGTGGCACCAAACGGCGCACCCGGGGTGGTCTGACCGGGAGTACTGGGCGGTGTGGCCTCTAGCCCGCCGGCACCCGCGAGCTGAACTCCCGGTGCCGGCTTGCCGTCCGTCGCGAAGGTGCCCCCGGCATCGGCACGCGCCTCGTGAATGGCAGCGTCCTTGGCCGCTGCCATCTTGGCGTCCGGGTCCTTCTTGTCGGCCTTGTCGGTGCCCCCGTCCTTGCCCTCGTCCTTCTTGTCGGCGGCTTCGTCGGCCGTACCGTCGAGCTTGTCCCCGGGATTGCCGTCGTGTCCCCCCATCTGGTCGAACGGGATGTTGGAAAGGCCTTCGGTGATCGCGCTGACGATTCCACTTGCCGCCTGACCGATGGAGCTCAGCGCACCCGTGAGGGCACCGGTAACACCGCTGACCATTTGGCTCGGGTCCATGCCCTGCTGGCCCTGACCGGCACCCTGCTGTTGCCCGGCGTTGGACATCGGGGCGGCACTCTGATTGCCCATCGCGGACGCCGGTGTGGCCGTGCCCTGCATGCCGCCACTTGCGGTGCCACTGGCCGCTCCGCCACCTCCACCGGAGCTGCCACCGGTGTCCTGCTCGTTCGTGACGCGTCTTTTGACTTCGTTCTTGTCCTTGTCCTTGGGTGGATTCGTGGATTCGTCGGTGGAGTCCGCCTCCGGGCCAAACACACCGGGCGGCAACTTGAATCCGGGAGGTAGCTTCGCCTTCAGCCCGTTGATCAAGGTGTCGTAGGCTCCGCCGCCGGCCCGCCACGCGTTCTTGAGGGCGGGCAGCAGCTGACCCTCGACGTTGTTCTTGACGTGCGGACCGATCATGGTCGCATTGGTCTCATCGGCTTTCGACTTATCGCCCGTGCCGGTCTTGTAGGTCGCGACGGCGCTGTCGAAATGCGCGCGATCGGTCACCAGTCCGTCGACCATGGTCGAGGCCTGCTTCTTCAGGTCCACGATGTTCCACAAAGCATTCCGCAGCCCGTCCAGACCCGTGGACACCTTCCCGAATTCGTCGGTCACCGAATCGGCAGTCGAATTGTGGGTCTTCAGAAAGTCATTCGCAGCCTCGGAACCCTTGCCTTCCCACAGGCCGACCAGCTGCTGCAGCTGTCCGTGCTGACGTTCGGCGGCGGCCTTCATGGTGGCTGCCGCGCTCTTGAACAGCTCAAGGTCTGCACCGAGCTTGTTCAAATCCATGCCGGCATCCATGTCGTACCAATCGAACAGCTGGCGCTCGTTGGCGGTGAGATCAGGGTTGGTGATCGTGACAGGAGACTTGCCGTTGCCCCGGATCGCGGCGGTGACGTAGTTCTGCGAGTTCGCAATTGCCGCCAGCCCCTCGCCGCGCAGCACCTCGATATCCCATTTGTTAGCCATAGACGCGGGTCACCTTCTCCGCGGTCTTGGCCTCTCGCTCGGCATAGCGTTGCGCGGTCGCACGAAGCTGTTCGGCGATCGCGGTGTTGGTGCGATGCCAGTCCTCAAGATGGGTCACCACTTCACGCAGTCCACTCCTGACGTCATCGCCCTTCGCGGTGTGCCACCGCCCGGCCGATGCCCCACCGAAAGACAAACCGCGCAGCTGCTCAATTGCTTTGTGCAGCTCACCGGCTATGTTGTCGAATTCTCCGGCGACCCCCTGGACACCAGCGACGTCGATCCTGGTTTTTCCCATACTGACTACGACGGGTACGTACCGATTCCGGTTCCATCTTTTTTCACCGATCCGTGGCTCACAGCATCTTCCCGTTCAACCGCTTGGTCGGGTAGGGTCGCCGCATGCGCATTGGAACCACGCTGAGCTACGCCGGCGGATTCACCGAAGTGGTCGACGAACTCGCTGAACTGGAGAAAGTCGGTCTGGATATCGCATTCGTCGCCGAGGCTTACTCGTACGACGCCGCGAGCCAGCTCGGATATCTCGCCGCCAAGACATCCACCGTAAAGCTCGCGTCGGGCATCTTCCAGCTGTACACCCGCACCCCCACCCTGCTGGCCATGACGGCCGCCGGTCTGGACTACGTCTCCAACGGCCGGTTCGTTCTCGGTATCGGCGCCTCGGGCCCCCAGGTGATCGAGGGATTCCACGGCGTGAAGTATGACGCACCGCTCGGCCGCACGCGCGAGACCGTCGAGATCTGCCGCAAGGTATGGCGCCGCGAGCGCCTCGAATTCGAGGGCAAGTACTTCACGGTGCCGCTTCCCCCGGAGCAGGGCACCGGCCTTGGCAAGGCGCTCAAGCTCATCAACCACCCGGTGCGCGACCGCATCCCGGTGCTCATCGCCGCGCTCGGCCCCAAGAACGTGGCGCTCACCGCCGAGATCGCCGAGGGCTGGCAGCCCATCTTCTTCCTGCCCGAGAAGGCCAATGACGTGTGGGGCACAGCCCTGGCCGAGGGCAAGGCCAAGCGCGACCCGTCTCTGGGTGAGCTCGAGGTGTACGCCGGGCCCGCGCTCGCGATCGGCGACGACGTCGAGGCGCTGTACGGATTCGTGAAGCCGAGCCTGGCGCTGTACATCGGCGGCATGGGCGCCAAGGGCAAGAACTTCTATCACAATCTCGCGACCGCCTACGGGTTCGGCAAGGAAGCCGACACCATCCAGGAGCTCTACCTGGCCGGCAAGAAGGCCGAGGCCACCGACGCGGTGCCCGACGAGCTGGTGAAGAACATTTCTCTCATCGGGCCGAAGAGCTTTGTCGCCGAACGGGTTGCCGCCTTCAAGGAGGCCGGGGTGACAACTCTCA